>Ga0224557_1000248_pt1 | contig 61461 bp, 54 predicted proteins | sample 714S31014metaG_FD_180677 | JGI IMG/M metagenome (GOLD analysis project Ga0224557, IMG submission 180677) | Peat soil microbial communities from Stordalen Mire, Sweden - 717 S3 10-14 | ecosystem: Environmental > Terrestrial > Soil > Wetlands > Peat | place: Sweden: Norrbotten County, Stordalen...
GTCGGCAGCGAGGATCTAGCCTCGTACCTTATCGTCACGCCGAAGGGGAACATCCTCATCAACAGCAGCCTTGAGGCTTCTGTCCCGCTGATCAAGAGCAGCGTTGAGGCCCTTGGATTCAAGTTCAGCGACACCAGGATCCTGCTCATCAGCCACGCGCATTTTGACCATTGCGCGGGCAGCGCAAAAGTGAAGAAGCTCACCGGCGCAAGATATTTTGTGATGGATGCGGATGTGCCGGTAGTCGAGTCGGGCGGCAAGGCGGACTTTCAATATGGCGCGGACCCAACCATGCAGTTTCCACCGGCGAAGGTCGATCGAGTGCTGCACGACGGCGATACGGTGCGGCTTGGCGGTGTTGTGCTGACCGCGCACAAAACGGCCGGCCACACCAAGGGAACCACCACTTGGACTCTGGACGAGATCGAGAGTGGCAGAACGCTGCATGTGGTCATCGTTGGCAGCCCGAATGTAAATCCCGGCTACAAGCTGGTGGGCAACAAGGTTTATCCGCAAATCGCCGACGACTACAAGCATGGTTTTCAAGTGCTCAAGGCGCTGCCCTGCGATGTTTTTCTCGGTGCTCACGGCAGCTACTACGGCTTGGTGCAGAAATATGCGCGCTGGAAGCGTGGAGACCACGACGCATTTATCGATCCCAGCGGCTACAAGAGTTCCATCGCCGATCGCGAGCATGCATTCGAGGCCGAGTTGACGCGCCAGACTGCCGGAAAGCCTTAGGAGTCATCCAGTGCCGTGAATTGGTACGCTTGCGCTTTATGCCAAATGGCGCAATACTAATGCCAGGTGGCCGAAATGAGCATTGCGCAGATTGTGGAAGTGCTGGGAGGCAAGAGGACCTTCAGGCAGCCCATCCGAAAGGCGGACGACCTGGTTGAGCAGGTGCGGGCCGGGCTTCCGGCCTCAACAGTCACCATGCTGGCCGATTCGCTGTCGTTGCACAGAGCGCAGGTGGCAAAGTGCCTCAACATTCCTTCTCGGACGCTAAGCCGCAGGCTGGCGACGAAGTCGCGTCTGACGCGGGACGAGTCCGACAGAACCCTGCGGATGGCGCACATCGTCGCCTTGGCCAATGAAGTTCTGGGTGCGGAAGACAAAGTCTCCCGCTGGATGGTGAGCCCAAACCGCGCGCTCGGCGGCAAACGCCCGTTCGACCAGTTGGATACGGAACTGGGTGCGCGCTCGGTTGAGGAAGTCCTGCTACGCATCGCCTACGGGATGTACAGCTGATGCACATTTGGAGGGTTTTCCCTCAGCGTTTCCGGGAGACAGCCTTCACTGGCATCGGCGGGCTTTATGTCGCCAGCCGCTGGAATCACAAGGGAACTGCGATGGTCTATGCCGCGAGTTCCCGCGCGCTGGCGGTTCTGGAATACTTCGTCAACCTGGACCCCGGCGAGGCGCCCGATGAGTTGCTGATGGTGCAAGCCACAGTCCCCGATGAATTCGTCGAAACGCTGAATGAATCGGTACTGCCTCCAGATTGGCGCGAACTGAACAGCCTCGTTTGCCGCGATCTTGGTTCTGACTGGGCTAGAAGCCGCCAGTCGCTGGCGCTTCAGGTTCCCTCGGCAGTCGTCGATGGGGACTCGAATCTCCTCGTGAACCCAGCGCACGCCGATTTCGGCAAGGTAGCTGTTGCCGAAGCGATACCCTTTCGTTTCGATCCCCGCATGTTTCGCTGAGGCGATACAGCGATCGGAATAAGGCCGTGGGAACCTTCCGCCGTGTTCGATTTCCACGCCTCCGCCAGCTCCCCTCCCTGTAGAATCAAGCTGAAACCCGCCTCATCCCGGCTCTGGAGGCCACTTGCTTTACTGGCTGCTCTACGAAAAGCTGTTTCCGTTCTTTCACCCGTTCCGGATCTTCCGTTATCTCACGTTTCGCACCGCCTTTGCCTCGGGAACGGCGCTGCTGATCGCGATGTTCATCGGTCCCTGGGTGATCGAGAAGTTGCGCGAGTTCCAGATCGGCCAGTTTATCCGCGAAGACGGGCCGCAGTCGCATCTGAAGAAGTCGGGCACACCCACCATGGGCGGAGTGCTGATCGTAATTGCGATTCTGATGCCGACGGTGTTGTGGTCCGATCTCTCGAACCCATTTGTCTGGATCGCGGTGTTTGCGACTCTGGCCTTCGGGGCCATCGGCTTTGCAGACGACTATATCAAGGTGGTGAAACGGCGCAACCTGGGCCTGACGGCAAGGGCCAAGCTGTTCTGGCAGGGGCTGGCTGGGGCTGCGGTTGCGGTTATGCTTGTGATGCTGGAACAGTTCAAGCTCTTTTCCACGCAGTTGACGGTTCCGTTCGTCAAAAGCTGGCATCCCGCTCTGCTATGGCATTGGTGGCCAAGCACCATCCCTCATCTGGGATTTCTGGTCTTTCTGCCGTTTGTCGCATTTGTCATCTTTGTGCTGATGGGTTCATCCAACGCCGTGAACCTGACCGATGGGCTGGACGGGCTGGCCATCGGCTGCACCATCATCGCCGCCGGCGCCCTGGCCGTGCTCACCTATGTCAGCGGCCACGTGGTCTTTGCCGACTACCTGGAACTCCAGCACATGCCCATGGTGGGCGAGCTCACCGTCTTCTGCGGGTCCATGGTGGGCGCTTCCATCGGGTTTCTCTGGTACAACGCCCACCCGGCGGAGATTTTCATGGGCGATGTGGGTTCGCTGGCCCTGGGCGGAGCCATCGGCACCGTCGCCATCATCATCCGCCAGGAACTTCTGCTGCCCTTCATCGGCGGCATCTTCATTCTTGAAGCGATCTCGGTGATCCTCCAGGTGGGCAGCTACAAGCTGCGCAACAAGAAGCGTATCTTCAAGATGGCGCCCCTGCATCACCACTTCGAACAATTGGGCTGGAGTGAATCCAAAATCATCGTGCGATTCTGGATTGGCGCACTGGTGTTTGCATTGTTTGCACTCACGACCCTGAAACTCCGTTAGACAAGGTCCGCGCCATACACCATGCGGTGCACAATGAAGAGAGTCGCGGAAGACTAAGGACAGATCCTGATGATGGAACTCAAAGGCAAGAAGGTTCTGGTTGTGGGACTGGGGAAATCCGGTCTGGCGGCGGCATTGTTTCTGCGCCGGCGCGGCGCCCTGGTGACGGTCTCCGACGTGCGCAGCGCCGAGGCGCTGGCCAAGGACATTCCCGCACTGCTCGACGAGGGCATCATGGTCGAGGCCGGCGGCCACGGCCTGCTCACCTTCCGCCGCCAGGACCTGATCGTGGTCAGCCCCGGCGTGCCCCTGAACACGCCCGAACTGGCGCAAGTGAGGAGCTTTGGCCTGCCGGTGATCGGCGAGCTGGAACTGGCCGCGCGCTTTATCAAGGGCCGGACCCTGGCCATCACCGGCTCCAACGGCAAGACCACCACCACCGCTCTGTTGGGCGAAATCCTGAAAGAGGCCGGCATTCCCACGCTGGTTGGAGGCAACATCGGCGTGCCGGTGGTGGGGCTGATCGACCAAAGCACCGACGAAACCTGGTCGGTGCTCGAGGTCTCCAGCTTCCAGCTTGAAAGCACTATTCAGTTCCACCCCAGCATTGCCGTCATCCTCAACATCACGCCCGACCACCTGGACAGGCACGGCAGCTTCGAGAACTATGCACGTGCCAAGGAGCGCATCTTTGCCGCGCAGGACGCGGACGATTTCGTGGTGCTGAATGCCGACAATATGCGCGCCGCTGAAGCCGCAACCCGCTCGGATGCCAAGGTCTATTGGTTTTCCGTAGAGCATTCAGTGCCGCAGGGAGCCTGGTTGGAAGCCGGGCACCTGGTCTATCGGCCTGCCCCGGATGTGCCGGCGGAAGACGTGATGCTGCTCAGCGGAATCCCGCTGAAGGGCACGCACAATGTGGAGAATGTGCTGGCTGCGCTGTGCGCGGCCCGGCTGGCCGGGGCGCCCGCGGAGGCCATTCGCAAGGCGATCGAGAGCTTCCAGGCGGTCGAGCACCGGCTCGAGTTTGTGGCCCGGGTCAACGGCGTCGAGTTTTACAACGACTCCAAGGCCACCAATGTGGACGCGACGGCCAAAGCCGTAGCCTCCTTCGATTCGGGCATTCACCTCATCCTCGGCGGCAAGGACAAAGGCTCCGACTATCTCCAGCTCGCGGCGCTGCTTCGGGCGCGGGTGCGCGCCGTCTACACCATCGGTTCCGCGGCAGCCAAGATCGAGTCTCAATTGCGCGGCGTGGTCACCATCCTCTCCTGCCAGACGCTGGACAATGCGGTCAGTGCAGCGGCCTCTGCCGCGCGTCCCGGCGAGGTGGTGCTGCTGGCGCCGGCCTGCTCAAGCTACGACCAGTTCGAAGACTACGAGCATCGCGGCCGCGTCTTCAAGCAACTCGTCGCAGAACGGCGAGCATGGAAGACCTGAAGACATGGCAAAACGCGTAGGCATCGACAAGTGGATGTTTTTCACCACGCTGCTCCTCGTCGTAGTCGGGCTGGCGATGGTCTTTTCCGCCTCGGCCGTGGTGGCGCAGGAGCGCTTTCACTCAGAGTTTGCCGATGTCGGCAGGCAGGCCGGCTGGGCGCTGGGCGGCGTGATGGCCATGTTGGCCTTGATGAACGTGGACTACAGCGTCTATAAGTCCCCGCGCTTCATCTATACCGCCTTGTGCGTGACCACGCTGCTGCTGGTGCTCGTCTTCTTTATTCCCGGCTCGCACAACGTCCATCGCTGGGTACGTTTTGGCAGCCACTTTACCTTTCAGCCTTCTGAGTTGGCCAAGCCGGTGCTGGTCCTGTTCCTGGCCTGGTTTCTGCACACCCGCCTTGACGACATGGCGGACTGGAAGCACACCCTGGTGCCCGCGGCCATCATCCCCGTAGCCTTTGTTCTGCTCATCGCCAAGCAGCCCGACCTGGGCACGGCTCTGGTTCTGCTCGGGGTGACCGCCATGATGCTGGTGCTGGCCGGAATGGAGTGGAAGTATCTGTTCGCCGGGGTGTGCGCCACGCTCCCTGGTTTGGCCGCCATGCTGCTCATGGTTGCCTGGCGTCGCCAGCGCATGTTGGTCTTCCTCAATCCCGAGGCCGATCCGCAGGGCGCCGGCTTCCACATCAACCAGTCGCTCATCGCCGTGGGGACTGGGGGATTGACCGGCGTCGGCTATATGGAGGGTATTCAGAAGCTCTTCTTCCTGCCCGAAGCCTCTACCGACTTCATTTTCGCCAATATTGCCGAGGAGCTTGGATTCATCGGCGCCATTTCAATTGTGCTGCTCTTTGTCATGTTGGCCGTGCGCGGATTTCGCACGGCATTTCACTCCAAGGATCCGTTTGCCCGGCTGGCTGCCTTCGGCATCACGGTCTCCATCCTGTTGCAGGCCTTTTTCAATATCAGCGTCGTGCTTTCGCTGGTGCCCACCAAAGGAATCCCGCTGCCCTTGATCTCCTCCGGCGGGACCTCGCTGTTTTTCACCCTGGCCAGCATCGGCATCCTGCTGAACATTTCCAAGAAGGCGGACTAAAGGCAGGGAACAGGGAACAGGGAACAGCCGTGAGTTTGCCGGCGTCATGCCATTGTGAACAGATTCCAATCGCCCAGGTCCGCCTTGGTAATATTGCTTTAGACTGGCAGCGCCTCATCAAGCCGGCAGATTCACCTTCGATTCTCCAGTGCGTTGTTCTGTGAAAGGCGCAATTTTGGCGGAACTGCGTGTACTCATTGCCGGCGGCGGCACCGGAGGCCACATCATTCCAGCGCTGGCTGTGGCTCGCGAACTGGTTGCCCGGCACTCGGCCGAGGTGCTCTTCGTCGGCACCCAGCGCGGCATGGAAATCCGTCTTGTGCCCGAGGCCGGATTCTGTCTGCGCCTCATCGATGTGGGCCCGCTCAAAAACGTCTCGCTCACCACCCGGCTGCGCACACTGATGCGCCTCCCTCGCAGCATCTCCGACTGCAAGGCGCTGATTCGCGAGTTCCAGCCCAGTGTCGTCCTTGGCGTGGGCGGATACGCATCCGGTCCGGCCATGGCGGCGGCGCTGCGGCTTAAGGTGCCCGCAATGGCCTTCGAGCCCAATGCCATGCCCGGACTGGCCAACCGCCTGGTGGGCAAAAAAGTGCAGGCCGCGGCGGTCAACTTTCCCTCAGCGGTCAAATGGTTCCACAACTGCGAAGTCACCGGCATTCCGGTGCGCCCGGAGTTCTTCCACCTCCAGCCGCCGTCTGCGCCCACGCCCCATCTGCTGGTTTTTGGCGGTTCGCAGGGCGCGCGCATCTTCAATACCCATCTGCCCCTGGTGATTCGCGCGCTGCTCGACGCGGTCCCCGGCCTCACAGTTTTGCACCAGAGCGGAGTGCGCCATTTCGAGCAAACCAAGGCCGCCTACGCTGCCAGCGACGCCGACCCGGCGCGTATCGTGATCCGGCCTTTTTTGGACGACATGCCGGCACGCTTTGCCCAGGCGGACCTGGTAATGGCGCGTAGCGGCGCTTCCACCGTGGCCGAACTCGCCGCCGCCGGCAAGCCGAGCCTGCTGGTGCCCTTTGCCGCCGCTGCCGATGAGCACCAGAAGCGCAATGCCGAAGCCATGGTGGATGCCGGGGCTGCCGTGATGCTGGAGGAATGGGACCTAAACGTTCCCGGCAAGCTGCTCGCCGCCCTGATCAATCTGTTGAAAAGCCCGGAGGGCCTGGCCGGCATGTCCGCCGCGGCCCGAACCCAGGCTCACCCCGCCGCCGCCGAGCGGATCGCCGACCGCCTGGCCGCGCTGGCGGAGAAATGAATATCCCGGATGCAAACCAGGTAAGGCTGGGGAGAATTGCCGGGGCGTCCCAATCAGGGCCAACGCCTGTGCATTCGTTGAAGCGCACGGGCTAGGCAGCCTTCTGAAAAGCTCCAGTTTTATGTCAGTCGTCCGCAGGCGTTGCCGACTGACCACAAAACACGAGGCCCGTCTGCCGAGGCAGACGGGCCCTTCTGGGGAAGTACGCAGGATCTGGGGTTCTGCGCAAACCTCAGATATTAGCGGTGTCCACCGCCGCCATGGCCGCCGCCACCGCGACCGCCGCCGCCGCCACTGAATCCGCCACGAGCAGCACCACCGCCGCTGTATCCGCGAGCCGCTCCGCCTGCATAACCGCGTGCTGCTCCGCCGCTATAGCCGCGAGCCGCTCCGCCAGCATAGCCGCGAGCCGCACCGCCTGCATAGCCGCCGCGCACTCCGCCGGCATAAGCTCCGCGAGCCGCATATCCACCGCGACCGCCATATCCATAGCCGCCGCGACCGTAACCACCGTAACCGTAGCCACGGCCCCAGCCCCGACCGTACCACGGGCCGACGCCGATGAAGACGCCGCCGTAGAACCACTGCGGCCCGTAATAGCCGTAGGGGGCGCAGGCATAGGGGTAATAAGAGTAATAGCCCCAATCGCAAACCGGGGGACCGTAGGCTTCTGGGGCGTAAGCGACTGCGGGGCCAACGCCAACACCCTCATCCATTTGAGCGTTTGCCGTCACCGCGAACGGCAGAGCCAGAAGCATTGCTATCAAAACCAGGCGCATACTCCGCATAAAATCCTCCTTGTGCTGCCCCGCTCAATCCAGAGACCGGGGATTTTCGTCGTCCTCAGCACCTGCCGGCTCTCGGGCTTCTCTTCCCGTCCGGCTTCTGACTATTAGAACCATGTTCCCCCGGTTAAGTTGCGGTCCTTTTCAAAGAATCGTTCATCGCCGGGCTCAGGGCAAGGCTTTTTGCCCGTTTCTCCCGCTCAATGTGCTGCCCGGCAACGTCCCACGCCAAAGCCGAAACACCCCCGAATGTTAAAGTTGAGTGTCACCTTCCCATGTTCACCACCTCCCAGCACGCGCACTTCATCGGCATCGGCGGCATCGGCATGAGCGGCATTGCCGAGATTCTGCTCAGCCTGGACATGAAGGTCTCCGGCTCAGATCTGCGCCGTGGACCCGTGACGGACCGCCTCGCCAGCCTCGGCGCCACCATCTATGAAGGCCACCAGGCCGGCAATGTCTCCGGTGCAACCGTGGTGGTCACCAGCTCGGCGGTCGGCGCGGCAAACCCTGAGGTGCTTGAGGCGCACGCCCGCAAGATTCCCGTCATCCAGCGGGCAGAGATGCTGGCCGAGCTGATGCGCCTTAAATACGGCATCGCCATCGCCGGCATGCACGGAAAGACCACCACCACATCCATGGTGGCCAGTGTGCTCTCTGCCGGCGGCCTTGACCCCACCGTGGTGGTGGGCGGCCGCGTGGATGCGCTGGGCTCGAACGCGCGCCTGGGGACGACTCAATATTTGGTGGCCGAAGCCGACGAGAGCGACCGCTCCTTCCTCAAGCTCTCGCCCATTCTCGCCGTGGTCACCAATCTCGACCGCGAGCACATGGATTGCTATCGGGACATGGCCGACGTGGAGCACGCCTTTCTGGACTTCATGGACAAGGTGCCGTTCTACGGAGCGGTCACTGCCTGCCTTGACAATCCGCAACTGGCGGCGATTCTGCCCCGCGCACGCCGCCGCGTCTTCACCTATGGAACTGCGCCAGAGGCCGACTTCCGCCTCGAGTTTCTCGTAGCCGGCGAAGGACGCTTCGCTCGCTTTCAGGTGGTCACCAGGGAAGGACCGCTGGGGCCCTTTGAATTGCACGTCCCCGGACGCCACAACGTTCTCAACGCCACCGCCGCAGTTGCCGTTGCCCGCCAACTCGAGGTTCCCGAGGAGAAGATTGCCGAGGGGCTCAACAACTTTCGCGGCGTTGACCGGCGCTTTCAGCAGCGCGGCCAGGTCCGCGGCGTCACCGTGGTGGACGACTACGGCCACCATCCCACGGAGATCCGCGCCACGCTTGCCGCCGCCCGTGAGTGCGGCCACAAGCGCGTCTTCGTCGTCTTTCAGCCCCACCGGTACACGCGAACCCTCGATCTGTTGGAAGAATTCAGCGGCGCATTTCGCGACGCGGACACTGTGATCGTGCTGCCCATCTACGCCGCCAGCGAGGAACCCATCCCCGGCGTAACGGCGGAGCGTTTGGCCGGACGTATTCAGGGGCCGGCCGTTCACTTTGCCCCGGAGTTTGCCGATGCCGTCCTGTTGGTTGTCACTCAAGTCCGCGAAGGCGACCTGATCTTGACTCTCGGCGCAGGCAATGTGAGCCAGTTGGCTCCGCAAATATTGGCGGCTCTGGAAGCGTAAATCGTCTTCGCGCTTACAGAAATGTGGGCGCCCCACCTGGGCGCCCTCTGGGCACCACGTCTTTGTTCTTGTGGGTAGGATGGGATGAAAGCAAGGATGGTTCGCGAGTGACGCTAAGCGTTCAAGAGCAGTTCGGACAGATCGATATCTACGTCTTCGATCAAATCCTGCGCGGTAACATTGCGCCTGGAATGCGCGTGCTTGACGCTGGATGCGGCTACGGCCGCAACCTCGTCCACTTGCTGCGCGAACGGTGCGAGGTATTTGCGCTCGACCAGGATGCCGAAGCCGTCGAGCACGTCCGCCAACTCTCCGCATCGCTTCGGACCGGATTGCCCGCGGAAAATTTTCAGATCGGGCCGATCGAGCACATGCCGTTTCCCGATGGCTTTGCGGATGTGGTGCTCTCGAATTCGGTGCTTCACTTTGCACGCGACGATCGGCACTTCCGCGCGATGCTGACAGAGCTGTGGCGGGTGTTGAAGCCGGGCGGGATGCTGTTCTGCCGGTTGGGCTCGAGGATTGGCATGGCCTTCAAACGCCTCCGCGGCAATATATTCCTGATCCCCGATGGATCGAAATGGTTCCTCGTCGATCAGCCGATGCTGCTCGGTTTGACGGAGGAGATGAACGCCGTGCTGGTCGATCCGCTGAAGACCACCATCGTTCAGGATTATCGCTGCATGACCACCTGGGTGTTGAGAAAGCGAAGAAGCTGAACAGCCTGCAAGAAGGCCGCCTCGGTTGCTATGATTCTCAGCGGAGACAAGCAAGTTGTTCTGAGGAGTCGCAATGGCGCACGGTTCACGCAGAGGGTTTTTGAAGGCGGCATCGGCCACGGCGGCCGCATTGGCGATGTCCAAACGCATTCCGGCATGGGCCGGCGATGGCGCTTTAGCCGGGCCGGTGAAAGTCTGGGCCACATTCCGCGACAAGCGTTATGCGCAGGCTGACCCACTTGCCTGGAAGCCCGCAACCCACATTGCCGCCGACGCAATCGCCCTCAATCCGGATGCGACCCGCCAGGAGATTCTTGGCTTCGGTGGCGCGCTCACCGATGCCACCTGCTATGTACTGAGCCAACTCTCTGAAGCACAGCGGGAGGCCGTGATGCACGACCTGTTTGCGCCGGGCGAGATGGCCATGAATGTCTGCCGCACCTGCATCGGCGCCAGCGACTATTCACGCACCCTGTACAGCTTCGACGAGAGTCCGGAGCCCGATCCCGACCTGAAAAAGTTCTCCATCGATCACGACAAGGCCTACATCCTGCCCGTGCTCAGGGATGCGCGCAAGCTGAATCCGGAGCTGTTTCTCTTCTCCTCGCCGTGGAGTCCGCCGGGATGGATGAAGCCGAATGGTTCCATGCTCGGCGGCGCCATGCGCAAGCTGAACTTCGAGCCGTATGCTCGCTACTTTCTCAAGTTCCTTGAGGGCTACAAGGCCGAGGGCGTCTCCATTGACGCCGTCACCGTGCAGAATGAAACGGACGCCGAGCAGGATGGGCACATGCCTGCTTGCCTCTGGGCCCAGGAACAGGAAATCGACTTTGTGCAGAATCACCTCGGTCCCGCATTGCGCAAGGCCGGGTCCCCAACCAAAATCTGGATCCTGGACCATAACTACAGCCTGTGGGGCCGGGCCATCGACGAGCTCAGCGTGCCTGAGGCCAGCGAATACATCGACGGCATCGCCTGGCACGGTTATGTCGGCGAGCCCTCGGCCATGACGCGGGTTCACGATGCCTTCCCGCAAAAGAGCGCCTACTGGACCGAGGGCGGCCCGGATATTGCGCTGCCCGACTACCAGACCGATTACACCAAGTGGGCAGAGACCTTCAACGCCGTCGTCCGCAACTGGGCGCGCTCCATTACCTCGTGGAACCTGGCTCTCGACGAAAAGGGAAAACCGAATATCGGACCGTTCTCCTGCGGCGGCGTGATCACCGTGGACAACGCAACCCGCAAAGTGACGCGCAGCGGACAGTATTGGGCATTTGCGCATTACTGCAAACACGTGCGCCGCGGAGCCAGGGTGTTTCAAACCGACGGCGTCGGCGGGGGGCAGGGAACGGCGAACCCGGTGTCTCACACAGGCTTCCGCAATCCCGACGGCAGCTTCGTTGTGGTGTTAGCCAACCGCGGCCCTGAAACGCGCGTTCAGTTGCTGCTGGGATCGAACACCCTCGAGGCTGATCTGCCGGCGGATTCGGTGCACACTTTACAGTGGTCTTGAAAGAGCTTGAGGGCTAAATGCATTCGCGGCGTTTGTCGCATTCTGATCAGGCCCCAACATAAGCCTCAACATCGCGCTCAATCGTCTTGTTCAATTCGAGCCGGGCTTTGGACAGGTCGTGCATCTGCTGAAGGTTCAGCCAGAACTCGGGGCTGCTACCAAAGAAGCGGGCCAGGCGCAGCGCGGTGTCAGGCGTGATGGCTCGCTTGCCATGGACGATTTCGCCGATCCGCGTTGCAGGCACCCGGATCTTCAGCGCCAGTGCGTTCTGAGAAATGCCGAATGGGACAAGGAACTCTTCTCGCAACATTTCGCCTGGATGCGTGCTGACTCTCTGAACGTTCCATCCGGAAGCTGGTCTGGTGATCGTCATGTCGGCCTTCCCCCTCCTTGCCGCTACCTGTAGCATCTACCGCCCGCATGACGACTGGCAACTCTGATCCCTGTTCCCTGATCCCTGTTCCCTCGGGCATCAGCCCGTAACGGCACAGGTTCCCCCGCATCCCGTTGCGGAAAAAGCCGGCAGCCCGCGGGCTATATTGAAAGCTGGCGATTCTCACGACCTTGCTCGGGCGTGAAGCGACAGAACAACAACACGAACCGTCCCTTCGATTGGGAGGATGAAGCGTCTACGGAGCCTCGCTTTCGGCGCGTGCGGGAGGATGTGCCTCTATCCGGGCGCAACCTGCCCGGCATGCCCCTGCAAATGGCGGACCCGGAGGATGACGCCTATCCCACGGGTGGGGTGCGCTTTCGCGGGCCACAGAACCCCCAGAACTCCTGGCTGCGGCCGTCCAGCACGGTGGGCCGTGTGTTTCTGGGGCTGGGCGCTCTCGTGGTTCTGTGCGGTTTCATCGCCGTAAGCCTTCTTCTCAAGACCTACCTGGGGCGCGATGCCCGCTTCCGCATTGCCGGGGTCAGCAACATCCAGGCCACCGGGCTGACCGAGGTGAGCCGCGCGGAGATGCTGCCGGTCTTCGGCGAAGATATCGGGAAAAACATCTTTTTTATCCACCTCGACGACCGGCGCAAGCAACTGGAAGAGATTCCCTGGGTGGAGCGGGCTACGGTAATGCGGCTGCTCCCGGACCAGATTCGCGTCTCCGTGGTGGAACGGAAGCCGGTGGCCTTCACACGGCAGGGCCAGCAGATCGGATTGGTTGACGCCAGCGGGGTTCTTCTCTCCATGCCGCCCTCGACCATGGCCCAGCACCACTACTCGTTCCCGGTCCTGACAGGGATTGACCCCGTGGACCCATTGCCCTCGCGAACGGCGCGGATGGCCGTGTACGAACGCCTGTTGGCGGAGTTGGACGCCGACAATCAGCACCTCTCCGATCAAATCTCGGAGATTGACCTCACCGATCCCGAGGATGCCCGGGTGCTGATGCCCGAGCAGGGCGCCGACATCCTGGCTCATTTTGGCGAAGACCGATTCCTCGAACGCTACCAGCGCTACAAGGCGCACATTGCCGAGTGGAGGCTGCAATATCCCAAGCTGGCGACGGTGGATTTGCGCTACGACCAGCAGGTGGTGCTGGAGATGGCCCATGGCACAAACGCCATTGAAGCCATGCCGGCCGCTGAACCCGCGCCGGGCCCAAGCAACGCCAAGCCCTCAGCCGGGGCGCCGGCGGACACAGCCAATCCCGCGCCAACGGCAACCAATGAGAAGGCAACCCCGAAGTCAGCGGCAAAGCCGGCTGCAAGCGCCTCGACCGAACAGAAGACCACCCCAGCAACGGACAAGACTGCAAAGGACAAGGCTGCAAAGGACAAGATTGCAAGGGACAAGATTGCAAAAGACAAGATCATCAGAGACCTGACGGCGAAAGACAAGGCCGCCAGGGACAAGAGGAAGCGTGAGGCTGCTCAAGGCGCCGCGCTGAAGGTGACCAGGGGCAAGGCCGCCCCCACAACCCGCCCAGCCACGGTTGCAAGGCAGGGTCAGTGAGTCCAGAAGAATGAGCCAGAAACAGGACAACCTGATCGTAGTGCTGGACATTGGCAGCGCGTGGACGCGTGTGCTGGCGGCCGACCTGAACGAGGGCGCAATGCGCTATCGCGGGCACGGGATGGTGGAGTCGGCCGGGATGCGCAAGGGGCTCATCGCCGAGCTTGGCCCGGCGGCCAAGGTGGTGAAAGCTGCCAACGAACAGGCCGAACGGGTGGCGCGCGCCAACATCGACGAGTGCGTGGTGGGCGTGGGCGGGCCGCATATTCGCGGGCTCAACACCAGCGACGGAATCACCCTGGGCACGCGCATGAGGGAGATCACCCGCGAGGACGTTCACTATGCCGTGGAGCGGGCCAGGGCCATCGAGCGGCCTCCGGACCGCGAGATTCTCCACCTGCTGCCTCGCCAGTTCATTCTCGACGATCAGCCGGGCATCTTCGATCCCGTGGGCATGGTGGGCGCGCGGCTCCAGGTGGACCTGCACATCGCCACCTGCTCCGGAAGCGCATTGCAAAGCACGGTCACATGCGCCAATCGCGCCGGGCTTGAAGTCTCCGAGGCGGTGCTGGAATCGATTGCCGCCGCCGAAGCCACGCTTTCAGCCGACGAGCGGGAACTGGGCGTGTGTCTGCTGGATATCGGCGCCCACTCCAGCGATCTGGCGGTCTTTTTCGAAGGCGCCGTGGCCCACACCGCTTCGGTTCCCATCGGCGGCCAACACTTTACCAGCGACCTGGCGGTGGGCCTGCAGATGCCCATGGCCCAGGCTGAGGAACTCAAACGCCAGTTCGGCAACGCCGTGGTGACGGCCGTGCCGCAGCAGGCGGCGATCGAGATTGCCAATCCCCAGCCGCGCATGCTGCCGTTGCGCTCGATTGCGGAGATTCTGGAGCCGCGGGCCCGCGAGCTGCTCTACTTTGTGAAAGAAAGCCTGCGCCAGGGTGGCGTTGTGGATGCACTCGGCGCCGGTTGCGTCCTCACCGGCGGCGGAGCCATGCTGCCCGGTATGCTGGATGTGACGGAGAGCCAGTTGCGGGTTCCGGCGCGCACGGGAATGCCGGTGCGCCTATCGCAAATGCCCGGCGAGCTTGTTCATCCCGGCTTTGCCACGGCCATTGGAATGCTTTTGTACGCCCACCGCACGCGGGTGACGCGGGCGGCGGAAAACAATTCGTTGCGCGGCAAGTTGCGCGCGATTTTTGCAGCCAGTTTCTAGCAAGGCATGTTATTCACTCAAGAATCAGGAGGCCGGAGCCGCTATGGATCAAATGGGTCAGCAGAAGAATGAAGCCGGAGAGATGCGCATTCAGTATCACGAGGAGCCTGTGCGCGGCGCCCGCATCAAGGTCATCGGCGTGGGAGGCGGCGGCGGCAACGCCGTCAACCGCATGATCCAGGCCCACATGGAGGGCGTGGAGTTTATCGCCGCCAACACCGACGTGCAGGCGCTCAAGCTTTCCCAAGCGCCGGTCAAGTTGCAACTCGGCGTCCGGCTTACCTCCGGCCTCGGCGCGGGCGCCAACCCCGACGTGGGCCGCCGCGCCGCGCTTGAAGACTCGGAGAAGATCATCGAGGCTCTTGAAGGAGCGGACATGGTGTTTGTCACCGCTGGCCTCGGCGGCGGCACGGGCACCGGGGCTGCGCCGGTGATTGCCTCGCTGGCCAGCGAGATGGGCATCTTGACCGTGGCTGTGGTTACGCGTCCCTTTGGCTTTGAAGGCAAGCGACGCTTGCAGCAGGCCGAGCGCGGCCTCACGGAATTGCTGGAAAGCGTGGACACGATGATCGTGATCCCCAACGAGAAGCTGCTGGCGGTGGCCAAGGACGCCGGCTTCTTTGAGAGCTTCCGCATTGCCGACGACGTGCTCCGCCAGGGCGTGCAGGGCATCTCCGACATCATTACGATTCCCGGCATCATCAACCGCGACTTTGCCGACGTGAAGACCACCATGGCCGGGATGGGCCACGCGGTCATGGGCACGGCCGTTCGCTCCGGCGCCAACCGCGCCATTGAAGCTGCCCAGGCGGCCATGGCTTCGCCGCTGCTTGAAGCCGGCGCCATCGACGGCGCACGCGGCATCCTCATCAACATCACCGGTTCCAGTACGCTCAAGCTCTCTGAGGTCAACGAGGCTTCGTCGCTGATCCAGTCTGCCGCGCATGAAGATGCGAACATCATCTTTGGCGCGGTGCTCGACGAGAAGATGGGCGACGAGGTCAAGATTACGGTGATCGCCACGGGTTTCCGCGACCAGATGCCGGAACGGCGCGCGCGCATGTTGAGCGTGGAAGAGGCGCCGGTGGTTTCAGTGCCGGTGATGGCGTCAGAGAACTGGATGAAGGAACAGGCTCCCGCGCCCGCTACTTTGCCGTCGCCCGAGTCTGGGCCGGCGCGCTTCCTGAGCCAGGACGAAGACGAGGGAGATGAGACGGCAGAGGAGGACGCCGCGTTCTTTTTCTCGGCATCGACCCCCACTGTGGCCACCACCGTCAGCGTCGCGGCCTCGCCCGCAAAGACGGATGTGGACTCTGGCATGGAGCTTGAGCCGGACCGGAAGCCGGCGACAGGGGCGGCCAGGCCACGTTTCAGCGAGATGGGCGAAGAACCGGCTTTCGCTCCTCTGCTCAGGGACTTCGCTTTGGAGTTCGACAGCGGTCCGCAAGCTCCGTCTGCGCTGGACGAGCACCGCGCCGAGCAGGCAGCGGCGCTCTTCTCTGAGCCCGACGAAGAGTCGCTGCGGGAGCTGGATACGCCGACGTTCATGAGGCGATTGCAGTTTTAGGAAGGCGGTTTCATTTTGGAATCGGTCGCCAGGGCTGTATAGTGCAATATAGCTCTAAAAAACAGCGACCCGACGTAACATGAAAGCGGAATTGCTGTCTTTCTGGCTATTGTGTAAGTAATCAAGGCCAGCTTTTAGAGTGATTGGGATCACATCCGGGTCCGGAGAGTTGCGATTACAGTGACCTCCAAGCAACCCACATCCATGGCCAAGACTGAAAATAGCCGCGGAGTGTCCGATAAGCAAGATGTGCGCTTCCCACGGGCAGACGCACAGAATGAAATCCATGGTTGAAGGGGAGTTTACTGGATGAAATTGTCTTGCGCTCGGGCAGTCGGATTGTTCCTGATCGGTTCAGTGAGCGGCTGCGTCGGAGCCGCGGCGTTGAACGCACCGCACCCGCTGCGTCACGCCCGGGCGGCAGAGCCTCACTTGACTGAGCCCCATCGCGCCGCCGGCCATCGCGCGGCAGCCCATGTTGGCAATCCGGCAGCCCGGCAGACCACATCTCTTGCTTCGGCCACACGTGCAGTGACGGCACATAGTGCGACAAAGGCGCCCTCGGCCCGGCAGGCAGTCAGGTTGACCCCAAGAGGACGAGCCAGAGCCGGCGCGCGCCTGGTGGCCCTCACCTCCCGCCGCCATCACTCTTACGAGCGCTTTACGGCCAGCTCCTTTGCCAGCGGAGATATCTTTGCCGGCGACGTGACAGCCGGCGAAGACCCGGTGGTCCGCCAGGCCGCGATCGATGCGCTGGCCGGCATGAACGGCACCGCCGTTGTCATCGACCCCTCCAATGGCCGCATCCTGGCCATGGTCAACCAGAAGCTGGCGCTCTCGCCGGGCGCTGAACCCTGCTCGACCATCAAGATCACTGTGGCCATGGCTGCGCTCGCCGAGGGTCTCGTAACCCGCGATACGATGGTGCAGTTGCCCGGCTTCCGCATGAACATGACCGAGGCGCTGGCCAAGAGCAACAACCTCTACTTTGAGGAACTGGGCCGTGAGCTGGGCTTTGAGCGGGTGCGCCACTACGCCAACCAGTTTGGGCTGGGCGAACTGGCTGGCTACAACATCGAGGGCGAACAGTTGGGCGTCTATCCCGACAAGGAACTGCCCGCCGCCGAGGGGGGAGTAGGCCGCATGTGCAGCTTCGGCCAGGGCGTTTCGCTGACCCCGCTGCAACTGGGAGCCTACGTGGCTGCGCTCGCCAATGGCGGAACCCTCTATTACCTGCAGCACCCCAGCACTTTCGAGGAAGCATTGGCTCTAGAACCCAAGGTGAAGCGCACCCTGGATATCGCCAAGTACGTTCCCGACATTGAGGACGGCATGGCCGGTGCGGTAGAGTACGGAACCGCGCGGCGCTTGCGTGCCAACTTCCAGGAATTGCCGGTCTTCGGCAAGACCGGGACCTGCTCGGACAACGGAACCCGCTTCGGCTGGTTTGCTTCCTTTTCCGACTCGCCGCAGGGCAGCCTGGTGACGGTTTTCTTCCTCGAGGGCGGCCGGCCGACATTCGGACCCCGCGCCGCGGAGCTGACCGGCATGTTCTACAAGAACCTCTGGAACCGCAACTACTTTGCCGACAAAAGCCAGCAACAATCCGCGGCTCTGACTCCGGCTCCCACACCGCAGACTTCCATCCCGCAGGCTGCGCAATAGAGCAAACAAGCCAGTTCCAGCGATCCCCTGACAAGCCGCCTCCGCCCGGGCGGCTTTTCGCATTTGAGCGCGGAAAACCTGCTTGGGATTGCCCAGATTCAATTCCGGATGTATAGTCTAGAAATGTACGGTAGTGTCCCGTACGATAAGGAGGCGAACTTTATGGCGTTGGCCCTACGCACGGAGCGGACTGAGGCTCGTCTGCTTCCTGAACAAAAAAAGCGCATTGAACAGGCAGCCAGCCTCAAGGGACTCTCGATCTCGGATTTCATCGTGCAACATGCGGATGAAGCTGCCATCAAGACCATAGAGTCGCACACTGCCTGGGTACTGGGTGAAAAAGACATGGAATTCTTTGTGCAGATTCTGCTCAACCCACCGGAGCCGAGCGCTCGCATGAAGGCTGCGGTCAAGCGCTATAAGGAACGCGGGGGTGAATAGTGGCCCAGAAGATCGGGTCTGCCGAATACAGGGTTGAACCGCTAGGACCGAATCATGACCGAGCGGCCTTCTCCTGCGGGGTCTCCGAGTTGGATGCCTATCTTAAGCGGCAAGCGTCTCAAGACCTGAAACGGAACCTTGCCGCCGTCTTCATTCTCACTGCGGACGGTAAGAACGTCGCCGGTTTCTATACTCTTTCCGCGCATTCGATACTGGCCGCCAATCTCCCAAATGACTTGGCGAAGAAGCTGCCACGGTATCCTATTCCCGTCACGCTGCTCGGGCGCATGGCAATCGCTCAATCGCTGCAAGGCCAGGGTTGGGGAGAATTCTTGCTGCTTCACGCTCTGAAGCGGGCTTGGATCGGCTCCCGGCAGGTCGCTTCCTGGGCCGTCGTGGTAGACGCCAAAGCCGGCGCACGGGAGTTCTATCTTTACCAGGATTTCACGCCGACCCCAGACCGGCCCGACAGGCTCGTCATTCCCATGAAGGCAATTGAGAGAATGTTCGACCCGTCTTGATCCGGCCTATCGTTGCTTGAAGCGAATTCCTCCGGCGATCATCCGATAGGATGAGGCCTTCCCCAATCTCTCGCCGTCCGCTTGCCGGCAGACGAGAAAAAGACGGTCTGATTCCCCGCAAGCGAAGACAGGACCCCTCCCCATGGAATTGCCGACGCACATTCTGCTCGTCTACGGTTACCTCTTGCTGTTCGCCTGGGTTTTGGTGGAGCAGTTTGGCATCCCGCTGCCGGCCACGCCGGTGCTGCTGGCCGCGGGGGCTCTTTCCGCCCAGCACGAACTCAGCTTTCCGCTGGCGTTCGCCGCCTGCCTGGCCGCTTCGCTCGTGGCCGATACCTCCTGGTTCCTGATCGGTCGCAGGTACGGCCACCATGTCTTGCGCATCTTGTGCAAGCTGTCGCTGGAGCCGACCGTCTGCGTCCGCAAGACCCAGGACTCCTTCGGACGCCGCCGCGAAGTCACGCTGATGATTGCCAAGTTCGTGCCGGGACTTGCGACATTGGCTCCGCCCGTCGCCGGGCAGAACGGCATGAGCCTCGGCCGTTTCCTGCTGTTTGACGGGATTGGCGCCACGTTGTGGATCGGGGTGCTGCTGACCGCGGGCAGGTTCTTTGGCGATCTGCTCAAGCGCAATCCCAGCCTGCTGGACTGGGCCGGCCGCTTCTCGGGTGCGCTGCTGGTTCTGGGCATTCTAGGTTTCTTTGTGGGCCGCGTCGTCCGCCGCCGCATGGTCATCAAGAAACTTGTAGCCGCGCGTCTGGAACCGGAGGAACTGAAGCGCCAGCTCGATGCCGGCGAGAAGGCTTATATCGTCGACCTGCGCCACCCGCTGGAACTGCTGGCCGATCCGTTTACGCTGCCCGGCGCTCTGCATTTCTCGCCCGACGCACTGGCCGCGCGCCATCAGGAGATTCCCCGAGACCGCGACGTTGTCCTCTTCTGCACCTGCCCCAGCGAGGCCACCGCCGCCAAAACAGCCATGACCCTGCACAAGCTGGGCATCGAGCGCGTACGCCCCTTGCGTGGCGGCTACGACGAGTGGAAGCGGCTGGGATTTCCACTGGAAGCGGTGCAATTGGCCAAACCGTCCCTTGAACCCGCCAAAACCCTTTAAGCTGGAGGGTTGAGCGCGGCACCTGCCGCACGGGAGCATTCCTTTGGCATACGACGATCTGCGCGACTGGATCAAGACCCTCGAAAAACACGGCGAACTGAAGCGTATCCGCGAAGAGGTTTCGCCGGAGCTTGAAATCACCGAGATCACCGACCGCGTGAGCAAGATCGGCGCAGCTTCCCACCCTTTCCGCACAGAACGCGGAAAGGATGGGGCACCCCAGACCTACGCTCCCGGCGGTCCGGCGCTGCTGTTTGAGAATGTAAAAGGCCATCCCGGCCACAAAGTCTTCATCAACCAGTTCGGCAGCGAGCGGCGCATGGCGCTTGCGTTGAATGTGGACCGGTTGGATGAAATTGCCGAACGCATCAAGGGCCTGATGAACATGAAAGCCCCCGAGGGCCTCTTTGACAAGCTCAAGATGCTGCCGCAACTGGGCGCACTCGCCAGCGCGTTTCCCAAGATCGTGAGCGCCAAAGACGCTCGCTGCAAGGAAGTCATTCGTCGCGACAACTTCGATCTGAACTATTTTCCGGTTCTCAAGTGCTGGCCGCACGATGGAGGGCGTTTCATCACGCTGCCTTGCGTGCATACCCGCGATCCGCGCTCGGGCAAGCGCAACATCGGCATGTATAGGATGCAGGTGTACGACGGCCAGACCACCGGCATGCACTGGCAGCGGCAGAAGGTCGCCGCCGAGCATTATCGAGAAGCCTTGCGCGCGGCAGCCTCGTCCGCAGCCGAGGCCGATCCCAGGACGGCCCGCGTGGCGGCCATGGCTGAGTCGGCCGGTGGCGCGGTCTCCATCCCGGACGGCCCCATCGGCGGATTGCCCCAGGTAGCCATGGGAAATTTGAAGGGCTCGCGGCTTGAGGTTGCTGTCGCCATCGGCACCGATCCCGCCACAACCTTCGCCGCCATTGTGCCCGCTCCTCCCGAAGTTGAGGAATTCATGATCGCCGGTTTCCTCCGCGGCAAGCCGGTCGAGATCGTCAAGTGTGAGACGGTCGATCTTGAGGTCCCGGCCCACGCCGAGATCGTCCTTGAAGGCTACGTCGAGCTGGGCGAACTGCGTGCCGAGGGCCCTTTCGGCGACCATACCGGCTTCTATACGCTGACCGACCAGTACCCGGTCTTCCACCTCACCTGCATCACTCATCGCAAGGACCCCATCTACGCCGCCACCATCGTGGGCAAGCCGCCCATGGAAGACGCCTGGATGGGCAAGGCCGTGGAGCGCATCTTTCTGCCCGCCATGAAGATGACCATCCCCGAGATCGTCGACATCAATTTGCCGGTTGAAGGCGTCTTTCACAACCTGATGCTGGTGTCGATCAGGAAGAGCTATCCCGGCCAGGCGCGCAAGGTCATGAACGCCATCTGGTCGCTGGGCCAAGCCATGTTCACCAAGTGCATCATCGTCGTGGACGAGGACTGCGACGTGCAGGACGTGGGCGAGGTGACGCTGCGTGTCACCAACAATATCGATCCCGAGCGCGATATCCAGTTCACGCTGGGCCCGATCGACTCGCTCGATCACGCCTCCCGTTTGCCCAACTACGGATCGAAGATGGGTATCGACGCCACCCGCAAATGGAAGGCCGAAGGCTTCGACCGCCCCTGGCCCGCAATGATCGAGATGGACCGCGTGACCAAGGCTAGAGTAGATGCGCTGTGGGCGAAGCTGGGGCTGTAGTTTGATTTAGGATTGTGCGCTATGCTTGGCGGTAGAAGGCGCGCATGATTCTGCACGATCTGTTCGACTGGTCGAATGCCGGGGTTGGCGGCGTGGGGCTGCTCTTAACCATCGCTGCCATCGTCCAGGCAACCGGCGCAAAGAGGGCCGCCCGAGAGGCCCGGCAAGCTGTTTACCATCGGAACGCGGCGGATTCATTTTCCGAAATTGTGCGACTTGCCGAGCAGTTTGCGACATGGGTCGAGTGCGAAAGACGGGCCGAGGCGGTTGTGCAGGTTCGAGAGATTGTTCTTCGCTTGGCACGCGACCGGGGGGAATTTGATCGATTCCTCGCGTCAGATGCCGATAAACTGAAAGATGTCGAGTCCAATTGCCAAAGATTGGCGGATATGCTGGGTCAGGAGGAGTTTCCATTGAGCTCGTCGGCGAAGAGAGACTTGTTCCGCGACACATTGATGATCGTGCAGGAACTCAGTGCTGTTTTGGGACGTGTTCGAGCCAAGGGCGATCAGGAGGAATGATGAGCGAAAAACTTGACCAGTTTGCACGGGATCTATTGGAAAAGACGCGCGCCAACAAGCTCGATTGGCGAATTATGGCCAATCCCATGGGGCGGGAAGAGTTTTCTGTTGATTTGGAAAAGGAGTACAGATTCCACATTTGGTTGGTGGTTTCAGGGGAGAATCGCGCGATCACGCTTCAGCTTTGGAAGGACCAGCGTCCCGTGCTTGAGTCCGTTGCGAACAATTGGCCTGGAATATCGAATGGGGAAATCGTTCAGGAACGAGTGAAAAGATTTCGAGCTTACAGCGATCTCTTCGATGCGGTTCGTGAGAGTGTTTACGGCGGAGAAGAGACAATGGGTGAAGTTGAGCAGCTTCTCAGGAGGATCGGCTGAGAATGAGGCAACGCCGATTCTTCCTGCTGCTCTTCCTTTTTTTGCCAGGTCTGCCCGTGGGGCATTTGTCGGCCCAGCAAGCCCCCGACCAGTTTCGCTGGGTCAACTTCCATTCGTCGACCGACAATGACGTGGTCGCCTGGGTGACGCGCTCGCTTGAACCCGAGCATTGGACGGCCATCAGCGAGATTGGCGTCGAGTACGACGCGGCGCTGGTCGTCACTACGCTGCGGGCCAATCCGCAGTCGCTGCCCAACGCGGACCTTTTCACCGTGTGGAGCTTGTCGCTCACCAACCACTCCATCACGCCGCTGATCACCGGCGTGAATCTGCGTTTCGTCGACTGGCTGAAGTTTGCCGACGGCGCGCCGCGCGAGCTGGCAGCCCTTTACGACAATTGCACCGAGTGCGCGGCCGATACCTACTTCACGGCCTTCCACTATGACATGGCGCACCATGCGTGGGCCGCTCGCTGGATGCGTGGCGGGCAAACTGTCCCAATCTGGAGCGCGAACCCGCCGCCGGGCGTGACCTGGAACCAGGTCTACGCCGCAATTGCCGAGCCGAATGGGCGGGAACTCCTGGGCACCTGGAGCCACTTCGACTATGGCAGCCAGAAGCCGCCCGAGGACGTCGTTTACCGCTACGATATGGACTCCTATAGCGGACTGGAGCGCACTCAGCCGCTCAGCGGCAAGGACGCCGATGCCATGAAGCTGCGCCTTTGCAGCGGACAGGGCGCTCTTCCGGGGCTGGCCCGCGGGCAGGATTCCCCCCTCTGTCAACAGTTGGTCAAACCTCGCATCGAGCGCAAGCCCGTTACCACACCGCCCGCCAACAACCACGGCAAGTCCCTGCCCCCACGCTCCCGGCATTGAAGCTGACCACTTAGTGGTCAAAAGAGGGCTGTTTGGCCCCGCACAGCCCCGATAGCATTCAAGTCCAATGGGGTGTGAAATGAACGTATTCAGCAGATTTGGGCAATTGCCGGTGCTTGCGCTGGCGACATTGCTATGCACAGTCGGATGCCACAAGAATCAGGACCAGGCCGTCGCCCAGGACTCATCGTCGGACCCGGCAGCGGCCAACCTGGCCCCCGTATCGACAGACTCGGGCGCTCAGGCGCCTGTGCAGTACGGCGGTCAGCAAAGCGCTCCGGCCCCAGTGCCCTACAACGGCCAGCAGAGCCCTCCGCCACCCAATGGGGGAGGCGCCTACTACCAGGCCTCCAACCAGGCTCCGGATTACTCCTACAACGGAGAGCAGCCGGAGTATACCGCTCCCGATCCGCCGCCGCCGCTGCCCGAATACAATCAGCCGCCGGCTCCCGGCGACGACTATCTCTGGACGCCCGGCTACTGGGCCTATTCTCAGCAAGGTTATTACTGGGTGCCCGGCGTCTGGGTTCAGGCTCCCTACGAGGGTGCCTTGTGGACGCCCGGCTACTGGGGCTACTGGCAAAACCATTACCGGTTCAATCGTGGCTACTGGGGTGAGTACATTGGCTTCTATGGCGGGATCGACTACGGATTCGGCTACATCGGCTACGGCTACCAGGGCGGCTACTGGGGTGGCGGCCAGTTCTACTACAACAGCTCGGTCAACAATGTGAACGTCTCCGTGGTGCATAACGTCTACAACCGCTCAGTCAGCGGCAACAGCGGAGGCGGCGGTCGGGTAAGTTTCAACGGCGGATCGGGCGGAATCCAGGTGCAAGCGAGACCCGCGGAATTGGCGGCGATGCGTGAGCCTCATACGGCGCCCATGACGGCGCAGGTGCAGAATGAGCATGCGGCCAGCACCAATCGGGCTCAGTTCGCGAGCGTTAACAAGGGCCGTCCAGCCAGCACAACCGTCAGCCAGCCGCTCGCTGCAGATCGCAATGTGCGGGCCCCAGCGGCGTTGCAGGCGCGCAATCAGGCTGCAGCGCAACAGCGCCAGGCGGCTCCCCAACAACAGCAGCAGCGCCAGGAAGCTCCGCAACAACAGCAACAGCGCCAGGCGGCGCCCCAACAGCAGCAACAGCGCCAGGAAGCTCCGCAACAACAGCAACAGCGCCAGGCAGCTCCCCAACAACAGCAGCAGCGCCAGGCAGCTCCCCAACAACAGCAGCAGCGCCAAGCAGCTCCCCAACAACAGCAGCAACGTCAAGCAGCTCCCCAACAACAGCAACAGCGCCAGGCGGCTCCGCAACAGCAGCAGCAACGTCAGGCGACTCCGCAACAACAGCAACAGCGCCAAGCAGCTCCCCAACAACAGCAGCAGCACCAAGCAGCACCGCAACAGCGCCAAGCAGCTCCCCAACAACAGCAACAGCGTCAAGCGGCACCGCAACAGCAGCAGCACCAAGCAGCACCGCAACAGCACCAGGCAGCTCCCCAACAACAGCAACAGCGCCAAGCAGCACCGCAACAGCAACAGCACCAGGCAGCGCCACAACAGCACCAGGCAGCGCCACAACAGCACCAGGCGGCGCCGCAGGAGCAAAAGGCAGCGCCGCGACCAGAAGAGGCCCCTGAGAAGAAGTAACGTTAAGCCGGGAAATCGTTACGGCTTGCCGCAAAACCGGCCTTGTGCCAGGGCGCGACCGGGGTACCCAGGGACACCCCTGGGTCGCGTGCCAAAAAAGGTCAATAGAACGAGGGCTTTACAGGCTGCGGAAAAACTCATTCCGGGGCGCAGCAAGCGTCAGGGAACGACTTTAGTCGTGCCGTAAGTGCCGCAGAATCAATACGGGCTTCAGCCCCTGCGGTATGCTTGTCGGGTATTCCGGTTGAATTCGGGCCTTTTTCCGCAGCCTGTTTAGCCCCTGCGGGTGGGCAACCTGGGTTTGCTGGGACATGGATGAAACACGCTTGAAGAATTCCTCTGTCCTCTCCACCGGGGGCATTTCTACTGCACTGCCAGTACCCGGACGGCCACCAGATTGCGCACCCAGCGGGCGGGGAGCTTTTCCCCGCTCGCGATAAGCTGAAGCGGCCCGCTATCCGCAAGACCTTTCCCTTCCAGCGCGTCGGCCACAATCACGGTCGCGTCGTGTACGTCGGGATTGACCTCGGCCACGGAGTAGACCGCTTGATAGCCATCGGCTCCCTCGGCCACCAGATAAAACCGCAGGTCCTTGCCATGAGGCTTGTCCGGCACGCCCAGCAGCTTCAGCAGGTCCATCAGAGGCACGCCGGAGTAGGTCTGGCAGGCCTTGGCGTGCTCGTTGTAGACGCTCACCGTCTTGTGCGGAAGAGCGGCCAGGGTGGCCGGCGTCCACTCGGCGGATTTGTCCCCGAATCCGATCTTCAGCGGACCGGGCGGGGCCGAAGGCTTGTCCTTGCCGTGTTTCATCGCCATGCCCTGGCCCATGTCCATGCCCTTGGCCATTTCCATACCTTTGCCCATGTCCATGCCCATGTCCATGCACTTGCATTTGCACATGCTCATGTCCATGGTCTTTCCCTCGCCCATGTTCATCCCGTCCATCTTGCCCGCAGGCACAGATGCCGGCTGGCTCTGCGCAGGCGCCTGCGCCACCGCCGCCCCCACGCCCAACCCAAACAGCAAAGCAACTGCCCAAACCCTCATCCGCATCGTGAATCTCTCCTGCAATCCATCGTATACTGACCTCATGTCGATTGTGGGCAACATTGCCGGCATTGCCAAGGGCATGAGCATCACCTTCAGGGAGATGCTGGAACCCTCGCAGGTTGAGAACTACCCGGACGGGCCAGGCCCCTTGCGCGGAGCGGTACTTGAGCAGAGATTCCGCGGCGCGCACGTCTTGCAGCGCGACGAAAACGGCCTGGAAAAGTGCGTGGCCTGCTTCCTGTGCGCGGCAGCCTGCCCATCCAATTGCATATTTATCGTGGCCGCTGAAAATACCGCAGAGCAGCGCATCTCCTCGTCGGAGCGCTACGCCAAGGTCTACAACATCGACTACAACCGCTGCATCTTCTGCGGTTACTGCGTAGAAGCCTGCCCCACCGATGCCATCACCCACGGCCACGGCTTCGAGCTAGCCACCCTGAACGCCACCAACCTGGTGATGCGCAAGGAAGATATGCTTTTGCCTGTCGGGGCGCTGACGGCGGCGAAGTAGGCTCTGGACCATCCGCTGGCGGCACTCAATGGAAGGCGCTCGCAGGACTTTGATACATTTTACGAAAATCGGTATAAAGTGACCTTTATTTGGATTTTATGCCAATAATCGGTCAAAATGTGCCGTATTTATTAATATGTGTATAATAGGTATAATTAAGCCGATAAAGATGTATAATTGCTTACAGAAGGTATAAAATGACCGATACTGGTGAAGTCTATTTAAGGACGCCGTTGGAACTTCAGGCTTTGCTGGGAGCCAGACTGCGCAGCCTTCGCCGGGCGCGCGGCCTTGACCAGCGCGCCACGGCAGAGCGGGCAGGCGTCTCAGAGAAGGCGCTGCGCAACCTGGAAGGCGGCCACGGCTCGACGGTGGAGACCCTGCTACGCACGCTGAAGGCTCTGGATGCCCTGGACGGTATCGAGATGCTGGTGCCCGAGGCCACGGTAAACCCGCTGGCGCTGCTGCCGCGCAGAGTTCGCCGCCCGCGCGAGAGGAACGAGGCAAAGCCGTGAAGTCCACGCAGGTTCTGGAGGTCGTGGTTTGGGACAAGCGGGTGGGAGCTTTGGCCGCCGATCCAAGGCTGGGCTGCTATGTGTTTGCATACGATCCTGCGTGGAAGCGGACGGCGGTTGAACTAGCTCCTCTGACCATGCCGCTCGACGACCGGCGAAGGGTCTTTGCATTTCCAGGCCTACCGGAAGGCACCTTCAACCGTCTGCCCGCAATGGTGGCCGACGCGCTGCCCGACGACTTTGGCAATGCGCTGATCGACGCATGGATGGCGGAGCGCGGCGTTGCCAAGAGCGAAATCACGGCGCTCGACCGGCTGGCTTACATGGGCAAGCGGGGGCTGGGGGCGCTGGAGTTCAGACCTGCGCGCGGAGCACACAGCGAGAGCGCCGTGCCACTGGCGATGCAATCGCTGGTGGAAGAGGCGCGGCGGCTGGTTTCGGGCAGCTTTCATGGGGATCGCGAGGCGCAGGCCGCGCTGGCAAACATCATTCGCGTGGGCACATCGGCGGGAGGCGCCAGGGCCAAGGCGGTGATTACCTGGAACCCAAAGACCGACGAAATCCGCAGCGGACAGTTCGAGGCCGCGCCGGGCTTTGAGCATTGGCTGCTGAAGTTCGATGGCGTGGGCCGCGACGTAGAACTGGGGACTGGCGCGGATTATGGGCGCATTGAGTATGCGTATCATCGCATGGCGCTGGCCGCGGGAATCGAAATGGAGCCGTGCCGTCTGCTTGAGGAGAACGGCCGCGCTCACTTCATGACGCGGCGGTTCGACCGCGAAGTGGTGGAAGGGGCAGCTGTCAAGCACCATTTGCAGACGCTCTGCGCCATGGATCAACTGGACTTCAGGCAGAGGGCCACGCACAGCTATAGCCAGCTCTTCATGGCGATTGCGCGGCTGAAACTGGGCGATGCGGCCACCGGGCAGGCCTTTCGGCGTATGGCCTTCAATGTGATGGCGCGCAACTGCGACGACCACACCAAGAACTTCAGCTTCCGGCTCAAGCAGGGAGGCATGTGGGAGCTGGCGCCGGCCTACGACCTGATCCATGCTTACAACCCCAGGGGCGCGTGGACCTATCAGCACCTGATGAGCGTGAACGGCAAGTTCGATGGCATTGCGCGCGCAGACTTGCTGGTGGAGGCAGACCGGTTTGGCGTCCGGCGTCCTCTGGATATGCTGGCCGATGTGCGAACGGCGCTGGCAAGCTGGGCGGAATTTGCCGCCGAGGCTGGGCTCAGCGCGAAAACAGCGGATCGCGTCGCCGCGGATTTTTGTTTGTTGTAGGTAGCTGTCGCAAACACGGCGGAGACGCACATTCTATCCGCAACCTTCTGTGCAATTTTCTTTCGCAAATGACATCGGTTGCAGCCTACGCCGCAGTCACTGCTCTGAGCGCCGGAAGCACCTTCAGTCGCGCGCGCATTCCCAGGAGGTCTGAATAGCGAAGCAGCTTTTCAATGCTCACTTGATTGATCTTTCCCAAGATTAAGTTGCTGACTGCCGGTTGGTGCTCGTCGAGAATGTTCACCAGTTGACGCTGGGTGTAGCTTCTACGCTCGATCTCATCGCGGATGGCGTCGAGCAGGTCGGCTTTGAACTTCAGCGCGGTCGCCTCGGAACGCGAAAAACCGAGATCGTCCAGAATATCGCCGCGCATCACGTGAGTCACTGAGCTAATCCTCTTGGTCATCGTTATCCTCCTCGGGTGCCGGCAGAATCGGTGGCATCATCTTGCCCTTCCGATTGAAAAAGTGGGAAATGTCTTCCCCCCGATCGGCAAGTTCCGCAATCTCGTCGGCGGTGGGCGGCTTGTGTGACTCAGGTGTCTTAGGCATAAAGTGGCTGTTCTTCACGGTTTACTTCCAAAGCATATATCCTAAAGGTATTGGCAGCCTTCCTTGTTTCTCAGGTTGCCTTCGGGAAGACATGACCAGAACTCAACAGCATCCGCTTCAAACGGTTCTCGAGAACCGCATCGCCATCATCGACGGGGCGATGGGCACGACGATTCGCACCTACGGGATGACCGAGGCGGACATCCGCGGAGACCGGTTCCGGAACGCGACCAAGGATCTCAAGAACAACGGCGACCTCTTCAGCCTGACGCAGCCAGCGATGATCTGCGACATCCATCGCCGGTTTCTTGACGCAGGCGCGGACATCATTGAGACCAACACCTTTGGCGCCACCAGCATTACGCAGAGCGAGTTTTTTGTGGACGATCCACGCGAGCGCGGCGGCCGGAAGGATCCTGAGTTCTACCAGAAGATCATCGACGATAAGTTTCTCAACGACCTGGCCTTTGAGATCAATGAGACTTCGGCGCGGCAATGCCGTGAATGGGCCGATCGCGTCACGAACGAAACGGGGCGTCAGCGGTTCGTTGCGGGGGCCATCGGCCCCTTGACCGTGTCTCTCTCGAACTCGCCCGATGCCGATGATGCGGGCTTCCGCGTAGTCACCTTCGACCAGGTCAAGACCGCCTATGCTCAGCAGGTGCGTGCCCTCATCTCCGGCGGTGTAGACCTGCTGCTGGTGGAGACAATCTTCGACTCGCTCAACGCCAAGGCGGCGCTCGTCGCCATCCGCGAGGTGTTCGACGAGGACGGCCTTGCTGCGAACAACAAGGAACTCCCAGTCATGATCTCGGCGGCCGTGGGCCGTGGCGGCGAGACCATGATCTCCGCGCAGACCATTGAGGCGTTCTGGAACGCGGTCGAGCATGTGAAGCCGCTCTCTGTGGGGCTCAACTGCTCTCTCGGTCCCGATCTGATGTATCCGTTCCTCGAGGAACTCTCGGAAAAGGCGAATGTTGCCATCTCGTGTTATCCGAATGCCGGATTGCCGAATCCTCTCTCTGAAACCGGGTTCGATCTGCGGCCGGAAGACATGGCTCGTTATCTGGGCGACTTTGCCCGGGGAGGTCTGATCAATATTGCCGGTGGCTGCTGCGGCAACACCCCCGCGCACATCGCGGCTATCGCCAAAGCGCTCGAGGGCCAGCCTCCGCGAAAGCTGGGCCAGATCGAGAGCGGAGCATGAGCGCGCCCCAGAACCCGAGTGTGCCCGAGAGCTTGGCGGCAATCTCGACGCCGAAGCCCCTCCGCCTGTCCGGTTCGCAGCCCTTCACCCAGCAGCCCGGCGTCTACATCATGATTGGCGAGCGGACCAATGTGGCCGGTTCGCCCAAGTTCGCCAGGCTGGTCAAGCAAGGCAAATTCGAGGAAGCGGTAAGCGTGGCCCGGCAACAGGTGGAGAACGGCGCCAACGTCATCGACATCTGCATGGACGAGGGCATGATCGACGGCGTCGCGGCCATGACACGCTACCTCCAGTTGCTGGCCAGCGAGCCCGAGGTGGCCAAGGTTCCCTTCATGGTGGACTCCTCGAAATGGGAAGTCATCGAGGCAGGGCTCAAGTGCCTGCAAGGCAAGGGCATCGTGAACTCGATCTCGCTCAAAGAGGGCGAGGAAAAGTTTCGCCAGAACGCCGCTACTGTGCTGAAATATGGCGCTGCCGCCGTGGTGATGGCCTTCGACGAACAGGGCCAGGCCGCCACTTATGAGGAAAAGATCCGCATCTGCGAGCGAGCCTATAAGATTCTGATCGAGGTCGGCTTTCCGCCCGAGGACATCATCTTCGACCCCAACGTCCTCACCGTGGCAACGGGCATGGAAGAGCACAACAACTACGCGGTTGACTTCATCCGCGCCACGCGCTGGATCAAGGCCAGCCTGCCGCATGCGAAGGTCTCGGGCGGCGTGTCCAATGTCTCGTTCAGCTTTCGAGGCAACAACAAGGTCCGCGAGGCCATGCACTCCGCGTTTCTTTTTCACGCCATCGCGGCGGGCATGGACATGGGCATCGTGAATGCCGGGATGCTCGAGGTCTACGAGGAGATTGAGCCTGAGCTGAAGGTGCTGGTCGAGGATGTGCTCCTGAACCGCCGCGCTGACGCCACCGAGCGCCTGGTAAACTTCGGCGAGGCATTGAAGGCTGCCGAGTCGGGCGCCGGCGCGGTTGCGAATGAAAAGAAGGCCGAAGAATGGCGCAACGGCACGGTCGAAGAACGTCTCTCGCACGCACTGGTCAAGGGGATTGACGCCTACATCGAGATCGACGCCGAGGAAGCCCGCGTCAAGCTGGGCCGCCCGCTGTTGGTCATCGAAGGCCCGCTGATGGCTGGCATGAGCGTGGTGGGCGATCTGTTCGGAGCCGGCAAGATGTTCCTGCCCCAGGTGGTCAAGTCTGCCCGCGTGATGAAGAAGGCCGTGGCGCACTTGACGCCCTTCATGGAAGCCGAGAAGGCTGCGTTGGCTGCGGCCGGCCAGGTGGTCAAGGCGCAGGGAAAGATCGTGCTCGCAACCGTCAAGGGCGACGTGCACGACATTGGCAAGAACATCGTCGGCGTCGTTCTGGCCTGCAACAACTACGAGGTCATCGACATGGGGGTGATGGTCTCCTGCGAAAGGATTCTCGAACGCGCCACGGCGGAGAAGGCGGACATCATCGGCCTCAGCGGCCTCATCACGCCCTCCCTTGACGAGATGGTTCATGTGGCCCGCGAGATGGAGCGGCAGGGTTTCCGGTTGCCGCTGCTCATCGGCGGCGCAACCACCAGCCGGGCGCACACGGCCGTCAAGATTGCGCCGCACTATAGTGAGCCAGTGGTCCATGTGCTGGATGCCAGCCGGGCGGTGCCCGTGACCACCAGCCTCCTCAGTGACGACGGCAAGGCGGCGTTCGTGGCCGAGCATCGCGCCGCCTACGAGGCGCTCCGCAAGGTCCACTCCGCGCCGCGCCAGAAGGGTATCTCCCTTGAGACCGCTCGCGAGAGGCGCACTCCCATCGAGTGGCGTGCCGAGGACCTGCCCACCCCTGCCTTTACCGGCGTACGCGTGCTGGACAACTTTCCCTTGGCCACGCTTCGCGACTTCATTGACTGGACGCCGTTCTTTCACACCTGGGAGCTGAAAGGCGTCTACCCCCGCATCTTCGATCACCCCGAGCAAGGTGCGCAGGCGCGGCAGATCTTTGCTGAAGCCAATGCGCTGCTCGATACGATCATCGAAAAGAACCTCATCACCGCGCGTGGCGTCTACGGCTTCTTTCCTGCCAACGCCGTGGGCGACGATGTCGAACTCTACACCGACGGCACACGCGCAAAAGTGCTGGAGCGGTTCCACTTCCTCCGTCAGCAATTGAACAGGGAAGGCCAAAAAGAGGCCATAGCCCCGTGCCGTTCGCTCGCCGACTTTATCGCGCCCAGGGAAACCGGGCTGCCCGATCACATCGGCGCCTTCGCGGTGACCAGCGGTATCGGCCTGAAGGAGCTATGCGACCGGTTCCGCGCCCAGAACGATGACTACAACGCCATCATGGCGGAGGCCATCGCCGATCGCCTGGCTGAAGCTTTCGCCGAGTGCCTGCACAAACGGGTGCGGGACGAATGGGGTTACGGTCGCCAGGAATGCCTGAGCACAGACGATCTCATCCACGAAAAGTATCGGGGCATTCGCCCGGCCGCGGGTTACCCGGCGTGCCCGGATCACACGGAGAAGGGCACGCTGTGGCGCTTGCTCAATGTGCAGGCAAACACCGGCATGCTGATTACTGAGTCGTTTGCCATGTGGCCCGGATCGAGCGTGAGTGGGCTCTACTTCGCTCATCCTGAATCGCGTTATTTTTCGCTCGGCAAGATCGACCGCGACCAGATTGCCGACTATCGCGAGCGCAAGGCAATGAGCATAGCCGAGGCCGAGCGCTGGCTTGGGCAAAATCTGAATTACGATCCCGCGTAACAGTCCATGGTGGAAGTGAGGTTTTGAAAGGGCACGACTTCAGTCGTGCCGCAAATGCCCAAAATGGACGACGGGCTTTAGCCCCTGAGAGACGGCTTTCTTTCAAACTGCCCCACTACCCGGTGTGTACATAATTCCAGTGTTTGTACACATCCGTGGTAAGATGATCGATTGGAGGGCGATATGGGAACGGCAAGGGCCGCGGTGGTTCACAAGCATTTCCGCCTTGACGGCGCGAAGCTGAAGCGCGCGCAGAAGTTGCTGGATGCGCCGACGGAGACCGAGACAGTGGAGCGCGCAATCGACCTGGCCATTTTGGAACACGAGCGGAACCGCATCGCGAATCGGGCGCACGAACGGTTTGTTCGCTCGAAGGCGGATGTGCGCGATGTGTACGGCGTGCTTGGGTAGGGCAAATGCAAGTTCTGTTCGACTCTTCGGTGTACATCGGCGCGTTTCGGGGGGATCGGGACGCCGGGCTGATCTTCGAGCGCTGGCGCCGGAAGACGCCCATTTGGGTGAGCTCGGTCGTGCTGGAGGAGCTCTATGCGGGGGCGGATGCGGCGGGCGCCAGACTCATCGGGAAACTGGAGAGGGATTTTGAGCGGGCTCGACGAGTGCTGGTTCCGAACTTGAGTGACTGGACGCAGGCCGGGCGGATTCTGGCAAAGGTTGGCGCAAAGTATGGGTTTGAGCGCATCGGGCAGGGGCGGCTGACCAACGATGCGCTCATCGCGGCGAGCGCGGCGCGATGTGGCATTGAAGTCATCACGGGGAATGCGCGGGACTTCGCGCGGATCGCCGAATTCTGCCCGCTGCAATGGCATGTGGGGTGAGTGAATCGACCGCGACCAGGTGGCCGACCAGGCCGAAGGCAAAGGGATGAGACGAGATCCCAGGTCTCAAAATCGAGACCTGGGGCACCCGGCACCCGGCAAATGCCTCGAGCGTGTTTCAAAAGTCCGCTTTGTGTCAAGGCACGACTTCAATAGCCCGCCCTGAGCGCAGTCGAAGGGTGCCGAAAAGGGGTGGAAGAAGAAGGGGTCTTAATCCCTGAGGGACTGCAACCGAGATACGGCGGCCATTTCTGAAACACGCTCTCGGAACCAAGAGTAGAATCAAAAAGTCGCAACGCAAGGGAGGAAAGATGCAGGCTTGGCCGATGCGAGTTCTCGGTGCTCTTAACATCTTGTTTGTAGCGCTGGGTGCATTTTATTCCGGCGGTATGATTCAGATGCATTGGAATAAATGGCCAGGTTCCCCATCTCATCTGCACTGGGCTGTGTTCATGTTTCTTGATGCTATAAGCATCTCTATGATTTTATATCTTGGGTATCTAGGAGTAAGACTCATCAAGAAAGACGCAAGGGCTCTATGGCAACTATGCCTTCTATTTGTGGCTGAGATTGCATACTTTGCTGTGGTTGTCTATGTGACATGGTTCCTTATGCCAGCTTCAATGTCCGCGATTGCTGTTGACTTCTGGGGAATGGCCCAGGACCCGCTGGTACCGCAAGTAGTGACTGGATACCCGCTTGTTGGGCTTGTTATCGCGTTCGTCATGTTGCTTATTCGGCGAAGCCCTCCAGATACCTATTCGAGATAACTCGGCTAACTCAGCGAGGAGAGGCCCATGAGTCCAAGGCCAACCATCCGTTCCGTACAATCAGCATCCTCTTCGCGCGGCTTCGACAAGGAGTTAGCGGAACTGGAAGCGCTTAGTGAAGCTTTGAAGGCCGGCGCCGGTCCGAATTCCGCTCAAGTCGAGCACCTGCGCAAAGCGCTCACCCATCGCAATAACTTCCTCGTGGCCAAGGCAGCAAAGCTGGTTGCGGATGCGGAGCTTTTCGCGCTGCTCCCCGATGTCCTCACGGCCTTTGATCGCTTCTTTATCGACGCGGCGAATTCCGATCCGAAATGCTGGGCGAAAGACGCGTTGTCGAAGGCGCTGGTCAAGCTGGAACATCGGAGCAAAGATGCCTACCTCCGCGGCATGCGCCATCATCAACTGGAGGCAAGTTGGGGCCCGCCGGTGGATTCCGCCGGAGCGCTGCGCGGCACATGCGCCCATGCGCTGGTCGATTGCCCCGGCATCTCCGACGCCGATTTGCTGACGGTCTTGCTGGAACCGATGACGGATTCGGACAAAACTGTGCGCATGGAAGCAGCGCGGGCCATTGCGCAGGTGGGTGGAGTTAGCGCCGCGCTCATTTTGCGTCTCCGCGCTCTGCTCGGCCCCGCTTCGGGAGACGAGAGCGAGCCCGAAGTGCTGGGCGCGGTCTACTCCGCGCTGCTTTCCCTTGAAGGCGAGAAGGCCATCGCCTTGGTCGCCAACTACCTTGAAGCCGGCGACGACCTCGCTGCGGAGGCCGCATTCGCGCTTGCCGACATGCGCACCCGGGAGGCTCTGGCAGCGCTGATCGACCGCCTGCGCGCCGGCGTCGACACATGGTTCGGATCGGTGCTCTTCAGCGCCATCGCCCTGACCCGGTTGCCCCAGGCGTTGGACTATCTCATCGCGATCGTCGCCCGGGACGCACGCGAAGCGCCGGCGGCCATCGAGGCCATCGGCCGCATTGCACCCAACGCCGAATTACATGCACGCGTGCAGCTAGCGGTCGAGCGGACAGGCAGCTCTCGCCTGCAGCAGGCAATGCGTCAGCACATGCCCGCGCCGCCTGAACGAGAATAAGTCCGCACGGTTTTGCATATAATTATTCCCCGTTGTGCAACATTGGAACTACGGCAATTGAGATCATGTGTGTCCTCCTCGAACGGCCGGGGCGCTACTGCTTTACGGCAGGGGTCGCTCCCGGCCGTTCTTTTTTCCCGTTGCCCCATCGGGAGTTCGCCGTTTGACGCAGGCAATCCGGCAGTGGTCTCATGGTTGCAGCAGGATGAGCATCGCTTGTCCCGCACAATGAAGGTGAACGGCAATGAAACCAGGTGCAACGATGCTGGCAGCGGTTGTTTTAGCTTGGGCGTTTTTATGCGGCTGCGGTGGCGGCGGTGGAACCGGCACCGTGACGACCACAACGCAAACGACGGCGGCCGCGCCCACCATCTCCACCACCGCTGCGCAGAACGGCGCTGTGGTCGTGAGCGTGGCCACGACGACCTCCGGAGCCACCGTTTATTACACCGTAGACGGCACCACGCCGAGCTCATCGTCGCCGCAATATATTGCGCCCTTTCTCGTTGCTTCAAACCTCACCCTCAAGGCCATCGCCACAGCCGCGGGCGACACGGCCAGCAGCGTCACCAGCCAGAGTTTTGCGCCCAACATCGCTTCGGGAACGCTGGTGTGGTCCGACGAATTCTCCAACTCCACCAACGCCAATGCCGCGCCTAACCCGTCAGTGTGGACCTACGACACGGGGACAGACTGTTGCGGGAACAACGAGCTTGAGACTTATTGCGCCTGGGCTTCCACCACGGGCCCGTGCAATCCGGCCAGTCCCAATGCGTATGTCGGCACCGATGGCTACCTGCACATCGTGGCGCAGCAGCCCACCGCCGGGGTGGCGACCTACACCTCAGCGCGGTTGAAGACCGAGGGCCTGTTCAGCTTCCAGTACGGACGCATCGAGGCGCGCATGATGCTGCCCGAGTCGCAGGGAATGTGGCCTGCTTTCTGGCTGCTGGGCAACAACATTACGACCATCACTTGGCCGGCCTGCGGCGAGCTTGATGTGATGGAACACGTCAACGGCAGCAACCCGGAAAGTGAGGGCTACGACTGGGTGCAAGGTTCGATCCACGGAACCAATCTGACCGGAGGCATTCAATACCATCCATCGGGCTTTTCCGCCGCCGCCTGGCACACATACGGCATGATCTGGACGCAAGGGCAGATTCAGTACTACGTCGATAGCCCCACCAGCGGCGTCTACGCCACGTTTACGCCGGCCACGCAGACCGGCACCTGGCCGTTCGATCAAGGTCCGCAGTTTGTGATTCTGAACCTCGCTGTCGGTGGGATTTGGCCGGGCTCTCCGGATGCCACCACGGTATTCCCTTCACAGATGCTGGTGGATTACGTGCGGGTGTACACCAACTAGGGTTTGCCTCCGGATCATCTTACGGCCAATCCCGCTTCAAATCCCCCTATCACCTTTGGGCCCCCTGTCTACGCCTTTCGCTGCAAACTCGCTTGCGCCGCCAATCCCCATGTGTTACAAACGAATCATTCAAGTCTGCCCCCCAAAGGGCAGGCATGGGTTTCATGCAGAGTGGTTGAGGGACGAGCCCTGTGACGCCACGACAACCTGCCTGGGCAATCCAGGAGTATGGTGTCAACTCTTGCCCGGAGACGGGGAACATGAGATTCGGGGGTCGCTTCCGCACACTTTTTTTTGAGAAGCGTCTCGCACGGAACTTCGAGTCAATTCACGTTCGCTCTTTGTTGAGCCGGTCACGCGCTCGTATACCTTCAGTCACTCGCGCCAAAGCGAGGGCTTGTGACGACTGCTTATGACTTGCGTTGTCGGGAATGTGGAAAATCCTACGGGGTTCAACCGCTTTCCATCTGTGATGACTGTTTTTCCCCGCTCGAGGTGGTCTTCGATCTCGACTACGCCCGCACCCGCTTTACCCGCCAGGCCATCTCCCAGGGACCGCTGAATATGTGGCGCTATCGCGCCCTGTTGCCGGTCGCGGACAGCTATGAGCCGCAGACGCCCGCCGGGTTCACGCCGCTGATGAAGGCTCCTCGGCTGGGCGCGCACATCGGGGCGCGCAATCTGTACATCAAAAACGACGCCGTTTGCCTGCCCACCCTCAGCTTCAAAGATCGCGTTGTGGCCGTTGCGCTTGCCAATGCGCAGGCGTTTGGGTTTGACACGGTCGGCTGCTCGTCAACGGGAAACCTCGCCAACGCCGTGGCCGCCGGCGCTGCGCGGCTGGGGTTGAAGACCTTCATCCTGGTTCCATCCGACCTTGAGCCGGCCAAGATTCTCAATACCCAGGTGTATGGCGCCACGCTGGTGCGCATCGAGGGCAACTACGACCACTGCAATCGCCTTTGCTCGCAGATCGCCGACCGTTACAACTGGGGCTTTGTCAACGTGAACCTGCGCCCCTACTACGCCGAAGGCTCGAAGACGGTGGGCTTTGAAATCGCCGAGCAGTTGGGCTGGCGGCTGCCGGACAACATTGTCTGCCCCATGGCCGGCGGTTCGCTGATTACCAAGATTCGCAAGGCATTTAGTGAGCTGGTCGCCCTGGGACTTGTCGAAGACAGGCCGGTCAAGTTCTTTGGCGCGCAGGCAACCGGCTGCTCGCCCATCTCCCAGGCGGTCAAGAACGATACCGACGTGATCGAGCCCCAGCGCCCCAACACCATCGCGCGTTCGCTGGCCATCGGCAACCCCGCCGACGGTCCCTACGCCTCCCGCGCCATCCGCGCCTCCGGCGGATGGGCCGAGGACGTCTCCGACGTCGAGATTGTTTCGGCCATTCAGGAGCTGGCGGAGACTGAAGGCATCTTCACCGAGACGGCCGGCGGCGTAACCACGGCGGTGACGGCACGGCTTTATGCTCACGGCCGCATCCACCCTGACGAGCTCACCGTGGCCTGCATTACCGGCAACGGCCTGAAGACCACCGATTGCCTGCAGGGCGCCTATCGACAGGACGAGGCCATCCGTCCGCGCCTGAGCGACTTTGAAGCCTTTGTTGAAGAACACAGCTCCACAAGCCCAGAACTGAGCCCGGCCCTGAGCCCGGTCTAGCAGGCTGCGGAAAAACTAGTTCGGGTGGTAGGCCAGGGATTTATCCCTGGCAAAAGATCAACAGAATCAACGAGGGCTTTAGCCCCTGAGGTATGCCTTTCGTCGTATTTAACCCAGATCAGGCGTTTTTCCCTGTCTGCTAGGCCTGGAAGGAGAAAGTCATGTCCGTTAGAGTTCTGTTACCGAACGCATTCCAGAAGCACACCAACAACGTGCGCGAAATCGCCAGCACCGCCGCCAATTTATCCGAGCTTGTTACCGATATCGAGGGCCGATTCCCGGCTCTCCGCCAGCACCTCCGCGGCCAGGACGGCCAGATTCGCCGCTTCATCAACTTCTATGTCAACGAAGAAGATATCCGCTTCCTCGGCAATGAGAAATACAGCTTCAAGGATGGGGACGAGGTGCTGGTAATCCCCTCCATCGCAGGCGGCTGCGCTTAAGTCTTTCTCCTCCGAGTTACAGCGGATACCAAAGGCTCTCTCTTTTGGGAGGGCCTTTTCTATTCTCGCCAAGCTACAAACGGATCAAGATATTCGCACCCAATTTGCATCCGTTTGACTTTCCCTTTACAATTCCGCCCGGATACTACTCCTGTGATTGCGCACGCTGGGCACCAGGTTCCATTGAAGCACGCGCTTGGTTTCACCCCTCTGGTGGAACTCCCCCTTCCAACTTATGCTCCGTCCCTGCCTCTGCCTCCGGTCAGTTCGCGAATTCATGCCGAGGTCGGCCACTACCGGGTGCGGCTTGCCGATACCGCGGAAGACCGCGATGCCGCCTGCCGCCTGCGCTTCAGAGTCTTCAATATCGAGCTGGGCGAAGGGTTGGAGACTTCTTACCGAACCGGATTGGATACCGACCAGTTCGACCTGGTCTGCGAGCACCTGCTGGTGGAGGACAAGCAGGAAACCAATCCCTCCCGCCGCATCGTAGGCACTTACCGGATGCAGTCCGGCGCAACCGCCGAGCGCAATCTGGGCTACTACTCTGAGCAGGAGTTCAGCTTTGCCCCCTATGAGCCGCTCCGGCCCGGCATTCTGGAGTTGGGCCGAGCCGCAATCGACCGCGAACACCGTACTTCTGAAGTTTTGACACTGCTATGGAGGGGGATCGCGCAGTATGCTAATGACATGGGCCTACGCTATCTTCTTGGATGCTCATCCATCAACTCCAATGACCCGGCTGAGGGCTGGCAAATGTACCGCCAGCTTGAGCACTACCGGGTTTCGCCGGAGTTCGAGACCATGCCAACCGCCAAGTACGCTTGTCCCATCGATTGGAGCAAGTCGGATAACGCTCAGGAGGGCGCACACGCACAGCCGTCGCCCTGCCAGCCTGACCCTTGCCCGGATCAGTCTGCGCTGTCGTCGCCAGCCCTGACGCCGGCGCCGCCAAAGGTGCCCAAGCTGCTCAGGACCTACCTGGCCATCGGCGCGCGCATTGGCGGGCCGCCAGCCTGGGACCGGGAATTCGGCACCATCGATTTCTTTACGTTTCTCGATCTGAAATTGCTCTCGGCCTCGGCGCGCAATCGCTTCCTGGCTCCGCTTACACCATGAGTTTGCGCGCCGTCCGGCGTGCTGTGACGCTGGGATTGGCCCTCTTCTACTGCTTTGGTCGCTCACTGCTCCTGCGCCTCTTTCGGCCCGACACATTGGAGCGCCGCGCCCAGTGGCTCCATGAGTCTGCCGTCTTTGTGATGCGCATCATGGGCATCCGCCTCACCGTGACCGGCAAGCCGCCGGAGAGTGGGCTGCTGGTTGCCAATCACCTGAGTTATCTCGATATCCTGGTCTTCGGCGCCGTGCTGCCTTGTTACCTGGTCTCCAAGGCAGAAATCAGCCGCTGGCCCTTCTTCGGCATTCTGGCGCGCACCGGCGGAACCCTCTTTGTCGACCGGTCGAGCCGTGTCAGCGCCGAGGCCGTGACCGATCAGATCGCCGAACGCCTCAAGGGTCCCGTTCCCGTGCTGTTCTTCCCCGAGGGCACCAGCACCGACGGCAGTCAATTGCTGCGTTTTCACTCCCGCTTCTACACTCCCGCGGTGGATGCGGGTTTGCCGGTAACCACCGCGGCCATTCGCTACGTGCCGGGGGACGGCTCCCCGGAGCGGGATCTTTGCTGGTATGGCCACGCGGCGTTTCTGCCTCACATGTGGAAGAATCTAGGCGCTCCCAACTTCTCCGCGGAGCTCACGTTTGGCGAGCCGCGCGTCTACACCAGCCGCCGCACCGCAGCCGACCAGACCTACGCGGAAATTGAGGCCATGCGCGCCGGAGGCGTTCTCACTCCTCAATAGCCTTTCCCGTGTCCGGCGATGGACCAGCTCCTGAGTTGCGGCCTGCGTTCTGCCGAGCGATGCGGCACGCACCTTCCGTCCGCCGTGCTAATCTTCGTGTGCAACATTTTCCACTGTCTTGAATGCTGCTGTTCAGCAGCAGTGTGCGCAGTGTTTAGCGCGCACAAGAAGCATTTTGGGAGACGACCATGAAAAACCGGCAATCCAATTCAACCCCTCGGTCTTCATTCAACCGGCGAGATTTTCTCAAGGTAGCCGGAGCCGCTGCGATCATGCCCGCCAGTGCATGGGGCATGGGCCGTCCTTCCGCGTCCAACCGCATCACCCTGGGCGTCATCGGATGGGGCATGATGGGGCCGGCCAACACCAAGGCATTCCTGGCTCTGGACGATTGCCAGGTCGTTGCCGCTTGCGACATCCACACCGGCCACCTGCAGGCCGCCGTAGACACCGTCAATGCGAAGTACGGAAACACGGATTGCAAGGCATATCACGACTATCGCGAACTGATAGCCCGGGACGATATTGACGCCGTGATGATCGCGGTGCCGGATCACTCGCACGCGGTGCTGGCGACTCACGCGGCAAGCCGGAAGAAGGATATCTATGGCGAGAAGCCGCTCGCCAAGACCATCGCCGAGCAGCAGGCCATCGTCCGGGCTGTTCAAAACAACAGCATCATCTGGCAGACGGGCTCATGGCAGCGTTCTCTGCCCACGTTCCACAAGGCGGCGGAGATTGTGCGCAACGGTCTCATTGGGAATGTGGTGCGGGTTGAGGTCGGCCTGCCTGGCGCACCCCACGATTTCCCCGGCACCGTGCCCGCGCTCATGCAGAAGCTGGCATCTCTGCCGGACAAGATCAACAGTCCCACCCAGATTGTCCCTGGAACCGCCGCCTGGGACATCGCCGTCACCCAGCCTCCGCCGGCGCTTGACTACGAGAATTGGATCGGCCCGTCGAGGATGGAGCCCTACATCGAGGCCCGCGTTTACCAGAACTGGCGGTGGAATTACAACACTGGCGGCGGCCAGCTTTTGGACTGGATCGGCCATCACGGCGACATCGCGCATTGGGGCCTCGGCTTCGATCTCACCGGCCCGTCTGAAATTGATGGCCAAGGCGAGTTTCCAGCGGCAAATGCTGTGTGGAACACCGCAACCAAATACAAGATCGAATGCAAGTATCGCAAGGAAGTCACCCATTATCCCGTGGATGTAGGCATCACCATTGCCGGCGGCCATCCGGAAATCGCGATGGGAACAAAATGGATTGGGACCGACGGCTGGGTCTGGGTCGATCGCGATGGATTCGACGCCTCCAACCCGGATTGGCTCAAGGGCGACTCGCTGCCCGAGGATCTCCGCAAGGTGAAGCTCTACGAGTCCCATGAGCATCGCCGCAACTTCCTTGATTGCGTCAAGTCGCGCAAGCCCACCATCGCCCCTGTCGAAACGGCGCATCACTCCACGCTTCCGGGCCATCTGGGCCTCATCTCGATGCTGGTCGGACGCAAGCTCCATTGGGATGTGGCGCAGGAGAAAATCCTCAACGATAGCGCCGCCAGCGAGCTGATGACACGCCCCTACCGCGCACCGTGGAAGCTGGCCTGAATTGGAAGGGCTACCGCCCGCCCGCCGCCGGCGCAGCCGTCGATCCCCGCACAACGAGGCTGGTCGAGACCAGAAACTCGCGCTGCATCTTCGGGTTGCCGGGGTCCTCCGCCTGCTGCCGAAGGGCCTCGAAGGCGGCGCGCGCCAGATCGGTGCGGGACAGGCGGATGGTGGTCAGCGGCGGCAGCGTGAACTCGGCGAAGTCGATGTCGTCCAGTCCGATGACCGACAGATCCTGAGGCACGCGCAGGCCCTCCATGTAGGCTGCGCGCAGCACACCGATGGCCGTCATGTCGTTGGAGCAGAGAATGGCCGTCGGCCGCGTCGCCAGCGCCTGCAACTGCCCATAGCCGGCCACGCCGCCCTTGAGCGTGTGGTCGCACTCGATGATCCACTTCTTCTGGATGGGCAGCCCCGCGCCCTCCATCGCCGTGCGAAAGTCGTTTTCGCGGGTGATGGCCGAGTGCAGCTTGTGGGGACCGGCCAGGAAAGCGATCCTGTTGTGGCCCAGCTCAACCAGATGATTCACAGCCTCACGGATGCCTGTGGTGTAGTCGAGCAGGATGGTGCTGGCCTTGGGGTCATCGAGCTTGAACTCGGCAAGCACCATGGGAATGTCGTTGTGCACCAACCGGTCCAGCACGGGCTCTTCCTCGCCGAAGGTGAGCACGGCCACGCCCTCCACCTTGCGCTCCAGCATGCGGCGAACACAGGTGGTCAGAACGGCGGCATCGCTGTTCGACGAGCTGACCAGGATCTCGTACCCGTGGGCTACCGCGATCTCTTCAAAGCTCTGGATCAGCTCCGGGAAGAACGGATTGGTAATGTTTTCAACAATGATGCCTAGAATGCGGCTGCGGCCTGAAACCAGGCTGCGCGCATGGGTATTGGGAAAGTAATTCAAATGCTCAATGGCCTGCCAGACGCGCTTTTGCAGGCGATCGCTGACGGCCGGAGAGCCGTTGATGGTTCTGGAGACTGTGGCAATGGAGACCTTCGCAAGGGCGGCGACGGTGCGAATATCGGGTGCCTTGGCGGCTGTCTTGCGCGTTCCTTTTCGAACCACGAACAGGTCCTCACCCGGATGGGATGAATGTGAGAGCAATGTTACCGCATCGGATGGGTGCTTGTGGAAGTTATGCTGCCGATTCCGTCAAACCGCGGGTACGCACTCTTCCCAATGAACAGGCTCTAGGCGTCTTCGGCAATCAGCAGCCGCAGATCGCGCAGGTTGTGGCCGGTTGGACCCGTAACCACGGAGTCGCCCAGAGCGGTGAACATGGGACAGGCGTCAAAGGCGGCCAGCGACGACTTCAGATGGAATCCGAAGGTGTGGGCTCGCGTCACCGTGGTGGGGTCCGCGACGGCCCCGGCCGACTGCGTGTTGCCATCGATGCCATCGGAGCCGGCGCTGAGCACGGTGAGCCGGTCGCCCGGATGGCCCTCCAGTTCCAACGCGCAGGCCATCACAAACTGCTGGTTGCGGCCTCCGGCGCCGGGCGTGCGGTCGATGGTGACAGTGACCTCGCCCACTGAGATCAGGCAGAGCCGCGGGTGGGTGGCGCGCAGTGCGTGGAAGCGCTCCAGCAGATAGCGGGCGGCGTCGGCATAGTCCCAGTCGTCGCAACTGTTGTCCACCACCGCGTGGTACCCGGCCTTCTCGGCCAGGGCGCGCGCGTTCTCCACCAGATCGTGGCTTGACAGCAGAATCTCGAAGACCGAATCGCGGAAGGCTTCATCCTCGCCGGACATGGAGACAGCCGAGGTGACGCGGCGTGGGGGAGTTGCCTCGGTCCACGGCATTCGAGGAAAGAAGGGCGGGTGCCAGACTTTGTTGCCGGGCGACTCGGGCATGTCTTCGCGCTCAAAGAACGCACGGACGGACGGCGGCAGCTTGGGGGCCAACGCGTACTTGGCTAGCAGCGCGCGTACGTCGGCAACGGTCGAGTGATCGGGCGAAGTAGGGCCGGACGAGAGTGCGTCCAGAGAGCGCAGCGGGACATCGGGCACAAGCAGGGAAACTTTGGCTGCTTCCGGTGCGGCCATCGCCAACCTCCCGCCCTTTACCGCGGAAAAGTGCTTGCGCAGAGTATTGACTTCGCTGATTGGCGCACCCGAGCCCACCAGCAGCTCATGAAAGGCGATGGTGTCGTCCAGCGTGATATGCGGGTCCAGCGGCAAGTCGAACATGGCCGACCCGCCGCCGGAGATGAGGAAGAAGATCAAGGTGTCTTTTCGGGTCCTCTTGAGCATGGCTAGCGCGGCGCGGGCTGCGGCGAACGATTCCTCGTTGGGCAGCGGATGGCCGCCCTCAAAGTAGCGAAAGCGCCAGTTGCGGTGCTTGGGCAACTGATTGGAACAGCAGATGCCGCGCAGGCCCTTGCGGCGGTTCATGCGCTCCAGCAAGGTATCGAGCATCGGGCTGGCGGCTTTGCCCAGCGCAATCACGAAGATGCGCTTGTAGCAGTTGAGATCGATCGTCGCCGGACCGCTGCCATCGGGCAAAAGCCGGTGCAGCCTGTGGTCCTCAAACCGGATGCGCCGGTCGAAGGCCGATGAGATGCTGCACGCTTCCAGAGCGCCGGTAAAGATTGCTATGGCCGTATTGTGCAGGGATTCCAGAGCGGCATCGCTCACCGGTGTCATGGCCGTTGCTCCTTCAGCCAACAGGCGAGCGCGTGCTGCATGGGCTCAAGTTGACCCGTAAAAAAGTGATCGGCGCGGGGAAGGAGCACCAGGCGTTTGGGTTCGGCGGCGGAGTCGAACACTTGCGCCAACTGTGCGGCAGGCGCGAATGGGTCGTGGTCCCCACTGAGAAACAGTTTGGGGGTCATGCAGTCGTGCAGAAATGGGTATTGAAAATTGCGGCCATCAGCTTGTGTGGGCAGCCCGAGTAAAGCGAGAGCACTGACGTTTACGCCTGTAGATCCTGACGCTCCTTGACTACAGCAAGCTTTGAGCGCCATCGCGGCGCCAAAGCTGAAGCCAACCACCACCAGCGGACGCTTGTATGCGTTTTCAAGCCAGTCGATCGCGGCCCGCACATCGGCGACTTCAGCCTCGCCGTCGTGTGTGCCCTGGCTCAAGCCAACGCCGCGAAAGTTGAAGCGCAATACCGGCCAGCCAAGTCCCCACTCCGGATCGTTGAGGGCTTTCATGGCGTGGTAGACCACTTTATTGTGCAATGTACCGCCGCCCTTGGGATGAGGATGACAGACCAGCGCCGCAAACGGCGCATCGGGCGCTCCTTCATTCAAGAGCGCCTCAAGCCGGCCGGCGGACCCGGTCAAATCCACACTGCGCAGCACGGCGGCCGCTGGGAGCAGGCCACCCAAACTCGGGCGTATTTGAGCGGGTGCTGTTGTAGTGGTCATACCACTATGCATTCTACGCTTTGCCAGGCGTTTTTTCATCCCAACCCCATGGCTCCTGTGCAGAGTCCCCACCCGCGTCGCCGACCCACGGTTGGATGAAACTGCGTCCCGCGCTGCCGCCGCTAACCTGCCAACTCGCTATCTCCGCTTCAGCGGAGGCTAACTCGCGGCATTTGTCTGAATACTCTCCTTGATTGTTCAACTTGCAGCAACATCCGAAGCTTGTTTCTTCTCACATTGTGGAATCCTTGCAAGATCGAAAAGGCGGCCTTTCGACTGAAAATAGGTAAGAGCAAACACCTTGTGCGATATTCTGACAACATCATGACCGTTCATCCCTTGCTCGACCTTCCCGCGGATAAACTTGATCCCATCGGGTTTACCCGCCGCTTGTGCGAAATCGAGTCCACCACCTACCACGAGGGCGCGGTAGGCGATTTTCTGGCCGAGTTTCTCGCCGGGCGTGGCTGGGCAGTCGAGAAGACCCCCGTGGAACAGCCGGCTGAGAATGCTGGCGGAGGCCCGCGCTGGAATGTTTACGCCGGTGTGGCCGGCCAGACGCCCGATCTGGTGTTTTCCACGCACATGGATACCGTTCCGCCCTATATTCCCTTCAGTGAAGATGAGGATTTCATGTACGGCCGCGGCGTCTCCGACGCCAAGGGCATCATCGCCGCCCAGGTGGCTGCCGCCGAGGCGCTTCGCGCCGAGGGATTTCGCGTTGGACTGTTGTTTGTATCCGGTGAAGAGCGCGATTCCGCCGGCGCGAAGGCGGCCAACCTGTCGCCCAAGGGCAGCCGCTTTCTCATCAATGGCGAGCCCACCGACAATCGCCTGGCGCTGGCTTCCAAGGGCGCTCTCCGCGCGGCGTTCAAGTCCACCGGAAAGATGTGCCACTCCGCCTATCCCGAACTCGGCGACAGCGCCGTCCACAAGTTAGTTGCAGTGTTGGCAAAGCTGCTGGCCCTCCCCTTGCCGACGCTTGAAGATATAGGTCCAAGCACGCTGAACATCGGCCAGATTCATGGCGGCCACGCGCCCAACGTCGTCGCCGACAAGGCCGAGGCCCAGGTGCTGGTCCGCACCGTCACCGACTCTGCCCCGGTGCGCGCCCAACTGGTCGAGGCCGCGGGCGATCTTGCCGAGGTGGAATTCACCCTCGACACTCCCTTTATCCGCATGAGGGCCATCGAAGGCCTGCCCACCATGGTCGCCAAATTCTCCACCGACATTCCGCAGTTGAGTAACTGGGGCGAGCCGCTCTTGCTGGGCCCAGGCTCCATCCACGTGGCCCACACGCCGTTTGAGAAGCTCGCCAAGAAAGAGTTGCTTGAAGCGGTCGAGTTATACATCAAGGTGGCGAAACAGTTACTTGTGTAAGTTACACAGCTTTAATAACCTTGAAGGGAGATAACATCATGAGCGCATCCATCTATGACATACCGGTGAAGAAGATCACCGGCGAAGACGCATCGTTGGCCGAGTTCAAGGGCGACGTGCTGCTGGTCGTAAACGTCGCCTCAAAGTGCGGCCTGACTCCGCAATATGAAGGCCTGGAAAAGCTGTACGAGCAATACAAGGGCCAGGGCCTGGTCATCGCCGGTTTCCCGGCCAACGACTTCAAGGCCCAGGAGCCGGGAACCAACGAGGAGATTCAGTCCTTCTGCACTTTGAACTACGGCGTGCAGTTTCCCCTCTTCGACAAGATCACCGTCGTCGGCGACCAGAAGCATCCGCTCTATGCGGCTTTGATCGCGGCGCAACCCAAGGCGGTCAGCGTATCCGAAGTTCCCTTCCGCGAAAAGCTCAAAGGCTACGGCATCGAATCCAACCCCGACCCCGAGATACTGTGGAACTTTGAGAAGTTTCTCGTCAGCCGTTCGGGCGAAGTGGTCGAGCGGTTTGCCCCCGATACCCAACCCGACGCGCCCGAACTGGTCGCGGCCATCGAGGCGGAACTGGCCAAGAGTTAGCCGGGAGCGTACCTCATCGGTGCAATCCCCGGTCTCAAAAATCCCAGGTCTCAAAATCGAGATCTGGGGCGCCCGGTCGTTTATCCTTAACCTATGCACGAGGACGCTCCCTCAACTCCCGGCAACCCCAACCAGCTGGAACACGCAGCCTCTTCCTACCTGCGCTCCGCGATGCATCAGCCCGTTCAGTGGCGTCCGTGGGGCGAGACGGCCTTCTCGCAGGCTCAATCCGAAGACAAGCCCATCCTGCTGGACATTGGGGCTGTGTGGTGCCACTGGTGCCACGTCATGGACCGGGAGTCCTACGAGAATCCGTTGATAGCCGCGCTCATCAACCAGCTTTTTATCGCCGTAAAAGTGGATCGCGACGAACGCCCCGACGTGGACTCGCGCTACCAGGCCGCGGTTTCGGCCATCAGCGGGCAGGGCGGCTGGCCGTTGACCGCGTTTCTCACTCCTGACGGCCGCCCTTATTTTGGCGGCACCTATTTCCCCCCCGGCGATCGTTACGGCCGTCCCGGCTTTGGCCGCGTGCTTGAAACCATGGCCCAGGTCTGGCGCGACCGCCGCGACGAGGCGCTCGAGTCCGCCTCAAGCGTCATGGCCGCCATCGAACAGAATGAGTCCTTCTCCGGCCGTGATGGCGAGCTCACGCTGGCCCTGGTCGACAAGATTGCCGCTGCGGCCCTCAAGCAGTTCGACCCGCGCAATGGAGGCTTCGGTTCGCAGCCCAAGTTTCCTCACCCCTCGGTGCTGGACTTGCTGCTGGAAGTGGCCATGAACCGCGACCCCGAAAAGCCTGAAACGTCTCTGGCCCGCAACGCGTTCACCACCACGCTTGAAAAGATGGCGCGCGGCGGCGTGTACGACCAGTTGGCCGGAGGCTTTCATCGCTACAGCGTCGACGAGCACTGGGTGGTTCCGCACTTCGAGAAGATGCTCTACGACAACACCGAGCTGCTGCGCAATTATGTGCACGGCTTCCAGAGCTTTGTTCGCGAGGATTTCCTGCAGACCGCGCGGGAGATCGTGGCCTGGCTCGACTGCACCATGACTGATCGCGAGCGCGGCGGCTTTTATGCCTCGCAGGACGCCGATATCGACCTCGACGACGATGGCGACTACTTTACCTGGACCCAGGACGAGGCGCGCGCCGTCCTCACCCCGGAAGAAATGGACTTTGCCGCAAGCTACTGGGACATCGGCGAGTTGGGCGACATGCATCACAACCCGGCGAAGAATGTCTTGTATGTGAATTGGACTCTGGAAGAAAAGGCCGCAAACGCAGGCGATTTGGCCCAGGGCATTGACTGGGAGGCTCTCCGCGCGCAGCGTGATTCCGCGCGCCGCAAGCTGCTTGAGGCCCGCGGTGCGCGGCCCACGCCGTTTATTGACCGCACGCTCTATACCGGTTGGAATGCGATGGCCGTGACGGCTTACCTTGAAACGGCGCGCGTGCTGCGCATGGATTCCGCCCACGAGTTCGCGCTGCGCTCTCTGGACCGGCTCCTCAACCAGGCCTGGGACGGAGCCGGGGCGCTGAGCCACGTGATCGCTTATGGCGGCGATGAGCCGCTGGCCGCGGGGACGCCGGAAAGCAAGGTTCCCGGAACGCTCGACGATTACGCCTTCACCGTTCACGCCTGCATCGATGCCTGGATTGCCACAGGAAACATGAACCTTTACCTGGCGGCTGTCAAGCTGGCCGACTCCATGATCGACCGCTTTTACGACCGCACGGCCGGAGCCTTCTACGATGCAGCCGCACCCCAGCCGGGAGCTGTCCCGCTGGGTGCTTTGGGTGCCCGCCGCAAGCCGCTGCAGGACACGCCCACCCCGGCCGGCAACCCCACCGCCGTCGCGGCCCTGTTGCGACTTGAAACCCTGAGCGGACGCCAGGAATATCGCGACGTTGCCGAAGATACGCTCGGTTCCTTTGCCGGGATCGTCGAGCACTTCGGACTCTACGCCGGAAGCTACGGACTGGCGCTCGAGCGGCTTCTGCTGCCTCCCGTGCAGGTCGTCGTCGTGGGTTCAGGCCCTGAGGCTGCGCGCCTTGAGGCTGTGGCCATCGCCCGCTTCCGCGTCAACAAGACGGTCTTGCGGATCGCTCCCGACCGGCTCGTTCCAGGGGGGCTTCCTGAGGCACTGGCAGAAATGCTGCTCAATGTCCCGCCGCCGGCCGGAGCGGAAGTATGGGCCCGCGTTTGCCTTGGCCATACCTGCTTTCCGCCGATTACCGACGCGGAGGCCCTGCTGGAAGCCCTCGAGCGTGCCGTCTGACCGCGCCGTCTGACCGCGCCGTCTCATTGTAGAGTCCCTGCACTGGGCCATCTTCTCAAAAACTCCAAAGCAGACTTTTCTCATGCGGCGTAGAGTATTCTGTGGACTAATTCGCAGATGCAAGTCTAAGAGAAGATTCTAACTTTCTTTCGAATCTGCCGATGAATCTGGAGCGGGGGAATGGTCTCGCGCAAGGTCTAACTTGCTACGGTTCGGTTCAATTCGGATATTGGCTGGTTGGCTGGCGTTCGCGGCAGCCATTCAAGCGCAGCAGTATGATTTTCGTGCCTATCGGCAGGCCGAAGGGCTCGAGAACCTTGCGGTCAATGCGTTGACCACAGACCGCTCCGGGTTTCTGTGGGTGGCCACGGAGAACGGCGTCTACCGGTTTCTTGGCGCCCGGTTTGAGCAGTATGGCCAGGAGCAGGGGATTGCCGAACGCGATGTCCAGGACATCTACGCGGACCCGGGCGGCATAATCTGGGCGGGCACGGACGCGAATTTGTACCGTTGGGACGGCCACCGCTTCGTCGCTGTCGGCAAGAATCCAATTCAAGTCTCCGGCGCCCAGCATTTGGCCGCCGAAGATGCGCGCCACCTGCTGGTCGTGGATCAGCGCCGCCTTTACCGGTTGGAGCACGACGCCGAGGGAAGGATGCTCTCCTATGCCCCGGTATTTTCTGGCGAAACGCTCGCCTCCATCCCGGCCCTGAGCCAACTCTCCAGTGTGAGCGTTCCCGGCGGCCAGACCATCTGGATGGGCTGCGGAAAGGAGCTATGTTCCTGGGCCCACGGGGTCAACGGGCGCGAGGGTGCGGTCGCGCAATGGGGAACGGACAAGGGCGTCCCCGAGAATGTCTGGCGTTGCGTCGTTTTGGATCGCGCGGGCGCCTACTGGGCCGCGGGCCAGTTGCATCCCATCGTGGTCCTCACGCGCGGAGCCACCCGCTTCGTCGATCGCAGTGTTCCCGGCCCCGACCCGGACATTGTTTACCAGCACACTGCCCTGGTCGAAGACCGGGAGGGCCGGGTGACGGCGTCCACTGCGGAGGGGTTTGCTCGCTGGGAGGGACTAAAGTGGCGGCAGATCGGTTCTGACAACGGATTGCACACCGGCCACATCACCAGCATGGCTTTCGATGCGGCAGGTGACCTGTGGCTGGGCGGATTCGGACACGGGCTCTACCACTGGATCGGCGGAGAAGACTGGGAAGGCTGGACCGACCTCGGTGGGTTGCCAAGTGCAAACATCTTGTCCGCCTTCCCCATCCGCGAGGATCGCGTGTTGGTGGGAACTGAGAAGGGACCAGCTTGGGTGGACCCCCGCAGCGGATCGGCAGGGCCGCTCTTCTCCGGTCACAAGTGGACCTATGGACAGGTCAGCGGCATCGGCGCAAATCGTGACGGTTCCGTCTGGGCCGGAACCTTTTCCGGTGCCATACTCCGCATCGATCCCAAGACCGGTCGCGTGGACGAGACCGCAAAGCTGCCGGTACTGATCGTGGGCGCCGTCGAGGACCCAGCCGGGCGAATTTTCTTTTCCACGGCCGGCGGAATCTACATGCGCGAAGCTGGGGCTATGAACGCTCCGCCGCACCGGATTCCCGCTGCGGACGCTCTGGTCGGAGAATCCACCAGGGTCGATGCCAGTTGTGCAGCGCCCAACGGCGCCGTGTGGTTCCTGGCCAATGGCAAACTGTTTCGCGAACAGGATAGTCGTTGGACGGCTCCGCCGATCGACGGCCTCCCCAAACTGGGAGGACCGCTGCTCGATCTGGCGTGTGGCGCGGATGGCGCCTTGTGGGCGACCGGGCAGTTGACCGGAACATGGCGCTTGACGCCAAGCGGCTCAGGAATCACGGCCTGGCAGTTGCTGCTTCCCGCGGAGTTTCAAGCGCTGGCGCCTCTGTCCGTCCTGACGGATCGCCGCGGCTGGGTTTGGCTGGGGACCGATTGGGGCCTGGTGGTGTGGAACGGCCGGGAATGGCGCCACCTGACGCAGGAGAGCGGCCTGATCTGGAATGACATGAACAAGGGAATACTGACCAACGGGCTGGACGGCACCGTATGGGTGGAAACCAGTGGCGGCCTGGCCCAACTGGTGCATCCCGAGCGGATCTTCGATCCCCAGCCCCTGGCGGTCTCGATTACCGGCATGGAGCGCGGCGATCAGGTCTACCCGGCTGCGCAGCAGATTACGCTGCCGTGGGCATCTTTGCCGCTGCGGTTCCAAATCTCCTCGCCTGCCATGCGCGACCGTGGCGATCTTGCGTTTGTGTATCGCATGGAGGGACTGCAACCGGACTGGACCGAAAGCCGCGATGGCGTGGCTGTCTTCTCCGCTCTGCCGCCGGGGAAATACACATTCATGGCCATGGCTCGCAATTTGGGCCTGAATGCCTCTTCCGCCACCGTCAAAGTGCAAGTCCAGATCCTCCCGCCATGGTGGAGGAGCGACTGGTTCTATGGTCTGTGCGGCTTGGCCCTCTTGGCTCTGCTGGCAGCCGCCGACAGGCTGCGCGCGCGGAATATGCGGCAAAGAAGCCGGGAACTGGAAACACTCGTCGGCGAGCGAACGCGGGAACTCGAGGAGAGCCGCGAGCAGTTGAGCCTCCAGGCGACCCACGACGGGCTCACCGGAATGCTCAATCGCGTCGCTATCCTGCGTGCGCTGGCGACCGAGATGGAACGTACCCGAAGGGAGGGCAAAGCGCTGGTTGTGGCCTTAGCCGACCTGGATCACTTCAAGAACGTCAACGATGAGCGTGGACACCAGGCCGGCGATGAGGCGCTGTGTTGCTTCGCCGCTGCCGTTCGTGCCGCAATTCGCTCCTATGACAACGCAGGGCGCTATGGTGGTGAGGAGTTCCTGATGATTCTCACCATTGTTCCGCCGGACGCGGCGGAACTGAGATTGGCAAGACTCCATGCTTCGGTCTCCGAGCTGGAGGTCCGCGTTCAAGATGATGCGTTCACGATCAACTGCAGCATCGGCGCGACAGTCTTTAACCCATCCTCCGGGTCGCCAAGCCCGGAGTCTTTGCTCGCCACCGCCGACCAGGCCTTGTACTCCGCCAAAGCCGAGGGCCGCAACCGGGTTGTTTTCCGCCCGTCGAGTGGCCTGAATCCCGTTCGTGGCGACCAGGCCGCTACCTCCGCCAAAGCCCCTTCAGCCGATTGAGCGCCCTGCCCCCTACGCGCCGCTGAACGGACTCCCATCCTGCGGCTTGAGCGTGGTTGGGTCGGTCTGGGGAACGGCCTCCGAGCCTGGCCGATTGCCCCCCCTCACAGCCTTTCCGGAAAATGTACTGAAGACCCGGTTGGGGTCGCCGGGCAGCAGGCCGTTCTCTTCGAGGGCAAGGCGGACCCGGCGGCGAAACTCCCGAACCGGGGCGTACTGCCGGGTTGCCAGCGTCTTGAAGACCACGGGAAAGATGACTTCAGACCCCTTCACGGAATCCACACCCAGAATCTGAGGATCGGCGACAAAGACCTCGCGGAATTCCTCACTGTTGCGTATATCCATGGCAATTCCCTTCAGCAGTTTCAGCACCACGTCGGGATTTGCCGAGTAGTCCACGCTCACATTGACCGTTGCTACCGAATAGTTCGCGCTCAGGTTGGCCACCGTCGTGATCTGCGAGTTGGGAATGATGTAGAGCGTTCCGTCCGCATCGCGAACGGAGGTCTTGCGCAGGGTCATCTCCTCCACGGTGCCGGACAAACCGGCCAGCCGCACCGTGTCGCCCACGTTGAACTGGTCCTCGATCAAGATCATGATCCCGTTCAGCACGTCCTTGACGATATTCTGAGCGGCCAGTCCGATGGCAATTCCGGCAACCCCTGCTGAGGCCAATAGAGGAGCAACATTCACCCCCAGGGCATACAGAAACTGCAACCCGGTGATCAGGCCGATGATGGCAAACCCCGTGGCGCGGACAATTCCGGCCACCGTTTTCACCTGCGCAATGCGGTCCGGACTGGCCGAGTGCCGCTCCGCCACGCGCGTCATGTGGAAGGTGATCAGTCGCAGTATCCGGCTGAGCAGAAAGGCGATAACCGCAATGACGATCAGGTGCGGCAGCCGTGTGCGGATGAACTCCTGGGTGTCGACCACCCACTCGTCCAGCACCTTGCCCAGAAACCGTCCCTCCGCAAACAAGCCCGTTCTTGACGCCAACAAAAATGGATGCATCCCAAACTCCTGGTTCTAGACTAGACTGTCCGCAGGCAGCGCCGGGATGGCCGGCCAACTCCAATTCGGTTACCGAGCCGCTCTCCCCAGCCCAGTTGCCGGACAACGCAGGAGGTTACCCCATGAGAATTCAGCGATTCCACACAACCCAGAACCCGCGTTTGTCGCCGAAGAGGGCGCTATGGTTTGGCATCTTTGCAGCCTTGACCTCCATTGCACTCGCACCGGTTGTCGGCCAGGGTCTGCTGCAGAACACCTATCCCCATCTTCCGCCCGAACTCAACCGCATTCCCGATACCAATCAGCAGAACGACATTAACGCGCAGAACGCCCAGAAAGAAAGCTTCGAGGCGGCCAATGCCGCACGCAAGAAGCAGATTGCCGAAGATAGCGCAAAGCTGCTCAAGCTGGCCACCGATCTGAAGGCCGAGGTGGACAAGACCACCAAGGATACGCTCTCGATGAATGTAATCCGCAAGGCCGACGAGATCGAGAAACTGGCCCATGATGTAAAGGAAAAGATGAAGCTCACGGTGGGCCCTGGCTGAAACGATTGCTCGTTTCGTGTGCGGCAAGCATGTTGAGTCCTCCATCGGCGTTGCCAACCAACGGAGGGATGAAACGGCGTCTAGCGCTGCCGCTAACCTGCCAACTTGCTATCCCCGCTTCAGCTGAGGCTAACTCGCTGCTTTTGCCTGAACACGCTGTTTCCGTGTAGATAGTTGAACTCGCAGCACGATTGGAATCTTGTTTCTTGCTAGTTTCTTAGAGGATGAAAGGCGATGATTACCTGCCCATTTCTATCATCGAGCCGCACCTCAAACCGGGGCCCCCAGCGACAGGTCTCGGTCGCTGGGGTGGTAAGCCGGGTGGTAAACCGGGGCCCCCAAACTGCGCGCCAGGTGCTTTGCCTCGCGCTGCTGCTCGCGGTGCCGGGTGGTGCACAGAGCGGGCCCCCGGACCCGCATGGTCAGTTTTCTCAGCCGCTCGCCCAACAACCCAGTTCTGAACCCGGCATCGGTGCTGGCGACCCCGTTTGGGAAGCAAAGCGGCTGCGCATGATGAATGCCGACCGGCAGAAGTCGATGGTCGCCGATGCCAACAGGCTGCTCAAGCTGGTTCAGGAATTGGATGCCCAGGTAACCAGTGCGAACCCCGGCTCGCTCAATGCGGATCAGCTTCGCAGGCTCGCGGAGATTGAGAAACTGGCGCACAGCGTGAAGGACAAGATGCGCACATCCCTGGCGGCAACGCCTGTCTATCGGCCCGAGCTTTCTCCCATGATTCGATAGCGCCCGCGGTCCCCATCCGGGGCCAAAGCCGCTGTCGAATTCGCCGCTGTTCGATTACGGGAAGGGTTGTTACAATCAGGGTTGGCATTTTTTTGGAATCGGTGTTTTGGGGAGTGACGGGAATGGAACTGGCAGCTTCCAGAGCTTGCGAGCCCGAGTCGGCTGCCGTCTCAGGGTGCCAGGGCTCTCAACGGATGGTCGAAATCTACCGGCTGATGTACCTCTCCCGCTGCGTGGACGACCGCGAAATCCTGCTCAAACGGCAGCAAAAGGTCTACTTCCAGATTTCGGCCGCGGGCCACGAGGCGCTGCAGGTGGGCGCTGCCTTGGCGCTCCGTCCCGGATACGACTGGTTTTTCCCCTACTATCGCGACCGTGCTCTCTGCCTGGCGCTGGGCGTCACGCCCGCTGACATGTTGCTGCAGGCCGTCGGTGCAGCCACCGATCCAGCCAGCGGCGGCCGCCAGATGCCCACCCACTGGAGCAGCCGTCCGCTCCACATCGTCAGCACTTCCTCCTCCACCACCACGCAACTGCTCCATGCCGTAGGCTGCGCGGAGGCCGGCCGCTATTTCAGCCGCCATCCTGAAGCCGCCGCCAAGCCCGAGGCGGCCGCCATCGCAGCCGACTACCGCGCCTTCCATGACGTGGAATTTCACGGCGACGAAGTCGTCTTCACCTCGCTGGGCGAGGGTTCAACCTCCCAGGGAGAGTTCTGGGAGGCGCTCAATACCGCTTCCAACCAGAAGCTCCCTGTCATTTTCTGTGTGGAAGACAACGGCTACGCCATCAGCGTCCCGGTCGAAGTGAACACGCCCGGCGGAAACATCTCCAAGCTGGTGGCCAACTTCCCCAACTTCCACTTTGCTGAGGTGGACGGCACCGATCCCGAGGCCTGCCTGCTCGCTTTCCAGGCTGCTGCGGCCCACTGCCGCGCCGGGCTTGGGCCTGCCTTTGTCCACGGCCACGTGGTGCGCCCCTATTCGCACGCATTTTCCGACGACGACAAGCATTATCGTTCCACCGCCGAGCGCGAGGCCGACTCCTTGCGCGACCCCCTGGCCAAGATGCAGATGCGCCTCTTGCGCGAGGGGATTCTGACCGAGAGCGAAATCAACGCGCTGGAGCAGTCCCTCGACCATGCAGCCGCCGAAGCCGCCGAGCGCGCCCTTGAAGCGCCGCTGCCCAAGGTGGCGGAAATCACCCGCCATGTCTACTCCGAGGACCTCGACCCAACCAACGTGAATTTCGCCACCGAGCAGATTCAACCGCAAGTCGAAGGTTCCAGCCTCGCTGGCGGCGGCGTTACCGGCCGCTCCAAGGCGGGTGGCCCGCGCACCATGGCCGATCTCATCAACGCCTGCCTCCACGACGAGATGCGCCGCGATCCACGCATCGTCGTCTATGGCGAGGACGTAGCCGACGCCAGCCGCGCCCACGCCCTCGAAGAAGTCGAAGGCAAGGGCGGCGTCTTCAAGCTCACCGCCGGCCTCCAGACTGAGTTCGGTTCCGAGCGCGTCTTCAACTCACCGCTCGCTGAAGCCAATATCGTAGGCCGGGCCATCGGCTACGCTGCCCGCGGCATGAAGCCCGTCGTCGAGATTCAGTTCTTCGACTACATCTGGCCGGCCATGCACCAGATTCGCAACGAGCTCGCCCTGATGCGCTGGCGCTCCAACGGCACATGGGCCTCTCCGGCGGTGATTCGTGTACCCATCGGCGGCTACCTCACCGGCGGCTCCATCTACCACTCGCAGTCGGGCGAGAGCATCTTTACCCACACTCCCGGCCTCCGCGTCGTCTTCCCCTCCAACGCGCTCGACGCCAACGGCCTGCTCCGCACCGCCATCCGCTGCGACGATCCGGTCCTGTTTCTCGAGCACAAGCGCCTCTACCGCGAAACCCACGGCCGCGCCCCCTATCCCGGCCCCGAGTTCGCCATCCCCTTCGGCAAGGCCAAAATCGTCCGCCCCGGCGTCGACATCACGCTCGTCACCTATGGCGCCCTTGTGCCCCGTGCCATGCAGGCCGCGCAAAAGGCTCAGCGTCAAGGAATCGACGTTGAAATCCTCGACCTGCGCACCCTCAATCCCTACGACTGGGAAGCCATCGCCACCAGCATCCGCAAGACCAGCCGCGTCATCGTGGCCCATGAAGACATGCTCAGTTGGGGCTATGGCGCAGAGATCGCCGCCCGCATCGCCGACGAGCTCTTCGACACCCTCGACGCCCCCGTCCGCCGCATCGGCTCCATGGACACCTTCGTCGCCTACCAGCCCGTCCTGGAGGACGCCATCCTCCCCCAGCCCGAGACCATCCTCAAAGCCATCGTCGACCTCAAAGCCTACTAAACCGGTTTCGCCGATAACGCAAAGTCATGGGCGCCATGGGTGCCCCATCCAAGCTGCCTTTGGCTTGGGTGGGATAGATCCACCTATCTAAAGCCCTTTATTGTCTTTGATCGGAGCCGAAGGACCTGCATTTGTCTTTCGTCGAAAGCCTCCTGATCGAAGCCGCATTGGACCTGCATTTCCTTTTCACGAAATACCCGGCCCTCCTTCAACAGTGCAACTTGTGGTAAAAATACATAGCTCTGAATTTCCTTCAAGAAGTGCCCAATTCATCCGTTGCTGAAGGGACCCCGGTTTGCGAAACCTCCAACTCCTGCCTCTTGCATTGTGTCTGGGCGTTCACGCAGCCTGGCCGGCGCCTCCGAAAAGTTCGCCCCCAACTGAGCTGACAGTGGTCGTCGTCAACGCACATGCTGACCCCTCCAAGCCTGTTGAGGGGGTACGCGTCTCGTTGAGCTTTGTAGCCGGCGCAGAGAAAGTAGTCGACTCCCGCGATGCCACCAACCGCTCGGGCCAGGCCTTGCTCCTCGTCTCTCCTGAAGCTGTCCAGCGCGGCAACCTGCGCATTGAAATCACTGGCGTTACCGGCCTCGTCGTCTTCGAACCGGCAGACGGTCAGTTGAACGGACTACCCGCCACCATCACCATCAAAATGCTCCCACAGGGGTCGCTCGCGCTGCTCGGACCCACGCAGATCGAGGCCATGCTCCATCGCCTGTCGCTTCAGAATAAGCACCTCGAACAGGAGAACCGCGTAGTCAAAGGAGAACTTGCCGCAGCGCAAGGCCAGAAGCCGGATGACCTGGCGCAGGCCATGACGGAGTGGGCCACGGCGAACGGCTTTGCAGCCGCGGATGCCGACAAGAGAATTCAGGAATGGGCAAAAGAGATCCAGACGCGCAAGGATCAGGCCACCGCCGAGCAGCAGGAACTCGCCGAGCTGGCCCTCAAGCACTATGCCGTCGCCGCTCCGATGTTTCATAAAGATGCCACGGACCGATTCGCCGCCTTGAGGGAAAAGCAGCAGAGAGATCGCGAGGAGGACAGAAAGGAGTTTCAGGCCGCCGTCGACAAACAATACCAGAGCGCCAATGCATACCAGTTGGCCTCACAGTATCATCAGGCAACCCAGGTTCTTGAGGACACACGCGACGAGGCTGCCGAGCAACACCGCATCTCTCCGGAAGACCCCGCCTATCGCAGCATCTGGCTGGATACCGTTCTCCGTTTAGCCGACGCGCGTAAGGCTGAGGGCGCCTCCGGTAAGGCCAGCGAAAGTGCGGCGTTATTAGCCCAGTCGATCAAGGACTACCGCGAACTACTAAAGGAGAGGTCTGCGCAGGCGGAGAGACAGGACTGGGCCAGGGCTCAGACCAATCTGGGGCTAGCTCTCTCGGATCAGGGAGAGCGGAGCAGCGGGTCAGAGGCGACGAGTTTGTTCGCCCAGGCAGTCGAAGCCTACCGGGCGGCGCTGGGGGTTTATACCAAGGCTGACCTGCCCCAGGGCTGGGCAATGACACAGAGCAATCTGGGAATCGCTCTCTGGGATCAGGGGACGCGGACCAGCGGGGCGCAGGCGACGGAATTGTTGGCCCAGTCAGTCGAAGCCTACCGGGCGGCGCTGGGGGTTTATACCAAGGCTGACCTGCCCCAGTACTGGGCAGCGACACAGAACAATCTGGGAATCGCTCTCTCGGATCAGGGAGAGCGGAGCAGCGGGTCAGAGGCGACGAGTTTGTTCGCCCAGGCAGTCGAAGCCTACCGGGCGGCGCTGGAGGTTTATACCAAGGCAGACCTGCCCCAGGACTGGGCAATGACACAGAACAATTTGGGAATCGCTCTCTGGGATCAGGGGGAGCGAAGCAGCGGTGCGGAGGCGACGGAATTGTTGGCCCAGTCAGTCGAAGCCTACCGGGCGGCGCTTGAAGTGCGGACCAAGGCTGACCTGCCCCAGGACTGGGCGTCGACACAGAACAATCTGGGAACCGCTCTCTCGGATCAGGGGGAGCGGAGCAGCGGGGCGGAGGCGACGAAATTGTTGGCCCAGTCAGTCGAAGCCTACCGTGCGGTGCTGGAGGTTTATACCAAGGCTGACCTGCCCCAGGACTGGGCAATGACACAGAGCAATCTGGGAATCGCTCTCCGGGTTCAGGGGGAGCGAAGCAGCGGGGCGGAGGCGACAGAGCTTCTGTCCGCCGCCGCATCTGCGTTCGAATCGGTTCTCGAAGTCTCGCCCACCAGCCAAAGCATCATTAAGGCCCTGTCACACATTGACCATGAAGAGCTCTTCCGCTTTGACAGGGCGCTTGAATTGGATGAGCAGGCATTCAAGATCGATCCCTCAACAGGGAACCGAATGGACCTGGTGGAGGCAAGCCTCACCGCAGCCCACTTCTCCCAGTGCGTCGAGCAGGCAGTAGCAATCGATGATCCGGTTTTATCTACATCCAAAATACCGGTCCGCGATACCATCAAGCTGGCCTGCCAGTGGGGCGCCGGGCAAAAGGCCGCTGCGCAACAGACCGCGACGGCTCTGTTGCCCCAGGCTGCGGGGTTGCACAGCTCTGGTTGGAGCTTTGCCGGGACGCGCCACTTTCTCGCCTCGTCCCCGGCCTTCGAGCCGGGCCGCGCATCGTGGATTGCCTTGTTTGAAAGCCTTGAAAAGGGCGACGGCGCCGCGATGGCCGCCGCCTTGCACCAACTCGACGCGGTCATGAATCACTGACATGGCGGGTGGGCGGGTGGCTCACCCTTTCGGTTCCAAGAAGAAGGAGGGTGCCCCATCCTTCGCGTACTGTGCGAAGGGTGGGACAGCATGGCATCGTCCCTGGCAGACCACCGGCAAGTTCAGCCAGTATCTCCAACATAGAGCAGGGAATCGATAACGCCATGCAAGGCATCCTTGCGCAATCCGCAAGGTCCAAAAGCGCTCGAACGACACCGCCAGCGCCCGTGCAAACTCATCCAAAAGTAACGAGTTCAGAGCAATTCGCAGAGAAAACGGTTGACTATCAACGGATTTCTGTTAACTTGTCCTTACCGGCACTCCAACACTGCATCGAAACAAGTCAATCGGCAGAATGAGAGTGCTTGCTTTCATCCAGGAATGAACCCGCTCTTTTGGGTGTCAGTCTTTCCTCACCTATGGTCTTGTGGACACCCCCACGGGGCTGAGGATGGCGAAGCCTCGTAAAAACTCGCCCCCCGGTTCCCGCTGAGCCATCTTCACCCCCTCGCGCCTTGCCGATAATTACCTCCTCAAGGCGCACAATCGGAAGGTAAAGAAACATCGGGGTTGGCCACCCGGTGTTTACCAAATAAATAATCCCCCCCCCCCCCCCCCCCCCCCCCCCCCCCCACCCCCCCCCCCCCCCCCCCCCCCCCCCCCCCACCCCCACCCCTACCCCCCACCCCCCCCACCCCCACCCCACCT
>Ga0224557_1000249_pt1 | contig 61453 bp, 57 predicted proteins | sample 714S31014metaG_FD_180677 | JGI IMG/M metagenome (GOLD analysis project Ga0224557, IMG submission 180677) | Peat soil microbial communities from Stordalen Mire, Sweden - 717 S3 10-14 | ecosystem: Environmental > Terrestrial > Soil > Wetlands > Peat | place: Sweden: Norrbotten County, Stordalen...
ACCGGATCACCCAGCATTACGCGATCGACAACTACGACGACCTGCCCAGGCGGCTCAACCGCGTCACCGTGGCCGGCGACGTCCCTGTCGGCATCGACGGCCAGCTGAGCTACTCGGTCAAGGGAGATGCCTCGCACTACACCCCGGTCGCCGATGGCCGGGCCGCCTGAGCCCTTACCTGATGCCAAGCGACAGTTCGTTCGCCAGTCCCGACTGCACAGAAGCCACCGCCCGGAACGCTTCCCTGAGATAGGAGCGGGCCAGCGGGTTCAGCGTCTTGGGATCGATGAAGTCGTCGGGCACCTCGCCGCGCCGTAGCTGCTCCACCTGGTGATCATGGCGCAGCGAGAAGATGAACCCGAACGCCTCCGTCAACGTCCGAGCCTGCGGGCTTTCCAGCGTCCCGGCCGCCTCGGCCACCCGCAGCCGCTCCAGCGTCAACGCACTCGAAACGCTTGAGCCACTCGAGACGACCGCGACGCCAGCGGCCATCGCGGCCCAGCGGGCGAGGTCGACGATCGGAATTATCCCGCCATGCTTGATGTCGAGCCGCCCCCGGCGCTCGCCGGAATGCTCGACCACGAAGTCGCGCAGGAACCCGGTGGGCGGCCGGAACGACAGCGCGAACCGGGCGAGCAAACGGAGCAGGTCCGGGTCCGGCCGGCCCCGCGCCTCCCATAGCCCCCCGCCCGCCCAACCGTCCCCGCCGCTCCACACCAGCCGGCTGTCGGTGATCACCGACACCAGGATCAGCGCCTGCTGCTGGGTCGGATCCCGGCTCAGGCTGCGCGCGGTCGCGTGCCAGGAGTCCAGCGATCGCGCGAACTGCGGGTTGGTGGCGCTTGCGCCATGGGCGTCGGGCTTGATCCCGCATGCCAGCAGGCCATCGTCCACCACCTGGGCCACCCGCGTCACGTACTCGCGTACTCCCGGCCCGTCCTGGCGCCACGCCAGCGCGCTGTCGACATCGGAGGAGGGCACCACCTCCCGCCGCGCCAGGCTGCCGAGCGCGAACCAGGCGAACGGCGTCGGCGGGGCACCGGCGTCCCGGACCGCCAGCTCGACCAGCCGCCGGGTCAGCGCATCAAGCACGACCGAACGGACCGCCGCCACCTGCCCGGCCGCCGCGTGCGCATCGTGCAGGGCGATGATCATCGGGGTCAGGCCCGCCGAGACCGCCGCCAGTTCCGCCGGGCTGGCCGCAAGCTCGATGGCCCGGCGCAGCAGGAAGGGCCTGCGCGCCTGCGCCGCCACCAGGTCGCCTTCGTCGACCACGCCGAGGATCTCACCGGCCGGGGACAGCACGGGGATGTGGTGCACATCGCGCTCGAGCATGTCGAGCAGGATCTCGCCGCCCAGCCGGCCGGCGCCCACGGTGTACGCGGGTTCGGTCATGATGGCCGAGACCGGCGCGTCCGGGCTGAGGCCGGCCGCGACCACCCGGGACCGCAAGTCACTGTCGGTCACGATTCCCAGCCGCTCCGTGGACCCCCGGCCGATCCGAACCAAGATCGCGCTCGCGCCCTCGGCGGCCATCCGTTTCGCCGCCTCGCGGATGGGCTCGTCGTCCCGGCACAGCAACGGCGGCGTCCTGATCAGCGCCGCGGCGCGCAGCTCCGCCGGGTCCGCCGGTGGCGCGCTCACCCGGGGCTCCTGCCAGGGCGAGGAAGGCGCCGGGGTTAGGTTCAGGTCGGCTCGTCGCTCAGGCCGGCCGGGGCGAGCGCCGGCTCGGCCTGATGCTCGGCCAGGACGCTGGTCGGCCGGCCGCGATGCAGGGCGACGTAGTAGATCGCCCCCACCAGGCCGAGGCCGCCGGTGAACACGAACGCACCCCACTGGTAGTACCAGTGGTCACCGCCGTACACGGCCGGGCGCGGCCAGGCCAAGTTGATCATGACGCCGACCTGGAAGATCACGGCCAGCAGGTTGACCGCCAGCCCCCAGCGGCCGAGCGAGAAGTACGGGCCGTGGTCGGGTGAGGGCCACCGGCCGCGCAGCCGGGCGATCAGCAGCGGCCCGGTGACGCACAGGTAGGCGATGTAGAACATGATGATCGCGACCGAGGTCAGCACGAAGAACGCCCGCTGGTTGCCGACGTTCAGCACAAGCAGCGCCAGGGTGAGCACGCCGATGACGATGGAGGGGACCAGCGGCGTCTTGGACCGGCCGTGCACCTTGGCGATGGCCGAGGAGAACGGCAGCCGGCCGTCCCGGCCCATTGTGAAGATCATCCGGATGCCGCCGGTGTGCACGGCCAGCGCGCACACGGTGATGGCGATCAGCGAGTCGATCAGGAACACGTCGCCGGTGGTGCCGCCGAGCGTCGCCTTGACCAGGTACGGCAGCCCAGAGGTGCCGAGAGCGGAGGCATGGATGTCGGGCACCGACATTTCGCCGAACAAGATGACCAGCAGCCCCGCGATCCCGGCGGCGGTCAGCGCCCGGATGATCGCGGGCGGCGCGTGCTTGCGCGGATCGTGGGTCTCCTCGGCCAGCGACCCGGCGGTGTCGAACCCGTACATCACGTAGGCGCTCATCAGCCCGGCCACCAGGAACGCGCCGAAGTAGCCGAAGGTGGAGCCCTTGCCCAGGCCGAACGTGTCGAAGATGACGCCAGGGCCCCGGCGGATGTGCGCGGCCAGCAAGATGATCAGCACCGAGACGCCGATCAGCTCGGCTATGACGCCGAAGTTGTTGATCCGCGCCATCAGCTTGACGCCGATCATGTTGATGATGGTGGTGAACACCACCAGGCCCGCGGCCAGCAGCAGGGCGTTCTTGGCGCCGCCCGGCGTCGCGACCTGGCCGATGTCGGACTTGGTGCCGATGACCTCGAAGGCCGCCGAGATCTGCGGGGCCACCACCTGATAGGCGACCGCCACCGCGGCGAGCGTGACGATCGCTCCCACGCTCAGGATCCAGCCGCCGAACCAGGAGGTGAAGGGCCGGGCGATCTGCTTGGACCACTGATAGACCGAACCCGCCAGCGGGTACTGTCCGGCCAGCTCGGCGAAGCAGAGCGCGACCAGCATCTGGCCGAAGAACACGGCGGGCCAGGTCCAGATGAACGCCGGGCCGCCGGTGCCGAAGCCGAAGAAGAACAGCTCGAACACCCCGGTCATGATCGAGATGTAGCTGAACCCGGCGGCGAACGAGGAGAACAAGCCGAGGGATCGGTCTAGTTCCTGTTTATAGCCGAACTTGGCCAGCTCGTCGGAGTCCATGCTAGGCACGGCCATCGCTCACCATCCTGGAAGATGCGGCAGTACCCCCAGATGACACCATTTTTCAGAACCCGTCGTCAATGCACTCCCGGGGTGGACTCGCGCCGGTCCCCGGTCGTGCGTTTGGATGGAGCGATGGCCAAGCCACCCCGCAGCGCCGACATCCTCAGCCTCAGCAGTTTCGTGGTCCTGGGTCTGCCTGACGGCATCCTCGGCACCGTCTGGCCGTCGATGCGCAGCACCTTCGGTGCCCCGGTCGGTGAGCTCGGCCTCATCCTGCTGCTCGCCACCGCCGGATCCGTCCTGGTCACGGCCTTCGTCGGGCGGCTGATCCTGCGGCTGGGGGTGCCCGCCCTGCTCACCGCGGCCGGCCTGACCGCCGGCGCGGGGTACGCCGGGTTCGCCCTGGCCCCCGGCATGTGGCTGGTGCTGGCCACCGCCGTGCTCACCGGCGCGTCGGCCGGCATGATGGACGCCGGGCTGAACACGGCGGTGGCCCTGACCGGCCGGCAGCGGCTGCTCAACCTGCTGCACGGGGCCTACGGAGTGGGCACGGCGATCGGCCCGCTGCTGGTCACCGCGGCCATCCTCACCGGCTCCTGGCGGCCCGCCTACCTGGCCATGCTCGTCCTGGACCTGGTCCTGGCGGGCTTCTGGCTGCGGCAGCGGCGGCGCCTCGGCGCCCCCGCGGCGGCAGAAAAACACGCCCCCGCCGACGCCGAACCCCATCCGTCCTCGCACTGGACCCGCCGCAGGTACCGCGGCGTGGTGGCCGCCGGGATCGGCGTGTTCTTCGTCTACACCGGCCTGGAGGTGGGCGCCGGGCAGTGGGAGGCTAGCTTCTGCCGCGGCCACCTGAACATGTCCGCAGGCGCCACCGGCCTGGCCACGTTCGGCTACTGGGGGGCGCTGACCGCGGTCCGGATCGGCCTGGCCGTGCTGCCCCGCCCGGTGCCGCCGCAGGCGGTGGTCCGGTGGGGGAGTGCGGTGGCCGTGCTGGCCGCCGCGGTCATCTGGTGGCAGCCGGGCACCGCCCTCACCGTGCTCGGCTTCGCCGTCCTCGGCGCCAGCCTGGCCGGTGTTTTCCCGGCCCTGATCTCGCTGACCCCGGTCCGCCTCGGCGACGCCAGCGCCCAGCACGTCATCTCCTGGCAGGTCGGCGCCGCGGCCGCCGGCGGCGCGGGCCTGTCCGCCGCGATCGGCCTGCTCATCGGCGCGACCAGCCTGGCCGCCCTGGGTCCCGCGATCACCGCCCTGGCCGTCCTGCTAGTCGGCGCCGAGCTCATCTTGACCCGCCTCGCCCCGATCAGGACAAGACCATGAAGGCCGAACGGACGCTGGTGCCCGCCCCGCGAAACCGGCTAGGACGCGCCGTCGGACTTGCGCTTGACCGGCAGCTGGATCTCGAAGACCTGCTCGTCGACGTCGGCGATGATGTCGTCTGCGGGCATGGTGCCTTCCCTTTCGATGTAGGACAGGCGGGCTTCGACGCCGAGCAGCTGGCTCTGGTACGCCTGGAGTTCCTGCTCGAGCTGGGCGCGGCGCAACATGAGCATGCCGCGGAGCTCGTCCAGGGTGATCCCGGCCAGCAGCAGCCGGACCTGCGGCAGCGAAAGACCCAGTTCCTTCAGCGCGACGATCCGGTTGAGCTGGCCTAGCTGGGCCGCGGAGTAACTCCGGTAACCGGTGTCCGGGTCGACCCGCGCCGGGCACAGCAGCCCGATCTCGTCGTAGTGCCGCAGCGTGCGGACCGAGACCGTGCCGAGCCGGGCGAACTCGCCGATGCTGAACATGGCACTACTGTGCCCCCCTCACGCAACGTCCGAGTCAAGCCCCGGAATCGTCCCTACTTCAGGGTCACGGTGACGGTGTGGGTGGTGGCGGGGATGGTGACGGTGCCGGTGGCCTCGTCGACGGTGCCCGTGCTGGCGTGCGCGATGTTGTTCACGAAGGCCGGCAGCTGGAACAGCACCGGCCCGGACGGGGCGGCCCCGGTCAGCGTCAGCGTGACCGCAGCGCCGCTGGTGCTGATCTTCAGCCCGAGGTGATGCCCGTCCGTGGTCGGGAAGTTGGCCAGGCTGATCACCTGCCCGCTGCTCACCCACGAATTCGGCACGCCGCGGCCGACCACCAGGCTGCCGTCGGCGCGCTGCGCGGCCAGCGAGTCGAGCAGCACCATGTTGGCGTTGGCCATGCCCCAGGCGTGCGGTGAGGATCCGTTCCCGGCCTCCGGATGGGTGCCGGTCCACGGCGAGCCGGGGTTCGGGAACTGCTGGCTCTCCCACCAGGAGTACGGCCCGCTCTGCCCGTTGGCGATCATGAACTCCTTACATCGTACTGATAATCGATTTATGATCCTGGTGGGATGAGGCGGGCTGGTGAGGCAGCACGAGGCGTGGCTGGCCCTGAAGCGGCGCCGGGCGGATCAAGTCCAGCGGATCCGTTTATCAACCGTTCAGTTAAGTCCCGCCGTGTCTTAGCCCCGCCGGGCATCTGTCATGGTGGAAGCAGCCCGGTCAGGATGCGGGTCATGGCGCGGTCGAACAGCAGCTCCTCCCCAGCCGAGCCGTCCCCAGCGCCAGCGCCCGTCCCGCCAGCCCCGGCCGCGGCCTCAGCCAGCGCGGCGGCGAGCTGCGGGTGCCGGCCGCCGGCGGTTACCTGGATGAGGTAGCTGGCCAGCGAGCCCTGCCACCGCGCGGCGTCCTGACCGGCCCGGCTCTGGGCGATCTCCGTTTGCGCGAAGAGCCGCACGACGCCGGAGAACAGGCCGACCGTCTCCAGCTTGTCCGGCCCGGTCAGCTCAGTTCCGGCCAACGCGGCCAGCACGTGCTCGATGAAGGCGACCGCGTTCGGCCCGGGCAGATGCCCGGTGCCGGGGACGTCGAGCAGCCAGGGGTGCCTGCGGTAGATGGTGCGGCCTTGCTGAGCAAGGCCGAGCAAATCGCTGACCGGGCGCCCGGAACCGCGCTCCGGGTAGGTGTACTCGCCGTAAACCTCGTCGGCCATGAGCTCGACGAGCTCGTCCCGGGTGGCCACGTAGCGGTACAGGGAGGCGGGAGCGGTGCCGATGGCCGCCGCGGCCGAGCGCATGGTCACCGCGCCGAGACCACGGGCGTCGGCCAGCGACACCCCGGCCGAGGCGATCTCCGCGCGGCTGTGCTCCGGAGCCGGACCGCGGGCCGAACGCTCCGGCCGTATCCAGATGCTCTGACCGAGAGCCGAACGCTCCGGCCGTGTCGAGCTGCTCTGACCGCGGCCACCGGTCGTCGGTTCGTCCTTCATTGCGAACAGCGTATTCAGTAAGTTAGGCTGGCGATACAGCGAACATTGATCGCAGTTTTATCCGGGCAGACCAGCGGGGAGCGGACCATGAGGAGCGAGTGGACGCCGACGCGGTATGCGCACAACGGCCCGGTGGACATCGCTTACGACCGGCTGGCCGGCTCGGATGGCGACCCGCTGCTGCTCGTCATGGGCCTGGCCGTGTCCAGGTTCTGGTGGCCGGCCGGACTGGGCCAGGCGTTCGCCGACCGGGGCTTCGCGGTGGCCCGCTACGACCAGCGGGATGCCGGGCAGTCAACCCGGATGGCCGATACGGGCGGCAGTAACCCGTTCGCTGCGGTGGTGCGCCATCGAGGTCCTTACTCCGCCGAGGACATGACCGACGATGCGGTCGCCGTGCTGGACGCGCTCGGCTGGGAACGGGCGCACATCTTCGGCGCCTCGCTTGGCGGGGTGATCGCTCAGCGGATCGCGCTCAGGCACCCCGACCGGGTCCTGTCCGTCGTGTCGGCCATGGCCATGCCCAGCGACGTGTCCGGCATCGGAGGAGGGCGCTACGTGCGCTTCGGCCTGCTGGCCAAGCTCGCCCGGGCGAAGTTTCCCGAGGGCCGGGAGGGCGACATCCAACTCTCGCTCATGCTCGCCCGCGCCATCGCCTCCCCGGCCTATCCGTTCGACGAGGACGCCGCGCGAGAATGGATCGACCGCGAGGCCGACAGCGGTCCGCGGGACACCAAGGCCCAGAGCAGGCAGGTCGGCGCTCCGTGGCACGGCCAGAAACTGCGCGAGCTGCAGGTGCCCGTCCTCGTCCTGCACGGCGACCGGGATCCCATCCTGCGCGTCAGCGCCGCCCGTGCCACCGCCAAAGCCATCGCCGGCGCCCGCCTGGTGGTGCTGCCCGGGGTCGGCCACGACCTGCCTGCGCCGCTGTGGCCGGCCATCGCCAGTGAGGTCCGTCAGCTCGCCGACCAGGCACGGGCCAGATCCGGCTGAACCCCTGGGCCGGGGCAGCCTTTACAGGGTCAGAACGGGCGAGCTGCGGATCGAAGATCCGGAGCACGACCGGCGTGGTCTCCCACCGCGCCCCGAGCTGGTCGCGCACGGCCAGGCCAGTTTCCAGGTTGGCCAGGTCGTCGCTGGTCACGACGGCCACGGCGGAGGCGCTGGTGAGCCGGACCGACTCCAGGACCACAGGCATAGTGGCATCGGCGATGACCACGGGCACGCCGAGAGCGCGGACCTGCCCGAGGTGGCGGTTGTGCTCGTTCTTCTCCAGGACCACGATGTCTCGTCCCGCGGCGGCTAGCTGATGGACGACCTGCACGCCCACCGAGCCCAGGCCGATGACCAGGATGTGGCCGGTCAGCCCGGTGATCCGCTGCCGTCCGAGCGATTCGGAGATCCGGCGGCTGACCAGCGCGTTGGTCAGCAACGCGAAGAAGACCGCGACGAACAGGGCGCCCGCGAGCATCAGGCAGATCGCGGACGCCATCAGCCACGGGGCCTGACCGCGGAAGGAGAAGTCGCCGTAGCCGACGGTGGTGATCGTCTCCACGGTGAAGTACGCGGCGTCCAGGACCGAGAGGTGCCCTGTGGTGGTGAGCTGGTAGGTCAGGCGCAGCACGACGGTGGAGGCGATCAGCACCGCGAACAGCGCGGCCATGGCCACCGCGAGGGGCCGGTCCACGGCATGCAGCAGCGACAGCACCAGGTGCCTGACGTGCCTGAGGTGCCTGGCCCGGCGGGCCGTCGCGGGAACGTTGCCGCTCAGGCCGCCCCCCAGACCGCCGGCCTGCCCGCTCACGCCGGCGGTCCGCAGCTCCTCCCGCGTGCCGATCAGCGTGACGTCATCCGCCGCCGCGACGGTGAAGTCGCGGCCGGGGCACACCACCACGTCGCCACCACCGGCGGGAACGACCGCGATCGGCGCCAGCGCCCCGTAGAGCTCACGCAAGCTGGCCGCCCGGGGGGCCGTGGTCCGCGCGGCGGTAAAACGTTCGCCGGACAGCCTGATTTCCTGCGCGCCTGACTGCAGGCAAGCCTCGACGACCGACGGTGCGGACAGTCCGGCGACGTCCAGCACCGAGACCCCGATCTGGGACAGCGCCCGGCCCACGGCGGGGTTCCCCAGCTGCGCGACGACCCGTACGTCCTCGCGGAGCTGACGGGTCAGCAGCGCCGTCTCCAGCGTGTACAGATCGTCATGCTGCACGCAGATAACCGCGGTAGCGCCGGCCAGCCCGGCACCCGTGAGGATTTCGGCGATCCGCGAGCTGGCTTCCACGATGCGCAGGCCGACGCCCCGCAGCCCGCAGACGATCACATGCCCGCGCCAGTCCGCATACCCGCTCGCCATCTCGCTTACGGTCCCACGCCACGATGACAGCCACGTTAGCCCCAGATATCAGCACGATGACCAGACGCCGACGCCCCAGTCCCCGGGGTCGGGGCCCAGATGGTGGTGCGCTTGACGTCGTCATCCTCCACGGCGGCCAGGCCGGGAACGTCGTACGTGGCCAGCGGGCTCAGCCGGTCCCTGGGCAGGTAGGCTCGCCCGAAGTCGCCGATCAGGACATCAGCCCCGCGGGCCAGGCCGCGTTCGGCGAACCGGGTCACCCGGCCGGCTAGGCCGCGTTCGTAGAAGGCGTCGGCCACCAGCAGCACCTCCGCGCCCGTGACCTCGTCCGCCAGGATGTCGGCGCCGACGGCCAGCACCGTCACGTCGTTGGCCGCGGCGTTCAGCGCGATCGCCGCGACCGCGAGCGGATCGATGTCATAGGCGGTCACCATCGCCGCCCCGGCCCGGGCCGCCGCGATGGCGACCAGCCCGGAGCCGGAGGCAATGTCGATCACCGGCCGGCCGCGGACCGCCTCCGGGTGGTCAAGCAGGTAGCGGGCCAGCGCTTGCCCGCCCGCCCAGGCGAACGCCCAGAACGGCGGGTCAAGCCCGGTCCGGCCGGTGGCCGCCTCGGTGCGCTGCCACACGCTGATCGGTTCGCTCGCCTGGTACAACCGGATTTCCGGCAGCAGGGCCACCGAACGAAGCCGGGTGCTCGTCCGGACGATCTCCCGGGCGGTCCGCGGGGCGTCAAGCATGGCGCCATTCCATCACGCGGGCACTCGCCCGGGCCCTCGTCGGCAGTACGCGGGCAGGGCACAACGTCGCTGCGGGCCGGCCCGCTGGCGTCATTCGCGCTCTTGACCGATGAGTACCTTTCACGATCGGCATGTCAGACTGCGTGGCGCTCGGCCCGCAAGCGTGGGACGCGCACCTGGACCTGCTGAGGGCTAGCTATCCGGCCTGGGCATTCGACACTGGATACGGTACGGCTGACCCCGGCGGCTGATCAGGAGCGGCCGTGTCCCTATCCGGCGCGCTGGGCCGGATGATGGGTGACCTCGATTCCGGACGTCGGGAAGAACACGCTTTCGTGCTTGTCACGCCAGCGGACCACGTACGGCGGCGCGCCGTCCGCCCCGTCGACCCGGACGATCTCGCCGTGGCGATCCTCGTCACCCTGGTGACGGCCCTTGACCGTCAGTTCGTCTCCCACTTCTGCCCGCATGGCTGACCTCCTCGTGAGTGTCGTGGTAGTTAACCTGGAATTCTGTAAGCGCCGGCGCTAGGGCCGAAGGGCCCGGCGGGGCACCACAGCGGCGCGGGCTCAGGCCAGTATTGCTGAGGCCTTCGCCGGGATCTCCGGCGACGTGACCAGCGCCGACGTGGCCGCGCGCTGGCGGTGCGGCCAGCGCCGGATGACGGAGTCGTCCTGTTCCTGGCCATCTTCCGCCCGGAGCCGCTCGTAGAGCTGGCGCTGCCGCGGGCAGAGTTGCCGGGGGATGTCGACGAGCACGGCGACGTCCAGGCGGCCCCGGCCGTGCCCAGGATAGCGTGGCAGACCCTTGCCCTCGATGCGCAGCCCGGTGCCCTGGCAGGCCCGGTACGGCTGGTCGATGACGCGTCCGCGGGCCATCCGGCTGCGCTACGGTCGATGGGTCACCCGTTATGGGACTTTCGTCCCGGAGAGAACGTGGGGCGAAACCGGGGGACTAAAGGCACTACGCGGAATCCGCTGTACCCAGAGCAACTGGTGTGAACGGAGCGCTGATGCTGCACCAGAACCTGCTGGAGGTGATCAGGTTGGCCACGCTGGCCGTCGCCGGGCAGTCCTATGCGCTGCTGGCCGACGGCACGACCATGACCATCCGGCCGGCCGGCCCAGGGGACTTCGAGCCGGTCAAGCAGTTGCACGAGGCCATGTCGCCGGGCAACCTGTACTTCCGTTTCTTTAGCGCGAGCAAGGCATCAGCCGAACGAGAGGCCCGGCGGGTGTGCCTCGAGGGCGGTCCGGGCCGAGTGGCGTTGCTCGGACTGCTGGGCGATGCGGTCGTGGGGGTGGCCAGCTACGAGCTCACCACCGATCCGGCGGCCGCGGAGATCGCGCTGGCGGTCGCCGATGACATGCACCGGCATGGCATCGCCACGTTGCTGCTCGAGCACCTGGTATCGCTGGCCCGTGCCCGCAGCGTCCAGGTCCTGGTGGCCGAGGTGCTGCCGGACAACTATGCGGTGCTACGGGTGCTCAGCGACGCAGGGCTGGCGGTACACCGCCGGTTCGACAACGGCGTGGTAGAGCTCTCCATGCCGGTCCCGCGCAACGCGGCCCTGAGTGAGGCCAGCACCTGGCTGGACGCGATGGCCGGCCGAGAGAAACAAGCGGACGTAGCCAGCTTGGAGCCCTTGCTGGCGCCCCGGTCGGCCGCGGTAGTCGGCGCCGGCCACCGCCCAGGATCGGTCGGCCGCACGATCCTGCTCAACATCCGCGACGCCGGTTTCGCCGGACCCCTCTATGCGGTCAGCCCGCACGGCGGCGACATCGAGGGCATCCCGTGCGTGCCCTCGATCGCCGAGCTGCCGGAGGCCCCCGATCTGGCCGTGGTGGCGGTACCCGCGGCAGGCGTCGTGGCGGCGGCGCAGGAGTGCGGGCGGCGCGGGGTCGGGTCCTTGGTCGTCGTTACCTCGGGCTTGACGCCGTCGCAGGAATCGGACCTGCTGGCGGCGACCCGGCGCGGCAGCATGCGCCTGGTCGGCTCGGGGTCCTTCGGCGTCGCGGTGCCAGGGATCGGGCTGGCTGCCACGTTCGGAGTCCCGCGCCCTTCGCCAGGGCACGCGGGCCTGGTGGTCCAGTCCGGAGCGGTCGGTGCGGCGCTGATCGAGCAGTTCTCCCGGCTGGGCATCGGGATCTCCTCGGTCGTCTCGGTCGGCGACAAGCTGGACGTATCGGGCTCTGACCTGCTGCTGTGGTGGGAGGCTGACGACACCACCGAGCTGGCCGTGCTGTACCTGGAATCCTTCGGTCACCCGCGCCGGTTCGCCAGGACCGCGCGGCGGGTGGCGGCCAAGTTTCCCGTCCTGACCGTCCATGCCGGGCGGTCGGCCCCGGGCCAGCGCGCCGCCGCCTCGCATACCGCGGCGGCAGTCGCGCCGCTAATTGCCCGGCAGGCGCTGTTCGAGCAGGCTGGCATCATCGCCACCACGGGCTTCGGCGAACTGCTCGACGCGGCCGTGCTGGTGGCATCCCAGCCGATCCCGGCGGGCCGGGTCGTGGCCATCGTGTCCAACGGCGGCGGTGCGGGCGTACTGGCCGCCGACGCATGCGCGGAAGCCGGCCTGGCCGTGGCGACGATGGACCAGCAGACCCGCGACCGCCTCCGGGAGGTGCTGCCGGCCGGCTCGGCCCTGAACGGCCCGGTGGACAGCACCGACGCCGTCAGCGCGGAGGACTTCCGGAAGGCGCTGCACCTGGCCGCCGCCCAGGACGGTGTCGACGCCGTGATCGCTCTGGTGGTCCGGCGCGGTCCGGCTGACCTGATCCCGGTCCTCACCGCCGACCGGCTGCCGGTCCCCATCGCGGCGGTCGTGCTAGGACAGCCCGAGGCCGTCCGGCTGCTGCCCGGCGACGACCCGGGCAGGTCCGTGCCCGCCTACGCCTACCCGGAAGCGGCCGCCCGAGCGCTGGCCCGGGCCGCCCGCTACGGCTCATGGCGATCCCGGCCGGCGGCCACGGTGCCGGAACTGGACAACCTGCGTGTGACGGACGCGCAGTCGATCATCGATTCCTTCCTGGCCCGGATGCCGGGCGGTGGCTGGCTGGCCGCCGAAGAGGCCCACGGCCTGCTCCGCTGCTACGGCATCCCGATGGTGGAGTTCCGCCGGGCGGGCGATGCCGACACGGCTGTTGACGCCGCGGCCCACCTGGGCGGCCACGTGGTGATTAAGGCGGACGTGCCTGGCCTGCTGCACAAGACTGCCGCCGGCGCCGTCGAACTCGACCTGCGCGGGGCCGACGAGGTGCGCGCGGCCCTGAGCCGCCTGCAGGCCAGGTTCGCCGGGCGGCTATCCGGAGTGCTGGTGGAGCCCATGATCACCGGCGGCGTCGAGACAATCGTCGGCGTGGTCCAGGAACCGGTGTTCGGCCCGGTGGTGGTATTCGGCCTGGGCGGGATCGCTACCAACGTGCTCGGTGACCACGCGGCCCGGCTGGCCCCGCTCACCGATGCCGACGCCGACGACCTGATCCACTCCATTCGCGCCACGTCGGCCCTGCTCGGGCAGCCTGGCCGCGCGGCGGCCGACATCGGGGCGGTGCGCGATACCCTGCTCCGCGTCTCGCGGCTCGCCGACGACCTGCCGCAGGTCGCCGAGCTTGACCTCAACCCCGTGATCGCCCGGCCGGACGCCGTCGTCGCCGTGGACGCGCGCATTCGCGTGACCAGTCAACGCCTAGCCGACCCGTTCCTCCGCCAGCTTCCGTCAGGCCGCAAGGCTGGCGGGCAGTCACCGGCGTAAAAGGAGCGCCCCGGTCACCGGATAGTGACCTTCGCCCCTGGTCGCAGGCATGCCTGGTCAGGACCATGGGTACCCTCTGGCGAAAGGAGCGGTATGGTCAGCAGTGCCATCGAGGTGAGCGGGCTGACCAAACGTTTCCGCAGCGTCCTCGCGCTCGACCGGGTGGATTTCACCGTTCCGGCCGGGACCGTCTTCGGCCTACTCGGGCCGAACGGCGCCGGCAAGACGACGGCCATCCGGGTGCTGACCACCTTGTTGCGCCCGGACGCCGGCACGGCCCGGATCCTGGGTATCGACGTGGTTCAGGACGCCGCCGCGGTTCGCAGGCACATCGGGATGGCCGGCCAGTACGCGGCGGTCGACGAGCACCTGACGGGACGAGAGAACTTGCGGTTGATGGGGCGCCTGGCCCAGCTGCCCCGCTGGGAGTTCCGGCCCCGCGCCGACGCGCTGCTTGAGCGCTTCGGCCTGGCTCAGGCGGCCTCGCGCCCGGTACGGACCTACTCCGGTGGGATGCGCAGGCGGCTGGACGTCGCCGCCGCCCTCGTGGCCCGCCCGCCCGTGCTGTTCTTCGACGAGCCGACGACTGGACTTGACCTGATCAGCCGGGGTGAACTCTGGGCCGTGATCAGGGAACTTGTGACTGACGGTACCACCGTGCTCCTCACCACCCAGTACCTGGAGGAGGCCGACCGGCTCGCCGGCCGGATCGCGGTCATCGACCGCGGCCGGGTGATCGCCGACGACACCCCGGCGGCGCTCAAGGCCCGTCTCGGCAGCACGGTGATCGAGTTCGGCATGGCTGACGAGCAGGCCGCGGTACGCGCCGCCGAACTGCTCGCCCAGCGCGGAACGGCACCGGAGCGGGATGGCAGCCGCGTTCGGCTGACGTCCAACGACGGGTCTGCGGTCCTGATCGACGCGATGCACGATCTGGACTCCGCCCGGCTGCGGCCGACCGGCGTGCAGGTGCGCGAGCCGAGCCTGGATGACGTGTTCTTGCTGCTGACCGGTCACCACGCAGAGGAGGAAACCGCGGTGGGGGACAGCCAGCCCGTGGCCATGGGGGCGGCATGACGGCTGGATCGCTGACACTGACCAGGCCCGCACGCCGTCCCGTGCTCGGGCCGGTCCATGACGTCCTGGCGGTGGCCGGGCGCAACCTGAACGTGATCCGCCGCACACCGCGGCTGCTGCTGTTCTCCACCATCCAGCCGCTGGTGTTCCTGGTGCTGTTCCGTTACGTGTTCGCCGGCGTCGCGGCCAAATCGATCCCTGGCATCCCCTACGTCGACTTCCTGATGCCCGGGATCTTCGTCCAGGTCACCGTCTTCGGCGCGATGAACACGGCCATCGGGCTGGCCACCGACCTGCAAAGCGGCCTGCTCGAGCGGTTCCGGTCACTGCCCATGTCCCGGGTCGCGGTGCTGGCCGGCCGAACCCTCGCCGACCTGACCCGCAACGTCTTCGTGCTCGCGCTGATGACGGCGGTGGGGGTCGCGGTCGGATTCAGGACGCACGCCGGGGCAGCCCGGTTCCTCGGCGGGCTCGCACTTGTGCTCGCGTTCGGCTTCGCCATGTCCTGGATCTTCGCGGTAGTCGGACTGGCCATCGGCGACCCGGAGACCGCCCAGGCCGCCGGATTCCTGGTCATGGCCCCGCTGGTCTTCGCCTCTTCCGCCTTCATCCCGGTCGCCACGATGCCTGGCTGGCTTCAGGCGTTCGCCGCTCACCAGCCTGTCTCCTACACCGCATCCGCGGTCCGCGCGCTGGTCCTCGGCGGGCCGACCGCCACCTACATCTGGCAGTCGCTCGCCTGGTTCGCCGGGATCATCACCGTGTTCGCTCCGCTGGGCGCCTGGCGCTACTACCGCGCGGCCTAAGATCCAGGACCGCGTCTATGGCTGCTGGCCGTCAAACTCACCGCGCAAGATCGAGTGGACCACCGAGTCCCGCCACGCCCCTGGCACCGACCGCCAGCACGACGTCGCAGCAGTCGAGTGCCCGCAGCGCGCGCCCGTCGCAAACCCCGCGCGCAGCGGGTGGCCGCGGAACAGGCCCTTGGCGAGCAGCGTTGTGGCCAGCGGCGCGCCCAGCAGCTCACCGAGCGCGACCAGCGCCGGGCCTGCCTCGATGGCGCCGCGCCCCGGATGTACGGGGATGCACCGGATCCGCCACGGAGCATCCCCGCTCCCGCGGCATCAGGGCCCCCGCGAGGGAAGGGCAGCTCCTTGCGGCACAGCCGCACCCGCGGACCACAGGCGCACCCGCGGACCATGGGGCCGACCGCGACCACAGCAAGCCGAATCTCGGGGAAAGGCAGTTCTTTGTCGTGTCCGAAAGCCGCGCGGTTTGTCGGCTCTCAGTTCGTGCCTGGGCCGAAGGCGTCGATGCCGGCCGTCTTGGACGCGGCATGCAACTCGGTGTCATAGACGACCATCGCGCGGGCGTTCAGGCGCAGCGCTGTAGCGAGGTGGATGGCGTCTGCCGAGCGCAAGCGCCCTGGCAGCAGCGGTGCTGTCGTCAGGTCGCCGCTCTCGATGTCGACGAGCGCGATTGCCGACAGTACCTCGGAAACCGCCTCGTGCCCGATGTGCTCAGGCCGCCGGTTCGCCGCGCAGTGCAGCTCGGTGTGCAGCAGCAGCGAAGCCACCAGCGTGTCGCCATCCTGGCCACGCCGCTGGAGATCGTCGGCCAGCGCGGCTGACTCCTTCTCCTCCACCAGGAGCTTCATCGCCGCCGAGGTATCGACATAGACGATCACCAGTCGCCTCTGACATCCGCGATGATCTCTGTGCTGGACACCGATGCGGTAACGCGCCGGATGCTACGCAGGTCCACCGGCCGGTCCTTCCGCGGCTCTCGGACCTTTCCCGCTGCGACCAGGCGCTCGTAAGGCGTCAGGGAAGGCGGGACGAGCACGGCCGCCACTTCGCCGTGATTGGTCACCTCGATCGTTTCCCCTGCGCCTACCGCACGAAGCACTTCCGCGCTGTTGTTGCGCAGTTCCCGATGACTGATCGTCCGCATGGGCACCTCCTCATCCGTAGCAATCGTAGCACAGGGTGGATAGCTGACCCCGACGTGATCGGAATCGTCGTCGGCGCGCTGGCACTGATCGCGCTGCTTGCCGGGGGCCTTTCGTGGCGCGCCGTCGACGGCGCGCCACGCGGGCGGACTGGTTCAGCTACAGCCAGTTAGGCGTAGCGCGAGCCACGGAAGGCAACGTGTAGACATAGGCTGACCGTTCAGTCAGGGCTTGACGGGAGTGAAGAACCAGAAACGGTGATCGCGTTCTCGGCGGGCTGACGGACGGCAGGACCTGCAGGGGCGGTCACGAAAGCGAGGGAGACGGCTTCGGCTTGCTCGTAGCGGGCCTCCGGGCCGGGTGTCCTCCTGGTGGCCCCCTCCAGATGAGAGTCGGGCGATCGCGACGGCGTTCCGCCGGGTCATTCGTTCGGATTGAGGCTCAGACGTCCCCCGCAGATTCCCTAGGATGAGGCCGTGATCAGGAACGTGGTTCTCGTCAAGCTGAAGGCCGAGGCTGACGCCGCGGAGGTGGCGGAGATCCAGGACGGCTTCCGTAACCTGGACTGCCCGGGCACGGTCAGTTACACGCTCGGTGACGACCTCGGGCTCCGGGACGGCACCTGGAACTTCGCGATCGTCGCCGACTTCACCGACGTGGCGTCCTACCGGGCTTACGACCTGGACGCCGCGCACAACCGGTACCGGGCCCGGCTCGGCCCGCTGGCCGAGCAGATCGCCCGGGTTCAGTTCGAGCTGCCAGGCGGGTTACCGGCGGACGAGCCAGCGGGAATGGCCGCCGCGCCGGCCAGCGGTCTGGCCAACCCGGCTGAAGCTGTGGGCCTCGAAGAGCTGGACGGTGCCCACGTAACCGCTGGTCTGGTCGATGCGCCCGCTGTCAGCGTCGACCGGGTAGCCTTCCAGCGCGATCGCGCCCATCGCGTGCGCGTGCTCGACCGCGCCATCGAGCAGCTGGTGCATAAGTCCGCGGCGCCGGAACCCCGGCCGCACCACGAAGCAGACCACCGACCACGCGCCCTCGTCCTGGACGTGCGGGATCGTTCGTGAGTTGACCAGGGCGCGGTAGGTGGACTTCGGCGCGACCGAGCACCAGCCGGCGACCTCGCCGTCGACGTACGCCAGGACGCCGGGGCCCGGTTCGCTCTGGCACAGCGCGCGCATGTGCGCGATACGGCCGGGCATGTCGAGGCTGGAATTGCGGTCTGCCATGCAGACGCAGCCGCGGCCGCCTGGCTGGCGCGGCACCATGAACGACGCGAAGTCATCCCATCGCCCGATGGCCGGCCGCACCTCGATCCCCATCTGCCGAGGATAAGCCTGCCGCACCCGCCTGGATCGATCCGGGGCGAGCGGACCTCCCCGGATCAGGAATAAGACCGACGGCGGCATCCTTATCTCTAGCATCTCGACCTTAATAGGTGACTTTGACCACGGACCGTTTTCCCGTCGGGGCGGGCAAAATGGCTTTAGGTACCGAACGAACTGTCATCCTGCCGCCACGGAACGGAGACTGTCCTGACCGTCATCGCGCCCTTGCATCTCTCGGTCGCCCTGGAGGGCGCCGGCTGGCACCCGGCCGCGTGGCGCGAGCCACGGGCGCGCCCGGCCGAGCTGTTCGACGCCCGCTACTGGATCGATGTCATTGCCGAGGCCGAACGAGGCTTGCTCGACTTCGCCACCATCGAAGACGGTTTTCACCTGCAGTCCGCCCGGGCTGATGAGGTGAGCGGACGCCTGGACGCGGTGCTCATCGCCGCCCGGGTGGCCCCGCTGACCCGCCATATCGGGCTGATGCCGACCGTGGTGGTCACGCACACAGAACCGTTCCATGTCTCGAAGGCCATCGCGACCCTTGATTACGCCAGTAACGGCCGGGCCGGCGTCCGGGTTCGGGTATCGGCCAGCGCCGATGAGGCCGCTCATTTCGGCCGCCGGGCCTTCCCGCACCTGTCTCTGCCGGATCGTGACGATCCGGCCACGCAGCAGCTGGTAGCCGGGCTGCTGGCAGAGGCGGCCGACTACGTCGAGGTGGTCCGGCGGCTGTGGGACAGCTGGGAAGATGACGCGGAGATCCGCGACGTCGCGACCGGCCGGTTCGTCGACCGCGGCAAGCTGCATTACATCGACTTCTCCGGTGACTCCTTCCGCGTCAAGGGTCCGTCGATCACTCCCAGGCCGCCCCAGGGCCAGCCGGTGGTGTCCGCTCTGGGGCACGCGGCCGCGGCTTACCGGCTGATCGGGACGGCCGCCGATATCGGTTTCGTGACGCCGGGCGACGCCAGTCATGCCCGCCAGATCGTGGCTGAGATCCGGGCGGCTGGCCGCGCTCATGACCCGATTCACATCTTCGGCGACCTGGTCGTCTTTCTCGGCCCGAGCGTGGCCGCGGCGGCCGAGCGGAAGGCACGGCTTGATGAGCTCGCCGGGTACGTGTACACCAGCGACGCGACGGTCTTTACCGGCACGCCCGCGCAGCTGGCTGGCTTGCTCGCCGAATGGCAGCAGGCCGGCCTGTCCGGCTTCCGGCTGCGGCCCGGCGGTATTCCCGGCGATCTCGAGGCGATCACCAGGGAGCTTGTACCCGAACTGCAACGGCGTGGCGCGTTCCGGACCAGCTATGAAGCAGGCACCCTGCGCGGGCTGCTTGGTCTGCGCCGGCCCGCCAGCCGCTATACCGCCAGTGCCAGCGCCTGACTGGGAGCAACTGATCATGACCAAGCAGATTCATCTCGCCGCGCATTTCCCTGGCGTGAACAACACCACGGTGTGGAGTGATCCGCGCTCCGGCAGTCACATCGAGTTCAGCTCCTTCGCGCACCTGGCCCGCACCGCCGAGCGGGCCAAGTTCGACTTCCTGTTCCTGGCCGAGGGACTGCGGCTGCGTGAGCAGAACGGCCAGATCTACGACCTCGACGTGGTGGGACGCCCGGACACCTTCACCGTGCTGGCCGCGCTCGCGGCGGTGACCGACCGGCTCGGCCTGGCCGGCACGATCAACTCGACCTTCAACGAGCCGTATGAGGTGGCTCGCCAGTTCGCCAGCCTCGATCACCTTTCCGGCGGCCGGGCCGCCTGGAACGTCGTCACCTCCTGGGATGCGTTCACCGGTGAGAACTTCAGGCGCGGCGGCTTCCTGCCGCAAGAAGCCAGGTACGAGCGGGCGCGGACGTTCCTGCAGACCACCTGGGAGCTGTTCGACTCCTGGCACGGCGACGAGATCATCGCGGACAAGGCGTCCGGGGTGTTTCTCACCCGCGCGAAGCCCGGGGTGTTCGAGCACACCGACGCCCACTTTGATATCAGCGGGCAGTTCAACGTGCCGCGCAGCCCGCAGGGACGCCCGGTGATCTTCCAGGCAGGCGATTCCGGCGAAGGGCGGGAATTCGCGGCCTCCAGTGCCGACGCGATCTTCAGCCGGCACGGCACGCTGGCCGAGGGCCAGACGTTCTACGCCGACGTCAAGGGCCGCCTGGCCAGGTACGGCCGTACGCCGGACCAGCTGCTCATCTTGCCGGCCGCGACGTTCGTGCTCGGCCAGACCGACGCGGAAGCGGCTGAGCTGGCCCGCGACGTGCGCCGCCAGCAGGTCAGCGGGCAGACGGCGATCGCCTTCCTTGAGCAGCTGTGGAACCGGGACCTGTCCGGCTACGACCCGGACGGCCCGCTGCCTGACGTCGATCCCGACCCGGGGGAGCACACGATCGCACGGGGCCGGGCGAGCGTGCGGATGTACCGGGACCCGCTGGCCACCGCGGCGCAGTGGCGGGCCAAGGCAGCGCAGGGGCGGCTGTCGATCCGCGAGCTGATCATCGAGGTCACCGGCCGCCAGACGTTCGTCGGGTCGGCGGCCACCGTGGCCGGCGCCATCAACGACCTGGTGCAGGCGGACGCGAGCGACGGGTTCATCCTGGTGCCCCACATCACGCCGGGCGGCCTGGATGAGTTCGCCGACACGGTGGTGCCGCTGCTGCAGGAGCGCGGCGTCTTCCGGTCCGACTACACGGGCAGCACGCTGCGCGAGCATCTGGGCCTCGATCCCACCCCCGCCACCAGCCGGCTGGCCCGGTCAGCAACGTAACGGAGACGACATGGCTACCACCCCGCTCGCCGTGCTAGACCTGGTACCGATCAGCTCAGGCTCCACCGCCGCCGAGGCGCTGCGGAACAGCATCGACCTCGCGCAGGCCGCCGAGCGCTTCGGCTACGCCAGGTACTGGTTCGCCGAGCACCACCTCAATCCCGGCGTCGCCGGGACCTCCCCGGCCGTCGTCCTAGCCTTGACCGCCGCGGCGACCTCGACCATCCGGATCGGATCGGGCGCGGTCCAGATGGGGCACCGCACCGCTCTGGCCACGGTGGAGGAATTCGGCCTCATCGACGCCCTGCACCCCGGCCGCCTCGACCTCGGCCTCGGCCGCTCCGGCGGGCGGCCCAGGCAACTCGAACCGGCCCTCACCGCCCCGCCAGGGAAACAGAGCACCAGGACGCCGAACGGGCTGCTGATCCCGCCCAGGTTCTCCCCCGAGCACCTGCTGGGCACGCCCCGGTTCCGGATGCAGAAGACCCTGCTGCAACTGCCAGGCGCCCAGTCCCAGAACTACACCGAGCAGGTCGGCGACATCCTGGCCCTGCTCCGCGGCACCTACACCTCACCCGAAGGCGCCGAGGCGCATGTCATCCCCGGGGAGGGGGCCGAGGTCCAGGTATGGATCCTGGGCAGTAGCGGCGGGGAGAGCGCCGAGGTGGCCGGGTCGAACGGCCTGCGGTTCGCGGCCAACTACCACGTCAGCCCGGCGACGGTGGTGGAGGCCGCCGACGGCTACCGGGCCGCATTCCGGCCCGCCGCCGACCTGGACCGGCCCTACGTCAGCGTCTCCGCCGACGTCGTCGTCGCCGAGGATGAGGCGACCGCCAGGGAACTCGCCACCGGCTACGGACTGTGGGTCCGCAGCATCCGCTCCGGCGAAGGCGCGATCGCGTTCCCCACCCCGGAGCAGGCTCGCAGCCATACCTGGACCGCCGCGGACCGTGAGCTGGTCGCTGACCGGGTCGACACCCAGTTCGTCGGCTCCCCGGGCCAGGTCGCCAGCAAGCTCGAGCAACTCAGGGACGCCACCGGCGCGGACGAGCTGATCGTCACCACCATCACCCACGACCACGCCGACCGGGTCCGCTCCTACCAGCTGCTCGCCGAGGAGTGGCGCCGGCGGTAAATCGCGGCCTGCGTTCAGATGGAGAAGTCCTCGCCGTGCCAGACCCCAGCCTCGGGCGCGCGGATGACATGCCCGGGGCCTTGGCCGTCGGCCATCGCCTCCAGCTTGGCGACCCGGGTGAGCAGGGACTGCAGGCTGGCTCCGACGAGGTCGGGCAGCATGTCGTCGCCGGTACGCGGGATCGCGCTGGCTTGGCGGGGGCGGCTGCGGGCGATGACCTGTCCGGGGACTCCGACGACCACCGACCCTGGGGGGACCGGCTTGACCACGACGGCGTTGGCGCCGATGCGGCTGTCGTCCCCGATGGTGACCGGGCCGAGGATCTTGGCGCCGGCGCCGATGATCACCCGGTCGCCGACCGTGGGGTGCCGCTTTTCCTCCTCCAGGTGAGTACCGCCGAGCGTGACCCCCTGATAGATCGTGACGTCGGCGCCTATCTCCGCGGTTTCCCCGATCACCACTCCGGTGGCGTGATCGATGAACAGGCCGGGACAGATCGCGGCGCCGGGGTGGATGTCGACGCCGGTGAGCGCACGGGTGAGCTCGGCCAGTGCCCGGGCGGGCAGCCGGGCGCGGTGGTGCCACAGCCAGTGGCTGGCCCGGTGGCCGGCCAGGGCGTGCACGCCGGGGTAGCAGACGATGACCTCTAGCACGGAGCGGGCGGCCGGATCCCGGTCCATGGCCGCCCGCACGTCCCGCCGCAAGGCCTCCAGCACAGCTAGCTGGCCAGGTCAGCGAACAGCGCCGTGGTCAGGTACCGCTCGCCGAAATCGGGCAGCACCACGACGACGAGCTTGCCCGCGTTTTCCGGCCTGCGGGCCACCTGCAGCGCGGCCCATGCCGCCGCGCCCGAGGAGATCCCGACGAGCAGCCCCTCCTGGCGGGCCAGCTGCCGGGCGACGGTGAGCGCGTCCTCGTTGCCGACGGCGATGATCTCATCGACCAGGGCGGTGTCCAGCACCGGCGGGACGAAACCGGCGCCGATGCCCTGGATCGGGTGCGGTCCCTTCGCGCCACCGGACAGCACCGGCGACGCGGCCGGCTCTACCGCGATGAACTGGGCCGACGGCTTGCGTTCCTTGATCGCCTGGGCGACACCTGTGATGGTCCCGCCGGTGCCGACCCCGGCGACGACGATGTCGACGGTCCCGTCGGTGTCACTCCAGATTTCCTCGGCGGTGGTGGCACGGTGGATGGCCGGATTGGCCAGGTTCTCGAACTGCTGCGGGACGAAGTAGCGCTGATCGGTCTTGGCCAGTTCCTCCGCCCTGGCGATGGCGCCGGGCATGCCGTCCGGGCCCGGCGTGAGGATGAGCTCGGCCCCGTACGCGCGCAGCAGCATCCGGCGCTCCAGGCTCATCGTTTCCGGCATCGTCAGCACGCAGTGGTACCCGCGCGCCGCGCACACCATCGCCAGCGCGATGCCGGTGTTCCCGCTCGTCGGCTCCAGGATGATCGTGTCCGGCCCGATCAGCCCGGCCTGCTCCGCCGCGTCGATCATGGACACGCCGATGCGGTCCTTCACGCTGCCCGACGGGTTGAAGGACTCCAGCTTGGCCGCGACCTCCGCCACGGCCCCGGCGGTCACCCGGCTTAGCCGGACCAGAGGCGTGTGCCCGGTCAGCTGCGTGACGTCCTGGGCTATTTTCATTGCTGCTCTCCTCGCTCGCCGCCGCCAGCTGCTGTCCGGGCGGCCTTATATCCTCTTTTCCGATAGGAATGCTCCAGCGTCGGGCGGGAGACGCGCAGGGTCATAAGTCCTGAAATTTGCTGACTTTCAGATCTGAAAAATCTGGATTAGGCGCGCACAGGCTCGAGATCGAGATCTACGACGATCACCGATCCGAGGAGAATTCCGATGACAACCGTTCAGGATGCCCCCCTCGACGCTCCGCTGGCACTAAGCGACAGAGCAGCCCGCCAGCTTGCGAACGCCACGAAGACCCCGGCGCAGCTGGCCACCATCACGCCACGGTGGCTGCCTCGCCTGCTCCAGTGGGTGCCGGTCGAGGCGGGCATCTACCGCCTGAACAAGGTCAGGCACCCCGAATCCGTCGACGTGGCCTGCCCGGGACGCGACGAGTCCGAGCTGCCGCAGACCTTCGTGGACTACGAGGACAACCCTCGTGAGTACTTCCTCAACGCGGTGACGACGGTGGTCGACGTGCACACGCGGATTTCCGACCTCTACAGCAGCCCGTACGACCAGATCAAGGAGCAACTGCGGCTGACCGTCGAAACGGTCAAGGAGCGGCAGGAATCCGAGCTGATCAACAACCCGGACTACGGCCTGCTCGCGAACGTCGCGGAGCAGCAGCGCATCACGCCGCTCACCGGCGCGCCGACGCCGGATGACCTCGACGAGCTGATCGTCAAGGTCTGGAAGGAGCCGGCCTTCTTCCTGGCCCACCCGCTGGCCATCGCGGCGTTCGGGCGTGAATGCACCAGGCGCGGTGTCCCGCCGGCGACCGTGAGCCTGTTCGGCTCCCAGTTCATCACCTGGCGCGGCGTGCCGCTGATCCCGTCGGACAAGATCCCGGTCGAGGACTCCAAGACACCGATCCTGCTGCTGCGCACCGGTGAATCCCGCCGGGGAGTGGTCGGCCTGTACCAGCCGGGCCTCGACGGCGAGCAGAGCCCCGGGCTTTCCGTCCGCTTCATGGGCATCTCGCGCCACGCCCTGGCGTCCTATCTCATCTCGCTGTACTGCTCGCTCGCCGTGCTGACCGAAGACGCCCTCGCGGTCCTGGACGCTGTCGAGGTCGGCAAGTTCCACGACTACGCGTACGTCTACCGGTGATGTCATGAACGCGAATTTCCACGGGCTACCGGACGCAGCGACGCTGGCCCGGCTGGTCAACGAGCTCGCCAGCGGCCCCGACCAGACCCGCACCGCCGAGGTCCCGGCTGGCCCGCCGGCCGGGTTCAGCGCGGATGTGCCCAGCTGGGATGCCGCCCCGCCGGAGTTCTACTTCGTGGACGCGCCGGGCCATGGTGGCACGGCCGGGCCCGGCGTACCGGGTGGCGGTCTTTCCCCCTTCGATGCTGACGTGCTCCGGCGCGACTTCCCGATTTTGGCCGAACGGGTCAACGGGCACCAGCTCGTCTGGCTGGACAACGCCGCGACGACGCAGAAGCCCCAGGAGGTAATCGACCGTCTCGTCCGCTTCTACACCCACGAGAACTCCAACATCCACCGGGCCGATCATGAGCTCGCGGCCCGCGCGACGGACGCGTACGAGGACGCGCGTGCCACGGTCGCGAGCTTTCTCGGCGCCCCGTCGGGCGACGACATCGTGTTCGTCCGGGGCACGACCGAGGCGATCAACCTCGTCGCGCAGAGCTGGGGCCGCCAGTACATCGGCGCGGGCGACGAGATCGTGATCTCCTGCCTGGAGCATCACGCCAACATCGTGCCGTGGCAGCTGCTCGCCAGCGAGCGGGGCGCGGTGCTGCGCGTGATACCGGTCGACGACAGCGGCCAGATCATCCTCGATGAGTATCGCAAGCTGCTCACGGACCGGACCCGGCTGGTCGCGGTCACGCAGGTGTGCAACGCGATTGGGACGATCGTCCCGGTTCGCGAGGTGATCGAGGCCGCACACAACGCGGGCGCCCGGGTGCTGGTCGACGGGGCCCAGGCGGTGTCGCACATGCCGGTCGACGTGCAAGCGCTCGATGCGGACTTCTACGCCTTCTCCGGGCACAAGGTGTTCGGCCCGACCGGCATCGGCGTCCTGTACGGCAAGGCCGAGGTGCTCGAGTCGATGCCGCCGTGGCAGGGCGGTGGCAACATGATCAGGAACGTCACCCTCGAGCGCACCGACTTCCAGCCGCCGCCGACCCTGTTCGAGGCCGGGACCGCCGCCATCGCGGACGCGGCCGGCCTCGGCACGGCGCTGGCGTATGTGGAGCGGATCGGCCGCGCGAACATCGCCCGCTACGAACAAGACCTGCTCGGCTACGCGACACGGGCGCTGACGGCCGTCCCTGGCCTGCGCCTGATCGGCACCGCGCCGGACAAGGCGGCCATCCTCTCGTTCGTGCTGGCTGGGTACCGCCCGCAGGAGGTGGGCTCGGCCCTGAACTCCGAGGGGATCGCGGTGCGCGCCGGGCACCACTGCGCGCAGCCGATTCTGCGGCGCTTCGGGCTGGAGGCGACGGTACGCGTCGCCCTGGCGATGTACAACACGAACGCGGAGGTGGACCTGCTAGCAGCGGCCCTGCATCGGCTAGCCCGCCGGGCGCGATAAAACCGGTTCCGCCCGGACCGGCAGGACCTGTGTCCGTCAAGGGGAAACCCGCCACGAGCCCTCGTAGGGCGAGACCGTCCGGACAATCTTGACGAAATAGACTTAATTTATCGACAATGCTCTTTAGCCTGCACTCACCCCAAGGAGGTCCGCAGTGTCGCTCAGCACGCTCATCGCAGACACGCGCAAGGCCGTCGCCGACGACGCGGCGAACGCACAGGCTGTTTTCGCCGCGCAGGGAACGCTGGTCGGTGTCACCGAGGTCGATATCCGGACCGGGGCGCACACGTTCAAGGTCGACGAGCCGCCCGCACTCGGCGGTGCTGACGTGGCCGCGAACCCGGTGCAGTACGCGCTGGCCTCGCTTGGGTCGTGCCAGGCCATCACCTACCGGTTCTGGGCGGAACAGCTCGGTATCGCCTTCGACTCGCTGACCGTGCGGGTGGAAGGGGATCTGGACATCCGCGGGTTCTTCGGCTTCGATGACGCCGTGCGGCCGGGCTTCTCCGCGATCCGTGTCGAGGTCACCGTGAGCGGGCCGGAAAGCCCCGGGCGCTATCAAGAGCTCGCGGCGGCCGTGGACGAGCACTGCCCCGTCCTCGACCTGTTCAAGAACCCCGTGCCAGTGACCCGCGCTCTGGCCGGGTCAGCTGACCAGGGGCAGGCCACCGGGCCACAGGCCTGATCACGACGGCTTTGGCTGCCGTCAGGGCTCTCCGGCGGCCGGGGCGGTGGCCAGCGGCAGCCCGGCGAGCGCCGCGTGGGAATGTGCAGCGCGCCTTCGATGTGGCTGTCTGACCACTCAAGCCGGCGGCGGACGTCGAGGACGGCGACGGGCTGGTCGCGCCTGGTCGCGGTCAGGCGCTCGAAGTCGGAGAGCCGTCCTGTGCAGGGAACCCTCGACTCCGAGCTCTCCTGCCTAATTATCTAGTAAACCTACTGAAAATATATGTTAATCTGAGGCCGTGCGGTACTCAGAGGCGCTCGGCGGCCAGGTGGCCGTCGTGGCAGTGATCGGCGGGGGCGCGAGCGGGACTCTCGCCACGACCTACCTGCTCCGGGCGGCCGCCGCGGCGCGGATCCCGCTGCGGATCGCCCTGATAGACCGGTACGGACAGCACGGGCTGGGCCAGGCGTACGCCACCACGAACCCGGCCCATCGGCTGAATTCGCCCGTCGGCCGGATGAGCGCATTCGCCTCTGACCCCGCTCACCTGGCGCGCTGGGCCGCGGCGAGCGGGATCAGGCACGACGGATTCCTGCCCCGGGCGGCCTTCGGCCGCTACCTGCGCGAGGTGCTCGCCGACGCCGAGCGGATGGCGGCACCGACCGCCGCCGTCACCCGGACTACCTCTGACGTCGTGGGACTGACCTGTGACGGATTGCACCGGCCGCTGCGCCTGGAGCTGGCGGCCGGCCGCCAGCTGGACGCGGACGTGGCCGTGCTGGCGACCGGCAACCGGCCGCCCGCCCCGCCGTGCCCGGTGCCAGCTTCGCCTCGCTACGTCAGCGACCCCTGGGTGCCCGGAGCACTTGACCGCGTGGCCGACGGCAGCCCGGTGGTCGTCCTCGGGACCGGCCTCACCATGCTGGACGTGGCGATCTCGTTGACCGGCGCGCATCCGGAGACCGTCGTGCGTGCGGTATCGCGCCACGCGCTGCTTCCGCGCGAGCATCGATGTCCGCCGGCCCGTGCCGTCCAGCCGCCCGTTCTCCAGCCGCCCGATGGTAGCCCGGTCGATCTTTCCGCCCTGATCAGGCGCGTCCGGGTGGCAGCGGCCGACGCCCCCGAGGGCTGGCAGGCCGTCGTCGATTCCCTGCGGCCGCACATCCCCGCGCTGTGGCAGCGGATGTCGCCGCCGGATAAGTGCCTGTTCCTGCGCCACGTCGCCCGCTACTGGGAAGTGCACCGCCACCGCGTGCCGTCGGCGACCGCCAGCCGGATCGACCAGCTCCGGTCCGCGGGCAGGCTCTCGGTGCTACCCGGCCGCGTCGTCGCGGTCAGCGACACGCCGGCCGGCCTTTGCGTCCGGATCGCCCGCGGCGGCCGGGTAACCGAGGTGGAGGCCGGCTGGCTGATCAACGCCACCGGACCCGCCGCGGACGTCACCGCCACCACGGACCCGCTGCTGCGCGGCCTGCTCGATGGCGGACTGGCCCGGCCGGACCCGCTCCGGCTCGGCATCCAGGCCGATGCTGGGGGAGCCCTGCTGAACGTGTCAGGCGCGCCGAGCGACAACATCTTCACGCTCGGCCCGCCATTGCGGGGACAGCTGTACGAGACCACCGCCATTCCGGAGATCCGCGACCAGGCCGCCGCGCTCGCCGGCAGGCTGCTGGCCGCCTGCCGCGCGCCGGCCGCGCCCCTGACCGCGCCGGGCATGGCGGGAAGCGCGGCTTAGGAGCACATCCCCATGATCAAATTCCTATTATTTAGATAGGAAAACTTGACTAAGGTCGGATTGTTTGCGATGCTCGGGACATGGCGAGTTACTTCGGCACCCGGCGTCGTTACGTCGATTTCCTCATGGTCACCAGCTCGGGCTGTCACGCCCTGACCAGCTGAGCGCCCGGGCTCTCACCGGGACGCACTGCGCGCTCGGACGCGCTTCCTGTTCTCCTTCCTCAGCTTTTCTGTTTCGCCTCGCTGCGGGTTCCCCTAGCCGAAAGGCGTTCCGCCATGCCCGAAACCCTGACCGCAACCACGCACGTTTCCGTCACTAGACTGGCCGGCCACATCGGCGCCGAGATATCCGGCGTCGATTCCGGCGCGCCGCTGAGCGATGAGGTGATCGCCCGGATCCGCCAGGCCCTTCTCGACCACAAGGTGGTCTTCCTGCGCGGCCAGAGCCTGAACTACCGCAGGCAGGTCGCCTTCGCCGAGCGGCTCGGCCCGCTGACCCTGGGCCACCCGACGCTGGCCTCGCCGTCCGGCCAGCCGCTCCTGGAGGAGATCGACTCGGTCAAGGGCGGCAAGGCCAACTACTGGCACACCGACGTCACCTTCGTCGACCGGCCGCCGGCCTTCACCTTGCTGCACGCGGTGGTGATCCCGCCGACAGGCGGCGACACCATCTGGGCTAACACGGTCTCCGCGTACCAGGACCTGCCGCCGGAACTGCGCGACCTGGCCGACCGGCTCCGGGTCCTGCACACCAACGACTTCGACTACGCCCGCACCTTCAATCGCGGCGAGCAGGTCGACCCGGCGCTGGCGGCGGCGCACGAAGAGTTCGTCTCCACCGTCTACGAGACCGAGCACCCGCTGGTGCGGGTGCACCCGGAGACCCGCGAGCGGTCTTTGCTGCTCGGCGGCTTCGCCCGCACCGTGCTCGGTTTCACCGCATCGGCGTCACGGGACCTGATCCGGCTGCTCCAGGATTACATCACCCGGCCCGAACACACGGTCCGCTGGCGCTGGCGGCAGGACGACCTGGCCATCTGGGACAACCGCGCCACCCAGCACTACGCGATCGCGGACTACGGCACCGCCCACCGGCGCGGCGAGCGGGTCACCGTGGCCGGCCCGGTGCCCGTCGGGGTGGACGGCCGCCCGAGCGTCGCGGTCAGGGGCGACGCCTCCGCCTACTACATCGGCGGCACGGACCACGTCGAAGGCGGCACGTCATGAGCAGCTCAGCTGAGATCAAGACCTCGGATAAACGGCCCAAGGGGTCGGTACCCATCTACAAGCGCCGGCGCCGGCGGATCTACGGCGCGGCCGCGCTGGTCCTCGCCGTGGTCGTCGGCGTGGTCGTCTGGCTTACCACCGGCGGCAGCTCCGGCCCGGCGGCCTTGCCCAGCTTCACCATCTCGGTCAGCCAGGGCACGGTGGCCAGCCCCGATAGCATCATCGAAAGCCAGCCCTCGCTGGCGAAGATCATTCCCGCCCACCTGCACTACGTGCCGTTCGAGGCCGGCGTGACCGCGATCGCCGAGATGAAGAGCGGCGCGGTGCAGGCCATCAGCGGGGTCGGCAACCCCCCGGCCACCGAGGCCATCGGCACGAACACCGGCGTGACCGTGGTCATGGGCTGGGGCTTCGACGACGACCAGTTGCTTGTGCCCGCCTCGATCACCTCCCCCGCCCAGCTGGCCGGCAAGTCGGTCGGCGTCCTCGTCGGCTCCTCCGAGGATTACGAGCTGCTTGGTTACCTCGGCTTGGAGCACCTGACCGGCAAGGTCAAGGTGGTCCCGTTCGCCGACGAGAACGCCGCGGGCGCGGCCGCGCTGTCCGGGGCGATCGACTCCGCCTACGTCTACGGCAGCCCGGCCACCGCGCTGCTCGCCAAGGGTTACCACTCGCTGGTCAACGCCGAGCAGATCGCCAAGCTCGGCATCCCCGGCCTGGACGTGATCGCGGTCGCGACCAGCGAGATCAAGAGCGACCCCACGCTGGTGCAGGACTACGTGTGCGCCGAGCTCCAGGGCAGCCGCGACATGACCGGACCGCAGGCCGCCACCTACCTGGCCGCCAGCTCGGCCGCGCAGGGCGTGCCGGGCAACCAGGTCGTCGCGGCCACCAAGGGCTACCCGTTCATCTCGCCTGACCAGCAGCTCTACTGGCTCGGGTCCACCAGCAACGACACGACAAGCCGGATCGTGCAGGCCTACGAGCAGACCGGCACGTTCCTCGTCGCGCAGGGACGGATCACCTCGGCGCCGTCCGCGGCTCAGATCGCCGCGCACGTCGATATCACGTTCATCAAAAAGGCCCTGGCCGGTGGCTGCCCCAGCTAAAGACAACGGAGCTGACACCGCCGGGACGCCGAGCTCCAGCGCCGTCCCCGGCGCGGAGGTCGTGGTCGACTCGGTCGGCAAGACCTTCCGCCGGGGCGGCCGGCGCACCGTGGCGCTGGCCGGGGCGAGCCTGCGGGTCCGGGCCGGTGAGCTGATCTGCCTGCTCGGGCCGTCAGGCTGCGGTAAGTCGACCTTGCTGCGGATCATCGCGGGTGCCCTGCCGGCCGACCAGGGGACGGTCACGGTCGGCGGACGGCCGGTCACCGGTCCGGCCCCGGACCGGGGGATGCTCTTCCAGACGCCGATGCTGTTCCCCTGGCTCACCACCAGGAACAACGTCCTGTTCGGTCCCCGGGCGCAGCGGGCCGCCGGGCTGCACGAGCGGGATGACCCGGAGCTCGCAGCCGACGCCGACGCGCTGCTGGACCGCGTCGGCCTGAGCGGGTTCGGCGCCGCGTTCCCGCGAGAGCTCTCCGGCGGCATGCAGCACCGCGCGGCGTTCGCCCGCGCGCTGGCCGCGCGGCCTTCGCTGCTGCTGATGGACGAGCCGTTCGGTGCCCTCGACGCGATCACCCGGGAGCGCATGCACGAGTTCCTGCTCGATATCTGGGACTCCCAGCGCACCACGATCATCTTCGTGACCCACGACGTCGACGAGGCCATCCTGCTCGGGGACCGGGTCGCCGTGATGGGCGGCAGGCCGCCGGGCATCGGCGAGATCATCGACATCCCGCTGGCCAGACCCCGGAGCGCCCTCGACACCGACACCGAGGCGTTCCTCGCCGTCAGGCGACGGGTCCGCGCACTACTCAGGAGCTGAGCAATGTCCCTGTGGAAGGCCCTGCCGCCGGAGGAAGACCTTCTCGCCGAGGCGGTGGACCTCGATCTCGGGCTCGTCCCCGGCGAGACCCCCGGCCAAGACGCTGACGGAGACGAGCGCGCCGACCTGGCCGCCTACCGCCGGGCCAGGCGCCGGGCCAGGACCCGCCGGCTGGGGACGGGCTTTGCCGGCCTGGCCGTCCTCGCGGTGATCTGGCAGGTCGTCGCCATGATCTTGAATGACCCGGTCTTCCTGCCCTCGGTGTCCCAGACCGCGACCACCTTCGCGCACTACTTCGGCCGGCCCTACCCGGCTCAGGGCGAGCCCTTGTGGTACGACGCGCTGACCAGCCTGCGCCGGATCCTGATCGGCTTCGTGGCCGGGACCGTCATCGGGGTAACGCTGGGCGCGGGCATGTCCGCCAGCCGGGTGGTGCGCCAGGCCATCGACCCGATCATCGAGGTGCTCAGGCCGCTGCCGCCGCTGGCGTTCATCCCGCTGTTTATCATCTGGCTCGGGATCGGCGAGATGCCCAAGGAAGTCCTGATCCTGATCGGCGTGGTCCCGGTCATGGCGGTCACCACGGTCGCGGCGCTCGACGAGGTCCCCGACGACCTGCGGCTATGCGCGCGGACCCTCGGCGCGTCGTCCCGCTACACCATGCTGCGGGTGCAGATCAGGGCCGCGCTGCCCGGCATCATCACCGGGATGCGGATCTCCATGGCGGGCGCCTGGACCAGCATCGTCGCCGCCGAGCTGATCGCGGCCACGAGCGGCCTCGGCTATCTGATCATGCAGGCGGGTGACTACCTGAACACGGCCCTGGTGTTCTCCGGCATCATCTCGATCGCGATCCTGGGCCTGACCCTGGACGCCTGCCTGCGAGGCCTGCTCCTGCTGGCCGACCCAAGCAGGCGGCGTTGAGCCCGGGCGCTTCGGAGATAGACCTGCTGGGCGAGACGACCCGTGTCCTCGTCGAGCAGGTCGGAGCCATCCACGCCGGCCGGCTTGGCCATCTGGTGGGACAGGTCACCCCAGATCAGCAATGGGGCATCGACGAAGCTCTGACCACCGTTCTGGGTCTTCGCTAGCCCGCCCCTTGGGCCGCTCCGTCCTGGTCCCACGGGTCCCTTCTGCCCCGCCGAAGCCCTCCCGCCCCAGCCGCGGCCAGCTGGGCCATGCGCCAGCCCGTCGTTCGTCAGCTACTGGAGCCCGGCGCGGACGGACGTGATGCGCTGGGTGTTGAAGCCGAGCCAGTGCATCCGGCCCACGTAGCGCGCGTGCTCGACCTTCAGGCAGCGGTCCATGATCACCGTCACGCCGCCGTCCTCGGCGATCTTCGCCCCCTCGGCGTTGATCACGCCGAACTGGCACCACAGGGCGCCGGCGCCGATCGCCACCGCGTCCCGCGCGATCTGTGGCAGCGCGTCCGGCGCGCGGAAGACGTTCACGATATCCACCGGCACGGGCACGTCGAGCAGGCTCGGGTAGCAGGTCTCGCCGAGGATCTCCGTCTCGCGGGGATTTACCGGGATCACGCGGTAGCCATGCCGCTTGGCGTAGTAGCCGACGAAGTAGCTGGCCCGCAGCTCGTTCTTCGACAGGCCCACGATGGCGATCGTGTGAGCGGTGTGGAGCACGCGCTGGATCGTCAACGGGTCCTGGTAACGCGCGAGATCGATGCCCTCAGGGTCGGTCATGTGGCTGCCGCCTTCATGTCCGCTGTGTTCCTCGCGGCGACGAGAGCGAAACCTTGCTCCAGATCCCAGATCAGGTCCTCGACGGACTCGGTGCCGACCGACAGCCGTATCGTCCCGGGCCCCACGCCGGCGGCCCGCAGCTCGTCGTCGCTCAGCTGCCGGTGGGTCGTGCTGGCGGGGTGGATGATCAGGCTTTTCGCGTCGCCGACGTTCGCCAGGTGGGACCAGAGCGTGACGCCGCGGATGAGGTCCTGCCCGCCGTCCCGGCCGCCGGCGCAGTCGAACGAGAACACCGCGCCGGCCCCGCGCGGCAGGTACTTCTCCACCAGCGGCCGGTACTGGCTGCCCGGCAGGCCGGGGTAGGTCACGTTCGAGGCCAGGTCGTGGGACTCCAGGAACGCCGCGACCGTCCGCGCGTTCTCGACGTGGCGTTCCATCCGCAGCGACAGCGTCTCAAGCCCCTGCAGGAAAAGGAAGGCGTTGAACGGCGAGACCGCCGCGCCCAGGTCGCGCAGGGTCTCGGCCCGGAGCTTCATCAGGTAGCCGTACATGCCGAACGTCTCGTGGAACTGCAGGCCGTGGTAGGCCGGCGACGGATCGGCGACCACCGGAAACCGCCCGTTGGACCAGTTGAACGTGCCCGCCTCGACGACGACCCCGCCGATGGACGTGCCGTGGCCGCCGATGAACTTGGTCGCCGAGTGGATCACGATGTCGGCGCCCCAGTCGATCGGGCGGCACAAGTACGGTGTCGCGAACGTGTTATCCACGACCAGCGGCAGCTCATGGGAGTGCGCGATGGCCGCCACGGTCTCGATGTCCAGGACGTTCCCGGCCGGATTGCCGATCGTCTCGGCGAAGAACGCCTTCGTGTTCGCGCGGACCGCCTCCTCCCAGAGGTGAGGATCGTCGGGATCGACCCAGGTCAGCTCCACGTTCATCTTGCGCAGCACGTGCTTGAACTGGTTCACCGTCCCGCCGTACAGGGCCGAGGACGAGACCACGTGGTCGCCCGGCTCTAGCAGCGTGAACAGCGCGGCCGCTTGGGCGGCGAGCCCGCTGGCGAACGCTACCGCGCCGGCGCCGCCTTCGAGGTTCGCCACTCGCTCCTCGAACACCGCCACGGTCGGGTTCATGATGCGCGAGTAGGTGTTCCCGTACTCCTGCAGGTTGAAGTACGCCGCCGCCGATTCCGGGTCCTCGAACACGTAGCTGGTGGTCTGGAAGATCGGCACCGCGCGGGCGCCCGTGTTCGGGTCGGGCCGCTGCCCGGCGTGCAGCTGCCGTGTCTCGAACCCGAACGCGCGGCCCACCTCGGCAGGCACAGTCTCGGCCTCCCGAGAGGCCCGGGAGGCCCGGGAGGGCTGGTCAGTCAAGAAGGCCTCTTTCTCGACGTCATCATCCCGCCGGTCCCGTCTTCGGCCAGGCTGTGTTCGCCCAGGAACTGGCGGATAATGGGCGTCTGCCGCGCTTCCTCGAGCAGGAAGCAGTCATGGCCATACGGCGCCTCGATCACACCGAACTCTACCGGCTTGCCGAGCGCGCGCAGCGCGTCCGCGATCTCCTCCGACGCAGACGGCGGGTACAGCCAGTCGGAACTGAACGCGATCAGCAGCGTCCGCGCCGAAACGGCTGCCAGCGCCCGGGTGAGTGATCCGCTGCCGTACTGCCGCGCGAGATCGAAGTACGTCAGCGCGCGCGAGGTGTAGAGGTAGGTGTTGGCGTCAAAACGCCTGACGAACGAGCTGGCCTGGTAGCGCAGGTAGTTCTCGACCTCGAACTCCGGGTCGGTGATCGTGTAGCGAATGTCGTCGGCGAACTGCAGCCGCCGGCCGAACTTCTCGCTGAGCGCCAGGGCAGACAGGTACGTGACGTGGCCGACCATCCGGGCCACGCCCAGGCCGGCCTCCGGCGCGCGGCCCGTGCCGTAGTAGCGGCCGCCTTGCCAGGCCGGGTCGCCCATGATCGCGGTGCGCGCGATCGCGTTCCAGGCCACGCCCTGCGGGTGGAGGGCATGCGTGCTGGCGATCGCCACCACGGCATCGACCTGCTCGGGAAACAGGATCGCCCACTCGAACGCCTGCATCCCGCCGAGCGAGCCGCCGGCCACCGCCGCGAGCCGCTCGATACCGAGCGCGGTCAAGAACGCGCGCTCGGTCCGTACCATGTCCGCCACCGTGATCACGGGGAAGTCCGGTCCGTACGGCTGGCCGGTCGCCGGGTCGGTCGACGACGGCCCCGTCGTCCCGCGGCAGCCGCCGAGCAAGTTCGTGGCGACGACGAAGAAACGGTCGGTGTCGAACGCCTTGCCGGGGCCGATCATCCCGTCCCACCAGCCCAGCCCCTTGCCGGTCACGCCGTCGCGGTCCTCGGCCCCGAACCCGTCGCGCGTGCTCTCTTCTGGCGGTGCCTTCGCGAAGCCTGCCGCGTGGGCGTCGCCGCTGAGCGCATGGCAGACCAGGATGACGTTGTCGCGCCGGGGTGACAGGGTGCCGTAGGTCTCGTACGCCACCCGGATCGGGTGCAGCTCCCGGCCGCAGTCGAGCCGCACCGGCTCCGGCAGGTCGAGGTACTGTGTCTCGACCGTGCCGACCGAGCCGGCCGCGAGCTTCGGGGCTGGCTCTACCATGGGGGCTATCTTAGCTGGTCGCAGGCCGTGTATTGTCAATCATCTCCATCGATAATGTGGGAAGATAGCGAAAGAGGTACCAAACGACATGACGACGGTTACCAACGGGGTCAACGTGCAGGCGCTGCTCGACGCGCGCGACGTACTGAAGGGTTCACCCGAGGCCGCTCAGTTCACCTGGCGGGCGTCTTCCAAGTGGCAGCACGGCGTGCACAGCACGGCGACGGTCCAGAACTACTTCGGCCTCGGCGAGGAGCAGAGTCACAAGACGGAAGCGGTGTTCGACGCCGACCATCCCGAGACCTTCGCGGCGGAGGACAACGGCATCACGCCCATCGAGTACCTCCTGGTCGGCCTGGCGAGCTGCCTGACGGCCGGCGTGGCCTCCGTCGCGCAGAATCGCGGTATCCAGCTGCGCTCGGTTGAGTCGGTGGTCGAAGGCCACCACGACATCCGCGGGATCCTCGGTGCCGACAGCGACGTCCGCAACGGCTTCAACGACATCAAGGTGACGTTCACCATCGACGCGGACGCATCGAAGCAGGAGATCGAGGCGCTGGTGGCCCAGTCCCAGAAGCGTTCCGCCGTGTTCGACGCCCTGACGAACCCGACCGACGTCACCGTCGAAGTCGCCTGAGGGTTTGGGGGGTCCGGGTCATCGAGCACGTCACCACGGTCGTCATCGGCGCGGGACACGCGGGCCTCGCCGCGAGCCACTTCCTCAGCGACCGGTCGATCGACCATGTCGTGCTCGAGCGCGGCGAGGTGGCGAACTCCTGGCGCCATGAACGCTGGGACTCCCTGCGGCTGCTGACTCCCAACTGGCAAAGCCGGCTGCCGGGTCTTCGCTACGAAGGCCCGGATCCCGACGGCTACATGACGGTGGGGGAGATCACCGAGTTCATCGAGCGCTTCGCCGCGGCCACCCGCGCTGTCGTCCAGACCGGCACGAACGTCACGTCGGTGCGACGCACCGACGACGGCTACCACGTGACCACGAGCCGCGGCGAGATCCGCTGCCGGGCCGTGGTCATCGCGAGCGGCGCCTGCAATCAGCCTTCGGTGCCGCAGCTCAGCGACGCGGTGCCGGCGTCCGTCGAGCAGCTGACGCCGTTCGACTACCGTGACCCCGCCAAGCTCCCCGACGGCGGCGTGCTCGTCGTGGGAGCGTCGGCGACCGGCGTGCAGCTGGCCGCGGAGCTGCAGCGGTCGGGCCGGCCGGTGACCCTGTCGGTGGGGGAGCACGTCCGGTTGCCTCGCACCTACCGGGGACGCGATGTGCTGTGGTGGATGGACGCGTCGGGGGTCTGGGACCAGCGGTACGACGAAGTCGACGATCTCACCCGGGCCAGGCGGCTGCCCTCGCCCCAGCTCATCGGGACTCCGGAGCGGGCCACGCTCGATCTCAACGCGCTCGCCGCCACCGGCGTCGAGCTGGTGGGCCGCTGGGGGGCGGTACGTGACGGCCGCGCGCTGTTCTCCGGCGGCTTGCGCAACGTGTTCTCGCTCGCGGACCTCAAGATGGAGCGCCTGCTTGACACGTTCGACGAATGGGCTCGGACGCACGGGCGGGACGCCGAGGTCGGCTCGGCTGAGCGCTTCGTGCCGACACGCGTGCCCGCCTCGACACGGCTGCAGCTTGACCTGGGCAGCGGCGAGATCCGCGCGATCGTGTGGGCGACGGGTTTCCGGCCCGACTACGGGTGGCTCGACGTGCCTGTGGTCGACGCGAAGGGCCAGCTGCGCCACGAGGGCGGTGTGGTCGACAGCCCGGGACTGTACGCGCTGGGGCTGCCCGTGCTGCGGCGGCGCAGGTCAACGTTCATTAACGGGATCGAGGACGACGCGCGTGAGGTGATCGATCACCTCACGCGGTACCTGGCGACTGATCCTCAAGCACGGCGCTGAGGGTGCGGCCCCAGCGCTGCTCGTTCTTGATGATCTCCGCGCCGAGGGCGCGACGCGGCAGCCGCGCGAGCTCCGCGGACACCTCAACATCGGCGGCCGGCATCCGGTTAACAGCCATGACAATCAATGTAAGTTCTCATTACAAGACATGGTGTCCAGGCTTTCGGTCCTGGCAGTGCTGGAGAGTGAAGCAGTGCGGCAGGAACTCAGCGAGACAGCAACTCCGTCTACGCGACTCGTGAACCTACCCGGCCGCGGGACTCTGCGGATATGGGAATGTTCCGGTCCGCAGGGCGCTGAGACGCTCGTGCTCATCCATGGAGTCGCCTTCACGGCCGAGCTGAACTGGGGAAAGGTTCTGGTGCCGCTGTCGCGTCACTTCCGTGTCATCGCTGTCGACCTGCGCGGCCATGGTGACGGGATCAGTACAGGCCCGCGGTTCTGTCTCGAGGATTGCGCTGATGATATCGCCGCGCTGGCCGAAGTCCTGGGTATCGGCAGCTTTATCGCGGTCGGATACTCGATGGGCGGCATGATCGCTCAGCTGGTGTACCGGCGGCATGGTCCGCTGGTCACAGGATTGGTGCTGTGCGCTACCGCAAGCAATGTGCTGGGATCACCGGCGGACCGGTTCGGCGCCCTCGCGCTGCCCGCCGCCGCCTTCGCGATCCAGTGGAACCCCATGCTGCAATCGCTGAGCGCGGAGATGCTCGGGATGGCGCTGCTGGGTTCGGTGGGCGACCCCGCCACGGCAAGGTGGGCCCGTTCCCAGTTCAGCCGGACCAAGCTCACCACCGCTATGTCAGCCAGCGAGGCCGTCTGTGAGTTCACCTCGGATGCCTGGATTGGTCAGGTCAAAGTCCCTACGGCGGTGATCGTCACCAGCCGGGACCAGATCGTGCCGGAAAGCCGTCAGCTGGAGCTGGCCCGCGCCATCCCAGGCGCGTCGGTCCACATCGTGGACGCTGACCACGCCGTGTGCGTTACTGCACCTGAGCTCTTCACGCCGGTATTGCTCCAGGCATGCTTGTCGGTAACCCCCGGCTCCATCGCGCAGAAGCCGTTCGTCCCCTGAGCATGGGCCGTGGGGCAGGCCCCTGTTCTTTGACAGCGGTCAGGTAGGCGAGTGCTCTGCGCTCCCGTCCGATGCCTGTTTCGACAAGCGGCCTGAGATGCCCGGTGAATTGGGCGGCTTCCTGCGGGCTGAGCGCGCTGTTCATCGCTTCTGTGAGAGTCGGTACGAGCGGGTTGCCGGATTTGCGGATGAAGAGTTCCCAGGGGACCGGTTCTTTGCGGGTTTTCACGCTGACCCGTAGTTCGAGGTCGATCTCAGCGAACCCGGCGCCTTGGGCATGGCGCACTAGGTCGCGTTCATCGAAGTCCACCATGGGGTCTTCGCCGGGCGGCTGGATGGAGTGGTAGAGCGCCTGGACTTTCGCCGCCAGGGTCCTCACCGGGGTGACGTCGTAGCCGGAGAACAGGTCGGGGTCGGCGAGGGACATCAGCACGTTGATCGGTTCGAACAAGCTGACCCGGCCGCCGGGGGTCAGGACCCGGTAGAACTCCCGCAGGGCCGCTGCCTTGTCCTTTACGTAGATCAGCACCGACCTGGTGGTGACAAGGTCCGCCGATGCGTCCGCTACGCCTGCCAGGGAGTCGGCGGCGGCCAGGACGAAACGACACCGGTTGAGCAGCCCTTCGGCGGTCGCGGCGGCGTGGCAGTGATCGAGCAGGTCCTGTGAGATATCGGAGAAGATCACCTGACCGGACGGCCCGAGTCGGTCCAGCGCGCCGAACGCAATGAGGCCATCACCTGTTCCCACGTCAAGGACCGTGTCACCTGGCCGCAACCGGGCCTTGTCAAGCACGGTATCCCGCACGGGGTACAAGAAATCGGTGAGGTCTTTCTCCCGGGACGCGGCATCGCCCCCGAACCGCGTATCTAGCAGCCATCGGTGCCATCGGTCAGGATCATCCGCCATGACTGGCCATTCTCCCGGCTATGCAGGCGATCAGCTAGAGGCTGGCGCCCTAACCGGTCAGCGAGGCTGGATCTCGCCCATCGGGCCGAAGCCGTCATGCGGGGTGTCAATGTAGATGATCTGCGGCTGCGTGGCAACCAAGTCGGGTGCAGTGTCGAAGAACTTCTTCACGTAGGGCTGCTTGACATGCGTGGCGCCCGCCTCGGCATCCTTGAAGCCCTCGATGCAGACGAACTCGTTGTCGTCGGTAAGGCTCCGGGCGAACTGGAAGAACAAGCAGCCGTCCTCGGAGTTGACGTCCTTGGCGTAGGAGTCGGCCAGCGCCAGCCACTCGCTCATCTTTCCGGGCCGGATCTGCATCTTGATGTTGATCAGGATCATGGGGTCCCCTCCTGCTAGGTGACAGACCCAAGTCCGTTCTGAAGAAGTAAAGCACGAGGTCCGGCGCGGAACGATCACGCCTTGCCGTCATCACTCGGGCCTGGGGTCCCAGCGGAACCGCCTGATCGCGACATAGCCGCCCGCTACCCCCCAGATCGCGAGGACCAGCAGCTGGCGGCCCGCGAATCCGCGGTCCAGGGCGAACGGGTTCAGCAGGGCCTGGTTGAACGGCCGGACCGGGAAAACACCCGCCAGGTCATTGAGGAACCGGGAGGTGATCTGGAAATAGGTGCCGGAGATGAACACGAGCGGGAAGAAGACGAACTGCACCACCGCAGGTGCGGCCTCCGCGTTGCTGATGAGGCTGGCCACCGCGACTCCCAGCGCGCAGAACGCGGCCGCGCCGATGACCAGCGTGACGATGATGGCGACCCAGTGGCCTGGCATCGGCACCCCGTACAGCAGGCTCATCCCCATGATCAGCGCCGCGTCTACGAGGCTGAGCATGACGCAGTGCGCCACCAGCCCGACGAACATTACCCAGGCGGGCAGCGGAGTGCCGCGCAGCCGCTTGAGGATGCCCTCCTGGCGGCGCAGTGACAGCGTGATGGCCAGCTGCGAGTAGCAGGCGCCCATCACCGACACCGCCACGATGGTGGAGGTGTAGTACTGCAGCCCGGTGACAGGTCTGCCGCCGATGCTGGCGAGCGTGGCGTTCCCGAACACGCCGGCCAGAATGGCGAAGAAGACCAGCGGGAAGGCGAAGATGAAGAAGGCGCTCTGCGGGTTGCGCCAGAAGCTTAGCTGCTCGTAGTAGACCTGGTGCCACACCAGGGCCGCGGTGTGGCGGCGCGCAGGCGCCTTGGCGGCCGCTGTCTGGCTGCTCATCCGCGCCTTCCCATCCTGCGCCGGGGCGCCGGCGTGTCCTCGGGCGCGGCGTCCTGCGCGGCCGTCAGCCTCAGGTAGACGTCCTCCAGGCTCGGCCGGTCCACGGTGAGCCCTGGCAGCGTCGTGCCGTGATCCAGCGCCCATCCGGTCAGCCGGTGCAGCAGCTCGGTCGGCTCGTCGGCCTCGACGACCAGCCGGCCGTTCTCGCCGGCCGTGGCTCGGACCGGAAGGTCCGCCGCGGAGTACCCGCCGGGGAGGGCGAAGCTGATCCGCGCGCGGGCCACGTCGCGCCCGCCGAGCGTGGCGGGCGTTCCCTCTTCGATGATCTTGCCGCCGGAGATGACGGCGACCCGGTCGGCGAGCTCCTGCGCCTCGTCCATGTAATGGGTGGTGAGCAGGATCGTGGTGCCCAGGCCGGAAAGCCCCCTGATGACCTCCCAGGCGCTGCGCCGCGCGCTCGGGTCGAAGCCGGTCGTCGGCTCGTCGAGGAAAAGGACCCTGGGGTTCCCGATGATGCCGAGGGCGAGATCCAGCCGCCGCTTCTGCCCGCCGGACAGCGACTTGACTTTGCTCTTCTCCTTGCCGGTGAGGCCGACGAGCCCGATCACCTCGCCGACGTCGCGCGGATTGGGGTAGTAGCCCGCGTTGCGGGAGATCGACTCGCGCACGGTCAGGTGCGGCTCCACCGCGAGCTCCTGGAGCACCAGGCCGATCTGCTCGCGCAGCTGCCGCCCAGTGCGCCTGTCACCCGGATCCAGGCCGGCCACCTCGACCTTGCCCTGGTCCGCCTGCCGGTAGCCCTCAAGGATCTCCAGCACCGTCGTCTTGCCAGCGCCGTTCGGCCCGAGCAGGGAGAAGATCTCCCCGTACCTGACGGTAAAGCTCACCCCGGCTACAGCGTGGGTGGCGCCATAGCTCTTCCGCAGGTTCTCCACGACGACAGCGTCCACGGTCTCCTCCTGGGCACACCGCCCGCCCGGGGCTCACAACGCCAGGGTCTGGAGCAACGCGGCCACGGCCAGGGCCCGCCCGGCACGACCGCACGTGCTCTACCGTACCCCCATCAGACGGCCCCGCAAGGCCGGCGCACGGCGAAGTCTGCCGTCATCACGTCCCTCAGTTGCTTTCCGGAAATCTCTTCCGTATAGTTTCGGAAAAGCGTTCCGCTTAAGCTGCGGGTACGGCATCGAGGGAGCGCCCGGTACATCTCGTCCGCAACCCCAGGAGTCCGTATGCAGTACCGCACCCTCGGCCGGACCGGCATCAAGGTCAGTCCCTACGCGCTAGGCGCCCTGGCGCTCGGCACGTCCATCGGCAATCCCGACCACGACGACTCGGTCCGCATCATCCACAAGGCGCTGGACGCGGGGATCAACTTCATCGACACCTCCGACGTGTACGGCGAGTCCGAGGTGGTCGTGGGCAAAGCGCTCAAAGGGCGCCGCGACAGCGTCGTCCTCGCGACCAAGTTCAGCCGCCCGATAGGCGACGATCCCAACCACCAGGGAGCCTCGCGGCGCTGGATCATGATCGCGGTCGAGAACTCGCTGCGCCGCCTGCAGACCGACTACATCGACCTCTACCAGGTCCACCGGCCGGACCCCGGCACCGACATCGAGGAAACGCTGTCGGCGCTCTCCGACCTGATCCACAGCGGGAAAGTCCGTGCGGTCGGAACGTCGGCGATGCCCGCGTCCGACATCATCGAAGCCCAGTGGGTCGCCGAACGGCGCGGCCTGGAACGGTTCCGCACTGATCAGCCGCCCTACTCCATCCTGTCCCGCGGCATCGAACGCGAGGTGCTGCCGGTCGCGCAACGCTACGGGATGGGCATCCTCGTGTGGGGGCCGCTCGGGCAGGGAATGCTCACTGGCCGCGTCCGCAAGGGCCAGCAGACCGACCTGCGCCGAGCGCACATTTTCAGGCACCTCAACGACGAGCGCCGGATCGACGTCGTCGAGCAGCTCATCCCGCTCGCCGAAAAGGCGGGCCTGCCGATGACGCACCTCGCGATAGCGTTCGCCGTCGCCCATCCCGGCGTGACCAGCGCGATCATCGGGCCGCACACGATGGAGCAGCTCGACGACCTGCTCGCCAGCGCCGATGTCACGCTGACCGACGAGATCCTCGACCGGATCGACGAGATCGTGCCCCCCGGCACCGACGTCGGCACGCTCGACCAGGCCTACCTGCCTCCGGCCCTGCAGAATCCGAGTTTGCGCCGCCGGCCCGTCAGTGAACGCACCTGCGGACAGGCATCTGGGTAGAAGGACGCTTGACCGCGAGCAGGTCCCGGGCGCGGCGCAGGCGCTCGACGTGGCGCAGGTCCATAACCTGGTCCCACGTCACCTCGCCGAGAGACAGAACCTTGCGCGGGCGCCCGTGCTCAGTGGGAGCGAGCACCGCGACGTCGATCTGGATCTGGGTCCGGTTGGCTGCATCCGGGACCACGCCGGCCCCTACCTCCCCGGGCGTCCCGCCGAAGACCGCGGGATCGGCGGGTACTCCTTCGTGACGGCGCATGCGGACGTCGGGGGCATCCAGGAGTCCGAGGTGGGGGTGCGGGGTGGTACCCGCTCGCCGTGGCCGAGCGCCTGGTCGGGCGCCGCATGGCGCGAGCAGTCAGCGCGCCGGCCCGGATCGGTTGACCTGGCCCTGTTGAACGCTTCCGGTCGGCAGCGGCACCGGATCGCGGCCTGAGCCGACATCGGCCGGGCTGTGGGCCGTGTCGCCGGTGCGGCGACTAACTGAGGGGCTCACAGGCTAGACGGGCGTTCGGCGGACGGCCGGTCCGCGTCTGGCGATGAAGTGCTGACCTCCCGGTTGCAACTGTCGGCACGCGCACGCTCGTCGCCGCACGCCCACATCGCTCCGTACCGGGCGGATGCCGACGCGGTGGACGTCTGATCCAGCCTGAATCGAACGTCAGCGAGCTTTGAGCAGAACTCAGGTCACGCGCCGGCGGCGGCAGCAGCACCGGCCGCGCCTCTTTCGCTGTCGGCGGCGTGGTTCGCATCCATGGTCAGCAGGAGAAGCAGCGCGATGTTAGGGTCGGTGCGGCCGAGGGCCGAGAGCTCGATGACCCCTTTTCCCTTTTTAAGCGAGTGGATTTTCTTAACGACGAACAGTTCCTGGCCGTCCCGTTCACACCGCCATCGTTCACTGACCGCACCCTTCGCCCGGATGTCGTAGGATGCGCCACCGAGTTCTATCGTGCCCCCGCGCTTCCAGGCTCGAAGATCGAGATCGGCGCGGATCTGGCCGTCCTGGCCGGTCACTTCGATACGCCGGTGGATGACACCCTTCGGTCGGCTAAAAGTCCAGGTGCCCTCGGCCGAGCGCCCGGTCGCCTTCCCCGTGATGGTGTACTCGATATAAGCAAACAACCGGCCGCCGCCGGCAATTTCATACGCCTGTTTCCGCCAGGAACTCTTGACGAGCTCAAGATCCGATGGCGCATCTGACAGAGGATTCAGTTCCGGTGCACCCTGGTCTTCAGCCATGGATGGATCGTACCCAACCGTTACCTCGGAGGAAAGAGCGCCTGGTCAGCAAATGGAATACCCCCGATTAATCATGATGAACGCTGATCATGGCGGCATCTAACGCTAGTGCTCCATCAACCAACGTTCGCCCCAGCGCGGTGAAGAGAAGGCGCCCGGCGACGGTTGGCCGTCCCCGGACCCGCCCGTGGTCCCGTGAGCCCCGCCCGCACCGTCCTGCCCGCCCGTGCTGGCCTGCTCCCGCGTGCTGGCCTGCTCCCGTTTGCGAGCCACCACGCTGGACCAGTGCGGTGGTCCCTGCCGTATGCCGGCTGTGAACAACCGGCCCGCGCGACGGCTCACGATCGAAGCGACGGTCACGCTCTGAGGCCCGGAGCACCGCACCCCAGCCGCCACCCCCGCCGCTCCTCCCGCACCCGCAACCCTGCCGTCACCATTACCGGAAAAGATCATGAAATATCCGGCTCACCTGGAGACTTCGGTACCCTATGTGAGCGTAAGAAAATAACGTGAGTTTCCGGCGTGTCGCGACCGGCAGACAGCCTCGCGCCATTTGCGTGGTTTGCCATGATTGATCCCCGGCCATGCCGCAGCCCCGGCGTGCTTCCAGGTCCGCGCCGGCGCGCCGCGATCATGAAAATCCCGTCCAGGGAGCACGGCACGGCACGGCCCAGGCGCGGGGCATCAAACCACATTCAGCGACCCCGACATGCCGCGAAGTCACCTTATTTTGGAATGCTCACATGACTGCCCAGATCATCCGTAAAGGCCAAACCTTCCGCGCAAACCGGACGCCTCCGGCCCGCAGCGCGCCCGGCCGGACCAGGCACGGCATGCACCCCGCATCACCACACCCAGCAGCCACCACGCCACCAGCAAAGACCGCAGTGGATCCGCGTCCAGCGGTCTATCCAGCGGACCCCCGCAACAACAACGGACCATCGCTGTGGTCAGGCTCGGGGCATGCGGCGGCTGCAAGCGAGGCGAATGTTACCTGTTACGGCACTAGGTAAGGATGTGACCGCTGCGGGGGCTCCCTTGCGCAGCCAGCTCGCCGTAGCGTGACCGGGTTGCATCCGCCACTGCCTGCAGCCGCGCCAGGCTAGCCTCCACCTCCTCGACCAGCACTTGCACTAGCCCGCGAACCCGGCCTGGCCGTGGATGCTCGCTGAGCGCCTGCTGAGCCGCCTGCTCATCGCCACCCCGAAAGCGCGCACGCCAGTATTCACCGCCAGCATCCAGGCGAAGAACAGGTCCGGGTCAGACCGGTTGGCAGGAACAGGAGATTCCATTAGCCGTCCCGTCCCATTGTTACCCGGCACGCGCCGCGGGAGCGCCGGCGGTGCCTGGGGTCTTCATCGAGCCACTGCCTGAGGCATCTGGTGGCTTGGCTGGTGCCCATCTTCCACTGGATGGCGGTGCCGCCCTGGCTGGTGAACGCGGTGCAGTTGTCCGCGCGGTCATCGATGAGCACGGCGTCGGTGAAACTGATCCCGTGGATGGCGAGCCATGGCCCGAAGAATGCCTGGGGGTCTTCGCTTTCCAGCGCTCCGGCCTGGCTGGAGCAGATGATGTCATCGCAGATGACGGCCCAGTCTGCCAGCGTTTCCCGGTCGCGGCCGGGGCGCCTGCGGCTGCGGGCATGCTCGAAAGCGCGGGCGAAGCAGTCCATGTTGTCGGTGGCGATCACGACCATGGCCTCGGCCCGGATGACGCGCAGCACCTCGAACAGGCCGGCGCTGACGGTCATCCGCGCGCAGTCCAGGTCCAGGCGGCGGGCCAGGAAGTCGTCCGGGAACCGGCCGGGGAGCTGGATGCCCATCTCGGCGCTGACCCGGTCGGAGGACAGCAGGCCCTTCATCCACTCGCTGGCGGTGGTGCGGGCGGGATCGAAGACCCCGGCCATGCCCGCTTCGAGCTGTTCGTGCAGGGGGTGGGTGGCGCTGAGCCGGATCGAGGTCCAGAAAGGGTCGCGGGATAGCACGCCGTGCCAGTCGGAGAAGATCACCCGCCTGGACAGCGGCACCTGGTTCTTATCGCTCCCTTGATGGTCTCGTGCCGGATGCGCGCTGCTGCGAGCAGGCGGGCCGCCGGGCGGCGTGTTGTCCAGCCGCAGGCCGAGGTCCACCCGGCACGCTACCGACGCGCGCACCTGCGGTCCCGGTCATCTGTGGCAGGCTGGATCAGTAGCCGTATTTCCTCTCAACATCTGACCGATACTGACGCCTGGCCTGGCCGAACGCGATTCCTTCCGCTCCGTCGCCGTCGGCAGATCCCCATACCGCCCGCCGGAGCGAGATCGAGCACGCAGGCTGGGGTGCGTACTGGATGTTCACCCGGTACTCCTTACCGGAGTAGCAGTCATCGAGTTTCTGCCCGCAGAGCAACGCGACCTCGCCATCGACCCCGAAAACCGGGTCCAGCAGATGGCCGAGGACGACATCGTGGGCGGCGCCGAAAGACCACTCAAACTGGATGCTGCACTCCTCGCCCATCCGGTTGAACCACAGGTCGTGGTAGTAGGGCCAGGGGGCCGGGTACAAACCCGGCAGCCGCCGCAGGATCTGGGACGCGAACCAGGTGTTGCGGTACTGCCAGTTGTCCGGACTGTACCGTCCGGGCCAGGCCGCTGCCCAGCGTGCAGGAAATCGAAAAGTACCAACAAACTGGGATTATGTGGAGCGGGCGACGGGAATCGAACCCGCATGACCAGCTTGGAAGGCTGGAGCTCTACCATTGAGCTACGCCCGCGACCACCGGGGCAAGGCCCCGGTTGTCACCCGGATAGCGTACCGTCTCCCGCCCCGACGTTCATCAGGTCATCTCAGCTTTCCCTCGACCAGGTACAAGAACCTGCCCGGCAGCAGCCGCTCCGCGACCGCCCGGGCCGGATTGGTCGCCGACGCAGGCATAGTGAGCCGACGCAGGCATAGTGAGCCGACGCAGGCATAGTGATCGGTACCGGGGGCAAGGGAGGAGCGGGCAAAGCAGCCGAAGGAGAGCAGATGGCCGCCACAGGGCAAGCAACCGCGCAGATCGGTGTCACCGGCCTCGGCGTGATGGGCAGGAACCTGGCGCGCAACTTCGCCCGCCACGGCTACACCGTCGCCCTGCACAACAGGACCGCCTCCCGTGTCACCGACATCATCAAGCAGTTCGGCGACGAGGGCGAGTTCGTCCCGACGCAAACCGCCGAGGAGTTCGTGCAGGCTCTGGAGCGCCCGCGCCGCTTGGTCATCATGGTGAACGCGGGCCCGGCCACCGACGCCGTGATCGACGAGTTCGCCCCCCTGCTCGAGGCCGGCGACATGATCATCGACGGCGGCAACGCGCATTTCAAGGACACCCGCCGCCGCGAGGCCGCGGTCAGGGAACAAGGCCTGCACTTCGTCGGCATGGGCGTGTCCGGCGGTGAGGAGGGCGCGCTGAACGGCCCCTCGATCATGCCCGGCGGCTCGGCCGAGTCCTACCGGTCCCTCGGCCCGATGCTGGAGGACATCAGCGCGCACGTCGACGGCGCCCCGTGCTGCACCCACATCGGCCCAGACGGGGCCGGTCATTTCGTCAAGATGGTCCACAACGGCATCGAGTACGCCGACATGCAGCTCATCGCCGAAGCCTATGACCTGCTCAGGCACGGCGTCGGCTTCGAGCCCGCGCAGATCGCCGAGACCTTTCGCACCTGGAACACCGGCCGGCTCGACTCCTACCTGATCGAGATCACCGCCGAGGTGCTCGCGCACACCGACGCCGCGACGTCAAAGCCGTTCGTCGACGTCGTCCTGGACCAGGCCGAGCAGAAGGGCACTGGCCGGTGGACCGTGCAGGACGCCCTGGACCTGGGTGTCCCGGTCAGCGGCATCGCCGAGGCGGTGTTCGCCCGCTCGCTGTCCGGCCACCCGGACCTGCGCCAGGCCGCACGCGGGCTCCCCGGCCCGGCGCGCACCCCGAGCCAGGCCGCCGAGTTCGCCGACCAGATCGAGCAGGCCCTGTACGCGTCCAAGCTGGTGTCTTACGCGCAAGGCTGGAACATGATGGACGCCGGCGGCCGCGAGTACGACTGGGACCTCGACCTCGGCCAGATCGCGACGATCTGGCGGGGTGGCTGCATCATCAGGGCCGCGTTCCTTGACCGGATCCGGGCCGCGTACGCCAGCCAAGCGGAACTGCCGACGCTGCTGGCCGACGACGAGTTCGGCAAGGAACTCGCGGCCGCTCAGGACGCCTGGCGCCACGTGGTCGCGACCGCGGTGCGGCTGGGCATTCCCGTTCCCGGCTTCTCCGCCGCCCTGTCCTACTACGACGCGCTGCGCGCCGAGCGCCTGCCGGCCGCCCTGGTCCAGGGCTTGCGCGACTTCTTCGGCGCGCACACCTACCGCCGCACGGACCGCGACGGCACCTTCCATACTCTGTGGGCACAGGACCGCTCGGAAGAAACGCGTTAACCCTTCTTTTTTTCCCGAACGGTCCATGGTTTCCCGTCCGCGTCCCCGCTCAACCCCGCCCCGCCGCCCGCTTCGCTCAGCCCTGGGTGAAGGACACCAGTTCCTCGGTCGTGGTGAGCGTGGCGCGGCCGCCGGTGAGCAGCAGGACTTCGGACTTGACCGGGCCTGTCCCCGGCGCTGTCCAGGTCTGTATCTCCTCGTCCGAGCCGAAGCCGCCCACCCTGATGGACATGATCATCGTGACCAGGGTGGCCTGGTAAGTGCCGGCCGGGACGGTGACGGTGTGCGTCCCCTGGCCCTGCACGGTGACGTTCGCCTGCTGGGCCGGGCTGGTGTTGCTGACCTTGACGCGCAGGACCGAGCGGAACGCCCGGCCCGACGCCAGGTCGGCCGCGCTTGGCCACAGCACGCCGGAGCCGAGCACCGACACCTCGCGGCCGGCCACCGGGTATCCGATGGTCCCGTTCGAGTAGAAGACGTATGCCTGCTCGCTGGTGGTGGTGGCCCCGGCCAGGTCGGTAGTCTCGGACATCGTGACCCGGTGGCCCCCGGATACCGGGACGACCGACAGGACCTTGTTCGTCTGGAGGGCTCGTGCTCCGTTGACGTTGGCAGTCGTCTGGTAGATCCAGGTGTTGCCGACGGCGATGGGGAACGGGATCGAGCCGGTCGGCACGAACGCGTTCGAGCTCGCGGTCGGCGTGCTCACCGGCGTGGCGGTCGCGCTCGGGGAGGTGCCACTCGCGCTCGAGGAGGTGCCACTCGACGGCGGCACCGAACTGCTGGCCGAGGCGCTGCACCCGGCTAGGGCGACGACGGCCGCGACCGCGAGCGCCGCCCTCGCGGATCCGAACTTGCTCATCTCATGCCCCGCTCTGTGGAGTGTCTGTGACGTAGAAGCTCCGAAGCCCCCCGCCCCGGAAAGCACTGAACAAGGGTAGGGGGCAGCGGCGCCGCAAACGTGGCGAATCACGGCAATGTAAAAATCAAGATCCCGGCCACCGTCCGCCCAAACGACCAGGTCACGTTTAGCGCAAACGGTTGCCCCTGGAGCGGCATCTTCGATGTACTTGGTCTCGCGTGCCCGCGCCGGGTCTCGCGAGCAGAGGAAGTGATCGTGCCGGACGCCAAAGAGGAAGAACCCAGGGCCCGCGCCGTGGCCGTGAGCGTCTGGCTCCTTGAGCACGCGCAGGATCTCGTGTCGGTCCTCGTCGGCATGGTGCTGATCGTGCTGGCCGGCGCCGAACTGGTCTCCGGCGTCATCAGTTTCTTCGCTGACATGAAGAAAATCTCGATTGAGCCAGCCGGCATTAACTTGCTCGACCGGGTCCTGCTCGTGCTCATCCTGGTCGAGATCGTGCACACCGTGGTGCTGTCGTTGCGGGCTCATCACCTGGTCGCACAGCCGTTCATCATAGTCGGCCTGGTGGCGGTCATCAGGAGGATTCTCGTCGTCCTCAGCGGCACCGGGACCGTCCCGACGCCGCAGCTGGCCCTGCTGGTCGCGATGATCTTCGTGTTCGTCGCCGCCCTGCTCGCCGTGACCTGGTTCGACCGGCGATCAAAAGATCCCGCCTCCGACCTCGCGGAGCAGGAAATCTCCTGATCCCTGCCATCAATATCCCTGGCGTCAATCCGCTGCCGCCGCCTGGACGGTCCTGGCGAGCCGTTAGACTCAGCTCACATACGGGCTGTAGCGCAGCTTGGCTAGCGCGCCGCGTTTGGGTCGCGGAGGCCGCCGGTTCGAATCCGGCCAGCCCGACCACCGCCACACCCGTACGCACGCTAGCCGGTGCTAGTCGTGGGTGGTCAGCAGCTGGCCGCTGCCCAGCACCCCGAGCAGCGCCCGCACCGCCTCCGTTACCGGCTTCAGCGTCTCGTCCGCGGGCAGCTCGGGCGGCGTCTGCACGCCGGTTCCCGTGGCCGCCGCCTCGCTGATCGCCCGTAGCGCCGCCGAAATCATGCGGACACCGGCAGGTGGCACCGGGGCGCCGTGGCTGACCGCCAGCGCCACCGAGGTGACGGCGTCCATGACCTGTTCCAGGCCGACCACCGCCGGCCACCAGGCGGTCGCCCGGCGGCTGATCGAGGGGGGCTCGGACATCGTGCGCTGGAACTCGGTGCGCAGATCCGCCAGCGCCCGGTACGTCGCCCGCCGCATCCGCGACCGGGCCGGCGGCCGTGTCCCCCCCGCGCCCGGGCCGGCATCCGGGCCGAGCAGCGCCTCCTCCAGGTACGCGCACACGTCGAGCGCGGTCTGGGCGAACTGCCGCGGCAAGTGCGCGTACCAGCTCATCGGCCAGGGCGCGAAGCCGATAAGCAACGCGATGGCGCAGCCGATCAGGGTGTCGATCAGCCTGTCCTCGGCCAGCCGCCAGCCCGCCGGGGCGAGCAGGTCGATGAGCACGACCACCAGCGGGGTCAAGAACGTGGAGAGCAGTCCGTAGTTCCGGCTCCGCCCGTAGGGCAGCAGCGCGGCCAGCACCGCGAACGGGATCAGCAGCCACGTCCCGTGCACCAGGATAAGCAGCACCGCGCCCGCGACCGCCCCGACGATGGTCCCGATGCCCCGCTGCAGCGCCCGGGCAAACACAGAACCGTAGTCCGGCTTGAGCACGATCGCCACCGTCAGCGGCACCCAGTAGGAACGCTGCAGCGGCAGCACCTCGCTGATCAGCCCGGCCGCGCCCATGCAGATCATCAGCCGGAGCGTGAAAATCCGGCTCAGCGTGCCGCCGCCGAAGTCTTCCACCAGCCGCCCCGCCAGCGACCGGATCCGCTGCCCCAGCCCCGCGGCTGCCTCCGCCGCCGCCGTGCCGGCCTCGCCCACGCCAGCCAGCCCCGCCTGCCACCGGTCACGGAGCCCGGCGCGGGTGTGATGCTCGGGCGACCAGTCCCGGGCCAGCGCCCGCGCCGCTCCCGCCATGGCATCACGCAGCGTGAGCATGGCCGGGCTGTCGTCCCACGGCGGCGGGATCATCGGCGGCGGCGTCCCTGTCCTGATCGAATCGGCCAGCCGCGCCACGGCCTCGATAACCAGCGGCGGCGGTGGGGTCCCCGCGACGCCGAGCGCGGTCGCCGCCTCGGCCATCAGGTGGCTGGCGTTCAGCACCGCGATCAGTCCGGCGATCCGCCCGTTCTGCCCGGTCGCGGTCGACCTGGCCGTCAGCAGTTCGTCGTAGGCGGTGTTGAGCGCGCCGGTCAGCGCCTGCCGCCGGCCGGTGAAACCCCCGGTTCCGACCGAACGCAGCTCCTGCGCCAGCGCCGTGTACACGGCCGCGACGTCGCGCTGTTCCTTGCCGTGCGGCGACAGCAGCCAGCCGGGCACGATCAGGATGAGGGCCCAGATGACCCCGGTCAGGAAGCCCGCCGCGGTGTGCCAGACCGGCCGCAGCGCGCCGACGGGTCCGGCGCCGAGCGCGGTGTAGACCAGCAGCTGCAGCCCGGTGACCGAGCCGATATCGCCGACGGAGCTGAGCAGGCCGGACACGCCCGCCACCACGACCAGCGCCACCAGCGCGAGCCAGCCGTGACCGTGGATAACGGACCCGATCACGAGCCCGGGCGCGCTGCCGAACACCGCGGCGCTGCCCACCCGCTTCACCCGGCTCAGGTACGGGCCGCCGGCGTCGGCCATCGTGCTGAGCAGCCCGCCCATCGCCGGCAGCACGCCGAGCGTGCCCTTGCCCAGGGCCAGCGCCGCCGACAGCGGCACGCAGATCGCCAGCACCGCGCGGGTCATCTCTGGCCACGGCGGCGCGGCCGGCCGCGGCCGCACCACCTCGGCCAGCCAGTCGGGCACCACCACCGCCCGGACCGCCGCGGCCCGGCTCTTGATCAGGGCCGGGCTGGGAGTCATCGCTGATCGTCCGGTACGCATCAGACCCATTGTTCTCCCGAACGGACCGTGGTGGCCATGGCACAGTAACCGGCATGGATGATTCGGAGTTGCTGGCCTGCCTGGCGGCGGACTACGGCGACCTGCGCGACGCCGCCACCACGGTCGAGCTCACCACCCCGGTGCCGAGCTGTCCTGGCTGGACCGTCGCGGACCTGGTCACCCACGTCGCGGAGGTCTACCTGCACAAGGCGGCCGTCATCAGGACGGGCCAGTGGCCGCGGGACTGGCCGCGGGACTGGCCGCCGCCTGGCCAGGCCGCCGAGGCCCCGCTGGCCCGGCTCGGCCGGGCCTACGGCGAGCTGAGGACCGAGTTCAGCGTCCGCGGCGCCTCGGCGCCCGCGCCAACCTGGTACGAGCCGGACCAGACGGTCGCCTTCTGGATCCGGCGGATGGCCCAGGAGACGGTGATCCACCGGATCGACGCCGAACTTGCCGCCGGCCTGCCCGTCACCCCGGTGCCAGACGCCCTCGCGGTCGACGGCGTGGATGAGGTGCTCAAGCTGTTCCTGGCCTACGGCTCGGTGAACTTTCCCGGCGGGCTCGCGCGGATGCCGGGCGAGCACCTCGCGGGCGATGACGGCCTGGACACCATCGTGGTGGCCGCGGGCCGCACCGCCTGGACCGTCAGGCCGTCGCCGCGGGCCGTGTCGGTGGCCGACGGCGGCAGTGACCAGCCGCGGGTCACGGTCACCGGTGCGCCACAGCGCGTGCTGGGCTGGCTGTGGGGGCGGGCAGGCGATGACGCGGTCGCGCTGGCCGGCGACCCCGCCTGGGTCGGCTACCTGCGCCGGATGCTCGAGGCGGTCACGCAGTAGGCGGCGGCCGACGATGGCAGTTATGTCCCGGTTGGGTGACATCCTGCCAAAGTCTCTGGCATACTGCCGGTTATGACGCTGCGTAACGTCGCTGTCGTGGTCGTGCACGGCTTCCTGCCGTTCGAGTTCGGCACCATCTGCGAGGTCTTCGGCGTCGACCGGACCGACGACGGGCTGCCTCGCTACGACTTCGCCGTGGTCAGCGGCGAGCCGCCGCCGTTGCGCGCGCACAACGACTTCACCATCCAGCCCTCCTACGGCCTGCTGCGGCTGGCCGACGCGGACCTGATCGCCGTGCCCGCCGTCGGCGACGACCGGCTGGCGGCATTTCCGCCGGACCTGCTCGAGGCGCTGCGCAGCGCGGTGGATCGCGGCGCGAGGGTACTGAGCATCTGCAGCGGCGCCTTCATCCTGGGCGAGGCCGGACTGCTTGACGGCCGCCGCTGCACCACCCACTGGCGGCATGCGGCCGAGCTGGCCCGCTGTTTCCCGCAGGCGAAGGTCGATCCGGATGTGCTGTACGTGGACGATGATCCGGTCATCACAAGCGCGGGCACGGCGGCCGGCATCGACGCCTGCCTGTACCTGGTCAGGAAGGAGCAGGGGTCGCGGGTGGCCAACGGCATCGCCCGGCGGATGGTGGTGCCGCCGCACCGGGACGGCGGGCAGGCGCAGTACGTGGTGCAGCCCGTCGCCCCTTCCTGCGACGGCGCGCTGAGCGACCTGCTCGACTGGCTGGGCGGCCACCTCGACCAGACCCTGACCGTGCGTCAGCTGGCCGCCCGGGCGAACATGTCCGAGCGGACCCTGGCCAGGCGTTTCGTCCAGGACACCGGGACCACGCCGCAGCGCTGGCTGACCGGGCAGCGCATCTTGCTGGCTCAGCAGCTGCTCGAGGAGTCAGACGCGACCGTGGACGTCATCGCGGAAAGGTCGGGCTTCGGCAACGCGACCGCCCTGCGGCACCATTTCCGCGCGTGGCGCGGCACCACTCCCAACGCCTACCGCCGCCTGTTCCAAGGCGATCGCGCGGGCGCGTCACCCGGTGGCTAAGTCGAGTAATATCGGGTTATGAAGTTCCTGCTGAGGGTGCTTGTGTCCGCCGCGGCGCTCGGCGTCGCCACCGCCGCGGTCCCAGGGATTGAGCTGCTCGCCGGGAGCGGTGTGACGAAGCTGGGCACGCTGCTCGTGGTGGCCCTGATTTTCGGCCTCATCAACGCCACGCTCAAGCCGCTGATCAAGGTGGTCGGCTGCGCGTTCTACGTGCTCACGCTCGGCCTGGCCGCGCTGGTCGTCAACGGCCTGCTGCTCTGGCTGACCAGCGTGGTGGCCGGCGACCTGACCCTGCCGTTCCACGTCACCGGGTTCTGGCCGGCCTTCTGGGGCGCCATCATCGTCGGGTTGGTGAGCTGGCTGCTGCACCTGCTGATCGGGGACAACCGTCCCAGGAACGATCAGCCGCCGCCGGTTCGCGTTGTCAGAGTTCGATAGCCCCTAGACTGTCGGCTTAGACCTCTCAGCGATCAAGCGCTGAGTTACTATCCCTATCCCGGAGTGACGCGGACGTGAAGACTGACGTCGAAGAGCTTAGCCCGACCCGTGTGCGGCTGAGCGTCGAGGTGCCGTTCGATGAGCTGAAGCCCAGCCTCGACAAGGCCTATCGTGAGGTCGGACGGCAGGTCCGCATTCCCGGCTTCCGGCCGGGCCGCGTGCCGCCGCCCGTGATCGACCGCCGGGTGGGCCGCGACGTCGTGCTCAGCCAGGCCGTCAACGACGCGATACCTGATCTGTACGCGAAGGCGGTCGCGGACGGCGACGTCTACGCCCTGGGCCAGCCCGAGGTGGAGATCACCAGCATCGACGACGGCAAGGAGCTGACCTTTACCGTCGAGGTCGACATCCGGCCGAAGTTCGAGCTGCCCGACTTCGGCACCTTGTCGGTGACGGTCGACGACACAGTGGTCACCCCGGATGAGGTGGCGGAGTACCTGGGGTCGCTACAGGAGCGGTTCGCCTCGCTCAAGGGCGTGCAGCGGTCGGTGCAGCCCGACGACTACGTCTCCATCGACCTGGCTGCCACGGTGGACGGCCAGCCGGTCGAGGACGCCCAGGCCAGCGGCCTGTCCTACCAGGTCGGCAGCGAGTCCCTGCTGGACGGGCTCGACACCGCGCTGACCGGCATGGCCGCCGGGGACTCCGCGACCTTCCGGACCGAGCTGGCCGGGGGTGAGTTCGAGGGCCGCGAGGCCGACGTGACCGTCACCGTGCACAGCGTCAAGGTCAAGGAAGTGCCCGGCCTGGACGACGACTTCGCCCAGCTGGCGAGTGAGTTCGACACGCTGGGTGAGCTGCGGGCCGACACCCGCGCCCAGCTGGAGCGGATGAAGTCCATGCAGCAGGTCGTCCAGGCGCGGGATCGTGCCCTGGACGCGCTGCTCGAGGAGATCGACATCCCGCTGCCGGACAGCGTGGTGGCCGACGAAGCCAAGCAGAACCGCGAGTTGGTTACGGCCCAGCTGGACCGGGCAGGCGCCACCCTCGAGGGTTACCTGGAGATGTCGAACCAGACCGCGGAGCAGTTCGAGGCCGACGTCGACCAGCGGGCCCGCCGTTCGGTCAAGGTCAGTCTGGTGCTGGACCAGCTGGCGCGCACCGAAGAGCTCGGCGTCGACCAGGCCGAGCTCTCCGCCTACGTCACCCGGCAGGCCGAGCAGATGGGCGTGCCGCCGGAGCGGCTGGCTCAGCAGCTCGCCGACAGCGGCCAGCTCAGCTACGCCGCGGCCGAGGTGCTCCGCGGCAAGGCGATGAACCTGATCGCCGAGCGGGTGAAGGTGACCGACGCCTCGGGCCACGACGTCGACGTCAAGGCCGCCCTCAACGCGCCCCTGACCTCCGGCCCGGCCGACGACGACGCCGAGGTGGCCGACGACGACGCCGAGGTGATGGCCGAGACCGATCCCGCGGTCCAAGGGGACGACGCCGACGCTCACCTGCCGGAAAGCAGCGCAGGCGAAGAAGCCCCCGCTGCCGAAGCCCCCGCTGCCGAAGCCCCCGCTGAGGAGACTCCCGCCGAAGCCCCCGCTAAGGGACGCGCCAAGGGCAACGCCAAGGCGTAACCACCCCGCCGTCACCAGGACCCCGTCAACCGCACGCCAGCACCGTCGAGGGCACCCGGCGTCCTTCGGCGGTGCTGGCGTGCGCTCGGCTGGGCCGGCCGCGGGCGGCGCAACTCGATGCGCCAGTAGCGAACAGGGGCCTGGAAGGGACGATCGGGTTCCCCGCCCGCGTTATGGTCCTGTGAATGACACTAGACGTGACTGAAGCAGGTGAGAACGTGACTCAGCCCTTGTGGAGCCCGTCGCCGCCGTCGATCGTGGCGGCCGCGGAGCCTCCTGTCCTGCCGTTCGCAGAGCAGTTGTTCCAGCGGCTGCTGCGGCACCGCATCATCTTCCTCGGTCAGCAGGTTGACGACGACCTCGCCAACCGGATTTGCGCGGAGATCGTGTTGCTCGCCTCCGAGGATGCCAAGCGCGACATCAGCATCTACATCAACTCCCCGGGCGGCTCGGTCTACGCGGGGATGGCCATCTACGACATCATGCAGTACGTGCCCAACGACATCGCCACCTACGCGATGGGAATGGCCGCGTCGATGGGACAGTTCCTGCTGACGGCGGGCGCCCCGGGCAAGAGGTACGCGCTGCCGCACGCCCAGGTGCTGATGCACCAGCCGTCCGGCGGTATCGGCGGCACCGCGTCCGACATCAGGATCCAGGCCGAGCAGATGCTGTACATCAAGCGGACGCTGTTCGAGCGGACCGCCTTCCATACCGGGCGGCCGATCGAGGAGATCGAGCGGGACGCGGACCGGGACCGCTGGTTCACCGCGGAGGAGGCCAAGGAATACGGCTTCGTCGACAAGGTGATCCGCAGCGCCGTCGAGGTGCCCACCGAGGGTGTCCTGTCATGATCAACCCAAAGGAGCCGACCGTGAGCGAAGCCAGCTTGCGCAGCCCCCAGTCAGCGCTGGTGACCCCGCAGTCCAGGTACGTGCTGCCGTCGTTCGTCGAGCGCACCTCGTACGGGGTCAAGGAGATGAACCCGTACAACAAGCTCTTCGAGGAGCGGATCATCTTCCTCGGCGTGCAGATCGACGACGCCTCGGCGAACGACGTCATGGCCCAGTTGCTGACGCTTGAGGCCATCGATCCCGATCGCGACATCACCATCTACATCAACTCGCCCGGTGGGTCGATGACCTCGATGATGGCAATCTACGACACGATGCAGTTCATTCAGCCCGACATCCAGATCTGCTGCATCGGGCAGGCCGCCTCGGCCGCCGCGGTGATCCTCGCCGCGGGGACCAAGGGCAAGCGGATGGCGCTGCCCAACTCCAGGATCCTGATCCACCAGCCGGCCACCGAGGGCGGCTACGGCCAGTCCAGTGACATGGAGATCCAGGCGCGGGAGATCCTGCGGATGCGGGCCGCGATGGAGGTCATTTTGTCCCGGCACACCGGTCAGGACGAGGAGAAGGTCCGCCGTGACATCGAGCGGGACAAGTTCCTCACCGCGGAGGAGGCCAAGGAGTACGGCCTCATCGATGAGGTGCTGACCATGATCAAGAGAGGCAGCGAACGCGCTGTCGAGGTAGTGTCGTCCTAACCAGGAGGACATAGCTCTTCCCTGATGGGCCGCTTTAGGGGTTTGATGGTGTTCATCGGAACCCAGGAGGCGGTACCGTCGATATGCAAGCGCTTGACGGCCTCGCGGGACATGTCCGCTGGAGGCGGCCGGTACGGTCGCCTCGTGGCGGCACCATGTAAAGGAGTATCTGGGTGGCACGCATCGGTGACGGTGGCGACCTGCTGAAGTGCTCGTTCTGCGGTAAGAGTCAGAAGCAGGTCAAGAAGCTCATCGCCGGCCCAGGCGTGTACATATGCGACGAGTGCATCGACCTCTGCAACGAGATCATTGAGGAAGAGCTCGCCGAGCCCACCGAGTTCAAGTGGGACAGCCTGCCGAAGCCGCGAGAGATCTACGAGTTCCTCGACGCTTACGTGATCGGCCAGGACAAGGCCAAGAAGGCCCTGTCCGTGGCCGTGTACAACCACTACAAGCGCGTTCAGTCGGGGGAAGACCGGCCAGGCGACGAGGGTGTCGAGCTGGCCAAGTCCAACATCTTGCTGCTCGGTCCGACCGGTTCGGGCAAGACGCTGCTAGCCCAGACGCTGGCCCGGCTGCTCAACGTGCCGTTCGCGATCGCCGACGCGACCGCCCTGACCGAGGCCGGCTACGTCGGTGAAGACGTCGAGAACATCCTGCTCAAACTGATCCAGGCGGCGGACTACGACGTCAAGAAGGCCGAGACCGGGATCATCTACATCGACGAGATCGACAAGATCGCCCGGAAGAGCGAGAACCCGTCGATTACCCGTGATGTCTCGGGCGAGGGCGTGCAGCAGGCGCTGCTGAAGATCCTGGAGGGCACCACCGCCTCGGTACCACCGCAAGGCGGACGCAAGCACCCGCACCAGGAGTTCATCCAGATCGACACGACCAACGTGCTGTTCATCTGCGGCGGGGCGTTCGCGGGACTCGAGAAGATCATCGAGCAGCGCTCCGGCCACAACGGGATGGGCTTCAACGCCAAGCTGCGGGTCAGGAACGTGAACACTGACCAGTTCGGCGAAGTGATGCCGGAGGACCTGCTGAAGTTCGGGATGATCCCCGAATTCGTCGGCCGCCTGCCGGTTATCACCAGCGTGCACAACCTGGACAGGGACGCGCTCATCCAGATCCTGACCGAGCCGCGTAACGCGCTGGTGAAGCAGTACCGCCGGCTCTTCGAGCTGGACGGCGTGGACCTTGAATTCACCACCGACTCGCTAGAGGCCATCGCCGACCAGGCGAACCTGCGTGGCACCGGAGCCCGCGGCCTGCGCGCGATCCTGGAGGAAGTCCTGCAGTCGGTCATGTACGAGGTGCCGAGCCGTAAGGACGTCGAGCGCGTCGTGATCACGCGCGAAGCCGTGCTGGAGAATGTCAACCCGACCATCGTCCCGCGGGACGTCACGCGGCGCACTCCGCGGGAGAAATCTGCCTGAGCCGGCCCCTGCTCCGTCGCCTTCGGGGTAACGTGACCGTGACGGCTTCGGTCCTCGCGGGCTTTAGTTGGCTCTAGTACGGGTGTGTGATAACTAGGGGTTGAGCTGCTAGTTTGCGCAGTGAATGTCTAGTTTGCCCGATGTCGACTTTGGGGGTATTGCCCGCGATCTTCGCGGTTCGTGTGTAGCCTCCTGCGTATTGCCGTTGGTCTGGCGGGGTTCCCGCTCACGCCAGGATCTCGGACGCTGACAAAGCAGCCGTCTTCCATAGCGACGGGGAATTGAGCACAGATGAGTGGTTGGGATGCCCCTACGGGGAGTCGGGCCTCACGCGAGGAACCGGAAGAGTCCGCCGGATCGGATGAGCAAGGTTATCAGCCGGACCAGCCGGCGGTCGGCTACCGCGCCGCGCGTGGCGGAGAAAATCCGCGGCGCGCCGGACGGCGGGGTTTGCCCGGCTATGACCAGGCCCAATCCTACGATCAGCAGGCCGACTACGAGAACGGCTCTGGCTACGCGCCGGGGACCGGCTACCCGCCAGCGACCGGCTACGGTCAGGGACCGGGTTACGGTCAGGGACCGGGTTCCGGTCAGGGACCGGGTTCCGGTCAGGGACCGGGTTCCGGTCAGGGACCGGGTTCCGGTCAGGGCACGGGCTACGGTCAGCCGCCAGGCTACGGTTCCGGGCCGCAGAGCTCGCTTTCCTCAGGCCCGCAGCGCTCCATCGCCCCAAGGCCGCTAGATCCGGACAGCGACGAAACCCAGCGCGTGGTCCCCCTAGGGGCCCAGGGTCCGGCCGGCCCGCCGCCTGGCTCAGCCCCGCGACGCGCGATCGGCCCGGCTCCCGAGCTTCCCCCCGCCGAGGGCACCCGGCCGGGCTGGACCGAGGAGCGGCCGGCTTTCCATAGCCCGCAGACCTTTGGAGCCCAGCAGGGTTACGGCAGCCAGGGCTACGGCCCCGATCAGGGTTACACCCCGCGGTCGGCTTATGGTCCGGAAGGGTCCGGCGGTGAACCCGGCTACGGGCCGCCGCCACCGACAGCCGACCGTACCTACGACCCAGGCGCCTCCGCTCCGGACGAGTACGGCCAGCCGGGTTACGGCCAGGACCGCTTCGGCCAGCAGGGCTACGGCCAGCAGGACTACGGCCAGCAGGACTACGGCCAGGCAGGCTCATCGTGGCCGGACCATGACTATCAGACCGAGGTCTACCCCCAGGGCGGGCCGGCTTCCGCTGCCGACTACCCGCAGAGCGGCTTCGGCCAGGACGTTCGCGACCCGGGTACGCCTCGCCAAGTGCCAGGTTCGCCGACCCCGCCCAGCGGCCTGGGGGCCGATAGCTACCAGGCCCAGGCCTACCCGCAGCAGGGACCTGACTCGCCCGGCGCTGCGCCGGACGGTTTCCCCCAGCCCACCTTCACCCCGAACGGCTTCACCCCGGGCGGCACCAGCCCCAACGGTATCGCCTCGAACGGTGCCGCCCCGAACGATGCCGCCTCTGACGTTCAGGCCCCTGACAGCTTCAGGCAGACTCCAGGCCAGGGCGCCTTTCCCGCGGGGGGCTACGGCCAGACGGGCTACGACCAGAACGGCTACAGCCAGACGGGCTACGACCAGAACGGCTACGACCAGAACGGCTACGACCAGAACGGCTACGACCAGAACGGCTACGACCAGAACGGCTACGACCAGAACGGCTATAGCCAGAACGGCTACGGGTCCGGCGGTTTCGGCCCACCCGCCGGCCAGCCCGCCGGCCCG
>Ga0224557_1000250_pt1 | contig 61366 bp, 53 predicted proteins | sample 714S31014metaG_FD_180677 | JGI IMG/M metagenome (GOLD analysis project Ga0224557, IMG submission 180677) | Peat soil microbial communities from Stordalen Mire, Sweden - 717 S3 10-14 | ecosystem: Environmental > Terrestrial > Soil > Wetlands > Peat | place: Sweden: Norrbotten County, Stordalen...
CCGCCGTCCAGGTCATCCGCAGCCCGAACGCGACCTCATCGGCGGCGAACTCACTGACCGGCACCCGCTCATCCGCGGCCGGCTGGCCGCCGCCGGCCGGGGCCGCAGCGGCCGGGGCGGACCCGGCTGGCCGCCGCCGGCCGGCCCGGTACCGGCCGGCCCGGTACCGGCCGGCCCGGTGCCGGCCGGCCCGGTACCGGCCGGCCCGGTACCGGGCCGGCCCGGTGCCGGCCTTGTCCCGGCGGTCCGGGGTAGCGGGGTGGCGCAGGGCCAGTTCCCGCATCGCGGACAGCTCGAGCCAGGTACCCCAGGAAGCCATCCGCCGGCCGGCCGCGATCACCGCGAACACGAAGTCATCGCAGGCCCCGGCCAGCCCGGCGCCGTCGCCCCCGGCCACCGCGGCAGTCAGCCCGGCCAGCAGCGGCCCCGGCGCGATCGCCGGAGCCTCGCCGTCACCGGTGAACCCGGCCAGGTCCGCGTTCCCAGCCGGCACGGACAGGAACAAGCCCTGCTCCGGGCACTCGCCCGGGGGCAATTCCTCCCCCCAGTCATCCTCCGGCGGGTCACCGCAGCCACCGTCATCCCCGCGTCCCTGGCCGGCGCCACGAGGACCGTCCCCGATGCCCGGCGGCAGCGCGGGACCCGCAGGCTCCTCGCCGTCATCCCCGCAGCCGCGGAACGGTCCTTCGGACATGAGTCACCCTTCATACGGGAGAACGATCTCAGTGACGCCTACCACGATTCTATCGAACTCACACTCGAATATCTACCTGACTACGGCTATCTTGAGGAAATTTTCCACGAAGAGCGCCCAGCCGAGGCGGGTGACCTGGCCGTAAACTCAGCCGATTGACCTGGCCGTAAACTCAGCCGATTGACCTGGCCGTAAACTCAGCCGATTGACCCGCGTGGCACGGGCTGGCGTGGACCTGGGCTGACATTGGACGAAGTGGAATTGTCCGGTCAGCTCGGCGAAAGGGTCGCGGCGGAACGGGCCTCGACGTGGGCGGTCACGGATTGCCCGGCAGGTTCGAAGTCAGCTCGGGGGCGGCCCCCGGCAAGCCCGGAGGCGGCACGCAGCGCCATGGACTGGGCGTGCTGGGGCCCGCGACACGGCCTGATGTGCCGCCCCGCCAGGTTTGAGTGTCAGCTGGCGGCTGCGGCGGGCAGACTGGTGCCGGTTAGCGGGGTGCCGGTTTCCACGAGTGTTTTCAGTCCGCTGAGGACGAACATCCAGCCGGGCCCGGAGACGCTGGCTGCGGTCTTCGGCGCCGAATCCAGCTGGTCGTGGGTCAATGTCAGCTTGCAGTACCCCCCCTCTTGCGGCTCGATTTCCCAGGTGACACGGCTCGGCTGCTCCTTGGCCATGTCGGCGTCGTACAGGGAGCGCCACTGGTGCACGAGGCGACGCGGCGGGTCGTACTCGAGCACCGGGCCGTCGCCCCAGGTGGCACCGTCCGGCCCGTGCGAGACGTACCGCTCGGGGCTGACCTCGATCCGGGCACCGTGGAAGTAACGTGCGGTGAAGTCGGGTGTGGTGATGGCTTGCCAGATCTTCTCGGGGCTGGACTTGATGAAAACCTGGTAGATCTGGTCCGTCGTCGTGATCATTCGTTATCCTCCAGAGCGTTCTTGAGACTGGCCAGCAGTGAGGCCGGCCCTTCTGTGTACTTGTCGATCCAGCGGTCGTGGATGAGGCGGATCGGGACCGGGTTAAGGAAGTGGAGCTTCTCCCGGCCTGAGCGGCGCGTGACGACCAGGCCGGCCTCTTCCAGAATCCGCAGGTGCTTCATCACCCCGAACCGGGTCATCTCCGTGCCGGCCTCCAGGTCGGTGAGCGTACGGCCGTCGCGCTCGAAGAGCCGGTCCAGCAGGAGGCGCCGGGTGGGATCTGCGAGCGCCTTGAAGACGCGGTCGTCATCCATTACGCAGCAAAATAGGTGACCGAAAGGTCACATGTCAAGGCGGCAAAGACAAGCCGACGAGGTACAGGGGGCGCTGGGCGGGTCCGGGCGGCCCTGGGCTGATCTGGACGGAGCTGGACGGAGCTGGAATTGCCTGGTCAGCTCGGCGGAAGGGTCATGGAGAAACGGGCCTCGACGTGGGCGGTTACGGATTGCCTGGCTGGTTCGAAGTCAAGCTGAGGAGGCGGCCCCCCGGCGAACCCGGCGGCAGCACGCATTGCCATGGGCCGGGCGCCGGATCCGCGCTCGCCGGGTGAGGTGAGCAGGCCTGGGTCGGCTGCCTCAATCAGCCCGGCGATGCTGCCGCCAAAGGCCTCGGCGTATTCGCGGGCGCGCACTATGGCGTCTTGCGCCGCCGCGAGCCGCGCGTCACGGTAGACCGGGCTATCCGGACGCAGTGCCCACCACGGTCCGGCTACGGTGACCAGATCCTCGTCCGCCAGGCTGGCCACGAGGTCCCCGAGGACGGTGAAGTCCCGGACCGTGACCCGCACGCTGGCCACGCCTAGATAACCAGCGACGCGCTCACTGACCGTCTTCTTTTCCTTGATTTCCGGGCGGACGCTGGCTGGCCTGCTCTCCAGCTTCTCCACCGCCTCGCCGTAGCCCTTGATCAGGCTGATGACGTGCTGATTCCGGTGGGCCAGCCGACTGAGCACCGTTGTCCGGTCACGGTCGCGGGCCTGGATCGTGACTTCCACCTCGGCGATCTCGGGCTCAACTTCCAGCCAGGCCTCGCCCCGTACCGAGATAACCGGCTGCCCGTTCATCGCTGCTCCTTTGCGTCACCGGACAGCTTAGGCCGTGAACCAGCTATTCGCGCCGCGGTGATCTGGCCTCGGATGCGGGTCTGCCGGGATGGTGAAACCTTAGCGGTCTTCACGGTTGCGGATGCTCGCCGGGAGCAGCTGGCTCGCCGGGAGCAGCTGGCTCGTCGGCCCATTCCGGCGGCGTGATCGTGCCGGCCTGCCAGTCGCTGCGCACGACGGCGTACCCGACGGCGTCGTAGACCGTCCCGCCTGGGGCGGCCCATGCCTGGCGGTAATGGGCTTCCTTGACGTACCCGCAGGCGCGGAATGTGCGCCGCATGGCGTGGTTGTCCTGGCGAGTGGTGCCCTCGATGCGACGGATGCCGGGAAACTCGGTGAACAGGTAGCCAGTGAGCCAGCGCAGCGCGCGGGTGCCCAGTCCCGCGCCCCGGTAGGCCGCGCGGATGCGCAGGTCGAACAGGGGCGTGTCGTCGCCAAGGTCCATCAGCCGGATCAGGCCCGCCTCGGTGCCGGTGCCGGTGCTGGTGCTGGCGCCGGTGCTGGTGCTGGTGACAATCCAGAAGGTGCGGGTCCGATCGTTGTCATAGAGCCCGGCCGCCGACTGCTGGCGGATCTGGGCCGCGCTGGGTGCGCTGTCCCCGTGGTACGGCCAGTCCTCGGTGGTCAGGAACTCCGCGAGCAGGTCCGCCTCGGCCGGGACGAACCGCCGGTAACGGATGTCGTCCATGTGGCATCTGTGATCGGCGGGGCCGGGTCAGCCGGCCGCGTACTCGGCGGCGGTGAGCATCTGCCGGCCGACGGGCTGCAGGTCGAGTTTGGTGCAGAGCAGCCCGGTCGACACCCGCTCGACCACGCCCCATTCCCAGATCGCGGTGGCGTCCAGACCGCAGCGCGCGGCCAGCCACCTGGCCCGGGCCCGGGGATCGCCGCCCATCAGCTCCACCGGGTCCTCGCGCATCACAACCCCCAGGTCGTACTCGGCCTCGGCCAGCAGGCCGTCGGGGTCGACGAGTTTGAACCCGGTGCCCGCCTCCAGCACGTTCCACTGGTGCACGTCCCCGTGCACAAGCACGGCCCGCTCGTCGTCGTGGGCCTCGATCCGCCGGGCGGCGCAGGCCAGCGCGTCATCGACCGCGCGGAGCGAGCACGGGTGGCCGAGCTCGGTCCAGGTCTCGGTGATGAAGTCGATCAGCCAGCGGCCCTTCTCGGCGCCGGTGGGCAGGCCACAGCCCGCGGCCGGGCGCCAGATCCGGCGGGCCGTCGCGGACAAGATCTCGTGCCGTCGCCCGATGGGCAGCCCAAGCTGGTCCAGCGAGCGGCCGAGCCGCTCGAGCAGCAGCGCGCCGCGGGCCGGGTCCGCCCGCAGCAGCCGCCCGCAGCCATCGCCGTCGACCAGCCGCAGGACGGTGATCTCGCGCGCCGCATAATCGCCGGGCCGCGGGATCATCAGCTTCAGCACCGCCGGCGTGCCGTCGTCGAGGATGGCCTGGGCGACGAAAGCCTCGGTCGAGTCGTCATAGCGGCGGCCCACCGTGATCCGCCAGTCCCGTTCCAGACCAGCCACCAGCTCAGGCAGGCCGTCGATCCAGTCCGCCGCGCCGGCCGCCAGGGCCTTGTTGCGTACGACCCGGCCCGGTGTGATCACCGGGCCAGGATAGCCGCCCGGCTGGCCCCGCCGCCGCTGGCTACGCCGCCGCTGGCTCCGCGGCCGGCTGGCCCCCCCGCCCGGCTGGCTAAGCGGTCAGTGGCATGACCAGGACGGGCTTGGTGGTGGGATGCGAGGTTCCGCCTGCGGGCTCGACGGTGATGCCGATCTGGTCGCCTGACCGCACCCCGGAGGCGAGCAGCTGGCTGGCCAGCCTTGGCTGGGCAATCAGCCCGGCCGAGCGGGCGCCCGACGGGCTCATCACCCAGGCCTGGTACACCCGGCCCGACGGCAGTGACGGCATCCCCGTGGTGGTGATGACAGCGGCATCTCGATCGCCGGAGTAGACCACCGTGACGAGCCCGCCGGTGCGGGTCCGCATGGTTTCCAGCCGGGCATCGGGCGCCTGCACCACCTTGGTGATGGCCGCGGCACTGGCCTGGGCCGAATTGAGCTGGTGCTGGGTCGACACCTGCGTGATGCCAAGGCCGACGGCCACCGCCACGCTGGCCGCGGCGAAGGCGCCGATCAGCCGCGGCGACCGAAGCCGCCGGCGATCCCTGGGGTGGTCGCGCGGGTGGTCCAGGGGATGGGCCCGCGGGCGCACCCGCCCGCCGGTCCGCTGAAACAGGTGAGCGCGAGCCCGCACCGTCTTCTGGCGGGGCAGCAGGCGGAACCGTTCGTTCTCCAGCGGCGGCAGCTGCCTGGTCTGGTAGGTCGCGGCCAGCACCCGCTGCTCCATCTGGGCCGGCGGCCTGATCGTCTTGGCCACCGCCAGCCGGGCCGCGGTCTCCCGCAGGCCGCGGACCTCCGCCTCGCAGGACGGGCATCGTTGCAGGTGACGCTCGAAGTCCTCGCGTTCGGTCTCGCTCAGGGCGTCAAGGACGTAACTGCCGGTGAGCACGTGCATATCGTCAGGCAACGTTTTCACCACTCCACCCCCATGCAATCGCGCATCCTGATCAGACCGTCGCGGATCCGGGTCTTCACGGTGCCGAGGGCGACCTCGAGCAACTGTGCGACCTCAGGATAGGAATATCCACCGTAATACGCGAGTTTGATCGACTCCCGCTGGATTTCGGTGAGGCCATCCATGCAGCGGCGCACCCGCTGGCCCTCCAGCGACGCCTCGACCTCGTCGGCCACATCGGCCACATCGGCCATCATGTCCGGCGCCACCTTCTGTTCCCGGCGCGAGACCGCATTTTCCGAACGGACCCGGTCCACCGCGCGCCGGTGCGCAATGGTCAGCGCCCAGGCCGCCCCGCTGCCCCGGGCCGGGTCGAACCTGGACGCGGTGCGCCAGACCTCGAGCAGCACCTCCTGGGCGACTTCCTCGGACTGGGCCGGGTCTCGCAGTACTTGCCGCACCACCCCGTACACCGGTCCGGCCAGCTCGCCGTAGACCCTCTCGAACGCCTGGTGATCACCCCGTGCGACCTGGACAAGCAGCGAGGCCAGATCTCGGCGCTCCCCCCCGGCGGCGCCGGGATCCGGCTGTCTCTCCCGCATCTCAGGCCTGTTCATGTTCTGCATTCGGAACACACGGGCGAGTGGATTGCTCCAGATCAGCACTGATGTCGGCCAATCCGCTTGGCCGGCAGGTCCGAATGGGCCCCGTGATGACAACAACGGGACATGCCGCGGTGCGCCGCCTACTAGCAGGTGCGCTGACCGGTGTGCTGACCGCCGCCGTGGCGCTCGGCGTCGCCGAGCTCGCGGCCGCGATCATCGGCCCGAACAGTGCTCCCGTCATCGCGGTCGGAGATGTGGCGATCAACCTGACCCCCATTCCTGTCAAGGAATTCGCGATCGCGCACTTCGGTTCGCACGACAAAGAAGCCCTGCTCGGCGGCATCGTGGTGGTGCTGCTCGCGGTCGCGGTGGGAATCGGCATCGCGGCCGTCCGCCGGATCGGCTACGGGCTGGCCGGCCTGGCCGTCTTCGCCGTCATCGGCGCCGCCGCGGCTATCCACCTACCCGGCGCCAGCTTTACCGACGTGATCCCCACGCTGGCCGGGGTGATCGTGGCCGCCGGAGCGCTGATCGTGCTGGTCCGCGCGGTCCGGCCCGCCATCCCGGCCGCGGGTGCTGGCCCGGGCTCTGGGCTGGCCTCGGAATCTGGGCTGGCCTCGGAATCTGGGCTGGCTGTGAGCACGCCGGACCGCCGTCGCTTCCTGGTTGCGGGGGCGGGAGCGGCGGCGGTGGCGGTGGTAGCCGGGGGCGGCGGGGACAAGCTGCTCGGACGGTTCAGCATCGCCTCGTCCCGGGCCCAGGTCCGGCTGCCTGTCCCGGCCGTGCGGGCGGCGGCCGTCCCGGCCGGAACGGCGCTGAACGTCCCCGGGCTGACCCCGTTCTTCACCGACAACGCCAGCTTCTACCGCGTCGACACCGACCTGGTGCTGCCGCAGGTATCGCCGTCCAGCTGGACGCTGAAGATCGACGGGATGGTCGACCACGAGCTCGAGTTCAGCTACGCCGAGCTGCTGAAGATGCCGATGACCGAGACCGACATCACGCTGGTCTGCGTCTCGAACCAGGTCGGCGGCAGCTACAACGGCAACGCCAGATGGCTGGGCGTGCCGGTGGCCGATGTGCTGCGCCGGGCCGGGGTGAAGGCGGGCGCGGATCAGGTGCTGTCCGCCGCTACCGACGGGATGACCATCTCCACCCCGCTGACCGCCCTGACCGACGGCCGGCCCGCGCTGATCGCGGTGGGCATGAACGGCCAGCCGCTGCCGATCGCGCACGGCTTCCCGGCCCGGATGATCGTGCCCGGCCTGTACGGCTACGTGTCCGCGACCAAGTGGCTGACCAAGCTGACCGTGACCACGTTCGCGGCGCAGAAGGCGTACTGGACCCAGCGCGGCTACTCGGCGCAGGCACCGATCAAGACCGAGTCGCGTATCGACGTACCCCGGCCGCTTTCCAGCCTGGGGGCCGGCCGCATCGCGGTGGCGGGGGTGGCCTGGGCTCCGGCCAAGGGCATCGCCAAGGTCGAGGTCAACGTGGACAACGGCCCGTGGCAGCGCGCCACGCTGGCCGCCGCCGACGGCATCCACACCTGGCGGCAGTGGATGTGGGCCTGGGACGCCAAGCCCGGGCTGCACACCCTCGGAGTCCGCGCCACCGATAACTCAGGCGCGACGCAGACATCGCAGCGCGCCTACCCCGTGCCCAACGGCGCCAGCGGTTGGGACTCAGTCGTGGTGACCGTCACGTAACCCGAGTGCGGCACCACGTCGCACCTCAATTCAGTAAACCTACATTGGAGAACTCACAGTGAAGCACCAACTTCTCGCCGTATCCGGCCTCGCGCTGAGCCTCGCCCTGGGCGCGGCGGCCTGCAGCTCCAGCGGTTCGTCCACCGCGGCCTCCGGCTCAGGCTCGTCCGCCCCGGCCGCCTCGGGCTCCTCCGCCCCGGCGGCGGCGGGTTCCTCCGCCCCGGCCGCGGGCGGTTCCGGCGCGGCCGCCGCCATGGACTTCGGCTCGGGGTGCTCCTCGGTGCCGAAGTCCGGCGCGGGCAGCTTCACCGGCATGGCCACCGCGCCGGTGGCTACCGCTGCTTCGGCTAACCCGGTGCTGTCCACGCTGGTCGCGGCGGTTAAGGCGGCCGGCCTGGTCGACACGCTGAACTCCGCGAAGAACATCACCGTGTTCGCCCCGGACAACGCCGCGTTCGCCAAGATCCCGGCGGCCACGCTGAAGAGCCTGCTGGCCAACAAGGCCGAACTGACCAAGATCCTCACCTACCACGTCGCGGGCGCCCGTTACACCCCCGCCCAGCTGGCTACCGGCGCGAAGATCAAGACCCTGGAAGGCGGCTCGGTTACCCCCGCCGACATGAGCGGCAGCTACAGCGTGAACGGCGCCGACGTGATCTGCGGCAACGTGCAGACCGCTAACGCCACCGTCTACATCATCAACACCGTCCTGACGCCCCCGTCCTCCTGAGCACTGACAGCCCCGCCCGGACTCCGGGCGGGGCTGTGGCATGACCAGAGTCGTTCGGCCTAAGAAAGCTCGACGATCGGGTCGGGGTATTTGGGGTAGCCCAGACGCTTGCGGCCGGCGTCGCCGAGCCGCCACGGCGTCTGGATCCGGGCCGGGTCCAGGTCCGCCAGCTCGGGGACGTAGCGGGCCACGTACTGGCCGGCCTTATCGAACCGCTGGGCCTGGCGCAGCGGGTTCATCACCCGGTTCGGCCGGGTGTTGTTCCCTGTCCCGGCCACCCACTGCCAGTTGCCCCCGTTACAGGCCACGTCGCCGTCCGCGAGCAGCGCGCCGAAGTGCGCATATCCGTGCCGCCAGTCGATGCCCAGGTTGCGGGTCAGGAACGAGGCCGTGATCATCCGGGCCCGGTTGTGCATGAACCCCTCGGCGGCCAGCTGGCGCATTCCGGCGTCCACGATCGGTATCCCGGTCTGCCCGGCGCGCCAGGCCTCCAGCGCATGGGCATCGGTGTGCCAGGACGCGCCGGGCCGGTAGTTCTTCCTGGCCATGTCCGGGAACGCCGCGGTGACCTGGTAAAAGAAATCTCTCCAGGCCAGCTGCCGGCAGAACTCCTCACCGCCGGGACGGCCCCCAAAATCCCTGGCGCCGATCGCCACCTCGAGCGGTGACACGCAGCCGAACCGCAGGTACGCGCTGAGCCGGGAGGTCTGATCGCCGGCCAGGTCGTCATGGTGCTCGTCGTAACCGGCGAGCTGGCCGCGCCGCCAGCCGGTGAACCGCTGCCGGCCGGCCGTCTCGCCGCCCGGCGCCAGGCCGGGCGAGACGCCCGGGCCGGCGGTAGGGAGCTGGCCCGGGTGCTTGACGTGAGGCGTCGTGATGGCCCGCGGCACCGGGTAGTGCGGGCGCCAGCGGGCCGCGCGCCAGGCCCGCCAGTACGGGGTGAAGACCCGGTAGTGGCCGCCGCTGGCCGGCTTCAGGTCGGCCGGAGGCACCACCGTCAGGCCAGCCGTGACGTTGAGGTCAAGCCGGCGCTTGGCGCAATCGCGTTCGAGCCGCTGGCGGCGCCGGCTGGCGTAGTGCGACACGTCGTCGGCCAGGTAGACCGCCTCCGCGTTCACCTCGGCGGCCAGCTTGACCACCTCGGCGGCCGGATCGCCGGTGCGGATGACCAGCTCGCCGCCGAGCTGGCGCATGTTATCGCGCAGGTCGGCCAGGGACTGCGCGAGGAAGGCGATCCGGTTCGGCGGGCCCCCGATGGCGGGGTCGACGACGAACAACGGGACCACCTGCCGGGCGCGGTCGCACGCCAGGTGCAGCGCGGGGTTGTCGTGCAGCCGGAGGTCGCGCGTGAAAAGCACGATCGCGGTTTCCATCCACCGTCCTTTCCTCGAAGAGTGGATCTGCGTTCACTGGCCCTTAGCCGCTCTGGGCGGGCGCGGGAAGAAACCGCTGGTCCGCCTGATGTACTCGGCGTACTGCGGGCGGTCCGCCATCCGGCGTTCGGTGAGGGCCTGGCCCGAGCCCCGGGTCAGCAGGAACGTCATCAGCAGCGGGCCCACGATGGTGGGCACCTCGGCCCAGGACCCCAGGCTGATGCCGAATAGCCCCCACCACATGCAGAAATCGCCGAAGTAGTTGGGGTGCCTGGTGTAGCGCCACAGGCCGCGGTCCATGACCATGCCCTTATGGGCGGGATCGGCCTTGAACCGGGCCAGCTGCCAGTCGCCGACGGACTCGAAGACGAAACCGCCTAGCCACAGGGCCGCACCGATGACCGCGACCGGCCCGACCCGGGCCCGCTCCAGCATGCCCGCCTGGATGGGCAGGCAGGCCACCCACAAGATCAGCGCCTGGAGCAGGTAGACGGTGCGCAGCGCGTAGAGGTTCTTGTCGCCCTTGGCCTTGCTCAGCAGATCGCGGTAGCGCGGGTCCTCGGGCTTGCCGCGGTTGCGCGCGCCGATATAAACGGCCAGCCGCATCCCCCACACCACGGCCGCGACCGCGAGCAGGGTACGACGGGCGGGCTGGCCGTAGCCGACCGAGCTGACCAGGGCGACCAGCGCGGTCAACGCGATGCCGACGCCCCACGCGGTATCCACCACACTGTGCTTGCCTGCCTTCAGCGCGATACCGAACGTGACCGCCATCATCACCAGCAGGCCGGCCGCGGTGCAGCCCAGGGTGACGAAGAACGGACCGGCAGGCAGACCGCTCACCGCTCTGGCCTGACGGCCAGGATCTGGTCCACGCCCATCCGGCCTTCCTCGAACGCCAGCGCGCCGCCGGCCAGGTACAGCCGCCAGACCCGGATCTGCTCCGCGGTGAGGATCTGGCTGACCGCGGGCAGGTTGTTCTCGAAGTTGTCCAGCCAGGCCCGGATGGTGCGGACGTAGTGGGTGCGCATCGCCTGCACCCCGACGACCTCGAACCCGGCGTTCTCGATCAGCCGCACCGTCTCCCCCACCGGGCGCATGGTCATGTCGGCCGCGATGTAGGACTCGATGAACGGGCCGCCGCCGGGAGCGCGCGAGCCACGGGACATCTGCTGGATGAGCAGGCGACCGCCCGGCCGGACCAGCCGGTACAGCTCGGCGCAGAACCGGGGATAGTTCTTGGCGCCGACGTGCTCGCCCATCTCCACCGACGCGATCGCGTCGTACGGGCCGCCGGCGGTGTCCCGGTAGTCCTGGATCCTGACCTCGGCGCGGTCCGCCAGTCCCAGGCCGCGGACCCGCTGCCTGACGTAGCCGCCCTGCTCGCTGGACAGGGTCACGGCGGTCACCTGGGCCCGGTGGTCGCGGGCCGCGTGCACGGTCAGCGAGCCCCAGCCACAGCCCATGTCGAGCAGCGAGCTACCCGGTTCGAGCTCGAGCTTGCGGCAGATCAGCTCGAGCTTGGCACGCTGGGCGTCTTCCAGGGTGCCCTTGTCCTGCGGCCAGTAGGCGCTGGAGTAAGCCATGTTCGGGTCGAGGATGAGCTGGTAGAAGGCGGCGGGCACGTCGTAGTGACCGGCGATCACGGCCCGGTCCCTGGCCCGGCTGTGCAGGCGGCCGCTGACCCGCAGCTCGGAACGTGGCGCGGGCGGCGGGGACCACGGCGGCCCGAGCACCTTCAGCCGGGCCGCCGCCGGGATCGCGGCCAGCGCGGTCCTGGCCAGCGCGACCCTGGCCAGTGCGGTCCTGGCCAGCGCGACCCTGGCGTTCATGGGGGTCTTGGGGTGGCCGGTCCGGCCCAGGACCTGGCGCAGGCCGTCGGTGAGGTCACCTTCCACGTCGAGGTCGCCGCTGATGTAGGCGCGGGCCAGGCCGAGCTCGCCCGGGCGCCACAGCATGCGGCGCAGCGCGTTCGGTGATCTGAGCACGGCCACCGGGCCCGCCTTGGGGCCTTGGGGTCCGGCCTCGCTGCCGTCCCAGGCCCGCAGCCGGACTGGCAAGTCCAGGCCGGCGTGCGTCTTCAGCAGGGACGCGATGACCTCGGCCACGGGTTCCCGCTTGGCGTCGGCGGGGGTCATATGCGGGCCAGGGTGAGCTGGCTGACGTCGATGTATCCGGCCCGGAAACCGGCTTCTGAGTAGCTCAGGTAAAAGCTCCACATCCGCCTGAAGACCTCGTCGAAGCCGAGTCGCTCAACCTCGCCGGAGTAGGCGCTGAACCGGTCCCGCCAGATCTTCAGCGTCTCCGCGTAGTGGGCACCGAAGTCGTCCCTGGCGGTGATCCGCAGCCGGGTGGATCTGGCCAGGCTGTTCTCGATCGCGGTGACCGAGGGCAGCAGGCCGCCGGGAAATATGTACTTGTGGATCCAGGTGTAGGTGCGGCGGGTCGCCAGCATCCGTTCGTGCCCCATCGTGATCGTCTGCAGCCCGACCCGGCCGCCGGGCGCCAGGTGCGCATCAAGCGCGGTGAAATAGGCATCCCAGTAGCGTTCGCCGACCGCCTCGAGCATCTCGACCGAGCAGATCGCGTCGAACTTTCCGTCGATGTCCCGGTAGTCGCGGAGCTGCACGCTGATCTGGCTGGCCAGCCCGGCCTCGGCCACCCGCCGGACGGCGAGCGCCTGCTGTTCGGCGGAGATCGTGATGGTGACCACGCTGGCCCCGCGCCGGGCGGCCCGCAGGGCCAGTTCGCCCCAGCCGGTCCCGACCTCAAGCACCCGGCAGCCCGGCCCCACCCCGGCCCGGTCGAGCAGCAGGTCGATCTTGCGGTGCTGCGCGGCGGCGAGCATCGACGCCGCTGCGATCGGGTCTGGGTCTGGTTCTGGGTCTGGGGCGACCGGGGCGCCGTCGGGCCCGGTGCCGAACACCGCCGCGGAATAGGTCATGGTCTCGTCGAGGAACAACGCGAACAGTTCGTTCGACAGATCGTAGTGACGGCCGATGTTGCGGCGCGCGCCTTCCCTGGTTTGCTGGTCATCGGACGGGTGCCGGCGCACCGCGAGCTGGCGCAGCCGCTGCTGCCAGGGCGGCACCAGGTCGCCGACGTTAGCGGCGAATACGGTGAGCACCCCGGTCAGGTCGGCGCTGTCCCAGTCCCCGGCCATGTACGACTCACCGAAGCCGATCAGGCCGGAGGCGCCGAGGCGGCGGAAGAAGTCCCTGGGGCGGTGCAGGACCATGATCGGAGCGGCGGGTCCGCCCGCGCCGATCATGCGCTCGTCGGGAAACCGGACCCGCAGCGGCAGTTTGGCCACCCCGGTGGTGAACAGGCCACGGGCGATGGCGGCGCGGGCGGACGGACCGGGGGCGGTGGCGACATCCGGCCACCGTTCGGCGTCAATGGTCCGGTGCGCGGCGTGGCGCTGCGTGCTCGTGCTGGTCACTGAACCCCCTCCTGGGGTAGATGAGCAGGCCGCGGTGCTATCCGCAGCCCGCGAAGGTACAGCTTGATCCCCTGCCAGTGGATCCGGGCGACCACGGCTATGGGCGCGGCTGGATGCCGGAAAGCGGCGGCGATCAGGGCGGCCGCGGTGGCCGGGACGCCCCGGCCGTGCACGCTGGCCGCGAACGAGTGCCCGTCCGGGCGGCGCAGGACGATGCTCAGGGACAGCCGCTCACCTGGTTCGGGCAGGCTCATCTGGTAGCGGCCGTCGACGGGATAGAACGGTGAGACGTAAAACTCCTTCGGCAGCTGCGCCCGGCCACGTTCGTCGGTGTGCAGCAGGTAGGCATGACGCTGGCCGTAGGTGTTGTGCACCTCGGCGACCACGCAGGCCAGCGTGCCGTCGGCCCGGTGACACCAGTAGACGGTCAGCGGGTTGAACACGTACCCGAGCACGCGGGCGTGCGCCAGCATCATCACCCGGCCGCCGCCGACCTCGACCCCGCGCTCGGCCAGGAAGTGGTCGAGGTTCTCCCGGATGCCGCGACTGGGATCCCCCAGGTGATCGCGGGCGTCGAAGCGGGCCAGCAGCCGCAGGCCCGGCGCCAGCCGGGGCAGGTGGTCCAGGTCGACCAGCCACTGGTAGCTGTGGTACGTGAACGCGTTCCGCAGCGGCACCGTCCGGGCGTGGGTGATCGTGCACTCGTAAAGCGCGGCTCCTGGGGCCAGCGGGCGCGCTCCTCCGGCGGTCACCAGCTGCCGCCGAGGGCGCGGGCGGCCTGCGCGCCGGACCGGCAGCCGTCCTCGTGGAATCCCCACCCGTGGTAGGCGCCGGCGAACGCGGTGACCGCGGTGTTCAGTTCCGGCAGCCGCCGCTGCGCCGCGACCGAGGCGGGGGTGTAGGCCGGATGCGCGTAGTCCATCCGGTCCAGGACGCGGGCCGGGTCGACGACGCCCTCGCCGCCGAGCGTGACAATGTATTCCTGCGCCGCGGACAGGCTCTGTAGCCGGTTCATGTGGTAGCTGGTCCGCGGTGCCTGATCTGAGCAGCGGCTGAGCTGGTAGTTCCAGGACGCCCGGGCGGCCGGGCGGGACGGCAGCAGGCGGGCGTCGGTGTGCAGCAGCGCCGGGTTGGGGGTGTACCGGAACGCTCCGAGGACGTCCCGCTCGGCCGCGGTGGGCTCGGCCAGCAGCCGCAGGGCCTGATCCGGATGGGTCGCGATCACCACGGCGTCGAAGGTCAGCGCCTGGCCCGAGTCGTCGTGCACCTCGGCGCCGCCGGGAAAACGGTGCACGGCGCGGACCGGCGCACCGACCCGGACCGTCTGCAGCCGCTTGGCGACCCGCTCGACGTAGCTGCGGGATCCGCCGACCACGGTGCGCCACGGCGGCGAGCCGGATATCGACAGCATGCCGTGGTTAGCCAGGAACCTGAACAGGTACTCGGCCGGGTAGCTGAGCGCCGTGCCCGGCGGGCACGACCACACCGCGGCGACCACCGGGAGCGCGAAGTGGGACTGGAAGTAACCGGAGTAGCCGCCCTGGTCGAGAAACTCGCCGAAAGTGAGGTCGGCGGGATCGGCGGGGTCGGCGGGTTTGGCCAGCAGGCGGCGGGCGGCGCGGTGGAAGCGCGGCACCTCGGCCAGCATCCGCAGGTACCGGCCACGGCCCCGGCTCAGCCCGGCGGCCAGCCCGGCCAGGCCGCGCTGGCCCGCATACTGCAGCCCGCAGCCGGCACACTGGACCGACATGCTCATCTCCGACGGGCGAGTGGTCACCCCGAGCTCGCCGAACAGCCTGGTCAGGAGGGGGTAGGTACGTTCGTTGCAGACGATGAACCCGGTGTCCACCGGTATCGACGGCCCCGCGGCCGGCACGACCAGGTGCGTATCGGCGTGACCGCCGAGCCGGTTGTCTTTTTCGTAGAGGGTGACCTCGTCGGTCCGTGACAGCACATAACCCGCGGTCAGCCCGCTGATGCCACCGCCTACGACCGCGATTTTCCGTCCGCTCACCCGTGTCATCCCCTCTGGCTCCTTCCGTTCGGCGCCTACGGTCCCCTATTCGGCGCCGTAGCCGGACCGGATTGGCGGCAGCGCGGTCTGCCCGCGGCCGAACAGATGACGCAGTGCCTGCTCCAGGTGCGGCTGGCGGAAATAATGCCCGTGCCGGAGCAGCTGATCCGGCCGGACGTACTGGCTGGCCTGGGCGATTTCCCTGGCGCCCTCCTCGCCGAGCAGCAGGCGCGGGCCGAACGCGGGCACCGGCAGCAGCGCCGGGCGGTGCAGCACGCTGGCCAGCGTCCGGGTGTAGTCGATGTTCCGCACCGGCTCCGGGGCGACCGCGTTGACCGGGCCGGACAGGCCGGAGTCGAGCAAGGCCCGCAGGTAGATATCGAGCAGGTCATCAAGGCCGATCCAGGCCAGCCACTGCTTGCCGGTGCCGAGCCGGCCGCCGAGGCCGGCCGCGAACAACGGGCCGAGCAGGCGGAGCATGCCACCGCGCGGGGTCTGCACGATGCCGGTGCGGACCAGCACGGTACGCAGGCCCGCACCGGCGGCCGGGGCGGTGGCCCCCTCCCAGTCGGTCACCACGTCGGCCAGGAACCCCTCGCCCCGGCCACTGGTCTCGGTCAGGATTTCCTCGCCCCGGTCCGGACCGTAAATCCCGATCGCCGAGGCGGAGACGAACGCCCGCAGACCTGTGGCCGCGGCAAGCTCGGCCAGCCGCCGGGTGGGGCCAATCCGGCTGTCGCGGACCTCGCGCTTGTGATCCGGGGTGAAGCGGCCGCCGATGGACGCGCCGGCCAGGTGAATCACCGCGTCCACCCCGGTGAGCAGATCAGGGGCCGGGTGGTCGGGCTGCCAGTAGCGTTCGGCCGGGTGGGTGGGCTGGTGGCGCACCAGCCGGATGACGCGGTGCCCGCTGGTGGTCAGCAGCGCGGTCAGCGCGGTGCCGATCACGCCGCTCGAGCCGGTGACCGCCACCGTCAGCGACTCCGGGTCGATCGCCCGGGCCCGGGCCTGGGCGGCCAGGTCGTCGGCGAGCTGCCGGTGCCGGTAATTGAACATGGACCGCACCGCTCGTTCCGGGATCGAGGTCTCCACCTCGTCGGTGACCAGGGTGTGCTGCCCGTCCACCGCGGCGAAGGAGTGCGTGTGCCGCCAGGAGAACATGGCCGACAGCGGGAAGGACTCAAGCACATCGGCGAACACGTGGGGCGGGTCGTACCGGTCGGGCTGGTGGGTGGCGACCCACCGCAACCCGCCGGGCAGTCCGAGCACCGCCTGCCCGTCCCGGAGCGAGCTGGCCTCGGCCAGCACCCGGACGGGCTGCCACGGCGGGCTCAGCCGGGTAATGGCTCCCGGGCGGGCGTGCCACGCGAAGACCTCGTCCAGCTCCGCGTCTACCACACTGGAATACGTGAACCCCATGGCCGTCAGCCCTCCCAGGCGCCAGCGCTCACCAGTGTGATGAGCCACTGTCGTTAAATCAATACTAAACTACACTAATATGCAGAGCTTAAACCCATGAGCACCCCCCGACTCTTGGAGCCACGTCATGCAACTACGCGAAGCCGCCGACGTCCTCGGGGTGCATTACCAGACCGCCTACGGATGGGTTCGCCGTGGAGTGCTGCCGGCCAGGAAGACCGCGCACGGCTACGAGGTCACCGACGGCGACGTCAGCGCGCTGGCGGAACGCCGGGCCTCGGGCACCGCGCCGCCACCGCAGATCCGGGTGCGTGACTGGAGTGCCCAGGCGGACCGGTTGCACGCCGCGATCGTGTCCGGCGACGAGACCGCGGCGCGACAGATTTTCGGCAGGCTCGCGCGCGGCGTCGCGATCACCGACCTGTGCGAGCGGGTGATCGCGCCGGCGCTGAACCGGATCGGCGCGGACTGGGCCGCGGGCGCGCTGAACATCGCGACCGAGCACCGGGCCAGCGCCATCTGCGAGCGGCTCATCGCCGCCCGGGCGCGGCAGCCGCAAGGCCGCCCGCGCGGCGTCGCGGTGACCGCCACGCCGCCCGGAGAACGGCACGCGCTGCCCGCCCTGATGGCCACGGTGTGCCTGCGCGAAGACCGCTGGCTGGTGCATCACCTGGCGGCCGACCTGCCGGTCGCCGAGGTGATCAGGCTGGCCCTGGACACGGGGGCCGCCCTGGTGGTGCTGTCGGCGGCCACGGCCGAAGGGGGCAGGCTCGCCCGGCAAGCGGTGCAGGAGATCACGCTCGCCATTCCCGGCATATGCGTGCTGGCTGGCCGGCCGGGTCAGAGCCTCAGCCAGCTCAGGCAGTCCGCCCGGGCCATCGCCGTGGACACCTCCCGGTTACCTGCCGATGAGCCGGCCCGCGGGCCGGCCCGCCCGGCCGCGGGATTGCTGCCGCACTGGCTTGCCGTCACGTCCGTAACATCGAGCTGGCCCGGGAAAATCCTGGGGCTTTCCTTGGGCTTCGTTTCTGGCTTCGTTTGGGGGATCATGGGGCGGTTCATCTCGGCGGTAGCGCTTTACGGGCCCAAGACCGGGGCGGTACGCGATCTGCTGGCCGGAGTTCAGGCCGTGATCGCGGCGCACCTCGGGGATCGTTTCCTGCCTTATTCCCCGGACCAGATCCACGCCACCCTGATCGCGCTCAACGCGGTGCCTGACCCGCGGGCGGGCACCGTCGTCAACGAGTACTACCTGACCCAGCGGGACCGGGCGGTGGAGATGGATCTCCCGCGGGTGATGGACACGCTGGAGGCACGTTTCGCGCGTCCGCTGCGGGTACGGATCGGCGGGTGGCGGCAGGCTGGGGAGATCCCGTTCACCAGCCAGGGGCAGCACCTTTTCGACCGCGCGTTCTCGGCCCAGGGCCACGCGTTCGTGCTGGTCGGGTGGCCAGTTCTGTCGCTCGCTGGGGAGGGCGGGGCCGGCCGGGCCGGCCGGGCCGGCGGGGTGGCGCGGCCGGTGGATGACCTGCGGCGGGACATGAACGCAGCCGGCCTGCTGCACAAGTACCATGCCCGCGACACCGACGTCGACAACGACCTGCACCTCGTGGTCGGTCATCAGGCCGGCGCAGCGGCCGGCGGCGGCGTGGACCGCGCTGTGGCGGCCGTCCGCGAGAGGCTGGCCGCCGATCCTGTCGAGTTCGCCATCGGGTTGGGCGACGTGAAGATCGTCGCGGCCGACTCGCACACGCTGGCTTCCCCGCTGTACGTCAGCGATATCCCGGCCGACGAGGCGATCCTGCGCACGCTGATGCGCTGACGATGCCAGGAGTGTGAGGCAAGTTTCTGGCGGTGCGGATGCGGGGGGTGAGGAGAAACAAACTGGAGGCGGCGAAGATGGCGAGGACGATCCACAGCCCATCCCGGACGCCGAGCGCGGTCCCGAGCGCTCCGGCGAGCAGGGCGCCCAGCGGGATCAGGCCGAACGCGAGGAAGCGCATGCTCGCGGTCACCCGGCCGAGCATCGAGGGCGGGCAGTAGTCCTGCCGGAAGCTCGCGGCGATCACGTTGGCGACGACGAGGCCGCCGGCCACCAGTGTCGAGCCTGCCAGGTAGCAGGCGAGCCGGGGACCCCGTTCGGTCAGCGGGATGAGCAGGCCGGATAGGCCAATACCGACAGTGGTGAGGACCAGCGCCCGGGCGGTTCCGCAGGCGCGGACCAGCCGGGGTGCGGCCAGCGCACCGAACAGGCCGCCGATTCCCCCGGTCGCCAGCAGCAGGCCGACCGCCGCGGAGCTGAGACCCACCACGCGGACAAGGAAGACGACGACCAGGGCCAGGTTGCCGGTGTACGCCAGGTTGGCGATCGCCGCGTAGCTGGTCAGCGGCCGCAGGTACGGGTCGCGGGCCACGAAGCAGATGCCCCGCCAGGTTTCCGCCCGCACGCCGCCGGCCCGCCGCGCGGGTGGGGACCCGGCCGCGGGCGGCCCGGGAAGTGCGGGGCTCATGCGTAGCGCGGGGCTCATGCGTAGCGCGGGGCGGATGCGCAGCAGGCAGGCGGCGGACACGCCGAAGCTGGCGGCGTTGAAGGCAAGCGCGGGGACGGCGCCGAACGCCTGGGCGGCTAGCCCCGCCAAGCCGCGGCCGGCGATCGTGGCGACGCTAGCCCCGCCCTGCAGCTGGGCGTTGCCCGCCACCAGATCGGCCGCGCTGATCAAACCGGGCAGGGCGACCTGGTACGCGGTGGCGAAGAAGACGTTGGCCGTGCCGGCCAGCAGCGCCACCGCCACGAGCTGGCCGACGCTCAGCCCCCCCAGCCAGGCGGCGACGGGCAGGCTCGCGTACAGCAGCGCGGAGATCACGTCGCAGCCGATCATCAGCGGCCGGACCGGCAGCCGGTCCACCCAGGCGCCGGCCGGCAGGCCGATCACCAGCCACGGGAGGTAGGCCGCGGCGGTCAGGGCCGAGACGGCGAAGGTGCTCGCGCGCAGCACCGTGACCGCGGCCAACGGCACACCGACCACCGCCATCGAGCTGCCGGCCACGCTGATCGTCTCCCCGATCCACAGCAGCCGGAAGTTCCGCTGCCTGAACAGTCTTGGCCCCTGGGTCATGAGCCTGGATCCGGCGGGCCGGACTGCCGCCGCCGGGCGCGGGGCTCGGGGCTCGGGTGCCGGGCGGTCTGCGGGACGGTTTGGTCGTCGGACGGGTCTGTCGTCAGCATCTCGCGTGTTATGGCTGACCAGAGGGTTTCGCGGGCGGCGTCGAGGACGCCGGGCGGGGGCGGGTCGACGTAGCCGAGGGCGGTGACCGGGTCGGGCGTGGTCATGCTTTCTCCTCGGCGAGGACGAGACGGAGGGCGGCCCGGGCGCGGTGCAGGCGGCTGCGGGCGGTGCCGGGCGGGACGCCGAGCGCCAGGGCAGCCTGCGCCGGGGTCAGCTGCTCCCAGGCCACGAGCAGGAGCACGTCGCGTTCGGCGGGCGGCAGGGCTGCGATCGCGGCCACCAGCGCGGGAGCCCGGCTGGCCGAGTCCAGGCGGTCGACGACCTCATCCCATGGATCCTCCGCCCGGTCGGCGGCCGGATTGGCATCCTGACGCGCTCGCCAGTGGGCGCGCAGCACATTCCTGGCGATACCGAACAGCCACGGCCGCGCGTCGGCGTACGCCGGGTCGTAACCGTCCCGGCCGGCGAACGCCCGGACCCAGACCTCACCCAGCAGGTCGGCGGCGACCTGGCGGCCGGCCCGGCGGGCCAGGAAGCCGTGCACCGCCACCTCGTGCCGCCTGACCACCTCGACGAACGCGTCCGGGCGGCCGCGTGCGGACCGCTGGATCAGCGTGCCGTCTGTCTCTGGCTCAACCGTCAAGGCGCCAAGGCTCCTCCCCGAGTTCTCCTACCTTGGTATTGCCGGAAAAGAGCGGAGCGTTCGGGGCTACCGGTGCGGTCCTCGCGAGCCGCGCCCGGCAGAGGCGGACTGGATCGTGGTAGGCACGGCCGTTCGGAAAATTTAATGGCCGAACGAACCGTGGTTTCCCGGCCTGCGGAACGGGAACCCGCAGGTTATGGCTGATACTTCTGAGGCATCGCACGAGACAGAAGCCGAGCTGCGTCTGTCCCGGGTCCAGGCGCTGAACGACAAGAACATGATGGCGGTGGTGACCTACCTGCTGGCCAGGTACCCCGAGAGCTTCCCGGCGATGCTCGATGACGCGCTGAGCTCGGTCAGCCCGAAGAACTAGGCCGGTCCCCGGCGCGGAAAATTCTTCCCCGCCGGACCCACCCCGGGCGCGGTTGGCTCCGAACCTTAGCCGACTGCCCTCAGCGCGCCAGCGCCCGGAGTGATAGGACATGACGGCTGATGGACGCTGACCAGCCCGGGTACTCGCTGGGCGCCATAACCATGGCCGAGCTGCACGAGTACCGGTGCGAGCTCGAGCACAGCCTCACCGTTCTCTCCCCGGAGGCGCCGGTCCGGAGCCTGCTGGTGGTGGGGAGACCGTTTCGAATAGCTAGTTCCGTCTTCCCGTTCATTCGATCATATGTTTTAATACTACCATGGTTGCGATTGCTCCGGACATGCTCGCCGTGGCTCCTGGTAGAAGCCTCGCGCTGACCGCGGGGGCCGCGGGGGCCATGGGGGCCAGCCATCCGGCGGTCGCGGTGTGGTTCGCGCTCGGGGCGGCCGGGCTGGCCGCGGTGGTGGTGGCCATGGCCTGGAACGTGCACGCGCGCCAGATCAAGCTGGCCGAGCTGCTGGTCCGCCGTCAGTTCCTGGTGATCGCGGAGACGGGCGCGGCTGATCGCGCGCTGGACGAGGGCGCTGCAGAGGCGGTCGAGGGCGACGGCCGGGCCCGGGCGGCACCGCCGGCCGTGATCGAAGGGCCGGACAACGTGATCACCGGCGAGCAGGCCCGATACCGGGTCCGTTCGGCCGGGCCGCAGCAGGTGGTGTCGTGGGCCGTCGGCGGGGGCTCGGTGTCGCAGTCTCCCGACCCGGCTCATCCCGACGAGCTGCTGCTGATCGCGGACCAGCCGGGCCAGCTGACGATCACCGCCCGGGTGCGCGAGGGCCTGACCGAGCGACGCGAGACGAAATCCGTCACCGCCGTGCCCGACGTGACCCCCACCACGCCGCCCATCACCCTGCGGCTCTTCCTGAACGGCTGGGGCCTGGTGGTGGTTACGGTCATGATCGTCGGGTTCGCCGGGGCCCTGGACGCCCTGGGCAACTTCACCTCCTCCGACTTCATCGCGCTGGTCGTGCCGCTGGCCGCGCTGCTCGGGGTGATCGCGGTCGTGCGCGGGAGCACCGATGCGGACTCCAGGCCCGGTCACGGCAGGGGGCAGATCTAAGGCAGCTACGCTCCGGCAGGTCTCAAGCACGCATCACTTCTGCTGCCCCCGCTGCATGACAGCGTGGCGCCGGCCTCCCCGCTGGCCCAGGGAGGGGGTCACGCGACCCCCTCCCGGCCTGCGTCAGGCCGTCAGGAGATGATGGGGAAATGCCAGCTACCTCCGATACCTACCTGCACGGCCACCACGACAGCGTGCTCAGGTCCCACCGCTGGCGGACCGCGGACAACTCGGCCGGGTACCTGCTGGCCCGGTTGCCGGCCGACGCGCGCGTGCTCGACGTCGGCTGCGGGCCGGGCACGATCACCGCGGACCTGGCCGCCCGGGTTCCGGACGGCGAGGTAACCGGGATCGACGCGGCCGCCGACGTGCTCGCCCTGGCCAGGGCCGAGGCGGACCGGCGCGGCCAGGCCAACGTCCGCTTCGACGTCGGCGACGTGTACGAGCTTGGCTTCGCGGACGAGAGTTTCGACGTGGTGCACGCGCACCAGGTGCTCCAGCACCTGTCCGACCCGGTAGCCGCGCTCACCGAGATGCGGCGGGTCACCCGGCCCGGCGGGCTGATCGCGGCCAGGGACGGCGACTACGCCGGGATGTTCTGGTTTCCCGACGACCCGGGATTGACCGAGTGGCAGGCCCTGTACCGGAAGGTGGCGCGCGCGCTGGGCGGCGAGCCTGACGCGGGCCGGCGGATGCTGTCCTGGGCCCGGCAGGCCGGGTTCACCTCGATCGAGGCGTCGGCGAGCTCGTGGTGCTACACCGGTCCGGTGGACCGCCCCTGGTGGGGCGCATCATGGGCGCAGCGGCTGACCGAATCCCCGTTCGGCGACCGGGCGGTCGAGCATGGCCTGGCGACCAGGGATGACCTGGAACGCCTGGCCCACGGCTGGCGGCGCTGGGCGGCCAGCGAGGACGGCTGGTTCCTGATCCCGCACGGCGAGATCTTGTGCCAGGTCCCTGACTAGCCCGTTACAGGGTGACGACGAGTCCGTCGTGAGCGGCTTCGAAGGACGGCCGGTGCTTGAGCATGTCAGCGGACATGTGAGTGACGATGATGCGCCGCGCGGTGATCTGGTCTCGGTGAACCTCAAGGTCGGCGTGGCTGAGGTGGTAGGGGATGTTCTTATCCCAGTAGTACGCCTCGGCGATGAGCAGGTCCGCGTCGGCGGCGACATCGGCGACCGCGCTGGTCCAGGCGGTGTCGCCGGTATAGGCCAGCGTCTTGTCGGCCAGGTCCAGGCGAAGGAGAAGAGCCGGGGCGCCGCTAGGGTGATCGCCATCGCAAGCGGTAACGGTCATCCCGCCCACGGCACGGGCAGACCCGGGAGCCAGTTCCACCGTGTCGACGCCGAAGCGGCGCGAAGCGGTGGACGAGCCGGGGAACAGGCACTCCAGGGCGTCGGTCAGGCGGCGGGCGAGGCCGGGTGGGCCGGCCACGGTGAGCGGTTTGGTCCGGCCGGAAAACTGACCGTCGAGGATCAGGAAGGGCAGCCCGCCGAAGTGGTCGCCGTGCAGGTGGGAGACGAACACGATCGCGATCTCGCCGGGGTCAAGGCCCAGGCGTTTGAGGGCGCTGAGCGAGGTGGCGCCGCAGTCAAGGAGCACCGGGTCGCCGTCGCCGGAGCGTAGGTGGATGCAGGCCTGATAGCGGCCGCCGCTGCCGAAGGCGTCACCGCTTCCGGCGAAGGTGATGGTCAGCGCGGGTACTTCGGTCACCGTCACATTGTCGCCTCCGGCCTGAACGGACGGCGGCTTAGGCTGACCAACGAGGATTACGACCTGATCATGAAGCTGACAGGCCGTCAGAACCGGGCCTTGAGCTCTTCCAGCTCTCGGGCTCGCTCACTGAGCCTCGCGTAGGCGGGCCGCTCGCGAATCCGGGCCAGGGCCCAGCCGATGGCTTCCGCGCGGCTGGCCGCGATGCCCGTGGTGATCAGCGTGTCCACCATCTCCAGGTCCATGGGACCGAGTCGGATGAAAACCGCAGTGAGATCGCGCTCGCTCCCCGATGGGCCGCCGAGCCGTCGCATCATCCGGCCTTGGCGCCCGTTCTGGCCGAAGTAGAACTCCAGGTAGCTAGGCCCGGGAAGCAGCTCCGCGACCTCTCGGTGGAGCTCGCTGATCATCGCCTCGTGGTCTCGCTCCCAGGTTGGCAGGGGCGGGTCTTCCTCGGCCTCTTCGATCCACACCCGGACCAGCCGGTCTCCCGGCTCGAGCCACGGATCGTCGCCGTACTGGAGCAGCGCGGCCCGCTGCACCCCGCCGTGGGGGTAGCGCTCCTTCACCTGCTCCTGGAGCCTGCTGATCAGCGGATCGAGCCCGGCCCGTTCCTGGTCTGCCCGCGCCTGGGGCTCGCCCGCGCTGGACGGCTGCTCGCCCGTGCTGGACGGCTGCTCGCCCGCGCTGGACGGCTGCTCGCGGACCCGGGCCAGAGCCCAGCGCGCGCCCTCCGCCCGGCTGGCCGCGATACCCGCGGTGATCAGCGTGTCCAGCGTGGCCAGGTCCACGGGTCCGAGATGAGCCCGCACCGGGACGAAACCGCGCGCCAGCTCGTCCTCGTCGGTATCGAGCAGGGAGATGCCGTCCAGCTTCATGACCCCGGTGGGGCGGCGGCCGGCGCCGTCTGGAGCGTCGGTGGTGACCATGAAGCCCATGACCTCGGGCAGCCGTTGCGCGCGGAAGTCCTCCAGCCGGTTTCCGTACTCTTCCATCCAGCTGTGCCGCGCCGCGCCATCCTGAAGGACGACCCGCAGGTACAGCTCTCCCGGCTCGATCACCGGGTGGTCACCGTAATGCAGCAGCACGAGCCGCGACACCGCGTCCCTGGGGAAACGCTCCCCGGTCTCGTCGTCGATCATCCGCTGGATGCGATCCATCGTCGCCTGTTCCACGGCCGCCTCCTTGAGCTAAGCCAGAGTAATCCGCTCCGGGCGCCTGGCGGGCGGCTTCGGCGCCGTGGGCGTCGAGGACGACGCCCACGGCGGGCTTGCGGTCACTAGCGCGGCGGCTGACGGTGAAAGACCTGGCGGGTCACCGGGTCGGCCGGGGTGAGCAGGCGGACCTGCGGGGACAGCCAGCTCTGATCACATTGCCCTGGCGGGGTTCCCGGGGATGGTTCTGGCGGGGGGGTTGAACCGTGGCGAGATGAGTATTTGTCTACGATTTCGGGTGCTATCACACCCAGAACTGCAGACGAATCCGCATCGGACGCGCACAAAAGCGCGCCAGCTACTGTAAGCAGCCTGCGCCGTGGTGGAGCCCGATCAGGAGTGGCCACGCACCGTAGAGCATCACAAAATTCGCGGAAGAGCCACTTCTCGTGACCGCTGCTCGGTTCAGCGGCGCCTGCGACCCTTATCCGGCCCACAAGACACGCAGGACGACGACTCGTCGCTGGTCATCAAGGATGAGGTAGATCACCATTCCCTGGTGGTGCTGGCCGAAGAGGTACGTACGCATGTTCCCATCGGGTCGCTGACGGTCGTAAGCCTCACCACCCCATGGTGCGATTTCCAGGACGGCTATCACACCCGAAACGGCAGACATATCGTCGGCCCGAGCTCATTCCGCGGCCGGGTCACCCCGAGGTTAGATGTCGCGGCGGGTGATGAGCAGGGACGCGGCGGCTAGGGTGGCGGCTGGCCAGGCTAGCAGGACAAGCAGGGACAGGGCCGGGCCGAACAGGTTCGGCTGCGGGTGCAGAGCGGTCACCTGCCGGGCCGCGTCGAGCAGGTCGAACCGGCCGATCCGGTCGTTCCACGGGGGCGGGAGCACGCTCACGATGGCCGGCAGGGCGATCACCCCGAGGGCGGCGGCGATCCCGCCCGCGGTGTGCCGGATGATCGCGCCGAGCGCCACGCCGATCAGGGCGCACACGCACAGCAGGACACCCGTGGCCAGCACCGCCCCCGGCACGCCGGGCCGGGAGAGGGACACGCTGAGGTGGTGGCCGGCCAGGATGGCCTGGACGGCGAAGAACGATACGAAGGCGACCACCTCGCCCGCGACCAGCGTCACCACGCCCGTCACCGCCGCCTTGGCGGCGAGCACCGCCCGGCGCCGCGGCGCCGCGGCGAACGTGGTGCCGATCAGGCCGGTGCCGAACTCCGAGCTGAACGACAGCACGCCAAGGACGGTGACCGCGATCACCGCGTAGTCCAGGCTGAGCAGGCCGGGCAGCAGCGGATCGACCGGCGTCCGGCCCGACGGCGAGGCCGCGAAAGCCGACGCGAGCAGGACGCTGAACCCGATGGGCGTGACCACCGCCACCGCCAGGGTCCAGTAGGTCGAGCGGACCGAGCGGAACTTGGTCCACTCGCTGGCGAGCAGGTCGCGGGCCCGCACGGCGGCCGACGGCGTGGCCGCGCGGGCCAGGTCCTTGGTAGCGGTGCTCATCGGGTGGGTGTCCCTTCGGTGGCGGGACCCGGCGGCGCGGCGGGACCCGGCGGCGCGGCGGGACCCTGTGCTGTCGCGGGCATGGTGCCGTGATAGTCGACGCTCTCGCCGGTGAGGTCCAGGTAGGCGTTCTCGAGAGAGGCTTGCCTGGGCACGAGGGCGTGCACGGCGATGCCGTGGGCCGCGGCCAGGTCGCCGATCGCGGCCGCATCCAGGCCGGTGACCACGAGGGCGCCGTCGGTGTCCGGGGTGACGGTCGCGCCGCGGGCGGTGAGCAGGCCCGCGAGCTCCACCCCGCGCGGGGAGCGCACCAGCACGTCGTGGCGGGCGTTCGACGCGATGAGCTGGGCCGTGGGCATGTCGGCGAGGAGCTTGCCGCGCCCGATGACGATCAGGTGGTCGGCGGTCAGCGCCATCTCGCTCATCAGGTGGCTCGACACAAGCACGGTGCGGCCCTGCGCGGCCAGCGTCTTGAAGAACTGGCGGATCCAGCCGATGCCCTCGGTGTCCAGGCCGTTGACCGGTTCGTCGAACATCAGGATCGGCGGGTCGCCGAGCAGCGCGGCGGCCAGGCCGAGCCGCTGCTTCATGCCGAGCGAGTACCCCTTGACCCGCCGGTCCGCCACCGCCTCCATGCCGGTCAGCCGGATCACCTCGGCGACCCGGTGCCGCCCGATCCCGTTGCTCTGCGCGATCGCGGTCAGGTGCAGCCGGGCGGTGCGGCCGCCGTGCAGGGCGGTCGCGTCCAGCAGCGCGCCGACCTGGTGCAGCGGCCGGATGAGCCGGTCGTACCTGCGTCCGTTGACCAGGGCGGTGCCCGAGGTCGGCGCGTCCAGCCCGATGATGATCTTCATCGTGGTGGTCTTGCCAGCGCCGTTCGGTCCGAGGAAGCCGGTCACATGGCCCGGGCGGACCGTGAAGCTCAGGTCGTCCAGCGCCACGACGGGGCCGAAGCGCTTGCTGACCCGGTCCAGCTCGATCATGCCGACGTGGCCCCCTATCCTTGGCGGCGCCGAAGAAGGCGGTTGAGCTGCGCCGCCACAGGAACACGACCGCGGCCAGCCCGACCAGCCAGACCACGACCGCCCAGATCCTGACCAGGCCGGCGATCGGCTGGCTCATCCCGGCTAGCGTGTCCACCGTGCCGATGGCGAACAGCATTGTGCCAGTGATCCTGGCCCAGTTCTGGCCGCGCTGGCAACCCCGGGCGATGAAGATCCACGCGGCGGCGCCGATCAGGCCGACGATGCTGGTGGCGGCCCAGCTGGACCGGCCGTGTTCGTGCGCGATGGTGGCCTGCGCCTCGTGCAGGGCGGGATACTCGCCCGCGGCCAGGCGGCGTTAGCCGCGGATAGCACGCCTGCTGACGCCCCGGCGGCCCGCTCTTGGCGCCTGGGAGCAGGACCGGAGCGGGACGGGAGCGGGACGGGAGCGGGACGGGTAATTTCCTGTGCCGTTTCCGGGGGATGCGGGTTGGCGCACGTCCAGGCAGTTACTTGGAGTGCTATCTTGGTTACTATCCGTACTCTATGATGCAACGGCCAGGCGCGGGGGCAGGGTCATATGGGGGCACCACGGGCCAGGGCGGGACCGGACCTGGACACGAACCACATCCGCCGGGAGCAGTCAGCGGCGGATGTGCTCAATTTCGCCGTGGCGCAGATACTGCGTGACGACACGGCGCTCGGCGCGCTGCCCGCCGTGCTGGCCCGGCTGGTCACCATGTCCGGGGTCCACGCCGCGGTGGCCTTCCAGCCGACCGCCGGCCAGCCAGCGGCAGACCAGCCAGGCAAGGTGCTGGCGATGCACCCGCCCGGTGCGGTCGAACCCCGGCTGCTCGCCCGGATTGGCGCGCTGACCGTGACCCAGCGGGAGGCGGTGCCCGCCGCTCCGGTTCAGGTGACGGTGGAGCCGGGCGAGCCGGCCACCAGCGCGCTGCTGGCCTACTCGGCTCCGGTCGACGGTCAGTGCCTGTGCGCCCTGGCCCTGATCGGCGACGCGACGAGGTGGGACCACGAGATCCGTACCACCGCACACGGGGTGGCCGCCATCGTGGCGACGCAGATCCGGCACGCCAGCAACCTGGCCGCACTGGCCGAGCGGCAGACCCTGACCCGGGAGCTCATTGCCGCATCGCCGACCGCGATCCTGACCATGGACACCGACGGCCGCCTGATGACGTTCAATCCGGCGGCCGAAGCGCTGTCCGGCTTCCGGCGGGACGACGTGCTCGGCCGGCCGATGGCGGAGATCATGGTGCCGGAGCGGGACCGGGCGCGGTTCCAGCAGCACATCCAGACCTACGTGGCCACCGGCGACCCAGAAGAATTCACCGGTCCGATGCGCATTTCCACGCTGAACGCGGACGGCACCGAGCGCATCGTCGAGCTGACCCCGGTGCAGATCACCGTCGACGGGAGTGTCATCTTTACCGGCTTCCTGCGCGACCTCACCGAGATCGAGCACTCGCACGCCGCGCTGGCCGACCAGACCGAACGGCTCAGCCAGCTGATCGCCACGGCCGTCCCCGGCATCATGATCAGTGACGAGTCCGGCCGGATCACGCATATCAACCGGAGCTTTGCCAGAATATTCGGCCTGGGCGAGCCCCGCCAGCTGGTGGCGACCCCGGCCGCCGTGATCGTGGACCGGATGGGTGCCCAGCTCGACGAGCCGGGCGAATTCGCCCGGCGCAGCGCCGAGCTGCTGCGCTCCCGGCGGCCGATATCCGGGGTCGAGTTCAGGGCCGCCGACGGCCGCACCATCTCCCACGACTACCTGCCGGTGCTCGTCGACGGCCGGTTCCGCGGTGACCTGTGGCTGGCCTGGGACGTGTCCGATCGCACGGCCCTGGAAGAACAACGTCAGCAGATGCTCCAAGCCGAGCGCTCGCATGCCGCGCTGGCCGAGCAAGCCCAGCGTCAGCTGGCCGGGCAGAACGAACGACTGCGCAAGCTCGACGAGGCCAGGAACCAGTTTCTTGCCATCGTGTCACACGAGCTACGCACCCCGCTGACCTCGATCGTCTCCTTCAGCGAGCTGATCAGGGGGGAAGCCGAGGGGCTCACCCCCGAGGGCCTGCAGTTCCTGGACATCATCGAGCGGAACGCCGACCGGCTGCACCGGCTCGTCGGCGACCTGCTCATGCTGGACCGGCTGGACGCCGGCGCGCTGCCGCTGGACCTCGCTCCGGTCTCCATCCCCGAGCTGACCGCCGAGGCGGCCAGGTCCGCCGAAGCCGGCGCCGCCAAGCAGGGCGTCACCATCGAGGTCACGACCGGAGCGGGGCCGGACGTGCCGGGCGACCACCGGCGGCTGATGCAGGTTCTCGACAACCTGATCGCCAACGCGGTCAAGTTCTCGCACCGCAGCAGCCAGGTCCGGGTCACCGCGGCCTACGACGGCGGCCAGTGGCGGATCGACGTGGCGGACGCCGGCATCGGCATACCTCCGGACGAGGCCGGGCAGCTCTTCCACCGCTTCGTCCGCGCCTCCAACGCGCGCACCGCGGGCCTGCCAGGGACCGGCCTTGGCCTGTCCATCGTCAAGGTCCTCGTCGAGATGCACGGCGGCCACGTCGAGGCGGACAGCGTGCTTGGCCGCGGCAGTACCTTCAGCGTTTACCTGCCGGCGGCCGGGGGCCAGGCATGAAGGCCCGGGTGCTGGTGGTGGAGGACGACAAGGACATCTCGCTGAGCATCCGCACCGTGCTGAACCGCGACGGCTTCCAGGTATCCAGCGCAGCCGACGGCAAGGAGGGCCTGCGCGTCTTCCACACCACCCGCCCCGACCTGGTCGTCCTGGACATCGGGCTGCCCAGCCTGGACGGGTGGGGGGTGCTGGAGCGGATCAGGGACCTGAGTGACGTTCCCGTCCTCATGTTGACCGCGCACGGGAACGAGGCCGACAAGGTCCGCGGGCTGCAAAGCGGGGCCGATGACTACCTCACCAAGCCCTTTTCCAACCGCGAGCTGGCGGCCCGGGTGGCGGCGCTGCTGCGGCGGCCGAGGAGCGGCCAGCCGCAGGCCGAGGTCTTCGACGACGGCCTGCTGCAGGTGAGGCTGGAATCGGGAGAAGTCAGCGTGAGCGGCACGCCGGTCGCGCTGACCCCGACCGAATACCGCCTGCTGGTCGCGCTGATCAAGCACCCCGGGCAGACCCTCACCGCCGAACAGCTGCTCAAACTGGCCTGGAACGACCCGTACGGGGTGGGCCCGGACCGGGTAAAGTTCGGCGTCATGCGGCTGCGCCGCAAGCTTGACCAGGACAGCAGCGGGGCGGGCGCCTCGATCCAGGCGGTCAGGGGCTTCGGCTACCGGTACGTCACGTCGCGGTTAGCGGGTCCGCAACCGTCCTGCACCGGGGAGGCTACGGGGACAGGCAGCCGGCCAGGGCAGATTGATGCCCATGACTTCAGCTGGGCGGATCCTGGTCGTCGAGGACGACCCCGAGGCGGCGCTGTTCGCCGTGCACGTGCTGGCCAACCGGGGACACTTCGACGTCACCCACACGGCCGATCCCGTCGTCGCGCTCCAACTGGTGGCCGCCGAGCACTGGGACCTGGTGCTGACCGACGTCCAGCTGCCGGGGATGAGCGGGCTTGAACTGCTCGACGCGTTGCGCCAGATTATGCCCGCGCTCCCGGTCGCCGTGATGACCGCGCACGCTCCGGCCGGGATGCCGCAGGCGATCCGGCTCCACCAGGCCGATGAGTACCTGGAAAAGCCGCTCAGGATCGCGTCGCTGCTGGCCACCGCGACCGGGTTGATCGGCAGGGGGCGTACCGGACAGTAGGGTTGGCACGTGACGAATCTCGACGAACTTAACGGGGCCGGAGTGGTCGTGACCGGCGGCGGTACCGGGATCGGTCGCGCGCTGGCCCGCGCGCTGGCCGCGGCCGGGGCCCGGGTCGTGGTCAACGACCTGGACGCCGGGGCCGCGGGGACGGTGGCCGAGCAGGTGGCCGGCTACCCGGTGCCGGGCGACGTCTCGACCGCAGACGGCGTCCGGGACCTCATCGCCGCCGCCCGCGAGCACCTCGGCTGGATCGACATCTACTGCTCGAACGCCGGGATCGCGGTGGGCACCAACCCGGACTCCCCTGAGCCGACCTGGCAGCGGTCCTGGGAGGTCAACCTGATGGCCCACGTGCGGGCCTCACGGGAGCTGCTGCCGGAGTGGCTGGACCGCGGCCGCGGCCGCTTCGTGGTGACCGCCTCGGCCGCGGGCCTGCTCACCATGCTGGGCGCCGCGCCGTACTCGGTGACCAAGCACGCGGCCGAGAGCTACGCCGAATGGCTGGCCGCGACCTACGCGCACCGCGGGCTCACCGTGCACTGCATTTGCCCGCAGGGGGTCAAGACGAACATGCTGGCCGAGTCCGGCCGGGCCGGGCAGGTCGTCCTGGCCGACGCCGCGATCGAGCCTGAGCAGGTGGCCGAGGCGCTGCTGGCCGGGATAGCCGAAGACCGGTTCCTCGTCTTGCCCCACCCGCAGGTCGCGGAGTATTACCAGATGCGGGCCGGGCAGCCAGACAAGTGGCTGCGCGGAATGAACAAGATGCAGCAGCGCATCGAGGAAGTCGAGCGCGGCTGGGAAGGAGAACCGTCATGAGGGCGTGGCAGGTGCATGGGCTGGGCGACCCGCGCGACGTGCTGAGGCTGGACCAGATCCCGGACCCGGAGCCGGGTCCCGGCCAGGTGCTTGTGCGGGTGCGCGGAGCGGCGGCGAACTTTCCCGACGTGCTGATGTGCCAGGGCGCCTACCAGGTCCGCCCGCCGCTGCCGTTCACCCCCGGCATCGAGCTGTGCGGTGAGGTCGTCAGCCTCGGGGCCGGCGTGACCGGGTTCACCGCCGGGGACCGGATCATCGGCACCCCGGCGCTGCCGTCCGGCGCCTACGCGGAGCTCGCCCTGATGAACGCCGATACCGCCTTCCCCGCCCCGGACGGGCTCGACGACGCCGAGGCCGCCGCCTTCTTCATCACCTACCAGACCGGATGGTTCGGGCTGCACCGGCGGGCCCGGCTGGCGGCCGGAGAAACGCTGCTCGTCCAGGCCGCGGCGGGCGGCGTCGGCAGCGGCGCCGTTCAGCTCGGCAAGGCCGCCGGAGCCCGGGTCATCGGCGTCGTCGGCGGCCAGCGCAAGGCCGAGGTGGCCCGCGACCTCGGCGCGGACGTGGTGATCGACCGGCTCAGCGAGGACTTCGTCGCGGTCGTCAAGGAGGTCACCGGCGGCCGCGGTGCCGACGTCGTCTACGACTCCGTGGGCGGGGAGGCGTACACCAAGTCCACCAAGTGCATCGCGTTCGAGGGCCGGATCGTCGTGGTGGGCTTCGCCAGCGGGCAAATCCCCTCCGCCCCGCTGAACCACGTGCTGATCAAGAACTACTCAATCGTGGGGCTGCACTGGGGCCTGTACCAGACCAAGGAACCGCAGGCTGGCCGCGAATGCCACCGGCAGCTGACCAGGCTCGTCGCCGACGGCGCGATCCGGCCGCTGGTCAGCGAGCGGCTTGGCCTGGAGGAGGTGCCCGAGGTGCTGCACCGGCTGGCCCACGGTGACACCGTAGGCCGGGTCGTCGTCACGCCATGACCGCCGCGGCCGGGATCGACTTCTTCCGGTCCGGGGCCCTGCCCGCACCCGCGGTGGATCAGGCGGCGGCCGAGCGGATCGCCGCCGCGCAGTTCGGGCTGGCCGCGCACGCCCGGCCACTCGGCAGCCAGCAAGACAGTAACTTCCTGCTCACGATCTCGGATAGTCCAGCCTCGGATAGTACGGTTTCGGATAATCCGGGGTCGGATGGCGTGGTGCTCGGGGTGCTGAAGATCTCGAACCCGGCGTTTTCCGCCGCCGAGATCCAGGCCCAGGACGCCGCGGCGGAGCACCTCGCGGCCACGGTCGGCGGCCTTCGGGTCGGGACCGTCCTGCACGGGCCGGTCACCGTAGCCACGGCGTCCGGGCCGGCCGCCGCCCGGGTGCTGCGCTACCTGCCCGGCGGCACGCTCACCGGGCCGGGTTACCTGGCCCCGGCGGTCGTCGCCGGGCTGGGCACGATCGCGGGCCAGGTGAGCCGGGGTCTGCGCTACTTCACCCACCCCGGGCTCGACCGGGTGCTGCAGTGGGATCTGCGGCACGCCGACCGGCTCGTCGCGCGGCTCGCCGGGCAGGTACGGGACCCGGGCTTGCGGGCGGACGTCCAAGACGCCGCCCGGCAGGCCTGGAGCCGGGTCCAGCCGCTGGCCGCGCACCTGCCGCGGCAGGCCGTCCACCTCGACGTGACCGACGACAACGTGGTCTGCCGGACCCGCGACGGGTTGCGGACCCCGGACGGGGTGATCGACTTCGGCGACCTGACCACCACCTGGGCGATCTGCGAGCTGGCCGTCGCGATCACCTCGGTCCTGCACCACGCCGGGGCCGAGCCGTACTCGACGGGGCCGGCCATCCGCGCCTTCCACCAGCTCAGGCCGCTGTCGTTCGAGGAGGCCGCGGTGCTGTGGCCGCTGGTCGTACTGCGCGCCGCCGTGCTGGTCGTCAGCGGCGAGCAGCAGGCCGCGATCGACGCAGGCAACGCGTACGTGACCGGTGCCCTGGACCACGAGCGGCAGATGTTCGCCCAGGCCACCTCGGTGCCGGCCGACGTGATGACCGCGCTGATCACCGGCGAGCTTGGCTTCGGGCACCCGCCGCTGCGGGTACCCGGCGGCTCGGCGCTGCGGCCGGGGCGGTGCGAGATCCTGGACCTGTCCAGCCAGTCCGACGTAACCGACGCGGGCGCCTGGATGGAGCCGGAGCTGGCGGATCGGCTGGCCACCGCCCTGCTCGCCGGGGCCGGCCCGGCAGGCCTGGATGCCGTCGCCACCCGCTTCGGCGAGGCGCGGCTGGCCGCCTCGCAGGTGCTCGCCGAGGTGTCCCCCGCTACCGTCGCCACCGGGGTCGACGTGTGGCTGGGGCGCCCAGCCGAACTGACCGCGCCGTGGCCGGGTGAGCTGACCTCGGCCGGCCCGGATCAGCTCGTGCTCACCGGGAGCGGGCTGGCGCTCACGCTGTCCTGGAACGGCTCCGGGCGGGAGGTAGCCGGGCGGGAGGTGGCCGCGGGGGCGAAGCTGGTCACGCTGGCGGGTGGGAGCCGGCTGCGGGTGAACCTGAGGGCGGCGACGGCCCCGCCGATGCCGCCGCTGGTCCGGCCGGAGTACGCGCGCGGCTGGCTGGCGCTGGCCGCCGACCCCGCGCCGGCGCTCGGGCTGCCGCCGGCGCTCGGGCGGCCGGCCGGGCTCGGCATGCCGGCCACGTGGGACAAGCCGGAGGAGGATCTGCTGGCCCGGCGGGACAGGTCGTTCGCGGCCGTGCAGGAGCTCTACTACCGCCACCCGCCGCGGATCGAGCGCGGCTGGCGGCACCACCTGGCCGGTACCGACGGCCGGGTGTACCTGGACATGGTCAACAACGTGGCCGTGCTCGGCCATTCGCATCCGCGGATCGAGGCCGCGGTCGCCCGCCAGCTGCGGCGGCTGAACACCAACTCCCGGTTCAACTACTCCGCCGTGGTGGAGTTCACCGAGCGGCTGACCGCCCTGCTGCCCGCACCGCTAGATACCGTGTTCTGCGTCAACTCCGGCTCGGAAGCGGTCGACCTGGCCATCCGGCTGGCCCTGGCGGCCACCGGGCACCGGGACGTGATCGCGGTGCGGGAGGCCTACCACGGCTGGACGTACGCCTCCGACGCCGTCTCGACCTCCACCGCGGACAACCCGAACGCGGTCAGCACCCGGCCGCACTGGGTGCACGCCGTGGACGCGCCGAACTCCTACCGGGGCCGCTACCGCGGCGCCGAGGCCCGCCGGTACGCCCAGGAAGCCGCGCAGCTGATCGCCGGGCTGGCGGCCAGCGGCGCCCCGCCCGCCGCGTTCCTGGCCGAGCCGTTCTACGGCAACGCCGGCGGCCTGGCGTTGCCCGACGGCTACCTGGCCGAGGTCTACGCCGAGGTGCGGCACCGCGGCGGTCTGGCCATCGCGGACGAGATCCAGGTCGGGTACGGCCGGCTGGGCGAGTGGTTCTGGGGTTTCGAGCAGCAGGGTGTGGTGCCGGACATCGTCACGGTGGCCAAGGCGATGGGCAACGGCTACCCGCTCGGCGCGGTCATCACCTCCCGCGCGATCGCCGACAGCTACCGCGACCAGGGCTACTTCTTCTCCTCCACCGGCGGCAGCCCGGTCTCGGCCGTCATCGGCCTGACCGTCCTCGACGTGATCAGGGACGAGAACCTGCAGGCCAACGCCGCACGGGTCGGCGCGCACCTGAAGGCGCGGCTGGCCGAGCTGGCCGGGCGGCACGAGCTGATCGGCGCGGTGCACGGGTCCGGGCTTTATCTGGGCGTGGAGTTCGTGCGGGACCGCGGCACGCTGGCGCCCGCGACGCAGGAGACCATGGCCATCTGTGACCGGATGCTCGAGCTCGGGGTGATCATCCAGCCCACCAGCGACCGGATGTGCGTGCTGAAGATCAAGCCGCCGCTGTGCCTGGACACGGCCGGCGCCGACTTCTTCGCCGACGCCCTCGACCGGGTGCTGACGCAGGGCTGGTAGGCACGCACCACGGTCCGTTCGGACGGTAGGGTTCCTGCTGTGAACGGTCAGGTGATCCTTCGTCCGGTGACAGAAGACGACCTGCCCTGGCTGGAAAACTCGGTGAGCGGTCCCGACGCCACCGGCCCGCACGAGTGGCACGGCTGGCGCGATCCCGGGTCCTACCGGCGGCGATGGGCGGAATCCAGGCTGCTCGGCGACGACGGCGGGACGCTGATGGTGATCGACGGCACCGAACGGGCGGGCAGCATCTCCTGGCGCAAGGCCACCACCGGGGTGATCTCGCACTGCTGGGCCATCGGCATCGGGCTGGCGCCGGAATTCCGCGGCCGCGGTTGCGGCACGCAGGCGCAACGGCGGCTGGTGCGGTACCTGTTCGCCTACACCCAGGTCAACCGGATCGAGGCCACCACCGAGATCACCAACATCGGTGAGCAGCGGGCCCTGGAGAAGGCGGGCTTCACCCGCGAAGGCGTGCTGCGTGGCGCCACCTTCCGCGCCGGGCGCTGGCACGACCAGGTCATCTACAGCGTGCTCCGGGACGAAGTCACAGAATCGGATGGGCCAGGGGTCAGAGGAGAGCGGGGCGACTAGACACGCCGGGCGCTTTCCCCCGAAGGGGTAGCCTTCCCGGTCCTGGAGTGAGAAGGAAGCCGTCCCATGGCCTCTGCCGGCTCACACCATACCAACCCCGGTGCTACGCCGGAACCAGCTCGCGCAGCCGGTTCAGCGCGGCCTTTCTGCTCGGCCACATCCCCTGACTGCAGGGCGGCCTGGACCCGGCCGTCAAGAGACGGCACCCGGATCTCGCCTCTGGCCACGGCGAACACCTCCTGCGCGGCTGGCCACTGCGGATACTCATGCGGGTGCAGCCGCTCTCCCAGCCGCTTCCATGGTTCGGCGTACTTGGCGACATCGCCGAGTTTCGCCCGGCTCCCGGCCACCACCGCGTCCAGCGCGGCCAGCAGGACCCGGCGCTCTTGACGGCCGAACGACCGGAACTTCGTCGCCGCCTTCAGGCTCACGTCACCGTCTGACACGGCGCTGGCCAGCCGCAAGATATCGGTGACGGTGTCGACGCGCCCTGGGCTGTGGTGATCTGGACGGCGACGGGCGGGGGCCGCGGCTGGTTTTTCGCTCGGGCCGGTGCTGGTCGTAGGTTTGTGGCTGTGCCCGATGCCCTGTTCGCCGAGTCCCGGCTGGCGGAACTGTACGACCCGCTCGATCCTGACCGCTCGGACCTGGATGCCTACGTCGACATGGCCGAGGAGTTCGGAGCCAGCAGCGCGCTTGATGTCGGCTGCGGCACGGGGACCCTGGCGTGCCTGCTGGCCAGGCGCGGCTTGGACGTCACGGCGGCGGATCCGGCCCAGGCTTCGCTCGAGGTCGCCCGGCGCAAACCGGGCGCTGACCGGGTCCGCTGGCTGCACGCCGATGCGGCCAGCCTTCCCCCGCTGCGGGCCGACCTCGCGGTCATGACAGGGAACGTGGCCCAGGTCTTCGTGTCGGACCAGGAGTGGGCGGCGGCCTTGACGGCGATCCGCCGGGCGCTGCGGCCGGGCGGGCGGCTGGTGTTCGAGACCAGGGATCCGGCCAGGAAGGCCTGGCTGGAGTGGACACCGGACCAGACCTGGCGCCGGGTCCCGGTCCCCGGCGTCGGTCCCGTGGTGACCTGGACCGATCTGACCGAGGTCGGGCCTGGCCTGGTCAGCTTCACCACGACGTTCGTCTTCGATCGCGATGGCACCACGCTGACCTCGGACTCCACCTTGCGGTTCCGGGACCGGGCCGAACTCGCCGGTTCGCTGGCCGCGGCCGGCCTGACGGTGGAGGGGGTCCGCGATGCTCCGGACCGGCCTGGCCGGGAGTTCGTCTACATCACCCGGTCAGGCGGCCTGCAGGGAACGCTTGGCTAGGCCCAGGGCGAAGCCGTCGATGGCGGTGACGGGGGGCGCGGTCGGGTCGGTGGCGGCGCCGAGGGTGACGAACAGCGGGGTGAAATGCTCCACGGTGGGGTGCGCGTAGGGCATGCCGGGGGCGCGGGTACGGAAGCTGGCGAGTTCGTCGACATCGCCGCGGGCCAGCGCGTCGGACGCCCAGGCGTCGAAGTCGCTCGACCAGCCGGGCACCCGGTCGAGGTGGCTCCAGTCGATGAACGGCAGGCCGTGGGTCATGTAGCCCGAGCCGATCACCAAGACCCCGGACTCGCGCAGCGGCCGCAGGCGCAGGCCAAGGTCGAGCAGCCGCCCGGGGTTGTGGGTCGGCATGCTGAGCTGCAGGACCGGGATGTCGGCGTCCGGGTACATGATCTTCATCGGGACCCACGCGCCGTGGTCCAGGCCGCGGCTGGGGTGCTCGTGCACCGGCTCGGTATCAGGCATCAGCTTGGCGACCTGACCGGCGAGGTCGGTGGCGGCCGGGGTGTCGTACCGCATCTGGTAGTACATCGGGTCGAAGCCACCGAAGTCGTAGACCAGCTCGCTGGGCTGGCGGCTGCTGATGCTCAGCGGAGCAGCCTCCCAGTGCGCGGAGATGATAAGCACGGCCTTCGGCTTGGGAAGCGCCCGGGCCCAGGAGTGCAACTCGGTCATCCAGTCCGTCATCTCGAACAGCATCGGGGCGCCGTGGCTGAGGTACAGGCTGGGCAGCGGCCCGTCGCCGGGGGTCCACAGCCGGTGTGAGGCGGCCCGCTCCGCGTCCGCGGCCCGGCGCAGGTGCGCGGCGAACGGGTGCTGGGCGGGAATGCGGCGGTCAGCGGCCGCGGTAGTGGCCGCGGCTGCTGTGTTGGCTGCTGTGTTGGCTGCGGGCGATGTCATGCTGCTCCTAGGTCCGGCAGCGGGGTAATTAGTTGCCGCTACAACCGACAAGGTATCACCTTTTAGTTGTAACGACAACTATTTGATGGGATGATGGGCCGGTGGATGCGCCATGGCTGGACGACGACGAGCTGGCGGCCTGGGTGCGGCTGGCGGCGGTGCTCGAGCTGCTGCCCGCCGTGCTGGACTCCCAGCTGCGCCGGGACGCGGAGCTGACCCACTTCGACTACTACGCGCTGGCGATGCTGTCCGAGGCACCGCAGCGGACGCTGCGGATGACGGCGCTGGCCGCGCAGACCAACGCCACCTTGCCCCGGCTCTCCCACGTAGTCCGCCGGCTGGCGGATCGAGGCCTGGTGGAACGCTTCCCGTGCCCGCAGGACGCCCGGGCCACCAACGTCCGGCTGACGACGGCGGGCTGGGACAAGGTGCGCCGCACCGCGCCGGGCCACGTCGCCAACGTCCGCCAGCACGTCATCGACGCCCTGACCTCCGAGCAGGTTCGCCAGCTGGCCGGCATCACCGAAGCGATCCTGGGCCGGCTCGACCCGGACGGCACGCTTACGGCGCTCTACCACCGCTACGACCCATCCGACGCGCAGTAAGGTCAGCCGCCCGCAATTTCCCGCGTCCGGCACCTCCGCGATCGCGATCGCGACTCCATTCGTTGTATACAAAAGTTAATTTGCTTTTTACCGTAAGGTTCAAGCAAACGGGCACCACATGCACCCGCGGTAAGGCCTGGCCGCCCCGCCCGATCCCCCAGGCGAGCTGTGCTGGCCGGAAATCACCCGGGTATTCACGCCGACTCGGGCCGATCCCCGACCGCGGGCCCTCGCGGCGCGGCTTACCTTTGGGGGTATCGGGGTCCTTGACCGGGCGGAGGGGTAACGTGCCGAACTGGCCTGTCTATATCGCGGTGGGCGACAGCCTCACCGCCGGGCGGGACGACCACGGGCCGGACGGAGGGCGGATCGGCTGGGCCCGCCGGCTGGCCGGCCTGCTGACCACGCGGACCGCCGTACCCTGCACGCTGACCAACCTGGCCACCGACGGGGCCGGCGTGGCCGCGGTGCTCGAGCGGCAGCTGCCCGCGCTGGCCGGGATCGTCCCGGACCTGGTCAGCGTCACGGTGGGGATGAACGACATCCGCGACCCCGGCTTCACCGAGGAGCGCTTCGCGGCCGACCTGGGCGCGCTGCTCGACGGCCTGGCCGGGACCGGGGCGACGATGCTGACCTGCACGCTCCCGGACATCGCCGGGATCATGCCGCTGCCGCCCGAGCTGGTGGAGGTGGCACGCCAGCGGCTGCGGCACGCCAGCGACATCATCCGGGAGCAGGCTGCGGGCCGGGGGGCGCTCTGCCTGGACACCTGGGCGATGCCAGGGGCCAGCGACCCTGGCCTGTTCGGGCCGGACCGGATCCATCCCAACGCCGCCGGCCACGAGCTGATGGCGACGACGTTCGCCGATCTGCTGCTGCCGCCGGACGGATAGGATGCGGGGCGTGGCAGTCAAGGTCCGGGCCAGGTGGGTCGCCCCGGCCGTTTACAGCTTGCTCGGCGTCGAAGTCGCGGTGGTGATCGCGTTCGCGGCAAGTTACAACGCGTTGGACTTCCGCATCTACATGTGGGGCGGTCATGCCGTCACCCACGACACGCGGCTGTACCTGGCGCTGGCCTTCGGCCACTGGTTCACCTACTCGCCGTTCGCGGCCGTCGCGTTCGTGCCGATCGCGGCGCTGCCGCTGGTCGTGGCCCGGGTGCTGTGGGACCTGGCCTCGGTCGCCGCGCTCGTGTACTCCTGCGTCATCATCGTCAAGCTCGCGGGCTACCGCCCGTCCCGGCTCCTGGTGGCCGGCCTGGCCGCGGCCGCGATGGCGCTCGACCCGGTGTACCAGACCCTGTTCCTCGGCCAGATCAACCTGATCCTGCTGGCCCTCATCCTCACCGACATCTGGCGGGTCGCGCAGGGCCGCGACGCGGGCATCGGGGTGGGCATCGCCGCCGCGATCAAGCTGACGCCCGGCATCTTCATCTTGTTCTTCCTGCTGACCAGGCGGACGAAATCGGCCGTCATCGCGGCCGGGGTGTTCGTCGGGTGCGGGCTGATCGGGTTCGCCGTCGCTCCGCGGGCGTCCGCACTGTACTGGAAGCACCTGTTCTTCGACACCAAACGGGTCGGCGCACCGTACATCAGCAACCAGTCGCCCTACGCCGCGGCGATCAGGATCGCCCAGGGCGCTGCGCACATCGGCAGTTGGTGGGCGGTGATCCCGATCGCGTTCGCCGCGATAGGACTGGCCACCGCCACCCTCTTGGCGCGGCACCACGACTGGCTGGGCGCGACGGCGGTCACCGGGACCACCGGCCTGCTCGTCTCGCCGATCTCCTGGGCCCATCACTGGGTGTGGGTGCTGCCCGCGCTGGTCTGGCTCGTCCGCCAGGACCACCGGGTCGCCGCGGCTGCCGGTTACCTGCTATTCGCACTGGCGCCGTTCTGGTTCACGCCGCATTCGGGTGGCCCGCACGAATACGGATTCCACGGGCTGGACACGCTGGTGGCCAACTGCTTCCTCATCGCCGGGCTGATCTTCTTCGGCTACCTGACCACGCAGGCCTACCTGCTGCACCGCCGAAACCCGCCCCCGGACCAGCCCACGCCCGCAGAGTCCCAGCCGGACCGAATTATCGTGGATCGTTAGCTTCGAAATAACAAGCTAACGATCCACGATCCTGGCCAGCCGGGCTGGGATTGGGTAGCGGGAGGATGGTGGGGACGATGATAATCAGGCGGGAGGAGGCGGGGGACGCCGACGTTATCCGGGCGGTGGTGAGGGCGGCTTTCGCCCAGCCCGACGCGGGCGGGGTGGGCAGCGCACTCATGCACGCCGCGCTCGGCGCGGGCGACGCGCACCCATGGTGGTGCTGCTCGGGGACCCGAGCCGTTTCGACCGGACCTAAGGACAAGGAGATGGCGCCGCGGACCTCCAGGACGCGGCCGGTGATGTCGTCGGCCGCTTCGGAAAGCAGGAACGCGACGAGGGCGGCGACATCCGCCGCGTCGCCGAAGCGGCGCAGCGTGATCGTCTCGGTCAGGGTGGCCCGGTTCTTATCCGGCAAGATCGCGGTCATGTCGTGGCTCAGCGGGCCGGGCGTCACCGCGTTGACGTTGATGCCGAACCGGGCGACCTGGTCCGCCAGCGCCGTGACGAAGCCGGCCATCCCCGGCCGGGTGGTCGCGTCGTGACCAGGCGCGCTGTGGTCATACGCCGCGCACACCGAAGACACCATGACGATCCGGCCCGACCGCCGCTTCATCATGGCGACCATGGCCGCCCGGCATAGGTGGAATACGCCGCTCAGGCCGGTGTCGATCACCGCGCGCCAGTCCGCGTCCACCACCCGCGTCAGCGGCTGATGCCGGGTAATTCCCGCGCAGCTCACCATCGCCCCGGCCAGGCCCAGCTCGTTCTCAGTCTGCCGGAACCAGGCGCTGACCTGGGCGGCGTGGGTCACATCGACCTCAACCGCGGTCACCCGCACGCCGAGGTCGCAGACCGCCTTCTCGACCTGGCTAGCGGCCTGCTCGTCGTGGTGATGGCAGAAGCTGATGTCCCAGCCGGCGACGGCCAGCTGGCGCACGATGGCCGCCCCGAGGCCGCGCGAGCCGCCGGTGACCATCGCCACCCGGCGATCATCCTGGTTCAACACCTCACCTGTGTTCCCGCGCGTAACAACGACACCACGGATTGGTCAGCATCCTAGTGACACGGAGTTACGTTTTATCACTGAACCGAGGCGAAAGTGAACACAGAGTTACAGCGGGCTGACTAGGGCGAACGCGGCTCAGGACGCAGGAGCCGGATCGCGGCGGGACGCAGGAGGCGATCGGGGCGGGAGACGGACCGCGTGTCATAGCCTGAACCGTGCATCAACTACGGATGGGAACGCTGGGAACCTCGCGCATTACCGAGACCGCGCTGCTCGAGCCCGCCAGGGCCGTGGCCGACGTGACGGTGACGGCGGTCGCCGCCCGGGACAAGTCCCGGGCCGAAGCCTTCGCACTGCGGCACGCGATCCCGGCGGCCTACGGCTCCTACGACGAACTGCTGGCCGACCCGGACATCGACGCGATCTACAATCCGCTGCCGAACTCTGCACACGGACCGTGGACGCTCAAGGCGATCGCGGCCGGCAAGCACGTGCTGTGCGAAAAACCGTTCGCATCCCACACCGAGCAGGCGGAGCAGGTCACGGCGGCGGCTTCGGCGGCGGGCCTAATCGTGATGGAGGCCATGCATTACCGGTACCATCCACTGATCGCCCGGCTGCGCGAGCTGGTCACCGAGCTGGGTCCGGTGCAGCACCTGCAGTGCTGGACCAGCTTCGTCATCCCCGACCCCCACGACATCAGGTACGACTACGACCTGGCCGGCGGCGCCCTGATGGACGGCGGCTGCTACGCGATCGACTGCCTGCGGCTGCTCGGCGGCGGGGAACCTGTCGTGACCGGGGCGCTGGCCGACCCGTGGCCGTCCGCCCGGGCCAAATCCGGGGAGGCCGGGGACTCCGGGGAGGCCGCCGACCGGGCGATGGCGGTCCGGCTGGCCTTTCCCGGCGGCGCGACCGGCTGGTTCGAGTCCGCGTTCACCCGGGACGGGGGGTTCCGGGCCGATGTCCACGTCAGCTGCCGGGACGGGCAGGTCTGGATGGAGAACTTCATCCTGGCCCATTTCGGCCGACTGATCGCGACCAGGAACGGATCGGTCATCGCGGACGAGCGCGCCACCGGGGACACCACCAGCTACACCTACCAGCTACGCGCGTTCGCCACGGCGATCGCGGCGGGGGACCCGGCGCCGACATCGGCGGCGCAGGCCATCTCCACCATGCGGGTGATCGACGACGCCTACCGGGCGGCCGGCCTGGCCCGGCGACCATGATGACAGCGGCCGGACAGCAGGCAGCGCGGTTCGCCGCCGACCTGATCAGGATCGACACCACCAACCGGGGCGGCGGAGACGCCTGGGAGCGGCCGGCCGCGGAGTACGTGGCCGCGCGGCTGGCCGAGGCGGGCCTGGACCCGGTCCTGCTGGAATCCGCGCCCGGCCGGGCGAACGTGGTGGCCCGGGTCAGCGGCACCGGGGCGGGGGCGGGGGCCGGGGCGGGGGCCGGGGCGCTGCTGCTACACGGGCACCTGGACGTGGTGCCCGCGGACCTGGCGGCCTGGACGGTGCCCCCGTTCTCCGGCGAGATACGCGACGGCGTGCTGTGGGGACGCGGCGCCGTCGACATGAAGAACGCGGACGCCGTGCTGCTCGCCCTGGTCAGCCAGTGGGCCAGGGACGGCGTCCGGCCTCAGCGCGACCTGGTGCTCGCGTTCACCGCCGACGAGGAGGACACCGCGGAGTTCGGGGCCAGGTGGCTAGTCGAGCGGCATCCGGAGCTGTTCGAGGGGTGCACAGAGGCAATCGGGGAATCGGGCGCCTTCACCTTCCACGCCGGGCCTGGCCGGCGGCTCTACCCCGTCGCCTCCGCCGAACGGGGCACCGCCTGGCTGAAACTGACCGCGCACGGCCGGGCCGGGCACGGCGCCAAGCCGAACGCCGAGAACGCGGTGACCCGGCTGGCGGAGGCGATCAGCCGGATCGGCGGCTACAACTGGCCGGTGCGGCTGGTTCCGACCGTCAGCGCCGCGGTGGACGCCATCGCGGCGGCGGTCGGCGCGCAGCTGCCGGTCACCGGGTCGGCCGGCGAGCCGGTGACCGCGGCGGAGTTGCTGGCGCCGCTCGGGCCCGCGGCGGCCCTGGTCGCGGGGACCGTGCGTAACAGCGCCAACCCGACCATGCTGCAGGCGGGCTACAAGCTGAACGTGATCCCCGGCGAGGCGGTCGGCTACGTGGACGGACGGGTGCTGCCGGGCTTGGACGAGGAGTTCGCGGCCACCCTGGACGAGCTGACCGGACCGGACGTGAGCTGGGAGTACGCGCACCAGGAGGTACCACTCGAGGCTTCGCTCGACGCGCCGCTCATGGCCAGCATGACTCGCGCGCTGCTGGCCGAGGACCCCGGCTCGACGGTGGTGCCCTACTGCATGAGCGGCGGCACCGACGCCAAGCAGTTCGCCCGGCTGGGCCTGGCCTGTTACGGTTTCACGCCGCTGGTGCTCCCCGAGGGCTACGACTACTACGCCATGTTCCACGGCACCGACGAGCGGATCCCTTTGTCCGCCCTGGCGTCCGGCGTCCGGGTCATGGACCGGCTGCTGCGGACGCTTTAGGGGGTCGGCGGTATCCGGCGGCGAAAAAATTTTCAGGGGTTTTTCTTGCCGGTTTCCGCAGGTTGATCCCGGTGTGGCGGATGCGGCACGGCAATAGAGACGAGATCTGGTGGCATCTCTTGGCCCGAACGGGGCATGGCTCGACTGTTGATCGGGCAGGGAGGTAGTCAGTGACCGTAGTCGAGGTGCCGTCCGGCACGCAGGTGACACCGGAATGGCTGACGCAGGTGACACCGGAGCGCCTGGGCGGAAGGTTCCGGCTGGACGAGCGGATCAGCGTCGGGGACCGGATCAGCGGGGCCTGCGGGGCGTCGGCGGAGGCGGGCGGCCTGTCGCTGTGGAAAGCCACCGACGAGCTGCTCGGCCGACCCGTCACCATCTACCTGCTGCCCGCCGGACAGCCAGTACCTGACCGGGTGGTCCAGGCCGCGCGGTCCGCCGCCAAGGTCTGCGACTCGCGACTGGCCACCATCTACGACACCGACTTCAGCGCCGACTGCCCCTACATCGTGGCCGAATGGGCGCCGGGAACCCACCTGGAGGACCTGGTGCTTTCCGGGCTGCCCAGCCCGGCGCTGGCCGCCGCCATGATCGCGGACGCGGCGGACGCGGTGGCCGTCGCCCACCAGGCCGGACGGCCGCACCTGCGGCTGACCCCGCACTCGCTGCGCTGGGACCCGAGCACCGGGCTGAAGATCACCGGCCTGGGGCTTGACGCCGCGCTGTGCGGGCCGGCGAGTGCCGCGGACGAGGATCCGTCGCTGGCCGGCACGGCGCTGGCCGACACCAGGGCGCTCGCCCGGATGCTCTACGCGCTGCTGACCGGGTTCTGGCCGGGGCAGGACGCCACCGCGCTGCCACCCGCGCCCCGGCATAAGGGACAGGTGTGCACGCCGCGGCAGGTCCGGGCGGGCCTGCCCGCCATCCTCGACGCCATCGCCCACCAGGGGATGCGGGGACAGGCACCGGACGCGCCGAGCCGGCCGCTGACTCCGGCCGGGCTCGCGATGGCTCTGCGCGGGGTGCAGCGGCCGTCCATCCGGCTGGTCGAAACGCCCGAGGTCGACGTCCAGCCGCCGGTCCACCCGCCGGTCCGGCCGCGGGCCAGGCACGCCCGGGCCCGGGCAGGCCTCCGGCACCGCACGACGCTGCTGCGCCCGGCGGTATAACCCAGGTTCGTTCGGCCTAATGTGCCGACAATAGGGCACGGACCCGGTCCTGGCCCAGGGCCAGCAGCAGCGTGGGCAGCCTCGGGCCGGTATCTTTGCCGATCAGCAGCTGGTAAAGCAGGATGAACCAGGTCCGCTGCCGGGCCTTGAGCTCGGGGGTCGGTGGCGTGGTGATGGGCAGCCCGAGCTGGAGCTTGGGGATCCCGTACAGCAGCGTGGTCAGGCCCGCCTGCGACCAGTCGGCCGCCATGCCCTCGGTGAGCAGCTTGACCGCGTCGCGTTCGGCGGCGGGCAGGGCGGCGAGCGTTTCGACGTCCGGGGTGTCCCGGACCTGGGTCCGATCGGCGGGCGGGACGTACTCGTTGACCCAGGCCTGCGCGCAGTCCAGCCGGGGCCGGACCTCAGCCAGCGAGGTGACGGGTTCTTCGGCGGTCAGGTCCCGGAGGATCCGCAGGATCTGCACCTGGTCACCGGCCGTGATGTCCGCCACCGAGGCCAGCGTCCGGAACGGCAGCGGCCGGGGCGTGACCGGCAGCGGCCCGTCCGAGGTGCCGGCCGCGCGGGCGAACACCGCCTGGGCGGCCGCGTCGGCCTTGCCGTCCGCGACCCGGCGGCCCAGCGCGTCCCACTCGTCGTAGACCCGGCCCACCTCGGCGTCGAAGGCCAGCGTGATGGCCTGCTCGGGACGCCGTCTGGCGTACAGCCAGCGCACCAGCGGCGGCTCGAAGATCTCAAGTGCGTCGGCCGGAGTCGGCGCGCCGCCGGCTGAGCCGCTCAGCTTCGCTGCCCCGGGTGCGCCGACGAACGAGTACCCGAAGTGCAGCGGCATCTCGCCGCCGAAGATCTCCGACACCAACTCCGCGCCGACGGTGAAACTGGACCCCGGCGAGGAATGGTCCACCCCGGCGGGCTCGAACGTCACCCGCTCGTACGCCCACCGCATCGGCCAGTCGACCTTCCAGGCCAGCTTCCCTGCGACCTGCGCGATCGGCGTGGGTCCTGGCCGCGCGCCGCAGGCGCAGGTGTAGGAGATCTCGGTGGTCTCGTCGTCGAAGCCGGTCACCGTGGTGTCGTCGCGCCCGCACACGGCGCAGTACGGCCGGAACGGGTAGTAGACCGCGGTCTGCGGGCCATCGTCGTCGGGCGCGGTGCCGTCGGGCGCGGTGCCGTCGGGCGCGGTGCCGTCGGGCGCGGTGCCGTCGGGCGCGGTGCCGTCGCGCCTGGTGCGGTACCTGGCCAGCACCGCGCCGATGTCAGCCCGGCGCCGCATCGCGGTCACGATCTGAGCCGCGTAGGCGCCCGAGGTGTACATCTGGGTCTGGCTGATCTCGGTGACCCGGACGCCGAGCCGGGCTAGCGATTCGCGCAGCGGGTCCTTGAAGTGCTCGGCCCAGTTCGGGTGCTGGCCGCACGGGTCGGGCACCGCCGACAGCGGGCGCCCGATGTGCTCGGCGAACTCGGCCGGAAAGCCGGCCGGGACCCGGCGCAGCCGGTCATAGTCGTCCCAGGACAAGATGTGGCGGCAGGGCGCGCCGCCGCGCCGCACCTCGTCGGCGACCAGGTGCGGGACCATCAGCTCGCGCAGGTTTCCCAGGTGTACCGGGCCGGACGGGCTGATCCCTGACGCACAGGTCGGCGGCACGCCGGGATGCCGGCGTTCCCCTTCCGCGCGCACCAGCCCGGCCGTGCGCGCCACCCAGTCCTCGGCCGGAGCCACGAGACAGCCCACCTCCATCGTTTTCCACAGGGGTGTTATGCGAAACCGGTCGCACTAGGCCTCACAGCGTACTTCAGGCCCGGGCCGCGCCTGGCTTGGCGCGGCCCGGGCCTGCGGGTACTAGCTGGTTAACCTCGCCTTAGCGAGCGTAGTCATTCTCGATGCCGGTCAGGTTGGGGATGCCCAGGCCCACGGCCTCATTGAAGCGCTCCCCCGGGTTACCTGTGTAGTAGAGGTTGTCGTTGCTGGTACCGGCGTGGTCCAGCTCGGTGAACGGGCCGCCGCCGAGAGCCGCGTCGGCGTAGATCGCCGGGTTCCAGAACCCGACCCGGGAGCCAAGCGCCGAGTCGATCACCGCGGTCGAGCCGTTCAGCTGCGGCGCCACGAAGCTGGTGCCGCCCCAGCCGCCTTCGAGGACCGGCTGGCCGGCCTGAGCGAAGGCCGGCGAGTAGAGCAGGTAGCCGGAGTACGGGTCCGCGTCCGCGGACACGTCAGGCACCGCCCGGCCATAGCCGGAGCCGCCGGTCACGGACGGGGTGGGGTTGAAGTTCCACGCGGTCGGCTCGACCAGCCCGGCCACGATGGTCTGGTAGTCGGTCGGCGTCAGGTACTCCACCGCGTTGAAGTTGTGCGTGCCGGTCACGAACAGCTGGTAGAACGGACCGGAAAACACCGAGCTGAAACCGCCGCCACCACCGCCGACGTTGGACTCCGCCGCGGCGGCCTCGGTCTCGCCGTTGATCTTGGCGATGGCCGGCCACAGGTAGTCCCAGCCCCAGGCGCGCTGCTTGGCCACCGTCACGGTGGCCGTACCGTCCGGGCCGGTCAGCGTGCCGGTCCAGGGCAGCGTGGTGCCGCCCGCCGAGGTGATGTACGGGCTGTCCGACGAGGTGTCGACCGACAGGTTGGTGGTACCGAGGTCGCGGCTGGCGTCGTACGCGCCCGCGTCACCGGCGGCCAGGAAGCCGGACTGCCCCTGCGCCGCCATCTCGAGGAACGCCTCGTTGAAAGCGGCCAGGTAGGTCGACGGCTCGGTGCCGGCCAGGATCGAGGCCTTCACCACCGTCTCCGACTCACCCCAGCTCGACGAGATGGTGCTGGCGGTGTTCTGGCTGGCCGCGGCGAAGAACGCGTCGGCGAAGCCGGGGTCGGTGTTGGGTGCCTGGTAATCGATGACGTTCGCGCCCGGCGCCAGCGCCCCGGACTGCTCCAGGTCCAGGTCGGTCTCACCCGTGCCGCCGACGTCGCTCGGCGCGCCCGGGCCACCGTCGATGTTCTGCACGGTGAAGCTGCGGCCGGTGCTCGGGACGTGCGCGATGTTGCTCCAGAAGTACTGCGGCGCGCCCGGGTCCACCGCGGCCAGGGTGACGATGGCGAGCGTCTGGCCCGACCCGTTGGCCCCCTGCTTGTACACGCCGTTGAGCCCGTAGTTGGTGGCGAAGTTCGACGGGAGGTTGCACGCGTTGGCCAGGCCGGTCAGCGCCACGCAGGCGCTCGAACTGCCCGACTGCGGCTTGACGTAGTGGGTGTTCACGTGCGCGGTCTGGCTGGCGTAGGGGCCGTAGTTGCTCAGCCCCAAGATGGCCAGCACGAAGTTCGAGAGCCGGTACGGCAGCAACGGCGACTGGGCGGTGGCGTGCACGGTCTGCGCCGGTATCGGGTTCAGCCCGTTGCCGCCGGCCTGCGCCGGCACGTGGTACTGGTTCTGCTTGACCGCCAGGGCGGCGTCGAATTCCCCGGCTGTGCCGGTGGCCGACACATCCACGTCGTCCGCGTAGACGGTCGTCTTGATGCCGTAGTGCGCCAGGTAGCCGGTCAGCGCGGAGATGTTGGCCGGGCTCTGGCCGTAGTCGCTGGCGAACTGGCCGACCGAGAGGTAGCTCCCGGTGCCTTGCGTGACGGAGATCTCCAGCAGGTTGACGTTCCGCTCACGCAGGATGAAGGACACGGTTTCCGGCGTGCTGGCTGGAGTGGTGCCGAACACCGTGGCCCCCGGCAGCAGCGCCGCGTCGATACCCGACGACACCTTCTCGGGCGTGTTCGGGTTGGGCGTCGAGGCGTTGGCCGGGCCGACCAGCGCGGCCAGCGGGGCCATGACAGCCGCCACTCCCAGCATTATCCCGGCCGATAGTCGCGTTTTTCTCGAAAGGATCATGTCCCTGTGCACCGTCCTGTGGGCGTACTTGCCACGGTTAGTTGCGGTTAGCCGTAGATCTTCGAAATTATGGCAGTTTGACCCCGCCCGCCCCGGCGGCTTCACAAGATCGGTTTGTTGCTATCGGGTAACTAACCACCCGTCACCCTGCAGCCACGCCCGCGGTCAGGGCGGGAACTCGGACTCGGCCCACCGGCTGAAGGCGTCGATTTTCTCCGGCGGCCAGGCGCCGTCGCAGGGCATGGTGCCGTTGCGCAGGCGTTCGCCGATGCCGGCCGCGTTGGCCTTGACGTCGGCGTAGGACCACAGGTCGAACGCGAACGTCATGGATTGACGGTCGCGCGCGCGGAACAGCGGCTTGATGTGCGCCTCGAAGCTCACGGTCTGGCCGGGGCCGGCCAGCGCGACCGGCGGCTGGTCGTCGGCGCTGGCCTGGGCGGGGGTGCCGCCCTGGGTGGGGGTGCCGCCCTGGGCGGCGGGCGGGCCGGCCGGGCTCCAGTCCCAACGGGACAGCGAGCCCGGAACTCCGCCTTCGGCCGGCGCCGCCCCGGCCCGGGAGCTCCAGTCCAGGTAGGAGGTGAAGGCCGCGCGGAACTCGGGGTCGGCGGGCAGGCCGGCCTCGTCGGCGGCCAGGCTGGCCAACGTGAACCAGCGGGCGCGCTGGTCCGCGGTGAAAGCCGGGCCGGGGTTCGCGGGCGCTGGGCCGGGGCCGCCGAAGACCTCGGCGAGGACGGCGGCCGCGCGCTGGGCATAGTCCGGGGCCATGGCGGCGAACAGGGGGGCCAGCAGGTCGTCAGCGGGCACGTGCTTCTCGTACAGCAGGCGGGTCATCCGGGTCAGGGCCGGCAGGCCGCCGGCCCACTCGAACAGGGTTGGCTCCGCACTCGGGACGGGATCACGGAACCCGGCGTACCAGTGCATGCCGCTGCAGAACGGCTTGTTCTGCGAGTGGCCGCAGCGGCAGAGCGCGTAGTGCTCGCGGGACGCGCCCGCCGCCCGGGGCACGTCGGCACCGTCGGCGTCGGCCAGCGGGATCGCGCCGGTCACCCGGTAGGGACCGTCCTGGGTGATCTCGATCGCGGGCTCGCGCCGGCCGTGCCAGTCGGCCAGGTCACGAGCCTGTTCGCCGTCGAAGGCCAGGCCGAGCGCCCCGGACGGGCAGTCGCGCACCGCCCGCACGATCTCGTCCATCCGGCCGCCGCTCGGCGCGACGAACGGCTCCTGGCTGGTCCGGAACACCGCGGCCAGCCGGTCCGTGCACAGGCCTGAGTGCTGGCAGATGCCCCGGTTGTCGAAGATCGTGACCTGCTGGCCCGGGTAGGTGTCCCGCTGGTCGGGCACCCGGTGCGGGTCCTTGTTGTCGGTGAACCCGTTACCGGCGCAGGTGCCGTCGCAGGACGGCTGGCGCGACGAGCCGCCGCACCGGCACAGGGCCAGCTGAGGCGGCACGGTCAGCGTGTCACCGAGCGGGGTACGCAAAGCCGGGACGTTGGTGACCAGGTAGGGACCGTCCTTGCCGGTCATGATGGCGGGCGGCAGGGCGCGCTGGAGCTGCCCGAGTTCCGCGATCAGGTGAGCCCGCTCGCCCGCGGGCGCCTGCCGGACGGCCAGGTCTTGCAGCGCGGCCACCGCCTCGAGCAGGCCGGGCGGAGCGCTGGCGCCGAGGCGGGCGCGCACGGTGGTGGCGCTAACCGCGAGATCCCTGAGCGACGGCTGACTCCCCTCGGGCGGGAGAGGTTCATGGGGCGGGAGGGGCTGATGGGGCGGGAGGAGTTCTTGGGGGGTGAAGCTCAGAGCCGTTCGGTAAAAATCTTGGGCTTGGGCCAGCAGGTCTTCGGCTGGGGCCGGGGTGGGCTGGGCCCGGGCCGGCAGGTGGACGGCGAGGGCGTCGGCGATCCCGGCCAGGCCGGACCTGACCTCCCGCAGGCCGTCGGTTATCCGCGGATCGCAGGGGGCGCCGGGTTCGCAGAACTCGGCGGCCTGGCGGATGCGCTCGGTGAGCAGGATCCAGGCCGCTTCGCGGTGCGGCAGCACGTAGTCGGACTCGTAGAACAGCTCGAAGCTGGGTCCGGCCGTGCGGCCGGGGTACTCCGGGCCCGCCGGGAGCGTCGTGACCAGGTCGCCGAGCGGCTTGATGGCCTGGTACATCAGCGCGATGATCGCATCGGCCAGCGCCTTGAGCTGCGGATCTGTCTCCTCGGTATGCGCGAAGAACCGCTGCAGCATCAGCAGCAAGATCTCGTAGGCGACGTTGAAGGCGTCCATCACCCGCCGGGTCACCGGGTCGCCGACCAGCGGGATGTCGGTGTCGCGCTCGGCTGCCCTGACGTTGACAGGGACCACGGACCGGACCGGGTCGAAGGCCGGATTGGCCTCGCGGAGCTCGATGTACTCGTCCAGGATCGCCACGAACTGGCCGAAGTGCGCGCTCTGCCAGTGGCCGCGGGGCCCCTCGCCCTGTTCCAGGATCTCGTCGATGGCCCGCTGGGCCGAGGCCACGTCGGTCACCGCGACCAGTTCGGGCCAGCCGAAGTAGGCCTGCGTCGCCTGCGCCCGCGGCGGGCCGACGAACAGCGACTGCTCCCCGTACTTATCCGCCAGGTGAGCGATTCCGGCCTCGATCGACCGGTAGAGGTGCCCGACGGTGGCGAAGTCCTGACCGCGCGGGACGATCTCGCCGTGCTGCATGGCCGGCGCGGCGCGGCGGAACGCGGTCATCCCGGCGGCGTCCTCGATGTCCATGCCCTCCGGGCGCTCGAGGAACATGAAGTGACGCAGCGCCGCCTCGCCGAACGGGATAAGCGCCAGGTGCACGCCGGCCGGGTAGTGGCGGGCGGGCTGCGGGAAGTTCGGCCGGGACAGGTGCGGGGCCGCGCCGATCGCGGACAGCAGGTTCTGCACCAGGGACAGGTGCAGCATCTCCTGGGTGGCCACGTGCGAGATCTGCTTGCGCCAGCGGTTGACGGCCTGTGCTTCCTCGGCGCTGAGCCCCTCGTCCTGCGACTGCTTCAGGCTGAAGGCGGCGTACAGGTACTGGCACATGATGCCGTGCTCGAGTTCGGCCGCCTCGCAGAGCATGTAGATCAGCGCCTCGCGGTGCTCGATCACGAACGGGGCCTCGGCTGGGGCCAGGCCGCCCCGGCTGGCGATCACCTGCGCGAGCCGCCCGCGCGGCGGTGCATCGGCGGCGGCGGATTCTTGGTCGCTCATGGGTCCCTATTGTCCCCAGGCGGCCGCGCCCGGTCAGCTGTCAGCGTTGTGCCCTCAACGAACAGGGGCGGCCGGGGACACGTGGTCGCGCCAGGAGTGGCGGGGCTCGAAGCCGAGCACCCGGCGGGCCCGGTCGATATCAAGCAAGGTGCCGAACTCCGGGATCTCGCGGGTCAGCCGGACGTCGGGGAACGCCTCGGCCAGCAGCGCCGCCGACGGCCGGTTCATCACCGTGTCCGCGGCGGCGATGATGAAGGCCGGGTTGCCCGTCACCGCGTCCGCCGGGGCCTCCAGGGCGAGCCGGGCGGCCGCGGCCGCGTCCCGCTCGTCGATGTAGCCCCACAGGTTCCACTTGCGCGCCTGCGGGTCCGCCCAGAACGAGGGAAACTCCTGATAGTCATCGGGCGCCATGATGTTGGACAGGCGCAGCGCGATGTAGGGAATCCCTGACCACTGCGCGAAGTGGCTGGCGATCGTCTCGCTGGCCACCTTCGACAGCGCGTAGGTGCTTGTCGGCAACGGGTAGTGCTCCTCGTCGGCCGGCGCGTACCGCGGCGGCACGTCGAAGGGCAGGCCGAGGGTGGTCTCGCTGGAGGCCCACACCACCCGGTCGAGCTTGAGCTGAGCGGCGGCCTGGAAGACGTTGAAGTTCATGGTGATGTTGGAGTTGAACGTCACCGCCGGGGTGCTCAGCTCGGGCGCCGGGATGTTGGCCAGGTGGACCACGGCGTCGGCCTGGCTGAGCGCCTCGACCGCCTGCCCGTAGTCGGTCAGGTCGGCCTGGAGCGTTCCGCTCCCCCGTCCGGCCCTGATATCGACCGGGGCCACGTGGTAACCGTGCTCGCGCAGCTCCGCGACCACCGCCCGCCCGGCCTTGCCTGTCGCACCCGTCACGCATACTCGCTGTGTCACTGTCGTTCCTTCCTTCGTGTGGAGCCTGGGCGGTCAGCGGAGCTGCCAGCTGGGACCGCTGGGGGTGTCGGTGAGCTGGACGCCGAGCTCGTCTAGCTCGGCGCGGATCTGGTCGGCCCGGGGCCAGTCGCGCTCCTTGCGGGCCTGGGTCCGGTCCGCGACGAGCTGCTCGATGGCGTGCCGCTCCTGCGCGGAGAGTTCGGTGACCGCGCGGCGGTGATCCAGGTCGGCCGGGTCGAGGGTGGCCAGGCCCAGGCCGAGCAGCGCGTCGGCCGCCGCGACCACGGTGCGCAGGCCGTCCGGGGTGATATCCGGGTCACGCAGCGCGTCCTGCAGCGTCGCCAGCACCCGCGGGGTGCTCAGGTCGGCCGCGATGGCCGCGTCGATGGTGTCGAGCAACCGGGCCGCGACCGGATCGCCGGCCACGTTTGCCTGCGCGGCGGCCAGCGTTTCGATCGGCGGCAGCGGGCGCAGCGGCTGCACCCTGGTCACCAGCCGGCGCAGGGTGGCCTGGGCCGCCGCCACCGCCTCCGGGGTAAAGCCGAGCTGGCTGCGGTAATGGCCGCCGAGCAGGAACAGCCGGTAGGCCAGCGGGTGGTACCCGGCCTCGGTCAGGTCGGCCAGCCGCGGCGCCCCGCCCGCCGACTTGGCCATCTTCTCGCCGCCGAGCTGCAGGTACTCGTTGTGCAGCCAGTACCGTACCCACGGCTGGCCGTCGCCGAGATAGGCCTGGCTCTGCGCGATCTCGTTGACGTGGTGCAGCTCGCGGTGGTCCACTCCGCCGGTGTGGATGTCGAAGTGGCTGCCGAGCAGGGTGATGCTCATCACCGAGCACTCCAGGTGCCAGCCGGGCGCGCCCCAGCCCCACGGGGAGTCCCAGCGCATCACCCTTTTCTGGTCCGGGTCCTCGGCCCGCCACAGCGCGAAGTCGGTCTTGCGGCGGCGGCCCTCCACCTGCTCGACCCGGGCCGCTTCCAGCTGCCCCTCGGCGTCCATCTGGGCCAGCTCCCCGTAGCCGGGGTCCTTGGCGGTGTCGAAGTACAGCCCGGACGGCAGCCGGTAGGTCCAGCCCTTGGCTTCGAGCTCGGCCGCGAACTCGATCATCTGCGGCACGTAGGCGCTGGCCCGCGGATACTCATCGGCCGGCAGGACGTTAAGCGCGGCGGTGTCGACGAAGAAGACATCGGTGTAGAAGTCGGCGATGTCCTGCACCGAACGCCGCTCGCGGGCCGCGGCCACCTCCAGCTTGTCCTCGCCGGTGTCGGTGTCGGCGACGGCATGCCCCACGTCGGTGATGTTGACCACGTGCCGGACCGGTATGTCCCGCCAGCGGAAGGCGCGGCGCAGCGTGTCCGCGAACACGTACGGGCGCATGTTGCCCAGGTGCGGGAACGCGTACACGGTGGGACCGCAGCTGTACATGCCGGTCACCTCGCCCGACGGGGTGAAGTCCTCCATCCGTCGTCCTAGCGAGTTAAACAGCCGCAGCTGATGGCCGCCCGCCACGTTTCCTCCCTGGTTGGTACCGGAGCGCCCCATGATATTAGGCCGGGGTGTCCGGCCGCTGCGCAGGTTTGCACCGCCGGCGCCCTCTTTTCGGCCGAACGGACCTGGGTTTTCCGTCGCCCCGACCTACCAGGCAGCGGCCCCTTGACGCCGGGTGATCACCAGCAGCAGCTCCGTAAGCGGCGCTGCTCACGCACCCGATCGTGCCCCGGCCGGGAACCGTGAATCGCCCAGGGACCGTGACCCGCCGGGGGACCATGGATCGCCGCCGGGCGACCGTGACCCGCCGGGGACCGTGAAATCGCCTGGGGAGCGTGACCCGCTGCGGGAGCGTGACCCGCCGGGGGACCGTGACCCGCCGGTGGCGACATCGACGCCTTCGAGCGTGCAGGTGTGGACTGCGGCGACGGTGGCCCGGGCCGATTCGAAGCGAAGCGTCTGATACATGTCGTTCCCGCGCCCCGAGTAGTCCTGAACCTTCCGGCCGATCCGCATGAGCAGGACCCGGAGCGGAGAAATCTGAATCCAGAAGGTCCACCCGACGTAGAGATCATGTCCGTGCGGGAAGCAGGAGATGTAACCCGCGAAGTAGCCGCGACGCAGCTCAAGGTAGTGGCGGCGCCCTTCGCCCGGCGGGGCGATGAGCCGGATACCGAGTTTGTCGTTCGGGGTCGCATGCGCCTCAAACGCTCCGGCGACGTGATCAAGCGCGGTTTTAGCCGCGGCGCCCTGGAAGCTGAGCAGACGACTCCATTGCCCCAGCAACGCCGGGACGGGCAGCAGCCAGAACACCAGCAGCAAGACGATAACGCTGAGCACATACATGGCGGGCCCGATGGCCAGCATGGCCGGGTTCCGGCGGAGCAGGAAAAAAGTGAGGCCCAGCACAAAATACGCGAAGTCGGCGACCGCGGTCACCACCGCGTAAAGCGCGAACCGGCGCGCCAGCTGGCCGAGGAAGCGTGAGCTGGAAAGCGGATCGAGAGTCTCCGGCACGCCCAGCTCGGCGTAGCTCTTCTTACGGTCATCGATCGTGATGTACGACTGCGGCGCCGCGGCCGCGGCCTCGCTCTGCGCCTGGTCCTCCGGCGTGGCGACGAGCATCCGCGCCGCACCGCTCACCGACGCGGCCGGCCCTCCCGGCGTCCGCTCCGGCGCGGGCGCCTGCCTGGGTTCTGGCACGGGTGCCGGCCTGGGCTCCGATGCCGGCCTGGGCTCCGATGCCGGCCTGGGCTCCGATGCCGGCCTGGGCTCCGGTGCCGGCCTGGGCTCCGGTGCCGGCACCTGACTGCGCTGCGGTCTTGGCGGAGCTTTTCTTATCCCGAACGGCTCGGGCGCCTCATCCCGGACCGGCTCAGGCAGCGTTGGCCGACTCTCCCACCAGGGGATGTCGCCTGTTTCCGGCTCCTCCTCGACGGCCGCGCCAGCGCGGCGGTCGTGGCCCATCCCCCATTCCGGCTGATCATCTGGTCCCTGCGGCGGTAGCGGACCACTCCGGGCACGGTCAAGCTCCGACGTCGATTCCAGCGAGAACCACGTGGCAGGTACCGGTTCATAGGCCGGAACCGGCCCGGGCTCCGCGATCTGTTCGGCCTGGCTTTTAGCGGCGCGCCCGCAATTCCCGCAATAAATGTCCTCAGTGCTCAGCGGCCAGCCGCAGCTAGCGCACGCGAAAGACATCGACCCCACCTGCTTCCCCTTAAGAATCCGGGTCTCCCGCCCGGGGATTACCTTGAGTATGCATATGGTTACAAGGGAACAGAAGCGTAATTTCCTTACGAGGAGCTAACGCTGACCGGAAACAGCATGAAGCCGGTCATCAGCGTGATACGAGACGAATGGACTGGAGCACGGCTCGAGCTACCCCGTCGGCGATGCCACCTGCGAGCTTCCCCGAGGTCGATAGGTGCGCCGGATGACGAAAAAACGGCCGTCGCCGCGGCCGGTCACGGTCCCCCCGCTTCCAGCCGGTTCCGCGCCCTGGAACTCCGCGCCCTGGAACTCCGCGCCCTGGCACAACGACGATGGTCCATCGTGGTTGTGCCAGCAACAACAGTGGTCCATCGTTGTGGCTGGCGGGTGGGAGCGAGGCAGCACGGGTGGGGCGGGCGGGGTTGTCGTGGCTGGTGTTCTAACCCAGGGGCGCCCGCTAGGCGGCGGCGCGCTCGGTAGGCTGGCGGGGCGGGCAGGCGGGTCTTGTTCGGGTGCTGCGGCGGGGATACCACGGTCCGTTCGGCTTAATTGGTCTTGGTGATGGCGGGCTTGGCCGGTTTAAATAGGCGCGACGGGCCGGCGGCGGGGCCCTTACCATGGCAGGTGCCGTCCGCGGGCGGCTTGTTATCCGGCAGCACTGGTTATCCGGCAGCACTGGCCCAGGAAGGCACCATGAAGATCGACAACAGTCCGGCCAGGGGAATGCGGGACCTGCTTCCCGCTGACGTCGCGGTCCGTGACCATGTGCTCGCGTCGATCTCCGCGGTGTACCGGCGGTTCGGGTACCAGCGGATTGAGACCCCGGCGCTGGAGAACATCGGCAGGCTGCAGAGCGGTGACGGCGGGGACAACGAGAAGCTGATCTTCCAGGTGCTGAAGCGCGGGCTGCCGCCAGAGGTCGCCGCGGGCGCGTCCGTGCGCGACCTGGTGGACCTCGGCTTGCGGTACGACTTGACCGTGCCGCTGACCCGGTTCTACGGGAACAACCACGCGTCGTTGCCGATGCCGTTCCGGTCGCTGCAGGTGGGGCCGGTGTGGCGGGCGGACCGGCCGCAGCGGGGCCGGTACCGGCAGTTCTACCAGTGCGACATCGACATGATCGGCGAGGCCTCGGTGCTGGCCGAGGCGGAGCTGATCGAGGCGACCAGCCAGGCGCTGGCCTCGGTCGGGCTGACGGGCACCACGATCCGGGTGTCGGACCGCCGGTTCCTGACCGCGCTGGCCGCCGACGCCGGGGTGCCCGAGTCGTCGTGGGATACGTTCTTCATCACGCTGGACAAGCTGGACCGGATCGGCTGGGACGGGGTGTCGGCGGAGCTGACTGAGCTCGGGTTCCCGGCGGCCCTGGTGCCGGCGGTGACGGAGAAGATCCAGGGGCTGACGGACGTGCCGCCGGGCAAGCTGGCCGGAGTGCTGGCCGACAGCGTGCCCGGGTTGGCCACAGCGGTGATCGAGGACCTGTCGGCGACCGCGGCGAGCTTGGAGCGGTTGGCTGCGGAACAGACGCAACTGCCGCTGAGCTGGCAGTTCGACCCGACGCTTGTGCGCGGGATGGGATACTACACCGGTCAGGTCTTCGAGATCATCCACCCGGAGATGAGCGGGTCGGTGGCCGGCGGCGGACGCTACGACAAGCTGATCGGGCGGTCGCTGGGACGCGACGTGCCGGCCTGCGGGTTTTCCATCGGGTTCGAGCGGATCGTGGACCTGCTGTCGCGGCAACTTGCCCGGGACGCGGTCGCCGTGCTGGTCGAGGCCGAGGTACCGGTGGCGGACGCGCTCGCCGTGGCGCGTGAGATGCGCGAGGCTTCTGGGTCGTCCGGGGTTTTTGGGTCGCCTGGGTCGCCTGGGGCTTCTGGGTCGGAGCGGGTGGTGGAGACGGTGCGGCGGAGCGGAAAGTTCGGGGCCCAATTGAAGCGGCTGGAGGCCGCGGGGTTCGGTGGGTTCGTGGTGGTGCGGGTGGAGGACGGCGTTGTGGTGCGCGGCGAACTGCGAGTGCTGGGCGGGGAGCCCGGCGCGTAGCGCGGCTGGGCGGCCTCAGCGCAGCTGGCCGGCGGCCCTGAGGTCGTCGAAAAGCAGCTGGTCGACGTGGGGGACCTGACGACGGTGCGCATAGGAGAACCAGGCCAGCTCGTCGATCTCGGCGCTCGGGGCCAAAGTCCCGGCGTAGTCGGCGGCGTAGCAGCTCATCCGGACCAGCGGGTCGCCTGCCTCATAGGTGCCCACGTGGGTCGCCGTTTCTGGCCGCAGGGTGACCGTCAGCTCTTCGGCGATCTCGCGTAGCAGGGTCTGCAGATCGGTTTCCGCCCCTTCCCGCTTGCCGCCGGGGATGTAGAAGATGTCCTTGCCGCGCGGCCGGGCGCAAAGGATCCGGCCGTTCTCCAGGTGCACCCAGGCCACCGTGTCGATGAACACCGGATCTGCTCCCATCTACTCGATGTGGGCCGGCCCTACCGGGAGACGCCGCTGTTATGACACTAGCTGACATCACTGGTACGGTGATGTCAGCTGGTGTCATCACGGTTCGGAGGTTCGTCATGCGCGTGTTCGTCACTGGTGCCACAGAGTTTCGTCGGGATCGGGATCGGGATCGGGATCGGAGCACGCTCTGATGCGTGACGACGTGCGCCAGGCGCTGGCCATCGGGCGGTCCTCGACCATCGAGGACCGCACCATCGACATCACGACCACGGGCCGGCGCTCCGGGAAGCCGCGGCGGATCGAAATCTGCTTCTACCGGTTTGAGGATTCCGTCTACCTGAGCGGGATTCCCGGACCGCGCACGCGGGACTGGCTGGCCAACCTGACCGCCGAGCCGTGTTTTATCTTCCACCTCAAGCACGGGGTCGTCGCCGATCTGCCGGCGGTGGCCACGGTTATCACCGATCCGGAAGAGCGTCGTCGAATATTCGTCGACTTCGTCGACGAATACAACCATCGCCGTACCCCCGGCGGTCCCTGGCCGACCGCTGTCCTCGAGGAGTGGGTGGAGGGCAGCCCGCTGGCGAAGGTCAGCTTCGAAACGGCCGGCTGACACGAGTTCGTAGCGACCTCGACGAGAACAATCCGGACGCCGTCTGGATCTTCAATCCACATCTCGATCAGTCCCCAGGGCTCAGTCACGGGCTCCCGGAGAACGCGCACGCCGGCCACCAGCCAGCCGGTCATGCTCAGCATGAACATCCCGAACTTGGAGCCAGAGCAGCACCGGGCCATCCCCGGGCCCCGCCGCAGAATCCGGCTGCTCAATATTTCCACGCCGCTATCGTGGCAGTCCCCGTAGTCCGGGCCAGAACGTGGTGGCCGCTAGGGAGGAGTTCGCTGTGCACTATTCCGCCGACCCGCGCGTTGACGCATACATCAGTGGGCTGCCTGATTGGCAGCAGGACATCTGTCGCGATGTCCGCGAGCTCGTCCATGCCGCTGACCCGGAGGTGACCGAAACCATCAAGCGCACGACCCAGCCGTATTTCGTGTTGCAAGGCAACATCTGCGCGCTCCTGGCGGCGAAGGACCACGTCAACGTGTTCCTCTACGACGGCGCCATCGTCCCTGACCCCGACGGGATCATCACCGCCGGCCACGGCAACAAGACCGCTCGCACCGTAGCCATCCGCCAAGGCGAAACGATTAACGCGGCCGCCCTGGGCGCCATGTTCCGGCAGATTATCGCCAACAACCGAGCCGGCGGCTGGCGCAAACTAAAACGCTAAACCTCCCGGCGGGTTTCTCTGGGATCCCGCTGCTCACGCCTGTCCCTGTCGCCTCAGCGGCGGCCAGTTTCCGGTATCCTGGCCGGGGTTTGCGTGGTGGATCCGGGCTTGGCGGTGGATCGGGTGCACGGGGATGCACCGGATCCGCCACGTAGCCCGGATCCACCACAATCTTTTTCGGCTCGCCGTATCACGGGCACCGCTGGTGCTGTGCCGTCACACCGGGACCACAAGCCGGGGCCGGGGTGGGGCC
>Ga0224557_1000251_pt1 | contig 61343 bp, 54 predicted proteins | sample 714S31014metaG_FD_180677 | JGI IMG/M metagenome (GOLD analysis project Ga0224557, IMG submission 180677) | Peat soil microbial communities from Stordalen Mire, Sweden - 717 S3 10-14 | ecosystem: Environmental > Terrestrial > Soil > Wetlands > Peat | place: Sweden: Norrbotten County, Stordalen...
GAGCCACTGAAGACCTTTGGAAGGAAATCGGCAGGCTTCTCGATACGATCACCGCCGATGAATGCGCAAACTATTTTGCCTCATCCGGATATGTCTGCACTTAAATTGAAAATGCTCTAGGGTACTACAGTTGCAGGTAGGTTTTTGCGGAGGGAGCAGGGGCCTTCAGGCCCCTGAGAGAGCCGTAAGACAGGGGAGGCCTTCAGGCCCGGACCCTTGTTCTTTCGGCATCCCAGCGAAATGCGACCGTGGGTCAGCGGCAGGAGCTGTAATTTTTATCGCTTTTTCTTCGCCTTTTTGGGCGAGAATAGGCTATGCTGTGTAGGCAACTTGGAGGTTGCCTGCATGGACGCTCAAAAAGATCTGATTGCCGAATTCGACCGCGAAGCCGCAAAGACCCGAAAGATGCTGGATGCCATCCCGGCGGACGCTGATTTCAACTTCAAACCCCATCCCAAATCCATGAACCTGGGCCAGTTGGCCGGGCACCTGACGGATTTCGCCGGTGAATGGGCCCTCTCGACGCTGACCAAGGACAAGGTAGAGATTGGCGCGAACTCCGGCTGGAAACCGTTTGTGCCCGCAACCAAGGCCGAGGCTCTTGAGAAGTTTGATAAGGAGCTAGGCGGAACGCGTGCGGCGTTGGTGGCCACGACCGGGGACACCTGGGACCGGAACTGGCAGCTCGTGTGGCAGGGCCACGTCGTGATCGACGAACCCAAGCATGGGGTCTTTCGCGATGCCGTGCTCAACCACATGATTCACCACCGTGGTCAGTTGAGTGTGTATCTGCGGCTGATCGGCGCCAAGGTTCCGGGGGTGTACGGGCCGAGTGCGGACGAAATGTAAAGGGCAGGGAACAGGGAACAGGGATCAGGGATCAGGGATCAGAGATCAGAGTGCGCACCTTGCTGGTCGGACCCTTAATGATCCTTGTTCCCTCGTACCCTCGGCGCCTTGGCCTCGGTATTTCACTGGCCGGAGCGGAGTCAGCTCGATGAGTCTGAAGCTCTGAGCTGCTTTCTGTTCCCTGTTCCCTAATCCCTGTTCCCTAATCCCTGTTCCCTGCTTGTTGTTCTACTCTGAAGGCATGTCTTTTTCCTTTCCGAAGATTTATCCGATTCTTGATAGCGTAGTGATTCCGCAGGCAGGGCGCGGGGAGTTTTTGTATCGCCTGGGCAGTGAGCTGACCAAGGCCGGCGTTGTGCTGCTCGAATACCGCAACAAGGCTGGCTCCGAGGCTGAGCTGCTGGCCGATGCGGCAGTGCTTCGTGCCGCAATGCCTGTGGGCAAAGTCAAGCTGATTCTCGACGATCGCGCGGATCTCATCGAGCGAACGGGATTTGACGGCGTGCACGTGGATGCCGGAGACGCTGCGCCGGATGAGGCCCGGCGGCTGGCAGGGCCGGAGCGTATTGTGGGCACTTTTGGAGGCAGCGAGGCGCTGCTGCCGGGGATTCTGAACGCACCGGTAGATTATCTCTCGATCGGCCCGGTGTTCGCGTCCACGACCAAGCAGACCACAAAAGCTCCCATCGGCGTCGAGGGCGTGCGCCGGTTGCGGCAGGAAGCCGGGCCGGGTGCAGTGCTGGTGGCCGTGGGAGGGATGACGCTCGACGCCGCACTCGCGGTTCTGGCGGCAGGTGCGAGCACGATCGCCGTGGCCGCGGCCATCTTCCGCAGCGCCGATCCGGCGGCCGAGTTCCGCCGGTGGAAGGCGGAACTTCAAAGTTGATTAGGTAATTCAGCAGTGGCGGAGTTTCCCACCCTTTTCCGCAAAATGCGCGGAAAAGGATGGGGCACGGACGCGGTATTTGGCTACAGAACTTCATTAGAAATGAGCCGGCAGTGTCCGGAAACGGGGCAAGACCGTCTAAATCCAAGACAATTCGTGCCGGAAAACGAGGCATGCCTGCCCGAAATCGGGACAGGCGCTGGCTCGGAACGATACAGTCCCACGCGCCGCCGGAACCCGCCTTCACGGGATGAACCCGGCGCGATCCAACCCCTTTGGTTGCGTGTCGTATGATGGCGTTACGCGATCCCTCTCGCGGTTTGGCCCTGCATTGGTTGCCCCATTCCATCGATCTGTCAGGAAGGATGCCGCCCTTTGATCTCCCGATTGCTGCGCATTAAACCCATGTCGATGCTCACCGCGGAAGCGGGCGAGCAGGGCGAGCACACATTGAAGCGCTCGCTCGGCGCCGTGAACCTGATCACGCTTGGGATTGGCGCGGTCATCGGCGCAGGAATTTTTGTACTGACTGGTCAGGCCGCGGCGCTCTACGCGGGTCCGGCCGTGGCGCTGAGTTTCGTGCTGGCGGGACTCACGTGCGCGTTTGCAGGGCTGTGCTATTCCGAGTTCGCGTCGATCATTCCCATTGCCGGATCGGCGTACACGTATGGCTACGCGACCCTGGGCGAATTTGTGGCGTGGATCATCGGCTGGGATCTGGTGCTGGAGTACGCGTTTGGCGCGTCGACCGTGGCGTCGGGGTGGGCGGGCTATTTGAACAGCCTGTTGCAGCAGGTGGGCATCGTGATTCCGCCGCAACTGACGGCGATTCCCGGCACTGCGCTCGTGAAGTACCACGGGATGTGGGGGCCGGTAGCCTCGCTTCCGCCGGGAGTGAGCGACGCGGGGTTGCCGCATGCGACGGGATTCTTCAACCTAATTGCCATCCTCGGAGTCATGGCGATTACGACCATCCTGGTGATCGGCATCAAGGAGTCGGCGAACTTCAACTCCGCGATCGTCTTTATCAAGCTGAGCGTGGTGGGGATTTTCCTGGTGGTTGGCGGGTATTTCCTATTCCGTCACCCTGAAGTGGCGCGCGCGAACTGGCATCCCTTCATTCCGCCGAAAGACGCAGCCGGGAACTTTGGCTGGGGTGGCATTTCGAAGGGCGCGTCGCGCATCTTTTTCGCCTACATCGGATTCGATGCGGTGTCGACGGCCGCACAGGAGGCGAAGAAACCGCAACGCGACATGCCGATCGGGATTCTCGGGTCGCTCCTCATCTGCACGGTTCTGTATATTCTGGTTTCGCTGGTGCTCACCGGACTTGTGCCTTATCAAACCCTGAATGTGGCGGCGCCGGTGGCGCTGGGCATCGATGCCACGGGCGTGAGCTGGGGATCGATGCTGGTGAAGATCGGAGCGGTCTTCGGGCTGGCCACGGTCATGCTGGTGATGCTGCTCGGGCAGACGCGCGTCTTCTATTCGATGTCGAAGGACGGTCTTTTGTGGAAGTGGGCCTCCGCGATTCATCCCAGGTTCCGCACGCCGTGGATCACCACGATCGTATTCGGATTCTTCGCGGCGCTGTTTCCCGCGCTGCTGCCGATCTCAAGGCTCGCGGATCTGGTCAACATCGGCACGCTGCTGGCGTTCGCGATCGTGTGCGCGGGAGTCTGGGTGCTGCGCGTGCGGCATCCGGAGATGCACCGGCCGTTCAAGACGCCGCTGGTGCCGCTGGTGCCGATCCTGGGCATTGTGTCGGCCCTCTACCTCATGTCGCGGCTGGCGGCGATCACCTGGGAGGTGATGATCGGCTGGCTGATCTTCGGACTGATCATCTACTTCACCTACTCGGTGAAGCACAGCAAGGTGCAGCAGATGAAGAACGCGCAGGCGGCGGACTGAAAACTGCGGATTCGCGCGCGAGGAACCACGGCCTCCCTGCGCGGGAGGCCATTTTGTGCGGCGAGATTCAAAGGATGCCGCTTTACGCCGTGGCTTTGGCGCAGAAGGCGTCGAAGGCGCGCATCAGCTCGCCGGCGATGTCCTGCGCGGTGGACTGCTCGATGACGGCGCGCTGCATGAGGTAGACCAGCTTGCCGTCGCGCAAGAGGGCGACCGAGGGCGAGCTGGGCGGATGGCCTTCAAAGTAGCTGCGGGCGCGCTCCGTGGCTTCGCGGTCCTGGCCGGCGAAGACGGTGATACTTTGATCGGGCGGGTTTTGGGAGTTGGCGAGGGCGAGGCGGATGCCGGGGCGAGCCTTGCCCGCCGCGCAACCGCAGATGGAGTTGACAACGACGAGGGTGGTTCCTGGCTGGGCGAGCGCGGCGTCGACCTCTTCGGCCGTCCGGGCTTCCTTGATTCCCGCACGCACGAGTTCCTCGCGCATGGGGATGACCATCAGTTCTGGGTACATGTTTGCCTCCGGCAGGGGAAGCTGCCTGTTCTTATTCTACGGGACCGGGGCGCGCGGGGCTACTTGCTTCCATCAAGAAAATCGTTGAGCGAAGGCCAGCCAAAGGCAAGTTCATCGAGTTTCGCCCCGCCGATCTCAATGGTGGCTTCCATGATCGGAACTGCTCCGAGATGGCGGTAAAATCCCACTGCCGGATTCTCCTTTAGCACCCATACGATCATGCTCGCCAGACCGCAAGAGCGCAGCGCATGCGCCAGGGCAGTTGTCAGCGCGCGGCCTGCTCCGCGGCGTTGGCGATCCTGCATAAGGTAAATGGCGTAGATCTCGCCGTCGTAATCTGCGATGGGCTTTCGCAGTTTTCCCCCGCTGACGAACCCGAATATGCCTGCATCGTCTTCGGCGACAAACGCTGTGCCTGTGCTCCTGGCCAACTCTTCCTTCCAGTGGACAGACCTGGCTTCCACGCTCAGGGAGGCGATAAACGCGTCGGGGACGATGCCCGCATAGGTGGTCTTCCAGCTTTCCACGTGAACGCGCGCGATTGCCTCGGCGTCGTCGCTGCCGGCACTGCGAATGCAAAAGCCCATGAGCAAAACTTAGCATGGAGCAGGCCTGTTCTTGGATTGAAAAAGACTCCGCCGCAGACGCCCCAAGGCTACGCGGCGGGCGACGAGCCGCGTTGCGGTACTCTTGATCTTTGAAGATTCTGGAGAACATTGCGTTGGCACGGCTCACGACCCTCGGCATCGGGGGCCCGGCGCGGTGGTTTGTCCGGGCTGCGAGCGAAGCCGAGATCGCCGAGGCGTGCGCGTGGGCGCGCGAGCGCCGCGTGCCGCTCTTTATGCTGGGCGGCGGCAGCAATGTGCTGGTTGCCGACGCGGGGTTCGACGGCCTGGTGCTGCATGTCGCGATCCAAGGCGTGGAGTTGGAGGGCGAACTGCTGCGCGCAGCCGCCGGCGTCCCTTGGGACGATTGCATCGAGCAGGCTCTTGGAGCAAATTGTGCAGGGATGGAGTGTCTCGCCGGCATTCCCGGCACCGTGGGCGGAACGCCGGTGCAGAATGTGGGCGCGTACGGACAGGAGGTGGCCTCAGTCGTCGAACGCGTGCGGGCCTTCGACCGCGCGGCAGAGAAGTTTATCGAGTTTTCGAACGCCGAGTGCGGATTTTCCTACCGCAAGAGCCGGTTCAACACGGTGGACCGGGGCCGGTACGTGGTGACGCGCGTGGATTACCGGTTGCGGCGGGGCGGCGAGCCGGCATTGGCCTATGCCGATCTCCGAGCGCATTTTGCGGGCTGGGAAAAGCCGCCGTTGCTCGGTGAGGTTGCCGAAGCGGTGCGCGGAATCCGCAAGAGCAAAGGCATGTTGCTGGTCGCGGGCGATCCGGATTGCCGCAGCGCGGGGAGCTTCTTCAAGAATCCGCCGGTTGCGCCGGAGGTTGCCGAGCGCGTGCGGCAGATCGCCGCGGATTCTGGCGTAACGGTGCGCGTATTTCCCGCCGAAACTGGACTCGTGAAGATTCCCGCGGCGTGGCTGATCGAGCAGGCGGGGTTCAGCAAAGGATACGCGCTGGGCGCGGCGGGGATCTCGTCGAAACACACGCTGGCGCTGGTGAACCGCGGAGGGGCGACGGCCGCGGAGATCCTGGCGCTGGCCGAGAAGATTCAGGCGGCAGTCGAAGCGCGATTCGGCATCCGGCTGGAGATGGAGCCGGAGCGGATAGGATTTTAGGGCGTCTTCAGGCGGAGCGCGATGCGTTCGCGTTCGGCGGCCAGGACTTCGGCGGCGGGGCCGAGGGCGATGAGGCGGCCTTCACGCAGGAGCAGGACCTCGGCGTTCGTGGCCAGAGCGTCTGTTGCGTCGTGCGTGGCCATCACGGCCTGGACGCGATTTTCTTTCAACCACAATTGCAGGCGCTCGAGAAGCGCATCGCTCGCCCTGCCGTCGAGCGCGGAGAAGGGCTCGTCGAGGAGCAGGAGTCTCGGCGCAGGTGCGAGGGCGCGGGCCAGGGCCACGCGTTGTGCCTCGCCGCCCGAGAGGTCCTGCGGACGGCGCACAGCGAGGTCGGTTGCACCGGCCAGGGCCAGCATCTCTGCGACGCGGGCGGCGCGGGTTGCGCGATCGAGACTGCGCAGGCCGTAGGCGACATTGGCGGCAACGCTGAGGTGAGGGAAGAGCGCGGGCTGCTGCGCAACCAGCGCAGTGTGGCGGCGGCCAGGCGGAAGGTGCAAGCCGATGGCGGTTTCAGTGAGGGCGCGCGTGTCGAGGGCGATGCGGCCGCGCGTGGGCGAGTCGAGGCCGGCGAGCAGACGGAGCAAGGTGCTTTTGCCGGAGCCGGAGGGTCCGAAGACGACGGTCCAGTCGGAGGTGAAGACGCACTCCACGTGGAAGTGGAAGCTGCCGCGGCGTGTGTCGAGAGAGAACTCAAGCACGGCGCGGCACTCCGCGCGTTTGCGCCTTGGAGTAGATCAGTGCCAGGGCCAGAACGCTCATGCCGAGCAGGATGGCGGCGGTGCGGTTGGCGGCGGCGTAGTCGAAGTTTTCCACCTGGTTATAGAGCACGATGGAGAGCGTGCGTGTCGCGCCGGGAATGTCGCCGCCGAGCATGAGGACAACGCCGAACTCGCCGATGGTGTGCAGAAAGCTGAGCACGATAGCGGCAAGAAGCGAGCGGCGCGCGAGAGGAACCATAATACTCGTGACCAGACGCACAGGGCCGGCGCCGAGCAGGCGCGCGGCGTCGACGAGAGCGGGGTCGACCGACGAGAAACCGGCGACGAGCGGTTGCACGGCGAAGGGAAGGCTGTAGATGACCGAGCCGACAACCAGGCCGTTGAAGGAGAAGGCCAGCGGATGGCCAAGCAGGGCCGCGATGCCGCGGCCGAAGGCAGTACGGGGGCCGAGCAGGACGAGAAGGAAGAATCCGAGCACGGTAGGCGGCAACACCATGGGCAGCGTGGCCAGGGCTTCCAGCGCGGCGAGCCAGCGGCTGCGGCCCAGCGCCAGAAGCGCCGCGAGAGGTACGGCGATAGCGAGAAGAATCGCCGTGGTGACCGTGGCCAGACGGAGCGAAAGTGCGAAGGCTTGCCAGTCCATGAGGTTCAATCAACAGACTATTCGTTGGGGCTAGCGGATTCCCACCCATTTCGCAAAAGACGCGAAATGGATCGGGCGACCGTCATTGTGTGCGGGTCAGGAGACCCGCACGACAGCCGGCCTGGAGGCCGGCGCTACTTTTTCTCGACCGGCGTAAGGCCGCTTTTGGCGAGTTGGGACTGGATCGCGGGCGAGAGCAGGAAGTCGAGGAGTTTGTGCACGGCGGCGCGTTGCCTGGTGCTGCTGACGATGACGGCGCCCTGCTCGATGGGCGGATAGAGATCGCGCGGGACGACGAAGTACTCACCGTCGGCGCTGAGCCGTGGCGTGAGCGCGGAGGTGAGCGAGATCAGGCCGGCATCGGCGTTGGCCGAGTCGACAAACTGGGCGGCCTGCGCGATGTTTTCCGCGGTCACGAGGCGCGGCTTGAGCGTGTCGTAGAGGCCAAGATTCTTGAGCGCCGCAACGGCGGCACGGCCGTAGGGAGCGCGATCGGGATTGGCGATGGCGAGGCGCTCGAGGGCGGGCGAGCGCAGCAGGTCGAGCGACGGCGGAGGCAGATGCGAGTCCTTGCGTTCCCAGAGGACGAGCGCGCCTATGGCGTATGTGATGGGCGTGGAGGAATCGGGCGAGCCGGCGGCGTCGGCCAGGCCGGCGTCGATGAGGCGCTTGGGATAGCCGAGGTCGGCCGAAAGAAACAGGTCGAAGGGCGCGCCGTTTTCGATCTCGGTGGTGAGCATGGCGGAGGCCTGGTAGGTGGCTTCGGCATGGATGCCGGTATTTTTCTCGAATTGGACGAGAATTGGAGGGAGAACAGGCTGAAGGTCGGCGGCGGCAGCGATGCGCAGCGGGGTTTGCGCGGCGAGCGGCGCGGCCAGCAGGCACGCGAAGATTGCAGAAAAAAGTCCTTTCAGCATCGGCATAAGTGCCCCATCCACAGCAGAAATGGCCCTGCACTGGTAGGCTAACACCAGGGAACTATGAACGATAACTTGCATCAGTTGCGCTGTTTCGGATGCGGGAGCCGGATTGCGGGCGCGGAGGCGCGGCCCGATTTCCGTTGCGCCCAGTGTGGAGAGCTGTTCGAGGTGGAGTACCCCGGCTGGAGCCAGCGCGGCGGGCACGACCGGCCGAATCCCGGCGCCTTGAAATGGCTGTGGAGGGAGCGGCGCTGCTCGGGCGAGCCGCTGGATGAGTCGGGCGTGTGGCGCTTCCGCGAGCTGCTGCCGATTCTGGAGAACTTTGGCAATGCCGTGTCGCTGCGCGAGGGCAACACGCCGCTCTACCGCCTGCCGCGTGCGGCCAAGGCACTGGGCATCGATCGCATCTTTGCCAAGCACCAGGGCATGAATCCCACGAGCTCGTTCAAAGACACGGGCATGACGGCGGCGCTGAGCGTGGCGAAGGAGCGGGGATTCGAGTGGGTGGCGTGCGCGTCGACGGGGAACACGTCGGCGGCAATGGCGGCCTACGCGGCGCGGGCGGGCCTGCGCAGCCTGGTGCTGATTCCCGAAGGCAAGATCGCGTGGGGCAAGCTGTCGCAGGCGATGGACTACGGCGCCGTGACCTACCAATTGAAGGCGGATTTCGACGGCTGCCTGAATGTGCTCACCGAGATTGTGAAACAGGCGCCGATCTACCTGCTGAATTCCGTGAATCCCTATCGGCTGGAGGGCCAGAAGACGCCGGCCTTCGAGATTGCCGAGGCTATGGACTGGAATGTGCCCGACCACTTGATCGTGCCCGGCGGCAATTTGGGTAACAGCTCGGCGCTGGGCAAAGGCTTCAGAGAGATGCGCGAGCTGGGACTGGTGGCGCGCATGCCGAAGATTTCGGTGATCCAGGCGGCGGGAGCGAATCCGCTGGTGCAGAGCATTGCCAAGAGCCACGGCGCCACACTCGAACCGGTGGAAGCGCACACCCGCGCCACGGCCATTCGCATCGGCAATCCCGCCTCGTGGCGCAAGGCCGCAAAGGTGATTGAGGAGAGCGGCGGCTGGTGCCTGGATGTGACGGAGGCGGAGATTGCCATCGCCAAGGCCGAGATCGGCGCGGAGGGGTTGGGTTGCGAGCCGGCTTCGGCGGTGACGCTCGCCGGACTGAAAAAGCTGCGCGCGCAGGGCGTGGTGCGGCCGGGCGAGACGGTGGTTCTGGTGCTGACCGGGCACACCCTCAAGGACGCCGACTACACCATCGATTTCCATCGCGGAGCGCTACTGACGGAAGACGAAAAAAGGGGATTGGAGACGGAGATCGAGGCCTTGCGGCGGAACGCGATCACGCTTGATGCAACGCCGGCCGCGGTCCTGGCCGCGCTCGAGGGCCAAGTGGGATGAGCGACGAAGGAACGATGCGCGGAATCCGGCTCCGCCTGCCCGCCACCTCGGCGAATCTCGGCCCCGGATTTGACGCCGTGGCCGTGGCCCTCGATTTTGCCTTGGAGATCGAGGCCGAAGCGGCGCAGGAGTTTTCCCTTGCCGCCACGGGGCGCGACGCGGATCGTTGCGGACGGCTCCAGGACAATCTGATTCTCGAAATCTACAAGGACCTGCTCGGGTCTAATGGGCGGCTCATCGTGCCGCTGGCGCTCAAGGTCGTGAACGGGATTCCGCTGGGAATGGGATGCGGGTCGTCGGCGGCTGCGCGGCTGGCGGCCATTGCGCTCGCCGTGCACTTTGGGCAGTTGGACTGGGATACGGACCGTGTGCTCGAGGAAGCGTATGCGCTCGAAGGGCATCCGGACAACGTGGCGGCATGCTGGCTGGGCGGATTTGTGAGCGCGGTATGCGAAGGCAGGCGCGTGCATGTGGCGCGTGCCGATCCGCCGGAGGCGTGGCGTGCCATTGTCGCGCTGCCGGCTGAGCCGCTGGCGACCAGCAAAGCGCGTGCCGTGCTGCCTGCGACCTACGCGATGGAGGATGTGGTCGCGAATCTGCAATCGGTGGCGGTTCTGGGGCTGGCGTTTTCGCAGGCGCGCGGCGATCTGCTGCGGCTGGCCATGAACGACCGGATCCATCAGCCGTATCGTGCGCCATATTGCCCGCTGCTGCCGCTGTTGCTGCCGCTGGCGGGCAAGAACGGAATTCTGGGTGTTGCCTTGAGCGGTGCGGGGCCGGCGGTTTTGATGGTCATTGACGGCGAAGCGAGTTTGAAGGCTGCCACATCCGCCATTGAGAAAGTGACGGAAAACCGCTCCGCGGCCGAACTCACACTCTGCCGATTCTCGCGGATTGGCGCCGGTCAAGTAATTGACAATAAAAAGTTTCGATAGTGTAATCGCGCGGCCTCGGCGGCCAGGCCAGCCGTTATTAACAAGTGAAGGTGATTAATGATGTGGATACTCACCTTTCCGTGATAGATACTCACCTTTCCGTGTGATTACCATTCCCATTACCTAAGTTTGCTTGATATTTATCGATTAAACAACTAGATTACGCAGCGTGAGCAGTTCTGGGGGAGGGCTGCTCTAGCGCCCGCGATCCTTTCTGGATCCGGGCGCTTCTCTTTGCACGCAAAGCCGTTGAACTCACCAACAAGAGCCCGGATTGTGCATTGTGATCGAGCCGGTTCAGGGACACGCGGCGCCGGAGCGGTGATCGGCTTGCGACTTTGCGCGGTCCTTGCGCATCCGATAAGCATGCGCTCTCCTATACAATGAGCGATGCGGGGATCTGCGAGGAGGATCATGGCTGGGCAAGGTGTTCTGGAAGTGACCGACGCGAATTTCGACCAGGAGGTGCTCCAGAGCGAGCAGCCTGTGCTGGTGGATTTCTGGGCCACTTGGTGCGGCCCGTGCAAGGCGATTGGGCCCATTGTGGAAAGCGTAGCTGCGGCGTACGAGGGCAAATTGAAAGTGGCCAAAGTGAACGTGGATCAGAATGGCGCGACCCCTTCGCGTTATGGAATCCGCGGCATTCCGGCGCTGCTGTTTTTCAAGGGCGGCAAAGTGACCGACCAGATTGTGGGTTACGTGGCGCAAAACGTGATTGAGGAGAAGGTGCAGCGGCTGCTGGCGTAAGCGGCGCGCACATTGGAGTTGGGAAGGACAGAAGGCTCGGGCAGGTCGCCCGGGCCTTTTGTTTGATTTGGCCCTCATTTCTCACGCGCGACGAGAACCTGTACCGCCGGTCTCCTGACCGGCTGTGCCGAGGGCCTCCTGGCCCTCGGAGACCTTGCCATATTTCGAATTCCAGGTAGACGTGCATTTGAAGGAAACGCGAGCTACGGGTGGCCGCGGAACTGGATGATGCGGCGCCGGTCGCGCTTGGTAGGGCGGTGCATGGGCAGGGGCGCGAACTGCTGCATGGCTTTGCGCTCTGCCGCAACGCGGAGACGCGCTTCGCGGCTGGCTTCGCTCTCGCGGTAGAGAGTTTGCGCTTGGGATGCGGGGCCGCGGATGTGGCTGACTCCGAGCACTTCGATCTCAAAGCGGCCGGCATCGTTTTCGATCTTCAGGCGATCGCCGGGGCGCACTTCGCGCGCGGGTTTGGCGCGGACGCCATTGGATTCGATCCGTCCCATGTCGCAGGCGCGCGAGGCCATGGCGCGCGTCTTGAAGAAGCGCGCGGCCCAGAGCCATTTGTCCATGCGCACGGAGTCCATGGTTCGATTCTACGCAGCGAGTCGAGCGGCGTGCATGGCACGATTTGCTTCCGTTTAGAGTGTGGAACCAATACGGGCGGAGCCCTGATGGAAGTGCTTCCAGATGGTTTCGGCGGTTTTGCGGGAGACGACGGCGGCGAGAGATTCGGCCGTGGCCTGCTGCACATCGCGGAGGCTGCCGAAGTGCGTGAGCAGGCGCTGGCGGGTTTGCGGGCCGACGCCGGGAATGTTCAGGAGCTCGGAGTCGCGGTCGCGCATGGCGCGTCGCTGGCGATGATAGCCGACGGCGAAGCGGTGGCTCTCATCGCGAATAAGCTGGACAAGATGGAGCACGGGCGAGCGGCGATCGAGGACGATGGGCTCGTCCTCATTGCCGTGGAGATAGACGATCTCTTCCTTCTTGGCGATGGAGGCCAGCGGCTGCGATGTGAAGCCGAGGGATTCGAGGGCGTCGGCAGCGGCGTGCAACTGGCCCAGGCCGCCGTCGATGAGGACGAGGGAGGGCATGGTTGCGGGCTCTTTGGATTTTCCCTCAGGGGCTAAAGCCCCCTCTTCAAGTTGGCCGTGATCGGCACGGCTAAAGCCGTGCCCTTTCAAAACATTGAGATCTCCTCCGGCACGACTGAAGTCGTGCCCTTTCGCGGCAGGGATTTTTGCGGTGTTGGAGGATCGCGCGACGGTTGCGTCTTGCGCGGCGTCGCGGATGCGGCGGTAGCGGCGCTCCACGACCTCGCGCATGGAGGCGAAATCGTCGACGCCGGCGACGGTCTTCACCTTGAACTTGCGATAGGCGGACTTGTTCATCTTGCCGTCTTCCCATACGACCATGGATGCGACGGTTTCCGCGCCCTGGATATGCGAGATGTCGAAGCACTCGATGCGGCGGGGCAGCTCGGGGAGCATCAGCACGTCGGCGAGCGCTTCCTGAATGGCCTTGCGCGAGGGCTCGAGGACGCGGAAGCGCTGCGTGTAGGATTGACGAGCGTTTTGGCCGGCGAGATCGACAAGGGAGCGTTTTTCTCCGCGTTGCGGCACGGCGATCTCGATCTTGTGGCCGGTGCGTTCGCTAAGCAGCGCGGCGAGGGACTCGCGGTCGTCGAATTCGACGGGGACGAGAATCACGCGCGGCACGTAGTGCTGGTCGATGTAGAGCTGTTTGAGGAGGGCGCTGAAGACCGCGCCTGCGTGGAAGACGGGTGAGCCAGCATCTTTAGTATCCCAGGTCCCCAAGCGCGAGGGACCTGGGGCACCCAATTGCAATGCCTCGTTGGAATTCTCCGCAGGGGCTAAAGCCCCGGCCTTCTGTTTGGACCTTTTCGGCACGACTGAAGTCGTGTCCTGATACAAGACTTCCTTCGACGATTCAGGCACTGGAGAGGCAACCGCAGATGCTTCGACTCGTCGCCGCTGCGACTCGCTCAGGATGACAGCCTCGGAATGGGTTGTTTCCTGATCCCTGTTCCCTGATCCCTGATCCCTGCCTTCCACGGCTTCCATCAGGCTCGGCAGGTCCTCCCAGAAGAACTCGCGGCGGTCGACGATTTTGCCGTTGCGCATGTGGAAGAGGTTGACGGCGAGCGAGCCGTCTTCGAAGTGGTAGCCGAAGACATCGGCGTCATCGTCCAACTCCGCCGTCGCGATGCGCTGCTTCTCCTCGAGCTGGTGCACGGTGGAGAGCTGGTCGCGCAGGCGCGCGGCGGCTTCGAACTGCTCGGCTTCGGCGGCGGCCATCATGCGTGTGGTAAGCGTGCGCTCGAGCTCGGCGTGGCGGCCTTCGAGAAAGAGCTCGGCATCGCGCACGGCTTCCTTGTAGGCTTCGGGCGTGGTCAGGCCTTCGACGCAGGGGCCAAGGCAGCGATGAATGTAGTACTGCAGACAGGCGCGGGGATGATAGCGCGAGAGGTCGACCTTGCAACTGGGCAACAGGAAGCTGCGGTGGATGAGCTCGACCACGCGGTAGGCGAGATTGCCGGGGAAGTACGGGCCGTAGTATGCGGCGCCGTCTTTGCGCAGGCGGCGCGTGACGAAGACCTTGGGGAAGCGGTCGGCGAGGGTGAGCTTGACGTAGGGGTAGGTCTTGTCGTCGCGCAGCAGAATGTTGAAACGCGGCTTGCGCTGCTTGATGAGATTGTTTTCGAGAGCCAGGGCCTCGTGCTCGTTGGCGACCAGAATGAACTCGAGGTCGACGGCCTCGCGCATGAGCGAGCCGGTCTTGGCGTTGGCCTGCGAGGCTTCCAGGAGATAGGAGCGCACGCGCGAGCGCAGGTTGTTGGCCTTGCCCACGTAAATGACCTCGCCCTCGGCGTTCTTGTAGAGATACACGCCGGGTTGCGTGGGCAGGGCGCGGATTTTCTCGTAGAGATCCATGGAGGGCGCGGATGGCTTGAGGCCAGTTCTTAGGATAGCGGCATTGGCGCTCCGACTCAGAAATCGTGCGATCGTGCTAACCCACCCTAGCCGCAAAAACAAAGACGCGGCGAGGGTGGGGCACCCCGAATTCACAGCCGAGGGAGGGCCTGCGTGGGATCGCGTGCGAAGGGCCGGAATCGGGCAATCCTTACCGGGTTCGGTAAAAATTACATGATTCCTGAGGCGAAGGCAGTCTTCAGGTTGGATGGAATTCTGCTTCTTTTCAAGGACTTGCGAAGATTCTCGCGATTGGCGGGCGGCGTGCACATCTAGGAGTAAAGGAAACACCTCTCACGGCCGGGAGATCGAAGAGGAACCCGGGCGGAGGTCGGAAAGGTTGAAGCAATGAGGAGCCATCGAATCGGATTTGCGTTGACAGCCGCGGCGCTGATCGCGTTGGGCGTGACGGGATGCGCCACCAAGAACTACGTGAAGACACAGACCGGGCCGCTGATCGATCGCACGGACCAACTGGACCAGAGGACTGCGGAGAACAACCGCAAGATTCACGATGTGGACGATCGCGCGCAGTCGGGCATCAGCAAGGCGCAGAGCACGGCCGATGCGGCGAATGCGAACGCGCAGAACGCGAGCCAGGCGGCGAACCAGGCCGACACGGCGGCCAGCGACGTGGCGCACCGCGCCGACACTCTCGATAGCGTGGTGAAGGGCCTGGACAACTACCGGGAAGTGACGAAGGTCTCCGTGACCTTCGGCTTCGACAAGGCGTTGCTTACCAGCGACGACAAGGCGCAATTGGATCAGTTTGCCGGCCAACTAGGATCGGCAAAGAGTTACATTCTTGAAGTGACCGGCGGGACCGATTCAGCGGGGTCTGCGCAGTACAACTACGACCTGAGCCAGCGCCGTGCCGATGCCGTTGTGCAGTACCTGGCGGCAAAGTATGGTATCGCGCCGCACCGGTTTTACCTGATCGGCATTGGCAAGGATCAGTATGCGGCCTCGAACGATACGCCGACAGGGCGCAAGGAGAATCGGCGCGTCCAGGTGCGGTTGCTGACAAATCTGGACAGCAACAACGCGGCCGGTGGGCAACCGACGGCTTCAACAGGCCAGTCGACGCCACCGAGCGAGACCGCGACCGTCCCGGAGTAGCGCGGAAGTAGAGACAGAAACGGTTGACGATTGTGGAAGGAACGAAGGGCAGGTCCGAGTGGGTCTGCTCTTCGTGTTTTTACGGTCGGGATTTTGCGGCCGCGAGCTGCTTGACGTGCTCGGCGCGGACCTGCTCGGCAGTGAAAAGGCAGAGAAAGGGGCTGCCGTGCGCAGCGGCTTCCACAGCGGGGCGGCCGTTGGCCTCTTCGCGCTCGACAATGCAGACCACGGCGGCGACGATCATGCCGGCCTCTTTTGCGGCTTCAATGGCGGCAATGGTAGAGGCGCCGGTGGTGCAGACGTCGTCGACGATGACCACGCGCGCGCCTTCACGGCAAAAGCCCTCGATGCGGCGGCCGGTTCCGTGCGCCTTTTCGGCCTTGCGGACGAGAAAGCCGTGGAGGAGCCCGGGGCGAGATTCGGCGCCGGGATGCTGGAGCGCGCGCCAGGCGCTGGCCGTCGCGACATTAGAGACGATGGGATCGGCGCCCATGGTGAGCCCGCCGACGGCTTCGGCGTCGATCTGGTTGGCTTCGAGCAGCTCCAGAATGGCGTGGCCAGAAAGCCGTCCTCCCTCGGCGTGGAGCGTGGTGGTGCGGCAGTCGATATAGTAGTCGCTTGTGCCGCCGGAAGAGAGCTTGAACTGGCCGAGCTTGAAGCTGGTGCGGGCGAGAAGGGCGAGGAGTTGCTGGGCGTGGGGTGGGTTGGGCATCGAATCCATTTTAGCCGGTAGCTTGTAGCCAGTAGCCTGTAGCTTGAAATGCGCAGGCGCTGCTGGCTACAAGCTACAGGCTACCGGCTGCTCTTACATCTTGTCGAAGTGGCTGGAGCCAGAGATGGCCACCGTCATCCAGCCGATGCAGGCGCCGAGAAGTATTCCCGCGATTACGTCTGACACCCAATGGCCGTTAGTGACCGTGACTCCGATACACGCGAGCCCGGCCAGGATCGAGGCAATCAAGCGCCAGCGTGGAAGACGAAGGCAAGTAATTGTAGCGATGGTCAATGCGATGGTTGCAGTTCCGGAAGGGAAGGAGCCCCAACCCTCGGTAGCGTGGAGAAATCTGAACCCATAGAGATGGTTGGCGAGATAGGTTGGGTCGGGCGATCCGCGGCCGAGGATCTGTTTAAAGACAAACTCCGCAGCGATTGCCCAGATGGTTCCCGAGGAATAGACCAGAGGTGTCAGGGTCCAGGAAGCGAGCCGCCGGCCGATGAGCAGCCATAGGCCCGCGCCAAACTGGAAGAGGAGCGCAGCTACGGGAACCGCTACCAGGGGTGCGAGCAGACGATCCAGCCAGATCCAGGCGGGATAGGGCCGCACATTTGAGTTGAAGAACTCCGCCGCCGGGCGGTCGACATACCAGATGCAGACCAGGACAGAGATCGCGCAAAGTGCCAGCGCCAGCAGCCATCGCCGATATGCAAGGTCATTGGGCATCGGTACGATTGTAAGGGAACAGGGAACAGGGAACAGGGAACAGGGAACAGGGAACAAGGAACAAGGAACAGGGGGCCTCTATGCCGGTTTTTTCAGCTTGCTCATGATCGCAACCAGCATTCGACTCACTTCTTCAGAAAGCTCTCCCGCTGCCCGGCGCGTCTGAGCATTGCCGAAGCCGAGTCCATCTGCGATCGTGAGCTGCGTTTGCAACTCGAAGTTTGAGCCTCGCGCATGACCAAGAAAAAGAAGATACTCTCCTCTGCTCGATTTGCCGTATCCCTCGGCGATATTGCTGGCGACAGAAACGGATGCGCGGCGTAGCTGATTGGTTAGTCCGAATCGTTCGGAGTCAGGAGACGATGAGGTAAGTTTATAGATCGCTAAACTCAACTGAATGGCTCTTTGCCATACCACGAGGTCCTTAAACGAGTTTGCCACGCGTTCATTCCTTTCTTCTTAGCCCCGGATGATCTGTTCCCTGTTCCCTGATCCCTGTTCCCTGCCTTTCACATCTTGTCGAAGTGGCGGAAGCCGCCGGTTGCGGCCAGGGTCAGGACAAAGATGAGAAAGTTGTAAGTGGCGTGGACCAGAGTGCTGGCGGCGAGAGATCGGGTTTTGAGGCGGACCGCGCACAGAATTGCGCTGACGACGATGAGAAGAAGGAACGGCCCGAGCGAGTGGCCCTGTTGGTCGACATGCAAGGCGGCAAAAGCAATGCTGGTGACCCCCGATGCTACGACCATGGATGGAAGAGACCACAAAGGCTCGCGGTCGAGGCCGATCGGACGGGCGAGGTCACGCGAGGGGCTCTTGCGGAGGGCGAGGACGGTGAAGAAGAGGAGCATGACTACGAGATAGGGAAGAAGAATCTGCAACGCGAGGCGGCCGCCCTTGAAGTAAATCGCAAGGAATATCACCGCAGGAACGCTGCCGAGTGAAACCGCGGCGGAGACGGCTGCTGCCTGCGGCCATTGCACACGGCCATTCGCTCCCACGACGACTGGAGTTCTGGCGCTGACCTTTTCTGCGATCCAATCGGCAGCCGTCGAGAGCGCCGGCAGAAGGAACCCGCGAAAAAACATCTCCTCAAAGAATGGCGCCAGGGTGACGCCGAAGGCGAACATCAGCCAGGCGGCGCCGGGGCTGCTGATCATCTTGTCAATGGGCGCATTGGAGGGGCCGGGCATCAGGAACTGGTCGAGGAGGGCCAGGCCGAAGCAGGCCGAGGCGATTCCGGCCAGAAGCCAGATCCTGGAGCGCGCCACCTCGCCGCGCCATTGCAATCCGCTAAAGTAGCCCTCGTTCCAGATCATCGGGAAGACGAAGAGAGCGAAACCGAAGGTGACGAAGTAGAGAAAGGCCTCGCTCGAGAGGTCGAAGCCAATGTTGGTGGCGGAGATTGCCGAAGACTGGAAGCCGAAGAGGTGAAAGTACGAGGCAAGACCAGAACCAGCGCCATGATGCCGAGGGCGACAAAAATCAGCAGCGACAAAAGCAGCAGATGACCGAAGTGCGGAATGCGCACCGGGCGGCGAACCGGCGGTTGAGCATAGGAACTGAAAAGCGGCTGGTCGAAATTCGATGAGGGGCTATTCGGCGCGGGGGCCGGCGGGGGCGCGAATGCATAGACCGGCGGCGCTGGCGCAGGTGCGGCGGGATCTGCGCCGAAGGGCGAAGATCCGATGGTTTGTTGCTGCGCGGAGTCGAAGGCTCGCGTTGCGTCCAGGTCAGCGGAGTCGCCGCCTGGTGGGATCGTCGGCTCGCGCACTTCGCCGTCGTTCAAGAGGGTCATAGAGGTTTCTTCCCGGTCTTTCTAGGAGAGCTTGGCATATCCGCGGCCTTTTGTCGCGTGCGCTTGCCATTGAAGCGCGCGACGGCGGCCGAATCGGGACCAGCGCCGTCCGATGAAGAGCCGCCGGAATCGTTCGTCGCAATCTCGAGCCCACCGGCAATCTCTTCTTCTGAATCCGCAGGTGCGAGGCGGCCGTTGGCAGCCGTGAGCTGGCCATTTATTGACTTGTAATACCGCTTGAGGAACTGGCCGGTGTAGGAGCCGGGCGTGGCGGCAATCTTTGCGGGGCGGCCTTCGCCCACCACGCGTCCGCCGTCTTCGCCGCCCTCGGGGCCGAGATCGACGACCCAGTCGGCGTTGCGGATGACGTCGAGATTGTGCTCGATGATGATCACCGAGTTGCCGAGATCGGTGAGCCGGTGCAGGACTTCGAGAAGTTTGCGGACGTCGTCGAAGTGCAGGCCGGTGGTGGGCTCGTCGAGCAGGTAAAGAGTCTTGCCGGTCTGGCGCTTGGAGAGCTCGCGGGCCAGCTTCATGCGCTGTGCTTCGCCGCCGGAGAGCGTGGTCGCGCTCTGGCCAAGGTGAATGTAGCCAAGGCCGACGTCATCGAGAGTTTCGAGCTTCTGGCGCACCTGGGGCACGTCTTTGAGAAGCGGCAAAGCGTCTTCGATGGTGAGGTCGAGCACGTCGGCGATGGAGTGGCCGTGGAATTTGACGGCCAGCGTCTCCTGGTTGTAGCGGCGGCCGTTGCACACCTCGCACTGCACGTAGACGTCGGGCATAAAGTTCATTTCAATGCGGCGCTGGCCGTCGCCCTGGCAGGCTTCGCAGCGGCCTCCGGTGACGTTGAAGCTGAAGCGGCCGGGCTTGTAGCCGCGTTCGCGCGCCTCGGGCAGCATGGCGAAGAGGTCGCGGATCGGCGAAAAGACGCCCGTGTACGTAGCCGGATTGGAGCGCGGCGTGCGGCCGATGGGCGATTGATCGATGCGGACGACCTTGTCGATCTGTTCGCCGCCCGTGAGCTCGTCGTGTGCGCCGGGCTCCTCGCGCGAACCGTAGATTTGCTTGGCGAGCGAGCGGTAGAGAATGTCGTTGACGAGTGTGCTTTTTCCGCTGCCGCTTACGCCGGTGACGACGGTCATGACGCCAAGCGGAATGCGCAGGTTCACGTCCTGCAGGTTGTGCTCGCGCGCGCCGACGATGGTGAGCCACTTGCCGGTAAGGGGACGCGGATGGGCGCGTTGCAGCATGGTGGCGACGCCGCTCAGATAGCGGCCCGTGAGCGACGCGGGGTGCGCCATGATCTCTTCCGGCGTGCCTTCGGCGACCACGTAGCCGCCGAGGCGCCCGGCGCCCGGGCCGAGATCGAGAACAAAATCGGCGTGGCGGATGGTCTCTTCGTCGTGCTCGACGACCAAAACCGTGTTACCCAGGTCGCGGAGCTTTTCGAGAGCTTCGATGAGGCGGCCGTTGTCGCGCTGGTGCAGGCCGATGGAGGGTTCGTCGAGCACGTAAAGGACGCCGCGCAGGCGCGAGCCGATCTGCGTGGCGAGACGGATGCGCTGGCCCTCGCCGCCGGAGAGCGTAGTCGCATTGCGGTCGAGCGAAAGATAGTTGAGGCCGACGGCGCAGAGAAATTCCAGGCGCTCGGCAATCTCGCGGCGGATGCGTTCGGCGACGAGGGCTTCGCGTTCGGTGAATTGCAAATTGATGGCGGCTGAGAGCGCGCGGTTGAGCGGGAGGGCGGTAAAGTCGGCGATGGAAAGGCCGCCGATTTTGACGGCCAGCGACTCCGGGCGCAGGCGCTTGCCGCGGCACACCGGGCAGGGCACGGCCGACATGTAGCTCATCATGTACTCGCGATAGCTGTCGCTGCGGGCTTCTTCGGCGTTGTCGCGCAGGTAAGCGAGGATGCCGTGAAATCCGGTGCGCGGCGCTTCGCCTTTGGGCGGCCCGTAAACCAATATGTGCTGCTGCTTTGGCGGCAAATCCTCAAACGGAACTTTAAGGTCGATCTTGTAGCGGACGGCGGCGAGCTGCATGAGCTTGATGAGGTAGTGCGACGAGGAGCCGGGGCCGAGACCGCCGTCGAGCAGGGGCTTGGACCAGTCGGTGATGACTTTGGCCGGGTCGAAGTCGTAGAGCGAGCCGAGGCCGTGGCAGTTGGGGCAGGCGCCGAAGGTGGAGTTGAAGGAGAAGCTGCGCGGCTCGAGCTTGGGCACGTCGAGGCCGCAGTCGGGGCAGGCCATCGACGACGAGAACAACTGCTCGCTGCCGTCGTTGAAGGCGATGAGCGCGAGGCCGTTGGCCAGTTGCAGGGCCTTGTTGACGGCTTGCTCGAGACGTTTTTCGGCCGGGGGCTTGCCGGAGGGAGTTGAGGACTGAGTGTCTTGTTTTCCCACCCTTTCCGCTGAAAAACGCGGAAAGGATGGGGCACGGTTGGATTCGTCGCCCAAGGGCCGCAGCAGCACCCGGTCGACGATGGCTTCAATGGTGTGATTCTTGCGCCTGTCGAGCGCGAGAGGCTCGGAAAGATCGTGTACCTCTCCGTCGACGCGGGCGCGAAATCCTTGCTGGTCAAGCTGATCCATCAAATCCTTGAACTCGCCCTTGCGGCCCCGCACCACCGGCGCCATGACGGTGACGCGCTCGCCTTTGCCCAACTCGACAATCCTTTCAACAATCTGATCGGCGGTCTGGCGGGCGATCGGCCGGCCGCAGTTGGGGCAGTGCGGCATGCCCACTGAGGCGTAGAGCAGGCGCAGGTAGTCGTAGATCTCGGTGATGGTTCCCACCGTCGAACGGGGGCTGCGGCTGGTGGTCTTCTGCTCGATGGAGATGGCCGGGCTCAAGCCCTCGATCGAGTCCACGTCCGGCCGCTCGATCTGGTCGAGAAACTGGCGCGCGTAGGCTGAAAGCGTCTCGACGTAGCGGCGCTGGCCCTCGGCGTAGATGGTGTCGAAGGCGAGCGAACTCTTGCCCGAGCCGGAGAGTCCGGTAACCACGGTGAGCGCGTTGCGGGGAATGCGCACATTGATGTCGCGCAGGTTGTGCTGGCGCGCCCCACGCACCGAAATGTGCTTGATGGTCATAGCTGGGTTGAATTTTGACCGCGGGTTCCGGGGAGTCCTGTGGCGCAGCGCACCGAAAAGCCAGACTCCTGGGGGTATTCTATTTGCCAACAGAAAAGAGGGTCAACGCAGCGTGCAATCTGCGGCCATCTGCGACAATCGCAGAGACGCGCGCTGAGCACAGAAGCCAGTCCGGAGAGCGGGACCGTGCACGGTGCAGGCGCAAGCTGGTTTTCTTGAGGGGCAGCAGGAATGGCAAATTTGCTGGATCTGTCGATGTTGATTGCGGCGTCGGTCGGTGCGTTGGCTTTTGGCATTCTCACTGCATATGCGATTCTGCGCGCAGGTTTCGCGCTGATGCGCGCGCCGCGGCGGCAGGCTCCTGTAAAGACGCATCCGCAAGTCGCGCAAATCTCGTAGAGCAGCTTTCAGTTTTCAGCTGTCAGCCTTCAGCCACGAACCTGTGACGACGCAGGTTCTTACCCATCCCTCAACAGATCCTCCGATCCGCGCCGCATGAAACTTGATCGCCTCCCGGCGCCGGCCTAACTCCGCTAGCCCCGCTAGCACCGCTAACGCCGCTGTTTCTTCCTAGTTCTGCGAATCTGGCGGGTTGTTTTGCGGCGGTTGCTGCATCTGTTGCATCTGCCGCTGGCGCTCTTCCATCATTTGCTGCGGTGTGCGCACCGGCACGCCGGGCGCGGCGGCGCCTTCCGGCGGAGGCACTGGCTCGGGCGGATTCGGCTCGGATGGTCTCTGCTCGGCCTCCTGATCGTTTTCTGAATCGTTTTCGCTGCTCGCGGCGGGGTTGGGATGGCCGGAGGGCTGCGCCGGTTTGGCTGGGCGGCCGCTCAATACGATCCGCCGTGGCGTGCCGGCGCCCTGATCGCCAACCATGAGGATGTTGTAGCCGGAGCCGTCGAGAAGCTCGGTGATCACTTCGCGCGCCGGGCCGGGCCCATAGGTGCCAAAGATGCGTTCGTCCTCGCCCTCGCCTTCCACTTTGGCGCCGATCTTGAGCGAAACGTCCTTGAGAATCTGGTCCAGGCTGGAGTTGGCGGCCTGGATGAGCAGGCCGTGGCTGTCCCAGACGACCGTGGCTTCCACGGGCTTGCCATTGGCGGGCCAGTTGGGCATTTGCGGCGCGGGGGGTGCGACGGGCGCGGGGGCCGGCGCCGGCTGCGGCGCGGACTTTGCCGCCGCGAGCTTCTTGCGCGGATGGGCGTGCGGCCGCGTGGCTGCATGCGAAGTTGGCTGCGCGGGGGCCGGGGCTGGAGTGGTCGCCGTTTGCGCGGCAAGCGCAACGCCTGAGAAGAGTTGCGCCGCGAAAAGGGCCGCCCATGCAGCCAGAAGCGCGGGCCGGCGGCGCGTGGCGGCCGAGCACCCACGGCGCACGACGGCGTGGGACCCATTCAGCGCGCTGGCGCGCTCAGGGGATTCCGGCTGCTGCGGTCGGAGGCTTCGCATCGGAATCGGCTCCTTGCGGCAGACCGCGGCAACAGGCTGCGCCGCGATCCATTGCCGCTCACTGTACTAGACTAACAGTGGCCGGTGAACGCTCGCCGGTGGGGTCTCATGGAGCCGCTGAATAAAGCGATCTTCAGGGCAAAAAGGATGAGGGTGAAGATGCACCGTGCCCCATCCTTTTCCGCGCTCTTTGCGGAAAAGGGTGGGAAACTGCATCTGCCGGATCAACAAAGGATGAGGGTGAAGATGCGTTTGCGCCGCGTGAGCACAAATCTGATGGTCACATTCGCGCTGGCGTTCGTCTTGACGCCGTTGACGAGCCGTGCGGCGAGTTGCACCTCGGAGCCCCAATTGGGATCGCTAGACCGCGATGCGCTCTCCGCGATCGTCACCAAGGTGGCCAACGCCGTGATCGCGCAGGACTACTCCACGTTGCAGGCCGTGCTGCTGCCCCAGGAAGCCTCGCAGTGGGAGGGAATGCGCGGCGCGGTGGAGCAGGCGGCGCCGCTGGTCAAGGGCGGCCAGTTTCAGCTGCGGAATCTATACGTGCTGGACGCGAGCGATCAAACCGCGCCCCAGGATACGCAGTTCTTCTGCTCGAATGCCTCGGGATCGCTGACCGTCACCATCATCATGAGCGCGCTGCCGCCGGGGCGCTATGCCGTGGCTCTCGCCGATGCGCTCGGGTCGCCCGAGGCCGGGCAGATTGGAGTGGTCCTGGCGTGGGACGGCGCGGCGACCGCGTGGAAGCTCGCCGGATTGACGGTGCGGCCGGGCCTCTTCGACGGGCACGACGGCGTGTGGTACTGGGTGCGCGGCCGGGCGCTGGCCAAGGCCGATCCGTGGAGCGCGTGGTTCAGCTACGATGCCGCCCGTTTTCTTCTGCTTCCGGTGGATTTTCTCTCCTCGCCGAATCTGGAAAAGCTGCGCCAGGAACAGGTCCTCATCATGCCTTCGCCGCAGAGCGCGTTTCCTCTGTTGCTGCCCGATGGCGATCGCACGTGGACGATCGAGGCGGTGGGGCTCGACCCGTCGCTGCGCGAGGCCGATCTGGGCGTGGTATACCAGTCGACCGGAGTGACCGATCCCGCAGCGCTGCGCACCGAAGCGACCGCAGTGCTGAGCGCGTTCCTGAAAGCGCAGCCGGGAATCCGCGCCAACTTCCACGGACTCTGGGCGTATGCGGAAAAAGACGGCAAGCGCACGGCGATTATCGAGCTGCCGATGGCGAAGATACCGTAGGGAGCAAGGGAGCGAGAAGGAACGGGACTACGGGACTGCGGGTCTCCGGGAATGCACTCGTGCATGCGTAGGTTCGAGTCTTTAGTCCCGCGGTCCCGAAGCCCCGTAGTCCCGCATTCAAGAAAGGCGAATCACATTGTCAGCGATCATTGATCTACGCTCTGATACAGTGACGCGGCCTACGCCGGAGATGCAGGCGGCCATGGTAGCGGCTGCAATGACGAGGGGTACATGCGCAAACCGGCGCTATCGATAAAGGTTTTGCCAGTCGTCGCAGCCCTCGCGCTTGTGGCCCGGCAGCCGAATTCTGCTATCACCGCAGAAAAGGATTTTCTGCCTGCAGGCCCCTTTCAATTTGAGCCGGGTGGTATCCAGCCAACATATATGGACGCCCTCGATGAGCGGCCCGTTGCCAAATCACCCGACGGCAAGCTCGACATCACAGTTTCAGGCCCCAAAAATCCGGATGAAGCGTGGGTAACTATCTCTCCCTCCACATTCCCGGACGCAGCCGTTCAGGTGTGGCCGATCCAGGCGAGTGTGGCCGTGCTATGGAGACCTGATAGCGGAGCGTTTGCACTGACGGACAACCGCTACGCCAACGGCTCGTACGTGCTGGTATGCGGAACGGAGTTCAGGATGGGCGAAGACGAGCGAGGATTGGGGATTCCAATTACCGATCTCACGCCGATTGTCCGAAAGGCCTTCGAAGAACGTACGGGGAAATACTACAAAACCGACGAATACGAGACTCTTTTGTTCTACGCCAAGGTTCTCCGTTGGATCGGAAACGACGACCTGCTGATTGGCATCAGCGCCAGAACGGCGGGCCCTCCGACATTCCCGGACCGGGGAATGAACGAATGGGATTTTGCTTACCTTGTCGACGTTCCTGACAGAAAAGTGGTGCGCGAGGTCAACAAGGAGCAGTTGCTCTCAGAGTACAAAATCAAGGCGCCCTACTAAGCTGAGCCCTGCAGCGCAGGATGAAAGTTGCTGCCCCAAACAACGAGTATCTGGAGGAGGATTTGCGGTTCTTCCGTATGATTCTGAAAATGATCCGAATTTCTCCTCCCAGCTGAGCTAAAGAGACGACGAATCTGTTCAGATTCAGGAAAGAACAGCTAGAGAAAAGTTCATGCCCGCAATCATTGATTTACGTTCGGATACGGTGACGCGCCCCACGCCTGCGATGCGCGCGGCCATGGCGGCTGCCGAGGTGGGCGACGATGTGTACGGCGAGGACCCGACCGTCAGCCTGTTGGAGCGGCGCGCGGCGGAGATTTTCGGGCGCGAGGCGGCGCTGTTTGTGCCCACGGGCACCATGGGCAACCAGATTGCCATCCGTTTGCTGACGCAGCCGGGCCAGGAAGTGATTGCCGAATCGCGCGCGCACATTCTCGATTTCGAGATGGCGACGACGGCGGTCTTTTCCGGCTGCCTGATCCGCGCCGTTCCGGCCGAGGGCGGCATTCTAAGGTGGAAAGACATCGAAGCCGCGATCACGCCCGTAGGCCCGTTCCGCGCGCCGACAGGGCTCATCGAAATTGAGAACACCGCAAACCTAGCCGGCGGGCGGGTCTCCGACCTTCATGTTTTGGAGGAGATTTGGGAAGGGGCAAGGGACCGCAAGCTCCCCCTGCATCTTGACGGAGCACGCATCTTCAATGCCGCCGTGGCGCTGGGCGTCGACGTTCAGACATTGACGCGTGGCTTCGACACGGTGATGTTCTGCCTGTCGAAAGGGCTGGGCGCGCCGGTGGGTTCCATGCTCGTGGGTTCGGCGGAACGGATGGCAAGGGCGCGCATTCTGCGCAAGTCGCTGGGCGGCGGCATGAGGCAGGCGGGTGTATTGGCCGCTGCAGGCCTGATCGCGCTCGAGGACGGCCCGAAGGGCCTCGCAGAAGATCACGCCAACGCGCGTCTGCTGGCCGAAGCGCTGGCTTCCACCGAGGGCGTGGCGATCGACCTCGCGTCGGTCGAAACCAACATCGTCATCTTCCGCTTGAAGGCCGGGAAGGGCGCGGCAGATCTGGCGGCGCGGCTCAAGGCGCGCGGCGTGCTGGCCGGGGCCTTCGGCCCGGACGCAATTCGCTTCGTGACGCATCGCGACGTGAGCCGCAAAGACTCGATCGACGCCGCCGAGGCGCTGAACGGGGAGATTCAGGCGCAGACGGAAACGGCCGGCTTGAAGTAAGCCGGCCGTGAAGTTTTGTTCAACTGAAGTCGAAACGGTCTCCAGTCGGCATCAGATTAATCCAAGCCGTAGCAGATCGGCTTCCGTCCAGCGGGCCTGGATCTCGACAATGCTCTTGAGGGTTCCCAAAGGGAAGGTGTCGGAGGAGTGGTGGAAGGAGAGAGTGACGCGGCGACCGTCGGAATGCCCGTAATGGCGATGGCTACCCTTCTGCCGGCGGAGCTCGAAGCCGTCGTCGTGGAGTGCGGAAGCAAGGCGGCGAGCCGGCGTCGAGCGGAGGCGCGAATAATCCACGCTCATACCGTGACGGCAACCACTGTTTCGCTCATTTCGGTCACACCCGGCGGGAGCGGTTCACCGTCCTCTAGCATGGATTCAATCACCATCTGCGCCACTTCGCGGATGTTTCCCAGCGCCTCTTCTCTCGTCTTGCCCCAGGTGGCGCCGCCCTTTTCCTCCAGCTCGGGAACATAAGCACGCCAAGCCTGCTCGTCCGGCTCAAGAATCACGCGAAAGACATACGACTTCACGTTTTTTCCTCCTCAGATCGACGATGGCTCAAGCTGTTTCCCCGATAGTCCCAGAATACTCTCATCTGAGATAAGACGGCCAGCATCGGGAGATGCTGGCCGTTCGAATAAACGCTTGTCCTCGAATTCCCCTTACAGATCGTAGTAGAGGAAGAACTCGTAGGGCACGGGGCGGAGGTTGACGGGAGCCAGCTCCTTCTCGCGCTTGTAGGTGATCCAGGTTTCGATCAGGTCCTTGGTGAAGACGCCGCCTTCGAGCAGGAAGTGGTGATCCTTCTCCAGGGCATCGAGAACCTCGCCCAGGGAACCGGGCGTGCTCTTGATCTTGGCCTTCTCCTCGGGCTCGAGATCGTAGAGATCTTTCTCCAGCGGCTCGCCGGGATCGATCTTGTTCTTGATGCCGTCGAGACCGGCCTGGAGCAGGGCCGCGAAGCAGAGATAAGGATTGGTGGAGGGGTCGGGGCAGCGGAACTCGATGCGCTTGGCCTTGGGACTGGTGGAGTAGACCGGAATGCGCACCGCGGCCGAACGGTTGCGCTGCGAGTAGGCCAGGTTGACGGGCGCTTCATAGCCCGGAACCAGGCGGCGATAGGAGTTGGTGGTGGGGGCGCAGATGGCCAGCAACGCCGCCGCATGCTTGAGCAGGCCGCCGATGTAATACTTCGCGGTCTGGCTCAGCAACGCATAGCCCTTGGGGTCGAAGAACACATTGGTGTCTCCCTTCCACAGGCTCTGGTGCACGTGCATGCCCGATCCGTTGTCGCCGAAGAGCGGCTTGGGCATGAACGTCGCGGTCAGGCCGTGCTTCTTGGCGATCATGCGGATGACATACTTGAAGTTCATCAAGTTGTCGGCCATGTTGACGAGCGGGCCGAAGCGAATGTCAATCTCATTCTGGCCAGCCGTTCCTACCTCGTGGTGGTGTACTTCGGCGGGCACTCCCATGCCCCTGAGGGCGATGACGATTTCCGAGCGAATATCCTGCAACGTATCGCTCGGCGGCACCGGGAAGTAGCCTTCCTTGTGGCGCAGCTTGTAGCCGAGGTTCGGACCCTCTTCGCGGCCCGAGTTCCAGATGCCCTCGTTGGAATCGACGTAGTAGTAGCTGCTATGGGCGGTCTGGTCGTAACGCACATCGTTGAAGATGTAGAACTCCGCCTCAGGACCCCAGAAGCTGACGTCGGCAATGCCGGTGCTCTTGAGATGGGCTTCGGCTTTCTGCGCCACGTGGCGGGGATCGCGGCTGTAGGGCTTGCGGGTAAGGGGGTCGAATACGTTGCAGATGATGTTCAACGTGGGAACCGAGAGAACCGGGTCCATCACCGCCGTATCCGCGTCGGCAATCAGAATCATGTCGCTTTCATGAATCTGCTGAAACCCGCGGATGCTCGAGCCATCGAAGCCAATGCCATCGCTGAACAAGTCTTCGTCAAGGTCTTCCACTGGAATGGAAAAATGCTGCCACATGCCCGGCAAGTCGATAAAACGCAGGTCGACTATCTTGGCGCCGGATTCCTTGGCGAGCTTTTTCACGTCATCGGGAGTACGCGGCATTCTAACTTCTCCTTTTGGCTTGCAGATGTGACATGCAAGTCCGGGTTGCGTGGTGGAGAGGCGCGGCATCTCCGGAATGGTGTGCTCAGGTGAGATTGAGCCCGGTCAGCGTTTCCTGCTCGCCCCACGCGCTGAGTTGGTCGGCGGCGCGATAAAGATCCGGTTACAGGTCGCGTTGGCTCGAGTTACGAAATCGCCGGGTACAGTTTTTCCGAAGATGCCAAGGACAAATTGCGGAATCTGCCAGACAACAGTGCACTATGGACGAACGCTCCGCGCACTCCCGCGTGAAATTGCTGCACACTCGGGGTTGGAGCGGAAACCAGGCGCAATTTCGCTGCGAATTGGACTAGCGCCAGAGATTCGCAGGAATAGTAATGCCAACAGCATAAGGAATTCGTGAAGAATTGAAAACGCGGGGTGTGGAAAACTCCGCTCAGTGGTGGCGGGCGATGAGCACCATGAGCAGCAAGATGACCACCGGAATGAGGGCCAAACCCCCGTAATAGAGGAGCTTGCGGACAAGCGGGGACTTGCGGTTCTGCCAGTCCCGGATTTCGGTGCGGTCTTCGACGCCGACCGCCTCGGGGTGCTCGAGATCGTGGAGAAACTCTTCGGCGCGGGGGTAGCGGTTCCTGGGATCGCGCTCCAGAGCCCGGTAGACGATCTCCTGCATCTGGGGCGAGACTGAGGGGTCGGCCACGCGCGGCGGAACGGGGTGGTTGAGCACGCGATCGTTCATGGCGGCCAGCGGCGTGGGCCCGGAGAAGGGCAGTTTGCCGGTGAGCATCTCGTAGAGGATCACGCCCATGGAGTAGATGTCGCTGCGCCCGTCGCCGCGCTTGCCCTTCACCTGCTCGGGCGAGATGTAGTCGGGCGTGCCCAGCGCGGTGGTGAAGTTGGCGTAGGTGAGGCGGCGCGAGGAAGTGTCGCCGGCGATGCCGAAGTCGATGAGCTTGATGTTGTCGTTGTCGTCGACCAGGATGTTTTCCGGTTTCAGGTCGCGATGCACCACGCCGTTGGCGTGGATGTAAGCCAGGGCCTGGAGCACGCCTTTGGCGATGCGCAGAACGCGGTCATAGGGGATGCGGCCTTCGTCGAGGAAACGGCGTAACAGGCGCCCCTCGCACCATTCCATCACCATGTAGACGCGGGAGCGCTTTTCGCCGCCCCCCTCGTCCTTATAGACGCGCATGACGTTGGGGTGGTTGAGGCGCTCGCCGATGGCGGACTCGCGCTGGAAGCGATCGGAGAAGAGCGGATCGGCCTCCATGTCGGGATGGGGAATCTTCAGGGCCACGGTGCGGCCGTCGCGGATGTCGGTGGCGCGATAAATGGTAGCCATGCCGCTGCGCGCCACCGGCGCGTCGATGCGGTAGGAATCAATGTGCTCGCCGGCCTCCAGGGCATCGTAAAAACTCATCGTAATTCGGGCTCCGTTGGGGTAGCTTCCTCTACTGTATCGGGAAGGTGGACAGCGGGACTAAGGATTTCGTAAGTCGGCCGGCGGTTCGAGTGTCCTTACGATCGTCTCAAATGGGCAGCCGGTACGGACGTCCGCGGTACATGCCCACCTGCTCCACCGAGCGGACGCGAATGACTTGCGCGGTGGTGTTGTCGCCGCCGTCGATTTCGACGGCGCGGGCCACAAGCTCGCAAGCGATCTCGGACGCATCTTTTTTCTGCGAAGCGATGGCGGCGATCTCCGCTTCGGGCAATTCGTCGTGCAGCCCGTCGGTGCACAGAACGAGCACGTCGCCTGGTTGCAGAGTGACGGCCGTAGTGTCGGGTGAGACGAACATCTCCGGCCCCACGGAGCGAATCAGCACATGGCGGGAGTCGGAGGCGGCAATCTCGTCGGCAGAGATCAGTCCCATCTTGCGCTGCTCGTTAACCAGTGTGTGGTCCTGGGTGATTTGCCGCGCCTGGCGGTTGCGGACGAGGTAGCAGCGGGAGTCGCCGACGTGCGAGACCACGGCCTGGTCGTAGCGCAGGGCGCAGGCGACGACCGTGGTGGCCATCTTCTGGCCGCGGTACTGCTTGTCGAGCGAGCAATCGTGCACGGCCGCGTTGGCGCGCTCAATGAGCCGCGGCATAAGGCTGATCAGCATGGAGCCGGACTGCGCCTTGGCGAATTCTTCGGTGAGCACCGAGACGGCGGTTGCCGAAGCGACTTCGCCCAGATCCATGCCGCCGACGCCGTCGGCTACCGCAAAGAGAAACCCGTGAGAGCGCGCCTGCTGGCGCGATGCAGGGACAAACGATCCCATTGCGTCCTCATTATTGGTGCGGACTTTGCCGAAGTCGCTTGCCTGGCCGAACTGAACATCTAACATGTGCGCCGCCGATTTAGTCTTTCCGTCATGTTGCGAACCAACGCATCCGTTCAGGGGAGTCGAGAATCAAGCTCAAAAAACGTCAAATTGGGTGGGTCCCCTCTCCAGCCTCTCATGACGAGGCCGGAGAGGAGATCCACCCAGGATCTGAATCTGAATGCACGAGCAACTACGCCGTCTACGTCTTTGCAGTCAACAATGCCGCCTTGCCTTTGGCCTTTGAGGAGCGGATGAAGTACACCGCTCCGTAGAGGCCCCAGACAGCGGAGATGCCCAACGCAGTCAACGGCTCCATCTTGGTGCCGAGGTTGAAGAACGGACCTGCAACATAGAACGCCATGCAGGTCAGGTTGGCGACCAGGCCGAAGCCGGGGATGAGGTAGTGCAACACGATGTGCTTATCGTGGCGCTCGGAGTAGGCGACGATGCACAGCAGGCAACTCAATCCGTAGAGGATGAAGGTGCCGAAGTTGGAGGTGAGCGTAATGGCGAGCAGCGAGTTGGGCAGCGCGGCCATCTTGTCGTGCGTGGTGTAGCCGAAGCTGGAGAAGATGTTGTGCGGCAGGGCCGCGATGGATGCGTCGCTGGGCGCGCCGGCATCGCCGAAGGCCAACGACACAGCAATAACGCCGATGACCGCTGAGATCACAGCCAGCGTCCAGATCGCCTTGCGCGGAGAGAGCGACCCGGCGTGCAGCATACCGAAGTGCTCGGGAACTTCCTCGTCCTTGCCCATGGCGTAGGTGACGCGAGCGCCGGTATTCATGCAGGCCAGCGTGGTTCCGATCAGCGCCAGGAAGACGGTGATCGCTTCAGCCAGCATGAAGTACTTGCCGTGGCCCTGGCCGAGCAATTGATCGCCCACGATGATCATCATGTCGCCGATGGGCGCCGCGGAACTGACCGCGCTCTGCATGGTATATCCGGAGTTGAGGAAGTAGTTGGCGCAAAAGTACTCAAACAGGTAACAGAACAATCCCTGGATGAGCAGCGATGCGATCACGGCAATCGGTATATGCTTGGTTGGATTCTTGGCCTCGCCTCCCATCGAGGTGACCGATTCGAATCCGACCAGAATGAGAATGGCCACGGTTGCCTGAATGAACATAAAACTGAACTTGTGCACGCCGATGACGGAAGCGGCGTTGGGATGCGTGAGGAAGTTGCCTGTGGAGTCAGTGGTCGGGTAGTCGATTGTGAACGGGACCGGCTTGCCGGAATTATCGAGCAGCGGAAGCGGGTCGCCGTTCGCGTCACGCAGGATGGAGCTGTCCTTGGGATTGGTGGCGAACTGGTAAGTGAACGTCTTCATGCTCTGGCCGTCGTACTGGAAGGCCGGCGTGCCCGCGGGGTGGCTGGCGCGATAGCCGAGCGCCAGCACGCTGAAGACGATGAGCGCCGAAATCTGCACCACGTTGATGGCAATGTTGACGGCGGTCGATGCTCCGGCGCCCTTGGCTGCAATCCAGGCGACAAAGAAGGAGAAGACGACGGCGACCAGACCCATGAAGACAGGGCCAGGGTTCGAGCCACTCAGAAAGTTGGGATAAAGGAAGCCAACCACGTAGCCCACGAAGATTCCGGTGACCGCGACCATCACGCCTGGATAGACCCAGTAGTAGAGGTGCGAGCCCCATCCGACGATGAACTTGGCGACGCGGGCGTACTTGAAGGCCTTGTCCTTGGAGAGCATGGCCTGTTCGGCGTAGTAGTAGCTGGAGCCGGTGCCGGGCCAGAGCTTGGCGATTTCGGCGTAGGAAACAGCGGTCGCCAGGCAGAGCAGCAGCGCGGCGAAGATGCCGATCCACATGGAGGGCGCCGTCGAGGGTTGGCCCGCAACACCCGTCCCGGCTTGGATGACGAAGGTGAGCCACAGGAAGGCGCCGGGAGCGATGAGCGCCATCGCGTTACTGGTTAAACCAGTGAGGCCGAGAGTGGCCTGCATCTGAGGTGCTTTCGGATCTGCCATGAGCATTCTCCTGAGGTTTGAAATTCGTCTGGCGGATCCCGGCGAACAGTCGCCGGGAATTTGCGAAAACCACTGGTTGCGGCGCATCCTCTACCGCGTACGCCGAGCCGAGATGCGGCGTTGCCTGGTGCAGGCCCGGCCATATAGAACGCTGGCCGGTCCCGGTTGATCGGCGGTGTTGTGAGACTATCGTCCAACGCATGAGGACGATATAAAAAACGGGCCAAGCGGTGTGTTTTTAGTCTCCCCGGTGCATCCGGCCGCAACGGGATCTCTAACCAATGCTCGGAGGCTGCAAGGCTAGCTCCGCTAACCCCGCTAACTCCGCTAACTCCGCCTGTTTCTTCTCAACGCTTGGGGCCGAAGAAGGCGATGAATGCTACCGTCAGCGTGGACTGCTGGTCGGCGGTCTGATTGGCCAGCTTGTGGAAGTAGCTTACATTGGAGAAATCGCCGCGGTACTCAGCCCTCACCAGCAGGCCTTCCGCCCACTTGTACTCGTAGGTCGCGGTGAACTCGTACAAGTGCTGGATGGTTCCGGTTGAGAAGCCGTTGGGGTCGTTGAAGTACTCAAAGCGGCCGGCCAGCGCCTGCGTGCCCGTAACCTGCTGGCGCGCGGCAAAGGCCACGCCCTGCCAGTGGTTCAGATTCTTGTCGCCGTAGGTAGTGGTGCAGGTAGAAATGGCGGAAGTGCTGGGCTTCTTGACCCCCTCGTCACCGTCGTCGCAAGTGGACGTGACCGAGTACTCGCCGTCGCGATTCTGGCCGTAGTCGTAGTTGATGTAGGCGTTGAACTTGGCGTTGGGCGTGAGCAGCAACGTGGTGTCGACGAGGTTGCGCAGGCCGCTGGTGGTGTTCACGTTCTCAGGGCCGACGATGTAGTTCAGGTCCCAGGTGTACTTCGTCTTGGTGTACGCGCTGGTGAAGACGCCGGTCACGCCGCCATTGGTCTTGGAGACATTGTTCCACCCGTTCACCAACTGGAAGCCGATGGTTTCAGTCTTCGAGACGGGCAGCGACGTGCGCGCGCCGAAATGCCAGTAGGGAATGGCGTTGACGAAGAGCAGCGAGCGCGAGTAGTTCCAGTTGTCCTTGGCCTCGATTACTTCGGCTCCGGCCGAGGTGACGAACTTGCCAAGGTCCATCTCGAAGCCCTTGGCCTTGGGCGGTTTCAGGCTCAGGAACGCCTGCTCGATATAGTTGAGCTGGTCGGCGGAGTTGCTGTTGCTGGGAGCGGAGTTGATGAGACTATTCGTGCGGCCGTAGACGGCATCGACGTGCGCGCCCACCGGGTCGGGATCGTGGTTCAACGTCAGCTTGGCAGCGCTCAACTCGAACTGGTCGGTCTTGTCGTTAAAGTTGTAGAGCTGGTTGATCTGGTCGTAGCCGTCGGTAGTATTGGGCCGGTTGGCGTTGAAGCTGTAGTAGCCGTCGATAAACCCGCTCAGATCCATGGGACCGACGCTCCATGTTGGCGCTGCCGCGGGGGTGGGCGAAGCCGCGGGAGCAGCGGGCGCGGGGGTTTGCGCGGCCGGCGCGGAAGCTGGCGCAGGCGACTGCGATGAGGCCGGCGCTGGCGATTGATCGGGCGCTTGTGCGCCTGCCACGAGCGCGATTGCCATCGCGGCTCCAGCAATGGATCGAAGTGCGATCGATGGAAGTATGACCATGGCTTTCGAATTCATCGGCACGAATCCTCCAGAAAAGAATTTTGTAATAACGCAGACACACTGAGATCGTTCAGGCGCGTCAACGTGCGCCCTCTCAAGCCCTATGGAAGGGTCTTTCGAGGTTGAATGGAACAACGCACGGTAGCGGTTGAGATCGCCGGCAGCCATCCGGCAATCAGCTAGCGTGCAAGGGCCGTGGTAAGAGTGAAATCGGCTAACACCAGTAACGCAAACAAAGCATAAAGAAAATATGAGGATTGCAAAAAGATTTGCGCCGACGCGAATGGATGACGCTATCTCCCTCTATTAGCATGGCTATACGGTGAATTCTTGAGCGTGGCGTGTGCCGGTACAGGCGTGAAAATCGTGTAAAGAACCTGCTAGACTTTTCTTTCTCCTGCTTTAGAGAACAATTCCGCTCGAGCATCGGCGGCGATTTCCATCGCTGGGAAGGTTCAGGCGCAGGCGGCTTGACCTTTTGGAACTGCGCAACGCCGCTCGACACACTGCCAGCGAGAATAGAAGGTGAGTGCCGGATTGACTCAGAGTTATCTTGCGCGTTCGGTTTTCGGGCCATGGCGGTCGCGTGGTTCCAGCACGCGCGTTCTCCTGTTTACGCTCGAATCCGCTCTGGGCGCAGTGAGCGTGGTGTTGCTGGCGGCGCTGGCGCACTGGTCCAGTTGGCTGCTTCCCGTGGCGGCGCTGCTTTATCTGCTGGTCGTGGTTCCCACGGCGCTGCTGTGCGGCTTCTGGCAGGCGGTGATTGTTTCGTTTGCGGCGGTGGTGGCGCAAAGCTTGTTTTCCGCGCGGCAGCCGGAGCTGGCGCTGGCGGCCAATCCGGCGAGTTCGATCACGCTGGCGGTGTTTGTTCTGGTAGCCCTTACCGTGAGCCGGCTTTCGTCGCGCGTCACCGAACATGCGCGCGAGGTGGAGTCGCGCGGCGGGCAGGTGGAGAGCCTCTACGAGTTCACGCGGCGCACGCTGCAGATGAATCTCTACATGGAGCCGGGGCAGCAACTGGCCGAACTTGTGCACGATATCTTCGACCTCGAAGCGGTTGCGCTCTTCGACGCCGATTTGCACAAGGTGTATCAGGCGGGATACTGGAACGTGGACCCGCAGGAGATGGCGCAAAACGTCTACTACTTCGAGACCACGGATGACGAACCGGAGATCGGGATCGGGCGTCGCGTGGTGCGCCTGGGAGCGGTGCCCATCGGCAGCCTGGTGGTGCGCGGCGACACCAGTCCGCTGACCAACAATGCCATCGCCTCGCTGATCGCCATCACCTTCGACCGCTACCGCGCCTTCGCCAACGAGAGCCGCATCGAGACCGAGCGGCGCACCGAGCAGTTGCGCGCCACCGTGCTCGACAGCCTGGCCCATGCCTACAAGACGCCGTTGACCGCGATTCGCGCGGCGTCGACAGGCTTGACCGAGATGGGCCGTCTTTCGCCGGGACAATCGGAGCTGGTATCGCTCATCGATGAGCAGACCAGCGTGCTGGCCGACTTGACGACACGCCTGCTGACCACGGCGCGGCTCGATGCCGGCGACGTCGCCATCCACGTGGAGCGCGTGAACGCGGGAACCCTGGTCGAGGAAGTCGTCAGCAGCCTCAAAGAGCGGCTGGCCAGCATGAAGGTGGCCATCGAAATCGCGGACGAGGACCTGGTGCTGAAATGCGACCGGCAGTTGATCGTGATGCTGCTGACCCAGTACATTGACAACGCGTGCAAGTACGCGAACTTCGGCACCACGATCACCATCCGGGTTCTTAACGCCGGCGCGGAGGCGATCTTTTCCGTGCACAGCTTCGGGCCCGTGATTCCCATGGCCGACCGCGAGCGCATCTTCGACCGCTACTACCGCTCTTCGGGCTACGCGAACCGCGCGCCCGGAACCGGGATCGGGCTTTCCGTGGCCAAGCGCGCGGCGCAGATTCACGGCGGCTACGTTTGGGTGACGAGCGACGAGCAGGAAGGCACCACGTTTTTTGCAGCCATTCCGCTGACAGCAGGGAAGGAGACTTCGTGACCATGCAGCAAGCGATCCGCATTCTGGTGGTGGACGACGAGCCGGCGATCCGCAGAGCCTTGCGCCCGCCGCTGATGGAACTGGGCTTCCAGGTGGCCGAGGCCTCGCGCGGCGAAGAGGCGCTGCAGGCGCTGCGCAGCAGCACTTACGATGTGGTGTTGCTCGACATCAACATGCCGGGCATCGGCGGCATTGAGACGCTACGGCGCATCCGCGCCATCGCGCCGCGCCTGCCCGTGCTGATGTTGACGGTGCGCGACGACGAAGAGGACAAGGTGGAGGCGCTCGACCTGGGCGCCGACGACTATGTGACCAAACCTTTCAGCACGCGCGAGCTGATCGCCCGCATTCGCAGCGCAGTGCGGCGCGTGCGCGCTCCGGCGCGGCCCGAGGACGCGCCCATGGAGATCGGCGAGATCCATCTCGATCCGGTGAAGCGCCGCGTGACCAAGCGCGGCGAGCAAGTGAAAATGACGCGCAAGGAGTTCGACATTCTGTATTGCCTGATGAGCCGCGCGGGGCGTGTCGTGACCTATGCCAAGCTGCTCACCGCCGTGTGGGGCGCAGAATGCCGCGAGGAAGTTGAGTATCTGCGCACCTTCGTGCGCCAACTGCGCAAGAAGATCGAAGACGACCCCTCGAGTCCGGTCTACCTGCTCACGGATGTTTATGTGGGCTACCGTTTTGCCGACGCGATGACGTTTCAACCGGAATCCGCGGCGGACGAAAGCGAGCCGCAGCCGCCGGAAGAGGCGAAAGAGGACGCGTAGCTTTCGGCGCCGCATCCCGTCTATACGACGTGACGCGCCCATGCGAACAGATCTACCGGGGACAGCGACCTTCGAAACCAACGGACAGATACGGAGTTAATGGCGCAATGAGAGCAAAGGCAATCGCGATCACAATCGTCTTAGTCGCCCTGTTAAGTCCCTGGGTATACGCCAAGTCCGATCATGGGTACACCACGGTCGTCCTCGAATATGATGGGCCGAATAATCGTTTTATTTCTCCGATCATCATCAGCAGTTCGGCAGAAGAGGCCGAGCGGTATAAACAGAAACTATTCGGCGGTCCCCTTGTCGACTTTGCTGAGGTTTATATCGTCAAGGAATCAATTTGGAAGGAGATCGCGGAAATTCTCTCTGCAAAGGATGACTTAAGGCAATCGGGCGCAGCCAACGGACAAATTAGGGCACCCCAGTTGAGGATTGCTTTGGCCATAGGGCACGACTCCCAAGAAACTACCATCGGGGCGGAAGAGGGTGTCCTGATACTGGACGAGATCAAAAACGAGTTTCAGAGTATCCGTCGCTTGTCGGGGAGTTGTCGGAGCTTGAAAGGCCCATGAGTTACTACCTCAAGCACTCGCACTGATTTCTGCCGGTCGGCCGAAACCGTGTGAAGGTGGTACCAACTCCGCCAACTCCGCTAACACCGCTAACACCGCTAGCACCGCTAGCACCGCTCTATTCGTCGTAGTGCAGCAGGCTGAAGACGTCGTATTCCTTGAAGCGCTCGCGGCCTTTCAGGAAGTCGAGCTCGATGGCAAAGCCGAGGCCCGCAATCACGCCGCCCAACTGCTTCACCAGTTTCACGGTGGCCTCCATGGTGCCGCCGGTGGCGAGCAAATCGTCCACCAGCACCACATTCTGGCCGGGCGCGATCGCGTCCATGTGAATCTCCAGCGTGTCGGTACCGTATTCGAGATCGTAGGTAACGCGCGCCACCGGCGCAGGCAGTTTTCTTGGTTTTCGGACGGGGACGAAGCCCGCATTGAGACGATAGGCCAGCGCGGGGCCGAAGATGAAGCCGCGCGCCTCGATGCCCAGAATCAAGTCGATGTTGCGCCCGATGTAATGCGCGGCCAGCGCGTCGATGAGTTTCGCAAAGCCCGTCTTGTCCTTGAGGAGCGTGGTGATGTCGTAAAAAAGAATCCCCGGCTTGGGGAAATCGGGTACAGTGCGGACCAGTTTCTTCAGGTCCTCTATGTTCACGGGCTTGCTGGTTTCCGGCATGGCAGTGGTTCGCTCCTGGGTCAGTTCTCAGTTGTCAGTGGTCAGTTTCTAGTCTATCGCTAGAAGCCAGCGAGTGGGGACGAGTGTGAGTGTGAGTGTGCGAGTGTGAGTGTGTGAGTGTGCCGGACGGATTCACTCACACTCACACTCACACTGGCCCCTGTCTTTTCACCACGCGCCGTCGATGCGGAAGGCGGAGAGGTCCTGGGCCTCGCTGTCGTTGAGCAGGTGCTCGACGACGCGATCCACACGGCTGCCGCGCGGGCCGCGCTTGAGGCTCAAGCGCAAGTCGTCGAGGTCGGCAGGCTCGCCGGCGGCGACCACTTCCACGTCGCCCTCTTCGGTGTTGCGCACCCAGCCGCGCAGATCGAGCTGGCTGGCCTCCCGCTCGACAAACCAGCGGAAGCCCACGCCCTGCACGCGGCCTTGAATGAGGAAGTGAAGAACCATGGTCAATGGCCAGTTTTGCAGATGGGCGCGAGCGGGCGCAAGCTGCGGTTCCAGCCGTCGCGCTACACTGGAGATCGGCATGGTCTTCGTACTCGACAACTACGATTCGTTCACCTACAACCTGGTGCAGTACCTGGGCGAGCTGGGCGCGGAGGTTGTGGTGCGCCGCAACGACGAAGTGACGCCGGAGGAAGTGGAGGCCATGAAGCCGGAACGGATTCTGCTTTCGCCGGGGCCTTGCACGCCGGCCGAGGCCGGCATCCTGGTGCCGCTCATCCGCCACATGGCGGGGAAAGCGCCGATTCTGGGCGTCTGCCTGGGCCATCAGGCCATCGGCGAAGCCTTCGGCGGCAAGGTCGTCCGCGCCAAAACGCTCATGCACGGCAAGACCAGCGCCGTCGATCACGACGGAACCGGCGTCTTCCGCGGGTTGCCCACGCCGCTCACCTGCACGCGGTACCACTCGCTCATCGTCGAGCAGGAGTCGCTGCCCGCGGAGTTGCGCGTGACGGCGCGGACCACGGAGACAAACGGGACCATCATTATGGGCCTGCGGCATCGCACGCTGCCCGTCGAGGGCGTGCAGTTCCATCCCGAGAGCGTGCTCACCGAGGGCGGCCACCAGATGATCCGCAACTTTCTGGACATGTAAGCCATGCACGATGCTCCCAAGGCCGCGAATCGCTGCGCGAGCCCGCTGTGCGCGCGGAGATGGAACCGCGTTCTCAGCCTGTGCGCGATCCTGATTGCGGCGGCGGCGCTCCATGCGCAGACTACGCCGGCGGCCGCTCCCGCAAAAGCTCCAGCGAACGCGCCGGCCGCACCAGCCGCGACGAGTCCAGCTGCGACGAGTGGGGCCGCGACGACGCCGGCCGCGCAGAACACCACCGCACAGTCCGATCAGGCGCCGGGATTCACGACGCCTCCCGTCGCCATCGTCCCGCTGGACAAATCGATCCGCGGCGCAGCGCTCGAAGTCGACGGGCCGATCGAGGCGTGGAACGGCCGAGCCTACCTGACCGGCAGCGGCAGCATCACGGCAGGAACCGCGACCGCCGAGGTCGCGCTGCCCTCGCGGGGAACGTTGCGCGTGTGCGCGTCGAGCACGGTGAAGCTGGCGGCCGACGCGAGCGCTCCGGCCGGCGAGGTTCCGGGCCTGCTCATGGCGCTCGATCGCGGTGCGGTGGAGATGAGCCTGGCCCCGAGCACCGCGCGCGAGAAGAATGCCGATACGCTGCTGACGCCCTACTTCCGCATTCTCATCGGCGGGCCGAACGCGGCCGATGTGAAGGTGCGCTTGGGCGAGCACGGCGACACCTGCGTGGATAACGCCGGCGCCGAAGCGCCCTACGTGGTCGTGAGCAGCGTCTTCGATGGCGGCATCTATCGCGTGCAGCCGGGGCAGCGCGTGATGTTCGAGCGCGGCAGCCTGCAATCGGTCGTCGATCAAGAGAAAGAACCCTGCGGCTGCCCGCCGCCGCTCGCCGAGGCACGCGGCAACGAGTTTCCGCTGGCCCAGAGCGAAGGGCTTGCGCCCGGGTCGCAGGCGCCCGTGGTTGCTGCTCCACCGGCAACCGCCACGCTCAGTTACAACGGCGCCGATCATGCGGCTAAGATCGCCGCGCCCGTGACGACCGCGCCGGCCGCGAGCGCAGCTCCCGCTCCGCCTGCGCCCGCGAAGGAGAAGAAGCCGGGATTCTTCGGCAAGATCGGGAAGTTCTTCCGGCGGATCTTCGGAGCAGAATAAAAACGGAGCCTGGGAACTGAAGAATCGACGCAAGGTTCCAGCATTCTTTTTCCCTCGGTCCCCGTCTCTCACATCTGCCGCGCCCGCTCGATGGCGCGAATGACCGCCTGGGCCTTGTTGATGGACTCCTGGTATTCGAGCTCGGGGACGGAGTCGGCGACGATGCCTGCGCCGGCCTGCACCGAGCCTTTGCCGCCGATCGAGAGCATGGAGCGGATGGCGATGCAGGAGTCCAGGTTGCCGGAGAAGTCTGCGTAGAGCACTGCGCCGCCGTAGGCCCCGCGCCGCGCGGGTTCGAGTTCCTCGATGATCTCCATGGCGCGGACCTTGGGCGCGCCGGAGAGCGTGCCGGCCGGGAAGCAGGCGCGGAGCGCGTCGATGGCGGTGAGGTCGGGGCGGAGTTGGCCTTCGATGGAGCTGACAATGTGCATGACGTGCGAGTAGCGCTCGACGAACATGAGCTTCTGGACTTTGACGCTGCCGAAGCGGCTGACGCGGCCCACGTCGTTGCGACCGAGGTCGACCAGCATCACGTGCTCGGAGCGCTCCTTTTCGTCGTGCATCATCTCTTCGGCAAGGGCGTCGTCCTGGGCTTCGGTTGCGCCGCGCGGGCGCGTGCCGGCGATGGGACGGTACTCAACCTTGCCCTGGTGCACGCGGACGAGCAGCTCGGGCGACGACCCCGCAATCTCCAGGGGCTTCCCGCCCTTTGACGTTTTGGAGGAGGTTCTTGCTTTACCGGGAGCACTCGCCCCCAACGGTCCCTCCGTATCGAAGCGCAGGAAGAACATGTAGGGGCTGGGATTGACGGTGCGCAGGGCGCGATAGACCTCGAAGCTGTCGACGCCGGGCTCGACGTCGAAGCGCTGCGAGAGCACAACCTGGAAGGCGTCGCCGGCGCGGATGTACTCCTTGGTGCGCTCGACGGCGGCGAGGAAATGGCTCTTCGGCGTGCGGTGCTTGACCTTGAGCTTGCCGTTTTTTATCGGCTTCGGACGAGGCAACGGCAAGGCGAGGTGCTTTTCCAGCTTGTTGAGTCGCTTGACGGCGCGATCGTAGGCGGCAGAGGCGCTGCCGCGCGAGACATCCGCCGTCACGATGAGCCAGATCTCCTTGCGCACATGGTCGAAGGCCAGCACCTCGTCGAAAAAGAGCAGGCAGGCATCCGGAATGCCGAGTTCATCTTTCGCGCGCGCGGGCAGGCGCTCGATCTGGCGCACGGCATCGTAGGCGAAGAAGCCGACGGCGCCGGCGGTGAAGGGCGGCAGGCCCGCAAGGCGCGCCGGTTTATGGCCGCCGAGCGCGTCGCGCAGCACGGCGAAGATGTCGCCCTCAATGCGTGTGATTTTACGGCCTTCGGTGATGGCGATCTCGCGGCCGCGCGCGACGATGCGCTTGAAGGGCGTGAAGCCGATGAAGGTGTAGCGGCCCACCTTTTCGCCGCCCTCGACGGACTCGAGGAGGAAGCACTCGCGCTGGCCCCAGGCGGCGCGCAGAAAGGCCGAAACCGGGGTTTCGAGGTCGGCCATAAGGGTGCGGCAGACGGGGACCAGGGTGTGCGTCCGGCTGAGAGCCAGGAACTCCTTGCGCGAGGGATGGGCGGAGCGGCTTGAGGCGTTCACAGCTCAAGTGTAACTGCTGGCAGGATTCGGCTGCTCGAACAGGCTCCCGATTCAGGACCCGATTCAGGATGTCGCACAGGGCAATGGGAAACGGGTCGCGAGGGCTTTCGTAACCTGATTCGGCGCGGCTTGACGGGGATCGGCGACCGGCCTAGACTCACTGAGGTTTCGGTTTGCGGGCGGTTTCGAGCGCACTCAACGCGCCTCTGCGTAAGACAGCAGCGTGGCGCGGAACGCAGCCGCGGCCGCAAAAACTCTGGCAGATTGGCGGCCGTGCCGATAAGCTGGAGGAGCGGGGCAGCGTTCCGGCCGAGGACAAAACCGCAGCGCGGCAGAAGATGGAGAGGCTTATGGCGACAGGATCACCCCAAGTGACGCTCGACCAGGAGATCAATCCCTGGGAAGCGCAACACGCGCGTTTCGATTTTGCCGCGCGCAAGTTGAACCTGGACGAAGGGCTGTGGAAGGTGCTGCGCTCGCCGCAGCGCGAGATCATCGTGCACTTCCCGGTGACGCTCGACAACGGCACGATCGACGTGTTCACGGGTTTTCGCGTGCAGCACAACATCGCCCGCGGCCCGTGCAAGGGCGGCATCCGCTACGCGCCGGATGTGACGCTGGACGAGGTGCGCGCGCTGGCCAGTTGGATGACGTGGAAGTGCGCGGTGGTGAACATTCCCTTCGGCGGCGCCAAGGGCGGCGTGATCTGCGACCCCAAGACCATGAGCCGCGGCGAGCTGGAGCGCATGACGCGCCGTTACACCTCCGAGATCATCGAGTTCATCGGGCCGGAGAAGGATGTGCCCGCGCCGGACGTGAATACCAACGAGCAGACGATGGCATGGATCATGGATACCTATTCCATGCACATGCGCAAGACGGTGACCGCCGTGGTGACGGGCAAACCTATCAACATCGGCGGCTCGCAGGGGCGCATTGAGGCTACGGGACGCGGCGTGAAGGTGGTGTGCGACGAGAGCCTGCGCTACCTGAAGAGGGCGGTCGAGGGCTGTCGCGTCATCATTCAGGGCTTCGGCAACGTGGGATCGAATGCGGCGCGGCTGATGCAGGAGCGCGGCTACTCGATCGTGGGCATCGCCGAGCGCGACGGCGGCCTGTACAACCCCTCCGGCATCGATATTCACCAGCTGGTGGAGTACAAGTACCGCAACAACACGATTCTCGGTTTCCGCGGCGCCGAGGCCATGCCCAGCGAGGAGCTGCTGGTGTCGGAGTGCGAGATCCTGATTCCCGCGGCGACGGAGAACGTGATCACCAGCCTCAACGCCGATAAGATCAAGGCGAAGATCGTGGTCGAGGGCGCCAACGGGCCCACCACCGCCGTGGCCGACGAGATCCTGGCCGAGAAGCGCATCTTTATCGTGCCCGATATTCTGGCCAACGCCGGCGGCGTCACGGCCAGTTACTTTGAGTGGGTGCAGGACCGCCAGGGATACTTCTGGAAAGAGGCCCAGGTCAACGAGCAACTGGAAGGCATCTTGCGCGACAGCTTCGACGACGTGGTGCGCTATGCCGAGGCCCACGGCGTGAACAATCGCATCGCGGCCTACATGCTGGCCATCGATCGCGTAGCCTTCACCATCAAGCAACGCGGCATCTACGCGTAGGGTGGAGGCGGCGGAGGCTGTGACGGCCGTCCCAGGCGGCGAGGAACTGCCGGTGCAATAATGGTGTCACGCCGCCAGAGACAAAGAAAGCGCGGCGCGAGCCGGATGAACCTTCCCAACTCCATCACCATGAGCCGGATCATCATGATCCCGCTCTTTCTGTGGATTCTGTCGCCGCATTTTCCCTGGCAGGGGCATGGCGCGCAGGAGATCGCGGCGTCGATTCTGTTCGTTCTGGCGTCGATCACCGATGGCCTGGACGGCTATCTTGCCCGCAGGCGCGGCCAGATCACGACCATGGGCATGCTGCTCGATCCTCTGGCCGACAAGATCATGGTGACGGCCGCCTTTGTGGCGCTGGTGGCATATAACCCCGATGTTGTGAAGGTGTGGATCGTGGTTGTGATCATCGGCCGCGAGTTTCTGATCTCCGGACTGCGCTCGATCGCGGCGTCGGAAGGCTTTACCATCGCGGCCAGCGAGCTGGGCAAATTGAAGACCGTGGTCCAGATCGTCTCGGTGGTTTCGGCCATTCTGGCGCACCGTTGGGACCACTGGGAGTTCGGCGTGGTGCAGCTTCCGGTCAAATGGTACGCGGTGGCCGCAATTTACTTTGCGGCCGCGGTGGCCGTGATCTCGGCGGTGGATTATTTCATCGGCTTCTGGAAGCAGATCGACCACGCCGCGAAAGACCGGCGCAAGGCCGCGGTGCTTTCGCGCGGCAAGAGCGTGAGAATCTCGTGAATCGTGAACCGTGAACCGTGGTTCGCGAACCGCTCTCTGACCACGAGTTACGAACCACGATTCACGTAGCGAATACCCATTCAGCGCGCCGAGTGGGCAACCGGGAGAAGCACGGCGCTTTCAGCGAGTTCCGGCTCGGAAATGAATGTCTTCGCGGGCTCGTCGTGCGCGGCGGTTGCGATGGGCGGCGCGCCAATCAGGCCGCGAATGGCGTCGATCACGAGATCGGGCTCATCGAGATGAATCCAGTGCTCGCTCTTCGGCGCCATGATCTGGTGGACGGAATCGCCGATTTGCTCCAGTTGATTTTGTGAGAGCGGGGCGGATTTTCCCGGCGTGAGCACGGTGACGGGAATTTCGCGGATGGGCTCGGCCCCTTGCATTTCCTTCACGGTAGCGGGAATGGAATCGATGTGGCTGCGCAGTCCGGCGTAAAAGTCCGGCCGCGACCAGTGCGCGGCGACCGCGGGCCACACTTTGCGCGGCATCTTTTTGACTTCGGTCTTGATACGGCCCAGCACATGGCGCGGATGCGCGCCTGCGGCGCCGGCAATCTGATCGGAGAGCTTGCCGGCGCGGCTGAAGAGCGATGTGACCAGCAGACGCGCTAGTCCGCAGCGCGCCACAGGCAGCGCGTAACGGATGAGACGATGGCCCAGATCGAGCTGCGATTGTTTGGCAGGGTTGAGCGGAGGCCATTCCTCGCAGCGCATGGGATCGACGAGCACCAGCCCCAGGACTTCTTCGGGATAGAGCAACGCGAAGCGGCGCATCGCCAGCCCGCCGAAGGAGTGCCCGACGAGAACGTAGGGCGGCTGGAAGCCCGCGGCCTCGAGCATCTGGTGCAGCTCCGCGGCAATGTTGCCGGGGGTGCGCGGCGTGCGGCTCGGGCTGCTCCATCCCAGGCCGGCGCGATCGTAGGCGATGGTATGGGCGACGAGTGAAATCGGATCCTGAATGCCGCGCCAGTTGAGATGTGTGGCGCCGATGCCGGCCTCGAAAAGAATCGTCGGTTCGCCCTGGCCCTGCTCATAAAAGTAAACGCTGCAACCGCGGCCGATATTCACATAGTGGCCGTGACCGGTGTGAATGCGGCGATCGCGGAGGCTGCCCAGGTGCTGATACACGGTTCCGGCGAGAGCGAGAAGCGCAACGGACGCGAAAATCCAAAAAATAACGTGCATCGGCCCCCTAAAACTTCGTGAGCTCGGCGGGATTGAAATCCGCGAGCGTGAGATTTGCCTTGGCGCTGCCGCGATCGAGGATGAGCAGCGTGGAACCGGATTGGCCGCGCACCTTCACCTCGATCTGGTGCGCCGACCAGACGCCTTGTTCATGACGGATGCCGAAGTAGGTGAACTCCTTCACCGCGCCGGATTCCTTGACCGTCTTTTCAATATAAACCGGGAATCCAATACTGGGATCGAGCCAGGTCATCACCTGTGCATAGTGGGTGCGATCGGCTGGGCCGGGAGTGCTTTTGACGAGGATGCAATCGCGCGCGCCAAACCTGGCTTTGCCTTCGGAGGTTTGCCCCGGCCAGAAGTATTGCTGCTCGAGGAGATCTTCGTAGCTGAATTCCGGGCCGAGCGAGCCCTCGCTCCATTTTTCAACGGGCAGCGCGGTGGGAGATTTATCACCGGGATGCGCGATCGAGATGGAACTTTGGCCGTTGGGCCGCATTTCAAGAAGCGCATGCGTCGCGAGGCGGCTGCCGGGAGGCGCGTTCCCCGGTGACTTGGTTGCGGCGCCCACCTCCACATACTCGCGCAGCACGCCGGAAAACCAATGCGCCTTGATGGTGATGGGATAGCTGAGGCGCGCTCCATTCGGTTGCACCCAGACCAGGTGCCCGGTGGCGCGAAAATCGGCGGTTTCGACCCGTGTGCGCATCGACGCCAGCAGATCGTTCAAGTTCGCCGTCTGCGCGCACAAAAGCGGCGCCAGCATGGCGATCGACGCAGCCCGCAGCGCCCTCATGATTCGATCTTTCCATCGCGAATGCGAATGTGCCGCGGCGCTGCGTGCGCGATTTCGTTTTCGTGGGTGACGACGATCATGGTCATGCCGCGCTGCTCGCGAATGCCACGCAAGATCTCCATGATGTGCGCCGAATTCACGCTGTCGAGGTTGCCGGTGGGCTCGTCGGCCAGCAGAATGGCGGGACCGTTGGCCAACGCGCGCGCGATGGCCACGCGTTGCCGCTCGCCCGCAGAGAGTTGGTTGGGGAAATGGTTCATGCGTGCCTCAAGGCCCATCTCTTCAAGCAGAGCCACGGCGCGCTCGGCGCGATGATTGGCTTTTTCATGCACCGCCAGCATGGCCACCTGCACGTTTTCCACGGCGCGGAGGGTTGGCAACAGGTAAAAGGCCTGGAAGATGAATCCCACCTGGCGCGAACGGTAGGAATCGAGATCGACGGCCTTGCCCAGCTCGGATCCCTTGTAGAAGACCTGGCCTTCGCTGGCCGTGTCCAGGCCGCCCAGCAGATGCAGCAGGGTGGACTTGCCACTGCCGCTGGGGCCGCTGATGGCGACGTACTCTCCCGCGTCGATGCGCACGTCGACGCCGCGCAGGGCTTCCACGCGGCCTTCGTCGTAGCTCTTCACCAGGCCGCGCGCTTCGAGAATTGGGCTGCCGGCGCTAATTGGGCCGCGAGCGCTAATGGGGCTGCCGGCGCCGATGGGGCTACTCATAGCGCAACGCCTCCACCGGAGAAAGCCGGGCGCCGCGCCAGGCGGGATAGGCTCCGGCAAGCAGCCCGGAGGCAATGGCGATGAGGAGCGATTCGAGAAGATGCAGCGGCGAGACCGATGCCGAAACTATGCTGGCGGTTTGCGGCAATGTGGAGAGCAGACGCAACGCGCCCCAGCCCACGCCAATGCCGAGCAGGCCACCGGCGAATCCCAGTGCGGTGGCCTCGGTAAGGACGAGCAAAATCACGTGGCGGCCCTTCCAGCCCAGGGCGCGCAGAATGCCGATCTCGCGGGTGCGCTCGAAGACCGACATGGCCATGGTGTTGGCGATGCCGAGAATGCCGATGAGCAGCGCGATGGCCGAGGTGCCCCAGGCCACGGAGTGGGCCAGACCGACAAGCTGGTTGTTGGCGGCGCGCTCCGCCGCGGGCACGGCGCGGGCGTTGGGCAACATGGATTCAAGGGCCGCTGAAACGCGCTTGACGTATTCGTCCTGGGTTTCGCCGGCGGGCAAGGGCCGCAGCTTGACGTGAAACGCAGTGACTTTGCCCTCCATGCCGGCGACGATCTGCATCTGGTCGAGCGGCATGATGACGGCGCCGGCTTCAAGGGCAGTGCCCCCGTGGTAGATGCCGGTCACGGTGAAGTTTGTGCCCAGGATGGGAACGATGTCCCCGGGTTTCTTGCCGAGGCTGCTGGCGAGGAGATCGCCGAGGAGGATCTCGGGCGCGCCATCGTGAAAGCGGCGGCCGGAGAGGATGGTAAGGGAATCGAGCTCGTAGGAGTTGGCGCGCCAGCCATAAACCAGCGCATTCACCTCCGGCGTCAGGTCGATGAGATTGAAGATCATGGGCGCGACCTCGGCCACGTCGGGAACCGCGCTGATTTTGGCGGAGAGCGACTCATCGATGGAACTGGAGAGCAGGTTGCTCTGGACCACGGCGATGTCGATGCCGGAGCTGGTATACATGCGCAGCCATTCGTGTTCGAAGGCGCGCGAGAATCCCACCAGTGCCACGAAGGCGCCGATACCCATGGTGATTCCGACCAGCGTCAACAATGTCCTGAGCCGCCTGCGCCAGAGATTCCTCCACGCGAATCCCGTGAACGAGAGTTGGGAGGCCATGCGGTTGGGAAGCATCCTTTTCAGGCGATTTGAAGGGGGGGAGCCTTGAGCGACAGTGTATCGAGCCGGACTGCCTCTGTCTATCGTGGATAAATTACACAGTGAACGGGCGAGGCCGTGCGAACTCAAGGAATGGTTCTTGCGGACGTGCCGAGCGTACTACAGCCTGTTTCATAAATGGTTTCGTGAAAGGGCACGACTTCAGTCGTGCCGAAAAGAACGGGAAAATCGAGGGGTTTTAACCCCTGAGGGATTCGGGCGGCCCAGTCAAGCTATTTTTGAAACACGCTCTAGCGAAAGTGACGGCGGGGAATAAGGGCGTAACTTCCCTTCGACAGAGCCCCTGCGCGACGCCTGGCCGAATTGCCGCCGCCGCGCAGCCTTGCCGTACGTATTCCCCGGTGTGTTCGAGCCCGGTTCAGGAAGAGATTTCCTTAGCCGGGCAGGGTTTCTATCCGCGGTCGCGGCCTCTGGAACTGCCGCCGCCGCTGCTGCTGCCTTTGCGCGCCGCGTAGCATTCGCGGCAGTAGACCGGCCGATCGCCGCGCGGGGCAAATGGCACGGTTGTTGGCTGACCGCAACCCGAGCAAATCACAGGTGTTCCCTGTGAAGGAGCCGAACGGTAGCCGGATCCCCCCTGATCGTTCTTTCTTGCCTGACGGCAGTTTTTACAACGCTTTGGGGTCGAGTAACCGCGTTCCGAAAAGAACGCCTGATCAGCAGCGGTGAAGGTAAAGTCCTGCCCGCAGTCGCTGCACGTAAGTTGCATGTCTCCGGCCATAGTTCCTCTTGGGGGGAATTGTACAGCCCAACTGGCAGGGGTTTGCAAGGATTCTTTTGAGAAAAAGAAACTTAATCGAGGACCTTGGTTTTTCTGCGCGGCGGCCCGGCGAGAGCGGCCGGGAGGGGGAGCTGACAGGCTGCCTGAGGGCATGGGCCCGGCCCTTCCCTGCTGGGACGGCCGGGCTGGGGAGGCGCTATGATCGTGGCACTCAACTTTTTCACCTGAGTGTGAGCCCGATGCGCATCATGACCGTTCTGACCTCGCTGGGCGTGGGCGGAGCAGAAAAACAGGCGCTGGCTGTGGCGGAGCGCATGGCAAAGCGCGGCCACGAGGTGGCGCTCGTCGTGCTCAGACCGCGCTTGCCGGAAGAGTGGCCGACGGCGCTCGAGCGGGTCCATCTGGAAATCGGCGGAGTTCGCGAGAATCCGGCGAGCTTTGTGGCGGGACTGCGGCGCGGGCGGCGTTTTTTGCGCGAATTCCGGCCCGAGGTGGTGCACAGCCACAGTTTTCACGCCAATCTGCTGGCGCGATTGCTCAGGATCGGCGCTCCAGGGGCAGTGGTTGTCTCCACCGTGCACAACGTGTATGAAGGCGGCTGGATGCGCATGTTGGTCTACCGCTTAACGGATGGGCTGAGCGACCGCACGGTCGCGGTGAGCGAGGCGGCGGCAGAGCGGTTTGTGCGACTGAGGGCCATTCCAAAACACAAGTGCCTGGTGCGCAGGAACGGAATCGACACCGCGGAGTTTCAGCCGGATGCCGCGCGCCGTGCGGCGACGCGGGAGGCGATGGGCGCGGGTTCTGCTTTCGTGTGGCTCAGCGCAGGGCGGGTGACTCCGGCAAAGGACTTTCCCAACCTGATCCGCGCCTTTGGGCTGGTGCGCAAGGAGGCGCCCGATGCCCAGCTCTGGATTGCCGGTGCCATGCCGGACGCGCAGGCGGCGATCGCAGCCGAAGAGGTAGCGCGCCAGGTTTTTGCGGTGGAGACGGAACGAGGCTGCCCGGAACCGGTGCGCTGGCTCGGGCTTCGGCGCGACATGCCGGCGCTGCTCGATGCCGCCGATGGGTTTGCGCTGGGGTCGGCTTGGGAGGGAATGCCGTTGGTGGTGGGCGAGGCCATGGCGATGGAAAAGCCGGCGGTGGCGACGGACGTGGGCGGCGTGCGCGAATTGATGGGCGAAGCGGGCGCGATCGTTCCGGCAAAAGATCCGGAGGCGCTCGCCTGTGCGATGCTGGCCGCGATGCGGCAAAGCAGGGAAGAGCGCGCGCTTGAGGGGCGCGCGGCGCGGGAGCGGATGGTGCATGAGTTCAGCATCGATGCCGCGGCCGATTGGTGGGAGGCGCTGTACAGGCAGCCAATAGGGAGTAGCCAATAGTGAATAGTGATTAGTGGTTAGTGATTAGCACGGAATCGATCGCTCTGCTCACTGCTCCCTGACCACCAACCACTGACCACCAACCACTAACCACTCACCACTCACCACTAACCACTAACCACTAACCACTGCAATTAGAACTGGAAGGCCATCTGGACGAAGACGCGGCGGGCAGCCGAGCTTGTGGAGAAGATGCCTCCGGCCAGGCTGGTGGATTTGCCGAACTCGGGTCCCGGTCCGTAAAGGCCGGTGCCCGTGTTGAACGTGGGCTGAATGCCGCCGTGCGGCGTGCCCAGGTCGATGTCGTTGAACAGGTTCAGCGCCTGCACGTTGAAGTTCAGCGTGTACTTGTGGCCGGTGTTGCCGATGCCGCCGCCCGGTCCGCCACGGCCTCCACCTCCGCCGCCAAACGGGCCGCCGCCACCGAATCCACCGCCGCCTCCGCCGCCGCGGCCACCACCGCCCGGAGGCGGGCCGGAGGAAGATACCACCTTGGGACCGATGCCGAAGGAGCGGCCGATGCGCAGGTTCACGGCCACTCCGGCAGGGCCGTTGCCGGGGTTCGCGGGCACCAGGCTCTCGCCGCTCTCGGGAACCACGTCGAGCGCGCCAAAGCTGGTCTCGGCCACGTTGGTTGGATCGTTGGCGAGGGTCGCCGAGCCTGCATAGGAGGGCCGGTCGTTGAAGAAGTTGTCGCCGGTTAAATCGTAAGGCGAGGTGATGTTATACGGGCTGCCCGCCTGGGCGATGAGGAAGGGATTGAAGGTGATTCCCCAGGGGCCCGTGTAATTGCCCATCAGGAAGAGCCACTGCGGCCGCACAAAGCCGGCGCGCCCGTAGTCCTGCATCAGGTTGTAGGAGTTGGAAGGGTGCGAGCCGCCTCCGCCGTCGGAGTTGGCCCAGCTCGCGGTGTAGAAGCCGGAGAGGCCGAGGTTCTGCGAGAAGCGGGCGTTGATGTTGACGATGAGCTGATTCTCGTTGAAGACTGCCTCGGGGAAGTACTGCTCGACAATGCCGAGCGAGGGATTGGGCCGCGTGCCGGTGACGATGGGCGCGCCGGTGGGGTCGCTGGGATTGATCTGATAGTCGCCGGGCAGGAAGGCGTTGGAGTCGCGCACCACCAGCTGATGGAAGCCCGAGGAGTGCATGTAGGTGAGGGTGAGCGTGGAGGCCTTGGTCAACTGGCGCTCCAGGCTGACGCCGGTCTGCTCCGTGTACGGGGAACGGTACGTGGGCGAGATCGCGTAAATCTCCGGCGTCGCATTGCTGGCCGAGCCGCAGACGGAGAGGTTGATGGCGCTCAGGCTGACGCTCGTGAAGCACTGGGGATCGGTGATGTCGATCTGCACCTGGCTATGAGCTGTGCCGTTCAGGGTTTCCAGATTCATCAGATTGCCGGCTGAGAAGCGGTCGTAGAAGAGTCCGAAGCCGCCGCGCAGGACGGTCTTCGAGACCGTGCCCTTCTTGTGGCCGTCGAGCGCATACGCGAAGGCCACGCGCGGCGCCCAGTCGCCGTGATCGGCGATGTGATTCTGCGTCTCCCAGCGCAAGCCTCCGGAGAGCGTGAGGTTCTTGTTTACCTTCCAGTCGTCCTGGACGAAGAGCGCGCCGTTGAAGACGTTGGCCTGGAATGCGGTGGGACCGGTGGTGTAGACCAGCTTGCTGGCGTAGTAGCCGAGGCCGTTCCAGGTGTTCACAAAGGCCGTGACCGAGGGGAAGGTGAAACTGCCGTTGAAGTTGCTGTTGTTCGTCGTGGCATTGCGATCGTCGCGCAGCCATGCGCCGAACTTGATGGCCTGTGCGCCCTTGGTCAGGGTCGTGAAATTCTGCAACTCGAAGTGATCGGCGTGGGAGTTCGTCTCCTGATTGGTGTTGCCGCCTCCGGAAAAGACGCCGGGCACGTTGAAGCTGGGGGCATCGCTGGCGTTTACGCCGAAGGCGGGCGCGGAAGCGATAGGCGTCGAAGTCGAGTTGGTGCGGCGGTACTGAAACCGCGTTTCGTTCACAATGTGGTCGTTGACGATCTGCGTATCGTCGAACTGCGCTGCGTGCTCGATGGAGTTGGACGAGAGGGCGAGGCTGGGCAGCGAGGTGGAACCGCCCAGACTATTGGTGACGTTGTTGCGCTCGAACTGGTAGCGCAGGGTGAGGGTGTTCTTCTGCCCGAGCTGAAGATCGATGCGCGGCGAAACCTCGAGATGATTGGCGGGGCTGAAGAGGCTGCCTGCAACCGTTTCCGAGCTGACCGTCCAGGGGTTGGTGGTGGCTGTCGTGCTGTAGACCGGTCCGCCCGGGATAGAGTAGACGTTGTCATTCTGCGTCTCGCGGTCTTCGACGCTGAGGAAGTACGAGGCTTTCTTTGAAAGCGGGCCGCTGACCGTGGCGTTGAACTGATCGCTGTAATACGAAGGAAGCTGGCTGGTGAACGGGTTGCCGGTGTTGAGAACGTTGTCGTTGCCTTGCCCGTAGAAACGTCCGTGCAGGGTATCGGATCCGGGCTTGGTGATAATTTCGATGCGCCCATAGCCGATCTTGTCGAACTCGGCGGAAAAGGGATTCTGGTTAATGCGGATCTCGCGGATGGCGGACTTGGGCGGCAACTGCCCGCCAGTGAATCCGTCGATGTAAATCTGTCCGCCGTTGGGACCCGCCGAGGGACCGGCCAAAGCCTCCAGCTCGTTCTGCAACTCGTCGGGATCGTCGGAGAGCGCGTCGAGATCGGAGCCTTTAAGCACGATGGCGCTGGTGTTGGCGCCGGCTTCTGTGCTCACGGAGGGCCCGCCCTCGTCGGTCACCACCACCTGCTGCTCGGTGGCCTCGACCGCCATCTTCACCTCCAGGCTTTTCGTCTGTCCCGCGGCCAGATCGATGGGCGCGGAGACAAACGGCGCAAAGCCGGCGAAGGTCACCTGGACGATGTAGCTGCCCGCGGCCAGGCCGCGCACCGCGTAGGCGCCGGCCGCGTTCGAGGTCGCCGTCCCCACGGCCGCGCCCTTGGTGGTGGTTACGGCGATCTGCGCGCCGGGAATCAGCGCGCCGGTGGGGTCGAGAATGTGGCCGTGCAAAACGCCCATGGTGGCCGGAGCGGCCTGTGCGGAGGTAGGCGTTGCGGGTGTCGATAGGGCGGGCGCAGTTTGCGCGGCAGCGGCAGGAGCGGACTGCGGAGCTGCAGTTGGCGCGGTTTGCGCGCCGCCCGTCGCGGCATTGAGGAACAGGGCCGCGGAAACCAACGTTGCCATGAAGAAGTGCGGCTTTGAATACAAGATTCCCTCGCTTGCGTATCAATGAGAGTTAGACAACGTCATCTCCGGCCCGCCACGCATGAAACGCGAGAGCTTTCGGTCCGGCCTGACTCCGCTAACCCCGCTAACTCCGCTCTGTCCTTGCTACTGGGCCGCTTCGGATTCGCCCGAGCTCAGGCTCCAGCTTGCAAGCAGGTCCTGCGCCTCCGGAGCTTCGAGCAGCGGTTCGACCCCGGCCAGCAGCTTGACCGCGCTCAGTCCCGAGGCATCTTCCGTGGCCACGATCATCACTGCGTCGCCCTTCTTGAGAGCGCCCAGTTGAATCTCGGGCGCGCGTTCGAGAACGGTTTCAAGATCCATGCGTCCCTGCCCCGCACCGCTCTGGTTCCAGCCGCGCTGCCCGCCGTTGTTGCCGCCTCCGCCCCCTCCGCCGTTGGGGGCGCCGTGGCTGCCCGCGCCCGCCGGATTGCCCTTGAGGCGCGCGGCAACCAGGGCCGCCACGTTGCTGTCGAGTTGCCGCAACTCGGCGTCGGCGGTGACGCGCACGGTCACCGGCTTCTTGGTTGCGAGGTCCTTCACCGTCACCGTGGACGCCGCCGCGTCCGCGGAGATCACGGTTCCGGGAATGCTGCGGAAGCTGCCCGAAACCACGCCGCCGGCCGCAATCGCACTGCCGTCGGCGTTTTTGCTTCCGCGCGCCCATAGCTGATCGCCCGGCCGGATGGCGGCAAGAGGCGCGGGTTGCGCCTGGTCGAAGCGCACCGAACCGGGCGCGTAGCGCTTGAGCACCGTCGCCGAGGTGGTGTTTACCGTGACGTCTTTCGTGGTGAGTCCCACGCGCGTGGTCACGACGATGACGCCCGACGCGGCGTCGAGGCTCTTCACCAGCCCATGCACGCCCTGATTCCAGGCGGCATTCTCCGCTGCGTGCATATTGGTCACATCGGCCTGCTTGATGGCGATGACGCGCGCCGCCTGCGGCGGCGTGCCGGTGAAGTTGGGGTCGAGCGTGACCAGCACGCGATCGCCCACGGTCAGGCTGCTGTACAGGAGCGGCTCGGCCTTGGCCAGGTCCTTCTCGCCCGGAGCGATGCGCTTGAGAATGGCGCTCGCGGGAACCTTCGCCTGGCGCACGTCGCCGGCGTCGGTCTTCACCGTCAGCGTGTCACCGTCGATGGCGGCGATCGAGCCGAGATAGTGCGCCGCCTGCGCGCGTGCGCCGGGCGCAGCCAGCAGGAATACGGCCAGGGCGACGAGTCCCAACAGGGTTAATCCACGAGTCTTGCTTTCACTTTTCATCGATCGTGCTCCACGCTCTTGTGGCGTTGGTTTCAAGAGGCGCGCTTCGCCCCTCATTTTCTAGACGAACCACCCCGGCGAAAGGTTGAGACCTCATGCCATCCTGTGAATTCGGGACGAAGTTCTCAGCTGTCAGCTCACTTCCATGCGCCCAGCAACCGGCGCACCAGCACCAGTTCGCCGAGATGGTAGGCGTTGTGGTCGGCGACAAGAAGAATCTCTCTAAGCAGGGTCTGTCCGTCGCCGTGAGGAATGCGCGCGTAGAGATCGCTGGAGGGGTCCGCGACCAGCTCGCGCAGGGTCTTGAGGTTGCGGCGGAAGGCGCGGACGCTCTTGTCCCATGCATTTGAGCCGGGCGGCGCGGGCGTGGCCGGCCAGTAGCCGCTGGGCCAATCCGGAGATTGGTGCGCGGCGTCGCGGGAGAACTCCAGGATGTCCCATTGGGCAATTCTCATGTGTTCCAGCACCTCCCACGGCGAGTGCTTGGCGCCCTTGGGCCGCTTGCCGCGCAGGGCTATGGGAAGATTCTTGATGGCCGCATCGAAGGCAGCGTGCGCGTGGCCGCCGGTGAGAAGTTCAAGCAGGTGTTGGCGCAAGGACGCTTCGCGAATTGCGGACGTTTCTTTCTTGGGCATGAGGATCATTCTCTCCGAAGCAGATTGGGTGGGTCAGGCCGCTCTCGAGAACTAGATTCGCCGGCTGCACGGCGCGACGCAGCAATTTTGCATCGCGCGGCATGTGGAGCCGAAAGTCTCCGCGGGGCCGTTCTTCTGTTCCCTGTTCCCTGTTCCCTGTTCCCTAATCCCTGTTCCCTGTTCCCTAATCCCTGTTCCCTGCGCTTGCCAGCACCGCGCGCTGCGCGGCGAAGATCTCCTTGAGACCCGCTCCTGCCAGATCGATCAGGCTGTTCAATTGCGCGCGAGAAAAGGACCCCTTCTCAGCTGTCGCCTGCGTCTCCACCAGTCCCCCAGCGGCGGTCATGACCACGTTCATATCGACTTCGGCCTGCGCGTCCTCTTCGTAGCAGAGATCGAGCAGCGCTTGGCCGTCCACAATGCCCACCGAGGTGGCCGCGACCAGCTGCCTGAGCGGCGAGGCCTTCAGGGTTCCTGCCCGGACCAGGGCGTCGAGGGCGAGCGCCAGGGCCACCGCCGCGCCGGTGATGGCCGCGGTGCGCGTGCCGCCGTCGGCCTGGATCACATCGCAGTCGAGAGTGACCGTGCGCTCGCCCAGAGCCTGCATGTCCACAACCGAGCGCAGGCTCCGGCCGATCAGCCGCTGAATCTCGTGCGTCCGGCCGCCGATCTTGCCGCGCTCCGATTCTCTGGGAGTCCGGGTGACGGTGGAGCGGGGGAGCATGGCGTACTCGGCCGTGACCCAGCCGCGGCCGGAGCTGCGCAGCCAGCCGGGGACACCTTGCTCGACGGTCGCGCAGGTGAGCACGCGGGTGTTGCCGAGGGAAACCAGGACCGAGCCTTCGGCGGTTTGCACAAAGCCGGGCGTAAGGGTGAGCGGACGAAGCTGAGCGGGGCCGCGGCCGCCGGGGCGCAAAGAGGGAGGAGAGGCGTGCATAAAGGGATTGTACGAGACCGGGAGCCGGTACGGGACAGGGAGGGAGGAGGGCCATTCCGTAACGGGAATCCACGGGCCTGAAGTCCCGGAAGAGGAAGAGTGTTGCAAGCTATTTAAAACAAATACTATAGATCGATTTGCGTCCGCCGCCCCGTTCCATTTCGGGAGATCCGCCCAACTTCGCTCCCCCGCGCCTGCTCTCCATTGGGGTCGTCATCCCTTCGCTTATCACCAACTTAGCTTTTGTGTCCAAGTTTGGCACGCGACGTGTATAGAAATAGGACAAAACCTCCGGCACTCTGACGGAATCGGGAAACGGAAAAGCAGGGAACGGGGAACAGGGAACAGGGAACAGGGACTAGGGAACAGGGAAGCTCTCAAGCTACGGAAACTAAGGGTTGCGAACTGACCACTAACCACTGACCACTGATCACTGCTTTTGAAAGGAACCAGCGTATGCAGCGAACCGAACCGGGAACCACAATGGCCAAGACAACCTGCACCTGGAATGGCGTCGAGCGCAGACGGGTGGAAAAGGTCGTCGAGACCCTCGCCACACTGCGCAGCCGGGGCCAGAACCTCTCCGAAGTGGCCCACGATGCGCGCAATATGGTCACGGCGCTGGCGCTCTATTGCGATCTGCTGGAGGAGCCCGGCGTGCTGGAAAGAGGCTACGCGCATTACGCCCAGGAACTGCGCCTGGTCGCCGCGGCCAGCCGCCGCCTGGTGGAAAAACTGGTGGCGCTCGATACCAACACCGTCCCGGACGGCGTCCTCAAGAGCCTGCTTCAGGCCAACGCCGGGCGCAGGGCCGCGCTGGCGGGCGCCGAAGGCTTGAGCAGCGCTGCGGACACGAGCAGCGCCGCGGCAGCGACGACTGTTCCGCAGTCGTCTGCCAGCGCCGGAAACGGCTCCTGGGAAGGTTCCGAATCGGGCGCGAGCGCAAACCGGGCAAGCACTGAAGACCGGAACCGGCACTGGGATCTGTTGCCCGCTCTACCGGTCTCGAACCTGGCTGCCGAGCTGCTGGCCAACCGCAATCTGCTGGCGGCGCTGGCCGGGCCCGCGATGGCATTGACCCTGGAGACCGACGGCGGCGCGCAAGCGGTAAGGCTCACGGGCGAGGATCTGACCCGGCTGCTGGTCAATCTGGTGAAGAACGCCTCCGAAGCCATGTCCCAGGCCCCAACCCAGGCCCCGGCCCAGGGCCGCCGCATTCACATCGGCCTCAGCGAGATCGAGACCGCGAAAGGGGCAGCGCCCTGCCTGGCGCTCACGGTCGAGGACAACGGACCGGGCATCCCCGAGGAGGCTCTCGAACAGATCTTTACCTCGGGGTACACCTCGCGGGCCAGGGAAGCCGCGGCCGGCGGCTGGCCGCAGACCCGCCGCGGGCTGGGCCTGGCCATCGTGCGCTCCATTGTTGAAGGCGCAGGCGGGCGCATCACTGCCCGCAACCGGCCCCAGGGCGGAGCCTGCTTTACCCTCGAGCTCCCGGTGCGAAAAACGGGGGTCAGGGATCAGGGATCAGGGAACAGCTGAAACCTGACACCTGATACCTGAAACCTGCCAGCTCAAACTTTTGCATGTTTCAACAACGTGAGAGGCGACTACAATGCTGGAAACAGTCTTCAACACACGGGCCATGGAGTTTATGCCACAACTCGCCGAGCCGGCGGTGCGATTGCACCTGTTGGTGGTGGACGCCGACGCGGCGGTCCGCTCGGCCTGCGCCGAGATCGCAGCCAGCCTGGGCTACGCTGTCGAAAGCACGGGCGACCTTGCCCAGGCGCGCAGCCTGTTGCGCGGCCACACTGCCGACATCCTGCTGGTGAACCTGCCCGCGGGGTCGAACGAGGGCCTGGAGATGGTCTCCGAGGTCAAGCTGCTCTATCCCGAAACCTCGGTCATCGCCATGACCGCCACCGGCTCGGTGAACGCGGCCGTCGAAGCCATGCGCTGCGGCGCTTCGGACTACCTGACCAAGCCCTTCGCCATGGACGAGTTGTCGACAGTCTTGGATCGCGCCGCGCAGAATCACTCGACCGATACCGCGACCCGCCAGCTGCGCGAGCGGCTGCGCCTCTCTGAAGGCCTCGGCTCCATGATCGGCCGCTCCGCGGAGATGGAGAAGATCTACCGCATTCTCTCCAAAGTCGCCCAAAGCACGCATCCGGTTCTCATCCTGGGCGAGAGCGGAACCGGCAAGGAGCTGGTGGCGCGGACCATCCACGCCTACGGCCCCAACGGGGAGAAGCCCTTCCTGCCCGTCGACTGCGGCTCTATCGTGCCCACGCTGATCGAGAGCGAACTCTTTGGCTACGTGCGGGGCGCCTTCACCGGGGCCAACCGTTCCAAGGACGGACTGCTGGTCTCGGCCGAGGGGGGCACCGTCTTTCTTGATGAAATTGGCGAGCTTTCGCTCGACCTGCAGGCCAAGCTGCTGCGCGCCCTGCAGGAGAAAGAGGTGCGGCCGGTGGGCGCGACGCATCGCGTGCCCATCAAGGCGCGCATCGTGGCCGCCACCAACCGCGATCTGGCCGCCATGGTCGAGAAGGGCAGCTTCCGCAAGGATCTCTTCTACCGGCTGAACGTGGTCAACTTGCGGCTGCCGTCGCTGCGCGACCGCCGCGAGGACATACCGCTCCTGGCCGCGCACTTTCTCGACCGCATCAGCCGCGAACACAACCGCAAGTACACGCTCTCCGACGAGGCCCTGCGCACCATGATGCGCCACGACTGGCCGGGCAACGTGCGCGAGCTCGAGAACGCCATCGAGCGCGCCTGCGCCATGTCTTCGGGTCCGCTGCTGCAACTGGGCGACCTGCCCACTCAATTACAACAGAAGGGCTTGGAAGCGCGCAGAGCGGCAGTGGCCACGGGCGATGGCCTGGCGGCGGCCGTCGCGCCGGAGCTGAAGACCCTGGCCGATCTCGAGCGCGAGGCCATTCTGGGAGCCATCCGCACCCTGAACGGCGACAAGCTGCAGGCCGCAAAACTCCTCGGCATCGGCAAGACCACGCTCTATCGCAAGCTGAAAGAGTACGGCATCGCCGATCCGCTGCGCGAGGAGTGAAAAAGCAGGGAACAGGGATCAGGGAACAGGGAACAGGGAACAGAAAACCCTGCTTTGGCACTCCGCCGGGGGTGTGGTTGACGAGCTGCTCACTGTTCACTGTCCACGGACCACGGTGCACGGTGCACGCACCACCGCCAACTGACAACGGATAACTGACCACTTACAACCGGCTTCTGAGATCGGGGAACGGACATGAGCATTCTGATGGTGACGGGAATCGAAGGCGCGCGCAACTGCGCTACGGTGGTGGGAGCGCAACTGAGCATGGAAGTCGAAGTGGCCGAGGGGCGCAAGGCGGCGCTGGCCGCATTGCGGCGCCGCGAGTATCTGGCCGTGGTGATCGATGAAACCCTGGCGGAGTGCGATCCGGCGGCCGCGGAGAAGATCTGCGACCAGGCCGGCCTGGCCATTCCCATGCAGATCAACTTCGCCATCTCGGGCGCCTCGCGCCTGGTGCGGGAGATCCGCGCGGCCCTCAACCGCCGCGAGCGCGAGCAGACCCTGGCGCGCCGCGCCGCCGCCGCGGCCATCGAGGCCGAGTTGAAGACCACGGTCGCCGGTCTCCTGCTGCACTCGCAACTGGCCTTGAACGGAGCCGGTGTGCCGGCCGCCGTGGCCGACCGGCTGCGCATGGTAGCCGATCTGGCCGGCAGCCTGCGCCAGCAGCTGAGCGCGCCCTCCGAGGCCCATCGCTAGGCGCGCGCCTCGAAGCCGGCAACTCTTCGTCCGCGGCAAACCAGCCGCGGCAGAGTTGCCGTGGCGCGCGGCCGAGGGCTAGCGAGCTGCACGCGCCAACTCGGCTGAAGGGGTTACGCACAAGGGCTGTCACCAGGGCACATCGTGATTTCCGGCGCAATCGGGCTACGGTTCGCCGAGTAGCAGGCAAAGCCAATCATCCCTTTTTCCGCCAGCACCTGAATCGGCAGACTGAAGGCGCGGCTGGCGAAGCCCGTCGTCTCCTCCTGGTCGGCGGAGGAGAGCAAGAAAAGCGCCGCGTTCGACGATCCTACTCCCCACAGGGCGTGCCCACGCATCGATTCCAGCGACCGGGTCCAGATGCCGATGCGTCCTTCCGTCGAGCGCGTCTGGGAGACGTGGCCGCCGGCGTAGGCTTGGAATGCGCCTGGGTACAGCGGTGTTTCGCAAGCCATGATCACGAGCAGCGCACCCAAAGAACCCGCAAGCACGAACGATGCGGTGCTCAGTGCGACCACTCTGTACGCAGCCATCAGGCTGCAAACCGTGACAAAGAAAAGGATCGTGCTCCAGAATA
>Ga0224557_1000253_pt1 | contig 60565 bp, 50 predicted proteins | sample 714S31014metaG_FD_180677 | JGI IMG/M metagenome (GOLD analysis project Ga0224557, IMG submission 180677) | Peat soil microbial communities from Stordalen Mire, Sweden - 717 S3 10-14 | ecosystem: Environmental > Terrestrial > Soil > Wetlands > Peat | place: Sweden: Norrbotten County, Stordalen...
ACTCCGTGCTGGCCGCCCCGCCCGATCCCCAGCTAAAACCCGTCCTCCTTTTCACCAACCGCCCCAAATGAACATTCCTGTTTTGCTAACTACAAAAAATTCCTGTTTTGAAAACTACGCGACAGGATACCCTAAATGTCTTGATTTTCTTCAAGGACAGTTCGAGTTTGTGTCAGAAAAGACCACCAGATTGAATTTCGTTCGGCAGCGGACGTTGCGCGTTGCGCAGCGACCGTTGATTCAGCCAATGGAATCCAGTGTTTATTGAAGGAAACGGTTAAGGTTTGAGCGCGTGTAAGGCGTAGAAAAAATCATTTACGTTCTGCATTCACATCGCAGTCGGGCCGATGAAAGCGCCGACAAAATGACGATCTCACGCCGTCAACCGTTTCAGAATCCGCCAGCACAAGTGCGGAGTCAGGGGAATCCCCAATTCTTTTAAGATGTAAGCGGAAAGTTCATTCGCTTTTACCGGCCTTGACTTGGCGGCTGATTGTTTCAGATATGTTTGCACCCTCTTCAATTGTGTGGCGTTCAGCGTTGATGGACGCCCCGGACGCGATTCCTCCTGCAACCCTTCAATGCCGTGCCGTTTGAACCGCGTTACCCAATAGGCGACAGCACGAGACGAATCACCATAGATTCGCGCGGTTTCACTGGCGGAAGTACCGTTCAAGACCAGCGCGACACTGTGCAGCCGATGCAAAAGCCGTTCGCGCGAAGAATCTCCGCGTAATATCGCAAGCATCTCTTTTGTTATCACAGGCCTTGATTTTTGTTTCATTTTATGCTCGCAATTAATTATGTAATTTGCTATACTCTGTCCATGAATAAATACTTCATTTATTGCCGCAAATCGAGCGAAGATGAAGACCGTCAAATCCTCTCGATTGACGCGCAGCTTTCCGAGTTGAACGCCATTGCCCTGCAAAACGGAATGGAGGTTGCCGCCACGTTCACCGAAAGCAAGAGCGCGAAGGAGCCGGGCCGGGAAGTCTTCAATGAAATGCTCCGCCGGATTGAACGCGGTGAGGCTAACGCCATTCTATCATGGAAATTGGACCGGCTCGCCCGCAATTTCGACGATGGCGGAAAGATCATCGGCCTTTTGCAGCGCGGCGTTATTCAGGAAATCCGCACCTTCGAGAAATCATATTTGCCGACCGACAACGTGTTAATGATCGCCGTTGAGCTTGGCATGGCCAATCAATACGGACGCGACCTTTCGACCAATATCCGGCGCGGCATCCGAGAGAAAATCCGCCGTGGAATATATTCGAGCAAGGCTCCGCTCGGCTATATCAACGAACCGAGGCTCCGCACGATTGAGCCGCACTCTGAGTATTTTCCGAAAATAAAGCGGATATTGGAGCTTTTTGCGACCCGCCAATACTCGCTGACTGCCATTCAGAAGGAATTGGCGGCAGCCGGCATTGTGGGGAATCTCAGCAAAAAGCCCATGCCGCTTTCTTCGATTGGAAACTTTCTGCGCAATCCATTTTATTACGGCGTATTTCTCCACAAGGGCGAGATGCATCAGGGCATACACGCGCCGATGATTTCCAAAAAGACGTTTGACGAAATCCAGGCTGCGCTTGTCACAATCGGCAAGCCCCGCGAACGGCGGGGCGACAAGGGATTTCTCTTTCTCAATTTCGCCACCTGTGACACGTGCGGTCACTGCATCACCGGCGAGCGCCACACCAAGAGGAGCGGTCGCCGATATCGCTACTACCGCTGCACACACAAAACCAAGCTGCCCCACTCCGATGACCGCAGCTTGATCCGGGAGGAGAAATTCGCCGGGGAAGTGAAACGGAACGCGGCGCTGGTGGCTCTTCCCGACGACTGGAAAGAAAAATCCCTGGCTCAAATCGAACTTTGGCAAAACGACGAGGCACAAGCGCGGCAACAGCACGTTGATCGCATCAAGTCCAAGCTTGTTGCCCTCAAATCAAAAATTGACAGGCTCAACACCGCCTTTACAGAAGGCGGGCTTGAGCTTTCCGAATTCAAGGAATTGAAGAACCCCTTGATCGTCCAAAAGGCCGTTCTGGAGCAGCAATTGGCCAAAGCCGAGAGAGGAGAAGCCAGACCGATTGAACTCCTCAAAAACTTCATTTTAGAGGCAAATCAGGCCCAAAAATGGATTTTAGCGGACAACTGGTTAGAAATGAAGTCATTTCTGCAAAAAGTCGGATTGAACCGCCAATTACGCGCTCAAACCTTAACCGTTTCCTTCAATAAACACTGGATTCCATTGGCTAAATCAACGGTCGCTGCGCAACGCGCAACGTCCGCTGCCGAACGAAATTCAATCTGGTGGAGGCGGCGGGAGTTGAATTCAACAGGGAAGAAAAATAATTTTTCGTTGTCATGCGCGGTGCGTCACAAAGTCGGTGTCAATAAAGGTGGTAGTGCGTGTTTTGTTTTTTTGTAGCTCGCCGGTCATCACGCACCGCAACGCATGAAATGACCGCTTGCGTGTCCCGTCTTGTCCCGTCCTCGGCAGGGGGGGGGGGGGGGGGGTGCTCGCGGCTGCCGTGGTGATTTGTCTCGATGGGTTCATGCGCGCGAAAATTTACTACAAAAGGGCTTCGTTGATTCGTTCACCTGATCGTCGGCGCAGTTCGTGACGATGAACATGAAGATTCTTCACCACTCTGCATGTAACGCACTTCTCGCCGGGCATGGAAACTTCGTGGACGTAAATTGTTTTCCCGGAGTCCAGATGTTTGAACGACCAGAACTCGCCGTCCTGTGACACTTTGAAATCGTTTTGCGGCGCATTATTTCTCAAAAATTGCGCCAGACTTTCGGTTGAACCGTTCGCGCGAACGATTGGCCCGAAGACCAGCAGCAGCCGCAGTTTAGGGCAAAGCAGCAACAAGCGGTAAAACCACGCCACGTCTCGCTCGACCATCTGGCGAAATTCCTTGGCGTTCGTCGTCCTGTTTTTCAGCATGGCCTTCGTGGGACGGTATGAAACGTCAAAATGCGCGGCGCTTCCGTTCTCGTAATCCAGTCCGAGCAGCGCCAAGCCCACACGCCACGGCGCGAACCATTCATGCGGCGGCGTGGACTGGTTGAAATAATTTTTCAGCCGTCTTTTCCAGTCAGCGGCATTTTGGACGGCGTTCCAGTTGCGATCAGGCCGGAATTCACCGGAGGAAGGATTTACGCCAACGGTCGCAACTATCGCAGTGGCTGGATTCCCGAAAAATGGAATGGGCCAGTGCGAATCTGGATAGGTGTTCGCTGGAAAATCACCACGACTTTCGCGCCAGTCATGGAGGACTTCCGAAAGAAACTTTGAAATGGCCAATTTATCTTGCATTGCTCGGTGCTAAAATGCGGTGGTAATTGATTGTCAACCTTGTGGCAAGAGCCGCAAAGACAAATCCTTTCGATGTTGTCAAATCAGTTGATTCCGGCTGAAATAAGGGTGTGAAAGTTCTCCACACCGCAGACTGGCAACTCGGTGCCCGCTTCAAACAATTCGGCGAGAGGGCCGTCGAATTGCGAGAGGCGAGATTTACCACCTTACGTCGTGCGCTTGAAATTGCACGCGACCGCAAGGTGGATGCGTTTGTAATCGCCGGCGACTTGTTTGAGGATAACGAGGTTGATGATGCCGTCGTGAAGAAGGCGGTAAGCCTCTTTTCCGACTTCGGCAGTTTTCCCACATTCATCCTGCCGGGCAATCACGATCCGTTCATCGGGCCTGGTTCGGTCTGGAATCGTGCGAGCTTCCAGAACGCTCCCAAAACCGTGCGGGTGTTTCGCAATGCGGAGTTCGCGGAATTGGAGGGCGGATTCATTCTTGCATCGCCACTCATGCAAAAAAAATCCACGGTTGACCCAAGCCTCAAACTCGTTGAACTGGCAACGCAGTTGCCGGAAGATAAAATCAAGGTGGGAGTCACGCACGGCAGCCCGGACATTCCGAGTCTCCGCGAGGACAACGATTTTCCGATTGCCAGGAACGCAGCAACGCGGGCGCAACTCGATTTTCTTTGCATTGGGCACTGGCACAGTTGGCTGTTGGAAGACAACGGGCGAATGCTGATGCCCGGCACGCCGGAGCCGGATGCCTTCGACCGGCGCGATTGCGGCGCGGTCGCGCTGGTAGAAATTGTTGGTCGGGGATCGCAACCAACAATCGAGAAAATTTCCGTAGCGACAATGTGCTGGCAATCCTTTGATTTCAATTTCCTGGAGGCAGACGCCGCCCGGCAAAACCTCCAAACTACGTTGGCGGCACTCAGCGGGCGAAAGAACCAATCGGTCGTGCGAGTTCGTGTGCGTGGAACGGCTGCGCGAGAAGTTCTGGCGTCCACGCGCGTGTGGCTCGATGAAACTTTGAAATCATTCCCGTTTTCGCAATTGGATGACGAGAGCGGCCTCGCCTTCACACCTGCCGAACTGGATTTTCTAAAGGCTAATCATCCCATCCTTGCGCAGGTTTTCGCAGATTTGGATCAGATGGCCGCTCTCACCATCGGGACGCGGAACGATTCAGCATCTGCCGAACCGTTGTCGCCAACCGACAAGGACAAACTCTTGAGCGACGCCTATATCGAACCTACGGCTCTAAAAGCAGCACATTTCGATCTAGCGCGTCAGTTGTTGCTTCAGAACTTGCAGGAGGCCGGATGATCATCGAATCCATCGAGCTTGAACACGTCGGGCCATTTCGGAATAAGGCGTCCATCGGTCCCCTGCGTGCAGGCATCAACGTGCTGGCGGCTCCGAACGAAACCGGGAAAAGCACCTTTGTGCGAGCCGCTGCCCGCGCGCTCTTCGATAAACACACATGCAAAGACGATGAAATTCGGTCGCTTCAACCAGCAGGGAGCGAACTCGCGCCGCAGATCACGGTGGTGTTCGAGCATGGAGGAAATCGGTATCGAGTTGAGAAGCGGTTTCTCAACAGTCCCGAAAGCCACTTGAGCGAGTGGCGCAACAACGCCTGGCAATTGTTGGCTGACGCCGATGCCGCCGATGAGCGCGTGCAGAAGCTTTTGCAGTCAAGCGTGCCGGGGCGAGGTGCGACGAGGGCAGCCCATTGGGGAATGCTTGGCTTTCTTTGGGCGCGTCAAGGTGAAGCGAGTGAATGGCCATCCTGGGAAGGCGAAACAGGCCAGATGATTCAGACGCGTCTGGTGCGCGTGGAGATTGACCCCAAGATTGAACACCTGCGTGACGTGCTCTGGGAAAATTACTGCGAGCTGTTCACGAACACTGGTCGCGCAAAAGCTCGCGGGCCACTTGAACAACTCGAAGGCCAACTAGGAAAAGTTGATGCGGAACTGAAGAACATCACGCAACAGCGGCTCGAACTCGAATCTTTGCAGCGCCAATTTGCCGAGCTTGGGCCACGAATTGGAGTGCTGGAACAAGAGGTCGCGACACGCGAACAGGAGGCAAACACTTTACGGACGCAAGCGTCGCAAGCAGAACTGGCTGTCCATGAAATGCAGCAGCGCCAAGGTGAACTCGATACAACCAAGGAGAAACTCGAAGCAGTAATCGCCGACATTGAACAGCTTGCCAAATGGACGGAGAAATTGAAAGAATCGAAGTCCGACCTCGCCCAGGCCAACGACGCGCTGAACGATGCTGCTGCGAAGGAAGAATCAGCCAAACAACGCGTTTCCACGGCTCAGCAGGAACTCGACGAAACTTCCGGGCGGGTAAAGCAGTTGAATGAGAAATCTGAACGCACAGCCAATCTGCTCAAACTCAAGCACAGTGAGGTTTCATATACCGTCACGGGGAAACTTGTTAAAAAAGCCACCACACAGAACGAACGTGTTCGGGAGCTGCGTGCGCAACTCGACAAACTCCCGACCATCACACCTGCAAAACTCAAGAAGCTCCAAGAGTTGGACGAGACGATCCGTAGCCATGAAACGAAGCTCGAAGCCATCGGCTTGACAGTTGAGCTGCGGCCAGAAGGTGCCGCAAAGTTGACCGTCACGCGCGAAGGCAATGCGGAAAAACTGACACTCAAGGCGGGTGGGATGGAAACGCTAAAGGCGGCACAAAATCTGGATTTGCACCTGACGGGTTGGGGACGGCTTCGCATTCGTTCCGGCGCGGCGGAATTGAGCGCATTGGTCAAGGAATTGGAAGAGAACCGCGAAGCACTGCATGAACAACTAGCCTCGGTTGCCTGTGCCAAAGTCGGTGACGCTGAAGCAGCCGTCTCAAAACGACGTGATTTGCAAAAAGAGCTTGAAGCCGCAGAAGAAAAGCTCAGCGAAGCCCTCGAAGATTTCGAGACACTGGAAGAACTGGCATCGGCACTCGCGTCACTTGAGCGACAGGCGAAGGCTCTGCGCGAAACGCTTTCACCCACCGCCAGCGAGGCCAAGATGTCGGTCGCGGAACTTGAGTCGGATGCAGAGCGGCTCAACGTTTCCCTGAAGAAGGAACAGGAGGCTCATTCTGCCGCGTCGCGTGAATTGAAAAAACGACGGGAAGAAACCGAGCAATGCGCCAGCACGCGCGAGGAAGCCGGCAAACAGAAGGTGAAGTTGACAACCGAGGGGAAGGCGATTGAGGAACAAATCACCGCTCTACAGGCACGCTACTCGAAAGGGTTGGATCAGGCGAAACGGGACGCCCAGAGCGGATTCGTAAAAGCCGAAGCGCGGCACGATGAGGCGAAGAAGAAGTTACCGCCCGACGCTGAAAAGCTGCCGGAGCGTAACCGACGGGCAGCCGCAGCATACGAACAGGTGCGGACAGAATTGGAGAATCGTCGCCGCGACTACAACAAACTTGAAGGGGCGCTGCAAACCCGGGGCGCAGAGGGTCTCTACTCAAAGGAATCATTGCTCCTTGAACAGCAGGAAACCTTGATTCGACAGATCGAGGGCTTGCGCGCCAGGGGGTGGGCCGCGCGGTTGGCGCACGATTTAATCCAGTTCCGCAAACAGGCTGCAACCCGTTCAGTTCTTGGGCCGTTAGAGGCTCGACTGGCCGGAACTTTTGCAGAAATCACGCACGACGCGGAACGCCGCGTCTTCTTGGACGAACATCTGCAAGTTGCCGGCGTCGGCACGAGCCGCGAGGCCATGATCGCTTTCGCACACCTGTCCCAGGGCGCCAAAGAGCAATTGCTCCTTTGTCTTCGACTTGCGGTCGCGGGCGAAGTGGCTTCAACCGGGCATAATCTGGTCGTGCTCGATGATGTGCTGGTAAACACTGATGGACAGCGGCAACAGCGGGTGCTCGATCTGCTTCAATCCTCCAGTGCCAGTCAATTACAAATCGTGATTCTGACATGCCATCCCGAAAACTATCGTGGCGTTGGGGAAGTGGCGGAGATTCGTTTGGCATAGGGGACAATTTCAGGCGACGAGTGCCAGCAAGTCCTAGTGTATGGACTGCCAAGGTTGGTCAAGGTTGATGGCGCGGATGATCTTGTGGCCCTTTGTGGGTGAATATCGCCGAGGGTGGCGAGTCCACCGTGGGATATTCAAGAGAAGCCAGCTCCTTGCCCAACAACTTCATAGTCAGGCAGCCACGTTTTCATAGGTCAGGTTGAAGATGAAGTCGCCGAGTTTTTTCCGGAAATTATCGTCGTCGCTGTATTTCTTATAGAGGTCAAGGTGGTCGGCGATGATGTCGTTCATCACTCGTTTGAGCGCGCTGTTGTGTTCAATGCGCGCATTCTGGATGTCCGAATTTTTGCGCGCGTGCTTGTAGGCGCGGTCAGCGGAAACCTTGGCCGGGATTTCCTCAGTGATGACCTTGCGGATTTTGTCCTCGTCCTTCCACTCAATGCCGCCGAAATGTTCGTTCCAGGAATTAAGAATGTTGCTGAGTCGGTCCAGTTCCGGTTCGCCCTTGCCGCCCGCCTTGCCCATCGGGACAGGTTCGATTTCGGCGTCCTTGTCCGGGGGTGTGATCGCCAACTGCGCCTGCACTTCGAGGCGATAGCTGTCCATATTCACACTTTCGATGATGCCTTGGGACAAGTCTTCCTCCCTGGGCGAGGGCAGTTTGGGAATGAGGAACGTGAGGAAGGTGGACAAATATTCCCATTCTGGAAACGTGTAGGGCAGGACGGACGCGAGGAAGCTGTAGGTGCGGGCAAACATCTTGGCGTTCCCCTTGAACTCAACCTGCGTATCCTCGTCGAGGTCTTCGCGGTAACGCGTGACACAGGCCTCGAGGATGGGGTCCAGTTTGTCGCGGTCAGCGCCATCCAAATACAGGCCGACGAAATTCTGCACTTGCGACCAGTCGTAAACCTGAGCCCCGTCCAAACTGTTTTTGAGGTCGTGGAGTTTGTTGGGGTCGGTCTCCTTGCTCAAAATGGTGGTGCGGTAGTAATCCGCGAACGCGGCCTCTATGGTGTCCACGTCATTCTCGAAATCGAGCACGAAGACATCCCGCTTCTCCGGGTGCGCGCGGTTCAAGCGTGACAAGGTTTGGACGGCCTTGATGCCGGAAAGCACCTTGTCCACATACATCGTATGCAACAGCGGTTCGTCGTAGCCGGTTTGAAATTTCTCCGCGACGATTAGAAAGCGATACGGCTGCTTGCGCGGAATGCCCTTCACTTCATCGGCGGCAAAGGTTTCGACAATCTTGGAACTGGCGAAGCCGTTCATTTTAGCTTCGTTGACCTTGGGATCGCCGGCCCATTCGTGTTCGCCCGAAAATGCGACAATGGCCTTCCACGGACTCTTACGTTCCTTGAGGTAGGCGTCGAATGCCTCCTTGTAGAGCATCGCCTGCTTGATGCTCTTGCACACGACCATGGCACGGGCCTTGCCACCGATTTTTTTCTTGGCGATGACCTGGTCGTGAAAATGGTCAATCATGATTTCCGCCTTCTCGCGAACCGCATGTCGGTGGCCTTCGACGTAAGCCTTCAACTTCTTGTTGGCCCGGCGCACATCGAACTCCGGGTCTTCTTCAATTTTCTTCGTCAACCGGCAGTAGCTATCCACGGGCGTGTAATTCTTCAGCACATCCATGATGAACTCCTCCTGGATGGCCTGCTTCATGGTGTAACTATGGAACGGACGGAACGAGCCGTTTGACTGGCGTTCGCCAAAAAGTTCGAGCGTCTTGTTTTTCGGTGTGGCGGTGAAGGCAAAATAACTCGCATTGGGCAGCATCTTCCGCGTCTCCATGATGCGAATGACCTTATCCTCCGTGGTTTCCTCCTCCGCTTCCTCACCGTGCTCGGAAAGTGCCATCTGCATTTTGGCGGATGCGCGCCCGCCCTGGCTGGAGTGGGCTTCATCAATGATGATCGCAAACTTTTTGCCGCGATGCTCGCTGCCGATTTTGTCGAGGACAAAGGGGAACGTCTGGACGGTGCAGATGATGATTTTTTTGCCGTCGCGGAGAAACTTGGTGAGCTGGTTGGTCTTGGAGGCGGACTCGCCCTCTTTCACCGCGCCGATGGTGGTGGACACCTGGGCAAACTGTTTGATGGTGTCGCGGATTTGCTTGTCGAGAATCCGGCGGTCGGTGACAACGATGACGGAATCGAAGATTTCCTTGCCGGATTTCTCCAGACCGACCAACTGGTGGGAGAGCCAGGCGATGGAATTACTTTTACCGCTGCCTGCGGAATGCTGGATGAGATAGCGCCGGCCTGCACTGCGCGACTTGGCATCACCGAGAAGTTTGCGCACCACGTCGAGTTGGTGGTATCGCGGGAAAACCTGCTTGTATTTTTTCCGCCCTTTGTCGTCCTTCGTTTCCGTAACCTGCGCGTAGTTTTCCAAAATTTCGCTTAAGCCCTCGCGCGTGAGGATTTCTTTCCAGAGATAATCTGTCTGGAGTCCATTCGGATTGGGCGGATTGCCCGCCCCGTCGTTATAGCCTTTATTGAAAGGCAGAAACCACGAATCTTTGCCCTTCAAATCCGTGCACATTTTCACTTCATGGTCGTCCACGGCGAAATGAACCGCACACCGCTTGAACTGGAACAGCAACTCGCGCGGATCGCGGTCGCGTTTGTATTGCTCAACGGCGTCCGCGACGGTCTGCTTGGTGAGCTTGTTCTTCAACTCAAAGGTGATGATGGGCAAACCGTTGATGAAGATGCAGAGGTCAAGCGCCAGCCGAGTCGAGTCCTTGCTATAACGTAACTGGCGCGTGACACTAAAAATGTTGGATTTGAAAAGCGCGGCGGCTTTGATATTGCCGGGCGATGGGCGGCCGTAAAACAGAATCACGGATGCCGGGCCGTGCTTCATGCCATTGCGGAGGACATCAATCACGCCACGTTTGGCAATCTCACCTTGGAGGCGATGCAGGAACTGCTGGCGCTTTGGGCCGTCGCTGTCGAGACCGAGCGTTTCGACGACTTTGGGTTGTGTGTCGTTGAGAAAAGCGAGGAGGTTGACGAGATCCACCGCGTGTTCCCGGTCGTAATCCTTGGGATCGCCAATGTTATAGCCAACTCCGGCGGGTGTGCCGGTTTCGCGGAGTTCAACAGACTTGGTGAGCGCGGCATCAGTGTGACCGGCGAGCGCCGTAACAATCAGCGTTTCCAATCCCTTTTCGCTGGTGTCGGTCACGCCCATATCAGCTTACAACCAGCCTTGCTCTGCAAGCCGGTGGTGGGCGAGCGCAATATGTTCCCCCGACATGATTTTTCTCTTTCGGGTATTCCAAGCGTGGACATTGGAAACAACCGTGTCCACATCCGTAGCGCCTTCATGGACGGCGACCCAATGAACCGTGGAGAGCAGTTCCATGCCGTAAGGCGATTCGTAGCCCTCGACGAGTTGAGCCACCCGGTTCAAACGCTGGAGGCTCGGCTCACTGGTGTCGGGGTGTTCACGCAGAAACCCCTCCGCTTCCTCGACAGCACCCGGCTGCAACAAAATTTCCGTATCCGGCTTGTTCCGGCCATCGGCAAAACCGAGTGTGAAGTGGCCCTCAAAGCGGTGGAGCAAATGGCGGAGATTGTCCGCATAGGGACCGTAGGTTTCCTTGGCGAAACGGAGCCGGAGCGGTTCGCCGGCTTCCTGAAGGAAATACAGCAGCTTGTGGATTTCCAGCAACGTGAGCTGATAGCCCAGCGCGAAATACTGCTGCCAGATTTTGATCACGATGGCGCGGCTCGGATTCATGGCCGGGCGCGGCGTGCGATGGACGATGTTTTCGGCGCTAGGCGCGCCCTTGGGCGGAAACACCAGCACATTGACATCCTTCAGTTCGCCAAGAATCGCCCGAATCCGGGGCAGGACTTCCGCCCAATCCAGCCCGCCATTGCCGCAACCGAGCGGTGGCAGGGCAATGCTGCGAATGTGGTGTTTCGCAATCTCCTGCACGAGCGCGTGCAAACCGGATTCGATGTCCTCCATCCGCGACGGCGAGCGCCAGTGGCGCTTGGTGGGGAAATTGATGATGTAGCGCGGCTGGAACATTTCGCCGCGCTCGAAGACGTGCATTTTGCCCGGCTGCACCAGCCCGGCCTCACAGGCGTGGCGATATTCCGCGAACATTTCCGGGAATTTTTTGCTGAACTGCAACGCGATGCCCTTGCCCATAACGCCCTCGGTGTTCACCGTGTTAACGAGTGCGTCGGCCTCGGCTTCGAGCAGATTGCCTTCGACAAGTTTGAGCATGGTCATGTTCTTCATAAATTATAATACCACTTTGGCTCGATTGTCACGCCCGGACGGTGGGCAGCGCCAGCAATAATCTCACGCACCTGGGCCAGCATGGCCGCATCCAGCACGCCCAGCCGCGCCACAAGTTGCCAGGGGAATTTTTGATGAACCAGAAATTCCGCCTGTTTGCGTCGCATGACGTCAGGATCATTGAGCAACCACTTGCCGCCCCAGCGCCAGGTTTCGACCGCCGCCTTGTCCACGTGGGACAAATCCTTCAGATCGGAATAAAAATCGGTGACGGCCTCCACTGCATGGCCGTTGGTGAAACACCAATGCTCCACCTCGGCAGCCACGGTTTCCGCGTGGGCCACCAGATAAACCACATCCCGCTGGCCACCCTGATACGCGGGCACGCGCCCCTTGTGAATGGCACCCAGCATGGGCGAGCGGTTGGAAAAATAAAACGGAACATAATCGGCCACCACACCGCCTGCGGCCACGGGTTTGCCTGCCAAGTTGGCGACTGGGCGCCGCTTGCGGCGCTCCTTGATGGTGTCGTAGGCGATGGATTGCGCGCATAGCGCCCGGCGCTCGGCCTCTGCATCACAAAACAGGCCATCCTCCCGCAAGATGGCGGAAAGATTGGCGATGTGCGTGATGTGGTAAATCGGAGTCATTTGCCAGCGGCGGCATCAGGGCTGACAGCCTCAATAAATGCAAGAGTATTGATAAATTTGCCAGCGATTTCAGGCACGATGGGTCCCAGCCGCCGAAATTTATTCTTAATGTCTATGATTCTAGCTGCGCGGTCAGTCCAATCTCTTGTCCAATTCACACAATACGGCTTCCACGCCAACTTTGTTTTATGAGGTGGGCTGTATTGAGTCCACGCTGATTTTGATTGAATCGGGTTAAACACATACTCAGCCGACGGAGTCAGATGAACGCCAATCCAATCGGACTGCTCATGCCATGAGGCTGCTTCATCAATTGCTTTGCCGACGAAGATGCTGTCACGAATCTCGAACTCACCGAATGCTGTCGCGCCGCGCACGGGAATCTCGGATTCGATGGATTCCGGAATGAGCCATTGACAAAGCTCGCCGTGAACTTCGATAGCGGCCGACGTCTCAATCTCGGAACAAAAAGTGAAGATTGCGATGGTGTCGGATATGCTTTTCACCTCAACTGGTTCGACTATTCGTCCGCGTCGTTTTTCGTCCGCTCTTGATCTGACGCCTTCAATCAATCTGGTCAGGCTAGGAATCGCGTCCTGCTTGCGGTCATAAACACCCTTCCACCCCAGCACGTCGAGGAAGGTAACAACACCGGCAGTCCGTCCGCTCTGGGCAAATTTGCTCACTTAGTATCCTTTCCAGACGCCACCTGACGGCACATTCTGCTCGGTATGGCTGACCCAATCGGCTAGTTCCTGGAGTGCTGCCTGGACTTGTGGCTGGGTCAGACCTTTCTCTGATGCTTGATTCCATAACCACTCCATCCATCCTTCGAGTCCTACTGGGTATTGGATCGAATCCTGCCGGAAATTCATATACAAGAATGGATTTCCACCTTTGTCGCACGGGCCACCGATGGCTATGTGGGAAATTTTCCAACCCAATTTCGTTCGCTGCACGGCATAGGTATCATCGTGCCCCCAACGTCGGGAGAATACCTTGAAAGTGAACACTGCGCCGATGGTTTGGTCCACCGGATCGTCATTCGCGTGCTCATTATCGAGAAATTTGAGCAGGTCTTCAATCGGGTGGAAATGCATATAAAACTCTGGGGCGTCTGGTGCCATATCCCGATTCCTGATCATATAGGCATGATGTTTCGGCTCCTGACCGCGAAGTTTTAGAAGCAGGTGAAGTTTGTGAGCGCGTTCGCCGGCCTCCATGATCCACTCGCGCACCTTGTCATCGGTGCGTGATTCGGCCATCGCTTGGCGCGCTTTATTCATCCGCTCCACAATCTCCGCACGGATCGTTTGTTCGTTCGCGTTTAATTGAATGCTCATATTCAGTTCAGTTTTGTTCGACGGTGGCGAGTTCCTCTGGTTCTTCGGCGTCATCGGCCTCAATTTCCGTGATCGCTTCGGCCACTGGCAAATCAGCGGGCAGCTTGGCGGCGGCGGCACGGACATCGAGCTGGCCGGTGACTACGTCGGCGACGAGGCGCGTGCGGTATTCGCGGATCAATTCAATCTCGCGCGCAGCACGGGCAACAGCGGCATCGAGCGTTTTGGTTTGTTGCTGAACCGCGACAATTATTTTCTGTTGCTCGTCAACGGGTGGTAGCGCGACTTTGAAATGCGAAACATCACCGCACGTCAAAGCCCCTTTGGTGCTACCCGAATCATCACTGATGCGCCGAAGTTCACGGTATGCAGCAGAAAGGAAAAGTTGGAGGTAATCCGCCGAGGCGAGTTTGGTGCTTGGCGTGATATAGGCCATGTGCTGGTTTATGGTTGCCTCGATGCGAAGAACAGCCGCAGTTCCGCGCGTCTTGCCTTGGCCGGTAATCGCGACGAGCACGCTTCCGGCGGGAACGCGCGGCAAATGGCACTCTTGAAGCGCCACGGGTGTGACGAACTGTTTTGCCTCAGTGACCGGACTATGATTTACACACGAACTGTTTAGCCAGGGATACGAGCCGTTGCTCCAGTAAGCCGGATTAGCCCGAAGAGGAGTTGATCCGTTTCCAATTTGCGAGAAATGGCCTATCTGCCAAAGTTCCCATTGCTTCGGTATTTCTCCGAGCCACGCAATACCGGAGGGTTTGAGCGCGGCATTGGGGTTGAGGCCGCGTGTGACTGCACGTTGGATGATAACCTGCTTTTGCTCGTTGAGAAGTTCAATCAACCGCCGCTTGGTGCGGATGAGGTGATTGATGCCTATGTCAGTGTGGGTAAGAAACCGGACGATGGCGGATTGTTCGTCAGATGGCGGCATCGGGAATGGCGCATCCAAAAAAGATTCATCAGTCAATTGCAGGCGTGAAATCCAAATTCCTTTGGAACGGACTTTGAGTTCCCAATTGAATGGAGAAGAACGAACCAACTCGTGAACAAAAGCAGGTGTCATTGAAGCACCGCTACGGATGCGATAGACACCGTAGGCTGAACTGATAATCCCGTGGTGCTGGGAAACTCCGAGTCCACACGCCCATGCCCAGAGGCTGTTGATTACCAAGTCACCCGGCCAACAGAGTTTGTAGCCGAGATAAGATTCTGCCTTGAACATTGTGACCTTCGCCGTCCGGCGAGGCACGACACCTCTTGCCGATGAAACAGTCAGCAGTTCTTCCTGACCGGTGGCGGACCGCTGGTCAATCGGCTGAAAAATAGATTTGCCGCGCTTGATCTCCCAATGACTGGGCGATTTCCGCAGCCATGGAAGCTGGGTATCCTTATATTCTGGATAGGCCGCGAGCTTCATGCAGTGAGCTTGGGGCTGAGGCCGGCCGCCTTCATGTCCTCAATAGTTTCCGGTATCCATTTCAAGGCGGTCTTTGGATTCCGGCGGGCTTTGTAAGAATCGTCCGCGAAATGTTCCGCGACCTTAGCGGCAATTTCATCCGCCGTGCCACCTTCCAGCAGGCACTTCCAAAGGTAGTTGTCGTATGGATTGCTCGGAAACTTGACGGCAGCTTTGGATTTGGTCTGCTCCACCGGGATACCGGCGATCTCGTTGAGCCGGTCGGGATTCCAGACTTGTTTGGCGATGGCGAGGTAAAGTTTCTGCCGCGTTTCGAGGTCCGCCTTTTTGAAGTCTTCATGCCCGACAAAGGGCAAACCCGCCTGCTTCAATTTTTTGAGCGGCGGATGGTTGGCGTAGGCGCTCGGATTGAGCGACTGCGCCAGCAAATTCTGTTTCAGGTAATGGAACAGCTTGCCATTTTCGGGTTTGTCCTCGTCGGTGTAGGACAGGTCGCCGTAGCTTGCGTTGAACGTTTTCGGGAGGAGGAGCAGGCCGCCGATGCGGTTCCGGTATTCGTCAAAATCCGCCTCGTGCGTGAACTCTTCCTTGTGATCTTCCCAGTGGTCGGCCCAGATGTGCTCCACCTCGTAACTGTTCTTGCCCCGTTCGGCCATGTATTCATCAAAGTGCGAGTCGAGGCCGCCCCGGACTTCGAGATAATCGGTCATGCGCGCCAGGAGCCATTTGAACGAGTAGCGGTTCATCTGGTGCAGGCGCAGGGTGGTGTTGGAATCGAAGGTTTCCTCCTCCTCGTCGAGGCGCTGGCGCAGGATGGTCACGAGCTGGCCCACGGACTTGCCGCGAATCTCGCGCATGGCCTTAAAGATATTGGTCTTCACCGTGGAATAGGCAATGGAGCGATAATTCCACAAGCGGCGGGCGATCAGAATATCCACGTAGGCCGCCACGATCTGTAGCTTGCGCAGCCGGGTGGCTTCATCATCGGAAAGGGTCAACGGGGCGAGCAGCAACGGATATTGCAGGGTGAATTCGAGCCACGAGTTGGCATAGACGATCTCCAAGCCCTTGACCGGCTTGAGCGAAGCGCGGATCAGCAGTTCATACTGGCCGGTGTAGAACTTGAAGTCCTGCTCGACCAGGCGGACGTAATCGGCGGATTTGGCGAGGCCGAGACGCTTGCGATTTTCCTCCTCACGCACCCAGCGATGGAACTCGGTGCCGAGGCGGTCGAAGTCGCGTGGGAGCGCATCTTTTTTGCCTTCGCGGATGGAATCGGCGTATTGACTGCGCAACCAGGCTTTGACGGCATCGGCCGGTTCTTCCTTGTCGAGTTCGAGCAGCCGGTTGGTGGTCTGCTTCCAAATGCCATTCACGCGGTCGCGCTCCCCTTCATCGGTGATGTTGGCGATGATGAAACTTTTAAGCATGTCCAGCGGAGCGAGCGAGAGGCCGCGGTCGTTCATGGTCTCGAAAATCGTGTAGGCGTCGTCATCCGAATAGGCGGTAATTTCAACGACGTGGACATTGTTCAGCAACCAGTCGAGGAAATACGGCAGCGCCTGCTCATTGATGTCCGGCGGAAAATTTTCCTCGATCTCCTTGTAACGGGCGACCATGTTGCGGACGGCTTCCGCGTCCTTCGCCCCGGGGTTGTAAGGCTTACCAGAATAGAGCGCGTCAAGACACGGCGCGCGCTCAGGCACATCAATATTGTAGGATTTCTTGCCGTATTTTGTGGAAAGGATGAGGTGGCTGACGTCAACGCGGTCGGCTTCCGTAAGCTTGCGCTGGCGGTGATGGAGATAAACAAAGAACAGTGTCAACGTGGTGAGTCGCTGCTGACCGTCAATGATGTAGCTCTGCCCTTTCTTCTGGCTGAGAATAATGGAGCCGAGAAAGTAGTGGCCGTATTTGGCCACGGCGTCGCGCTCCTGACCGACCTCGTAGTGCTCCTGAAATTTCCCACAGAGGTCGTCAACGAGTTCGACAAGCTGCTTGGTCTGCCACTTGTATTCGCGCTGATAGGTGTCAATGGCGTAGCGGCGGTTGTCGAACAATTCCCAAAGTGTGCGGCCCTTGCCGTCAATGTCGCGGCGCAGAATTTCCGGTGTGGTTGGCGTGCTCATGTCGTATTCAACTTTTTTCGCCGATGACCTCAGCCAAGAGACCTTCGGTTTCGGTTTCGAGCGCCTGGATGTCGGCGCGGATGTCGGCCAACTCGCGTAACGGCTGCGGCTGGTAGAAATAGCGCGTGAAGGAAATTTCGTAGCCGATCTTGGTGGATTTGGGGTCGGGGTCAATCCACGCATCGGGAACATGGGGCAGCACTTCGCGGCGGAAGAAGGCTTCGATGCCGCCGGGTTCCAGCAGCGGCACCTGCTCACTGTCGCGCAGCTCGGTGTCGGGTTCGTATTCGACGACCATGTCTTTGCCGCCAATCTTCACAGGATAACGACCGTGCAACGGGTCGGCTGCCACTTTGTCAGGCCGGTGGACTTCGGCAATCACAGGCGGGGCGGTTTCTACGCGCCAACTCACGGCACGAAGAATGGTTTTTCGCTGGCCGGCGGTGAGTTTGAGGCCGAGTTTTTTGGCCGCCGCATCGAACTGGTCGCGGAAAACATTGTGGTCTTCAAACAGTTTTTCACCAACGACCTCGACTAGGCGGCGTGCGGCTTCGACCAGGGCGTGGTCGTTTTTCCAAGTGTCGGGGTCGAGCAATTTTTTTCGGCGTTTTTCCGGCACGGCGGGTTTGTCGGATTTGCCTTCCTCCTCGCCTTCGGCTCCCGTGTCCTCCACCGGGCGCGACAAAATCTCTTCCAGTTCGGCACGGATGGCGGGGAACGCGTCGTAAAGTTTCTGACCGAAGCGGCCATAAAGTTCTCGGCGCAGGACTTCATCGCCCGCTCCATAGCGGAGCGATTCAATGGCCTTTTTGGTGAACTGACTGTGGAGGCACTGCGGACGCTCGACGGAGATTTTCCAATAGCCAAACGCCTCGTTCGGGAAAATCTTTGACTGCGGGGTTTCTTTGAAATCCAGGAGCGCACGCGTGATGCGGGTTAAATCTTCGGGCGCGAGTTCGCAGTTTTTTTTGCCAAGATTTTTGCGAAGCGGTTTGAACCAGGTGGTGGCGTCAATGAGCTGCACCTGACCCGAGCGATGCGCCGGCTTGTGATTGGTGAGCACCCAGATGTAAGTGGCGATACCGGTGTTGTAAAACATGTTCAACGGGAGCGCGATGATGGCTTCGAGCCAATCTTTCTCAATAACCCAGCGGCGGATATTGCTTTCGCCCTGCCCGGCATCGCCGGTGAACAGCGACGAACCGTTATGAACCTCGGCGATGCGGCTGCCGAGCGGCGTGTCGGATTTCATCTTGGCGAGCTTGTTCACGAGGAACATGAGCTGGCCATCGCTGGAACGGGTGACGAGGCTGAATTCCGGGTTGCCAGCGTGATTGATGATGAAGCGCGGGTCATTCAGATCGGCCTTGCCGCCCATGCGTTCGAGATCGGTCTTCCAACTCTTGCCGTAGGGCGGATTGGACAGCATGAAATCGAACTCGGTTGATGGAAAAGCGTCCTGCGACAGCGTCGAGCCATGCCGGAAATTTTCAGCTTCCTCGCCTTCGCCCTTGAGGAGCAGATCGGCCTTGCTGATGGCGTAAGTTTCCGGCTGCGATTCCTGACCGTAGAGATGAATGGTGACTTCTTTGCCGTGTTCCTTGGCGAGGGTCAGCAGCGTATCTTCTGCGACGGTCAACATGCCGCCGGTGCCGCAAGCGCCGTCATAAACGAGATAGGTGCTGGATTCGATCTGCCCGGCAATGGGCAGAAAAATGAGATTGGCCATGAGCTTCACGACATCGCGTGGCGTGAAATGTTCGCCTGCCTCCTCATTGTTCTCCTCGTTGAAGCGGCGGATGAGTTCCTCGAAAATGGTGCCCATCGCGTGATTGTCGAGCGCGGGCAATTTCTCGCGCCCGTCTTCGTTGAGAACCGGGGTCGGGCTGAGATTGATGTCCTTTTCCAGAAATTTCTGGATGAGCGGCATCAGGATGTCGTTTTCCGACAGCGTAGCGATCTGGTTGCGGAATTTGAATTTCTCGACGATTTCCTGGACGTTTGGCGAAAAGCCTTCGAGGTAGGCTTCAAAATCGGCTTTGAGTTGTTGCTGTTTGTTGCGCGAGGTGAGGTCTCGCAATGTGAAGGGCGAAATGTTGTAAAACGCCTGCTTGGAAGCCCCCTTGAGCGCACCCTCCTGATTGGTGATGCCGGCCTTGTCGAGAATTTCCTTTTGCTTGAGGACAGCAGCCTTGCTGGGTTCGAGCAGCGCGTCGAGCCGGCGGATGACCACCATGGGGAGGATGACGTCGCGATATTTGCCGCGCACATAAATGTCGCGAAGGACATCGTCGGCGATGCCCCAAATGAAGTTGGCGATCCAATTAAGCTGGGTTGAGTCCATGAGCGGTGATGCAGACGGGAAAAGATAAATTATGCTGGTGATGCCGGTGCGGGCGCAAGTTGTGTCGGCGAGTGATCATTTTCAGCGCCAAAAAAGATGCGCCACTTTGCCAGACACAGCGAGCCGAAAATTTCAGTGGTAGGATTCATGCGGTGAGTGCGTGTCGGACTGACAACAGAATCTAAACGGGGCGGGACATCGGGAGCGCCGACGAAAAAACCACTTCGGGGGCGAAGATTGAACACCACTCGCGGGTGGTGGCGTGGTCGCCAGCCGTGCCGCCGACGAGTTCGTGCCTGCCATTGGAATTTCTGTCAAGAGGCGCGGAACCGGATCAGAGCTTTGCCAACTCGCGGACGATTTGAACCATCCCCATCGTGTCGAGGCCGCAATATTCGTTCAATTGTTGCCGCACGCGCTGACGTTCATCATCATCAATTTTTCCGAATGTCACACGCAGAAACTCCCGGCTGGCCGCGCCGCCTTCTTGAATCGCCAGATTTTCATAGCCCTGGCCGGTCAAGGCCGGCAGCACCGCTTTCATGGACGCGCTGCCGTGCTGTTGCGGATGATAATAACGGAAGCCACGGAACGGCAGCAACAGGTCAACAATGCGCGGCGTCACTTTCTTGAGCCACGGTTTGAATTCCGGCAGCAACTCGCAACATTCATTCAGGCGTCCGATTTCAAAACTCGCGTTGTAAGCCACCACCGAGCCGGTCACCGGCAACGCGTCGCGCAACTGCCGCATGAATTCGGCGCGCGGGTCAACCGTGCCTTCGGCGAGAAATTGCCGATGCACCGGGTCGAACCTCGACTTGGCAACTGGCTGGCGGAGGATATGCAGCGAAAACTGAAATGGAATCTGCTGGAATGGTGATGTCTCATCGAACAGTGGAATCGCCGTGCCGATGGTCTCGAAGTCGAGAAAGCTGGCCGGATATTCAATCTGGCTCAGGAATGCCGCAAGGGCGGGACGATCAACGTGCGGTTTGCCTGCCAGCAGGGCGGCGCGTTGGATGGCTTGGTTGTCGGTGAGCGGAAAATCGGCAGGGATATTTTCCAAATGTTGAACCCCCTGTTTGAGTAACTTAAAACTCTTTTTGCCGCCACGGTAAAGCGTGAAGACGCTGGCTTCCGGCAGGAACGACCAACAGTGATCATGCAACGGACAAGTGTAGGGGTTGTCACAGTGCGCGCCGATTTGGATTTCAGGATGCGTTTTCGCGCCGATGATGCGGTGCATCGCATCAAGTTTTTCCTCCACCTCACGGCTCAAGACGGAGACCGACCGGGTGACATCTTCGAGCGTGAAAAACTTTTGCGGATCAATCGCGCCATGCCGGACAAATTCATTATTGATGTGGGCCAGAAAACATTTGCGCAATTTAATGCCGGCACCAGCCAGCACATACGCCTGAAACGCGATGTCGGGCAAATGGACTTCTTCCTTCAAGCTGGTGGTGGATTTTACCTCGACCAAATCCCAGGCATCGCCGGAAACGGGAACTAGGATGTCGGTCCGGGCGTAGCCGCCATTGAAAACAAAAGCCGCTTCATACAATGGCCGACGCTCACGAATTGCCTGCCGCGTCTGAGCGATGACTTGATCGGGAGCAAAAATGCCGGGGGCGACCATCGTTCCGCCGGGAAATAGTTGTCTGGCCAGTTCGCCGACTTCGGTGCCCTGATCAAATATGGCCAAGGTTGCCTCGTCCGGCGTGGGTATCTGGTCTTTGGCGTTGTAACGAAACCAGATCAACTTGGCGCATTGCAAGCCCATCAAATAAGTGGACTTGGAAATATACGGCGCGCGGGATGCGCTCATATCCAGATGGCCGGCTGCTCGACAAGCTCGTCTTCGGTGTAGTTGTGGGCGCTCATTTACAACACTCCTTCTTTCGCGGCGCAATGCCGGCTGCGTTCTTCAACTCCCGCAATCGCTGCATATAATCGCGCCGCCGTTCGCTGGCCGAACTTGGACAATCGCACCAAGGCAGAGCTTCTTCGTAGCGGGCGATGAAATCTGATTTCTTTGCACCCTTCACGGCGGCAGTAAATGCGGATTCCAATTCTCGGGCGAGTTCAGGCTCAAGTGGGCTGGTGCGGGCGCGGAAACGACTGGCGAGCTTCGCATCAATCGTGGAACGGTTCGTGTGGGCAAGGCTGCTGGCGAGCAGGGGAAACAATCCGACCCTGCCCGGCGCAGGCGACTCGAAGAGTGACGGAGCGAAGTCGTAACGAAACGGTTTCTGACCTGAATCCCAGCGCAGTTCCACACGGCCTTTTGGAGTTCCGCCGGCATGGTCAAAACGTTCTACCGGCGGCGTCACGAGCAACAGCCGAGCGCCAAGTTGCCCGCCTTGGACAAACGCCAGGCGGTCGCCGTTGCGAATCTGGCAGTTCTTCGGATGCAGCAGGTTCTTCCCGTGACAACCCGTGCAACCGAAACTGCCGAACTCCCAGAACGGGTCGGTGCGCGGGTCATCCTTGCGTGGTCGCCGCAGCATCACGATGAACAGGCGGTCACTCATGCGGGATTGTTCTCCGCCACCAGTTCCGGCTTCAGCGCGAGAAACCAGCGGTAGAATTTTGCGGTGTCGTGGAAGGCGGGTAGCCGCACGCTCCGGTGGATGTAGCCGTCCTTGATATCGAGGCCGCCCCAGGCATCCAGCAGGTCGTTGCGCACGCGATAGACCCGGTCGCGCAATTCGCCGATGGGAATGCAACGGCGCAAGCGGCCAGAGACGCCAGGTTTTGCGCGCACGACGATGTCCCCGTCGCCCGGCACGCGGCGCGTGTGTGCATTCTCCGCCCAGCGCGATTTCGGAACGGACTTGGCCGGGACAATATCCTCGGCCACATACAAGCCGATGAGTGCGTAGATGAGCGGACGCGCCGGGCCGTCCACCGGACGTAGAGCGGCGAAGAACGCGAGCAAGTCACCAGATGTCAGCAGCGAGGTGATGCGCTTGCCGCGCTGACCTTGGTCGCCGTAGGTCAGTTGGTCAAAGTCAGGATCAAGATGCGTGGGCGTGCCGAGCAGTTCCGGCGGCAACTGCTCACCAAAGCGTTTTGCCACAGGAACGAACTCGTCGTAGCGGCGGGCCATGCCGTCGCGCAGGGGCTTGGTGTCGGTGATGGTGACGTAGGCAAACTCGCCGGATGCCAGCCGCATCGGCGCGTTCCAGCAACCGTCGGTCGAATCAATGCCGACTCTGATGAGCAACCCATTCATGCGCGCCCTCCATTCCAGCCAAACTTCGCGAACAACCCGATGGCAGGCTGCTCGACAAGCTGGTTTTCGGTGTAGGCGTGGGGCATATCGTAGATTTGGCCAACCCTTCACTCACCTCTCCATCGGGCGATTACATCCTTGAACGTCACATCACGCCAAAGTTCCTTCCACTCCGAATGGACACGCACGCTTCGAGACTGCGGCTCAGGTTCGGGCAACGGCATATGAACAACCGCTGGGAGCAAGACCGCGTCTCCGACTACGATGCAATCGCCCGGACTTAAGTTTGGAAGGATGTCTGTGATTCCATTCGCGTTATCGGGAAACAGACGACGCACGTATGTTTGGTCGGCGTCGTTTGTGAGTCGCAGTGCGACAAAGTTGTTGCATTGTGCAAAAATGGTTTCGGACACCTCGGAAGGCCGCTGGCTCACCACCATTAAACTGAGGCCATATTTCCGTCCTTCTTTGGCGACTCGTTCGAGAGATTTTCGAGACGAGCGATATGCAGCATTTTCATTTTGTGGGATGTAGTTGTGGGCTTCCTCGCAGACAATCATCACCGGAACATCGTTAGTCTTGTCGCCCTCATGCCGGAGCTTTGAATAATGAAAGCAGAAGTCAAAGATCAGCCTGGACACCAGACTTACCGTGATGCTCAACACCTCAAACGGAATGCCACTCAAGTCCACGATGGTGACGTTCGCCTTGTTCAGATACCCAAGAAACTGCTGCATTATCACTTCAAAATCAGCGGTCTGAAAAGGTGTCCCGTCAGCTTTTTTGGGTTCGAGTAGAAACTTCAAACGCCGGTCGGAAAGCTTTGTCTCAAGACGAGAAACAAACCGATTAAACTCTCCGGTATATGGCCCGTTCGTCGCCTTGGTTGCGGCAGCGGTGGACGGCGCGACGAACGAATGTATTTTCTCAAAGTAAAAATCCTTCCGCTCGGTCACGAGCTTGCCATCCGAGAGTTTCGGAAGATTTTCATTATCGAGACGGCCAACGATTTCCCGGTTTAGGTTCTCAATGTAGTTGTAAACTTCGCGCAGAGAGAAAAATACCGGACTGTCGTATGTGACCTCAGCCAAGCCGGGGTTGTGCTTCTCTTTATTCAAGATGACGGCGTGCTTGAACTGAGAAACCTGGTTGTGGGAGTTCTGTTCGTTACTCTCGATGAAGATGCTCTCCAATTCCTCGGAGTTCATGAGCCAGTAAGGAAGGTGAAGTGAATCAATCCCGAGAGGGTTTAGTGTGAAGGATTCGGCCTTATCCAACGTGAATGCGGCTGAATACTCGTCATGCACATCGAAAATTACAATGTGCGCGTTCTTCTGCTTCCCGGCGTTGCTGTTTTTCTTTTGGGAAATGCCAACCACATCGTGAAGGATTCTCGCCACGGCACATGACTTCCCAGAGCCAGTCGAACCCACAACAGCGATGTGCTTGCTAAAAAAACGATCGCCACTGATTTTCAAGGTCACGCCCTTGTTCACTGTCAATTGTCCGAATGGAAAATCGTATTCCGCACTTTCCGCGAACAATGTATCGAGTGTTGCTTGGTCGGGTATGTAGGCTGGCTCGGTCGGAACGGGCAACAAAACCGTGCCTCGTTCAAAGAGATTGCCGGCAGTAAAGTTTCCAACCGCTTGGCAAGATACGATGAACTGCCACTGTATTGCGCCAGCGGTGTCCGTCGAAGTGTTGCCTCGGACATTTCTGATTACCGCGATTGTGTAGTCGTTGTTGCCCTGTGCTATTTGCAAATAACGTCCGACTTGTAGATTGGGTTTGTGATCCTCAAATACCTTGAGGCTCTCGATTGCCACTGTGATTTCGTTGGGTGCGCAAAGCAGGACTTGGCCGATTTTATTCATATGTTTGGTTTACTCCGGTGATGAAGGCAGTTTCCTTAACTGTGGATGACTCCAGAAGTTCGACGCACACATCTTTGATATCCAGATCCGTGTAGCAGTTTGCGCCGACGATGAACAGGTCATCTCCCTTTTGGTGTGCGAGTGCCTGCCCATTGTCCGCCCAGCGCAAAAGCCGCAGGTCAAATTCCCTTTTCAGTTCACGCGCGCCGCGAGCCTTTAGGACTAATGGGTCACGGAAGAAATGGGCTTCATCGAATTGTCGCCCCACATAACCGTCGGTCGAAGTTACACCTTTCTTGTGAAGCCGGAGTTGAATGTCTCGGAAGATGTCTTCGGTCGTGTCCAGACATAGGATCGGCGTGCAGATGTGAGCGGCCTTGAAGTGATACTTTTCCAAAAAGTCGCAAACGAAGCCAACGATGCCGGCGTCGAAATCTGCGAGGGTGGCGCAATTCACAATGAAATAGCGAAGTCGCGCATTCTTATCCAAATGGAGTTTGAGTTGTTTGCGCCTGGCTTCAAGAAGTTGCTTTCTGGTTTTCAGCGCCAGTGTCCAACGAGTGATCGCAGTGGACTTGATTTTGGCCAAATCGCTCAAGAGAGCCGCTTTGGTGATGCGGCGCTGGTTTGGGTCATGCTTGATGCTCAGGCTTGCTACCACCTGTATGGCGTTCGGATATGCGAGCGTATCAATATCACCCTTCGGTATTCCTGCGGCCAAAAGGGCGGCATGAACGGATGCGACCATGCCGTCCCATGACGGGCCGAATTGCATCGAGACCCTCGTTAGGAATTTATCAAGGTCAACTTTTCCGTTCAGCGCGTCGCAGTATTTCTTAAGGTCTTTGTTTTTTGAGGCGAGCCCGGCTTCGAGATCAGCCTTGGTAATATTGAGGTTTGCGGGCGGGTTTGGGAAGTGCGCAAAAAGAATGTAGGAGATGTTCGCCTGCTGGTTGTTGTGGAAATGTTGCATCATTTGCAGCAGGGGCTTGAAAATGGTGCTGGCAGTGAAGTCTTCCTTCGCCTCGTGATATTTGCACTGGATCGCCGTGAGACCTGCGGGCGCGGCGATCTCGATGTCTTCGATAATTCCTTCGACGGTGACCTCGGCGTCGTCAGCAGACTTCAACACCTCCAAAAGCGTTTTGTTAAACTGATAGAGAAAGCCTTGAATTGTGTAATCAGCGGTTCGATCCATGGGTCACGGTTTTTGGAGTGTGGGCTTGAAGTCTGCGGGTGTCGAATCATCTGCGAACGATGTCGCCAGATCAAGGTCGCCCGACAGCAGACGCGGAAGGAGCAGGTCGTGCGTCCGGCGGCGACCCAGTGGCGTTTTTATGACCGTCTCCGTGGCGGCATCTTTTTCCGCTAAAACAAACCAGTGCATAATCTTTTTTTCGCGTGCCTTGCGCGGAAGGGTATTTCAAATTGTTTCACCATCAAAGAAAAAGAAGGAGCGTTTGCGTGACGCAAAATTCGTTGTGTGATTATCGCGAAATTGACGATGATAATGTCATGCCACAATTCGAGCGATACATCGGCATTGATTATTCCGGCGCGAAGACGCCCACGGAAAGTCTGCGCGGGCTGCGGGTGTATGCAGCAGATTGGGTGATGCCGCCGAGCGAAGTGCCGCCGCCGCCGAGTCCGCGCAAGTATTGGACGCGACGCGGCCTCGCCGAATGGCTGGTGGCGCAGTTGGCCGGCGGCAAGCCGACGCTCGCGGGTATTGACCACGGGTTTTCATTTCCGCTCGCATATTTTGAAAAACACCGGCTCGCCCGCGTCTGGCCGAAGTTTCTCGACGATTTCCAAAAGCACTGGCCGACGGACGGGGATACTAATGTGAGCACTGTGAGACGCGGCAAGGGCGCAAAACGCCAGGGCGACCCGGAGTGGTTACGGTTGACAGAACGATGGACGGCCGGGGCAAAATCGGTGTTTCAATTCGGTGTGCCAGGCCAGGTCGCGCCATCCACGCACGCCGGCCTGCCGTGGCTGCGGTTCATCCGGCAGCGATGCGGCGACCGCGTGCATTTCTGGCCGTTCGACGGCTTGGAAATTCCGTCGGGTCATTCGGTGCTGGCAGAAGTTTATCCGTCGCTGTGGACGCGGCGATTCGCGGCGGAAGATCGAAACGGAGACCAACACGCGGCTTTTTCCGTGGCAGCCTGGCTGCGGCGCGCGGACGCGGATGGCTCGTTGCCGGGATATTTCCATCCGGCACTTGAGCCAAAGGAACGGAAGCAGGCGGAGATTGAAGGGTGGATTTTAGGAGTGTTATGAGCCTGCCCATTCAAAGTTTTCGCATGAGCGAAGTCGCCGAGGCCGGGATGGATATGGGCGGGTTTGCCGCCAGCATGGAGCGCACTTTTACGCCCGCCGTGCGCGCCATAGGCGAGTGTTTTGCTTTTAACAACCAACCGCTCGATGAGGAAGCGCGGCGCGAAGGTGTTTCCTGGCACGTCTGGTTGTTGCGCCGGGCGATCATCGGACTGTGGCAGGAACGCAGCCGGAACAAGGTATATGTTTGTTACACGCTGCATCCGGGAGCGACGCGCGTTTTTTTCTGCTCACACCAGAAACGTCACCCGGAAAAGTTTGCCGCGATCATCACGGCGACGAACGCCTATATTGAGAGTGGGCGCGACGGCTTCCCGGTGGGCTATGCGCGGTCGCTGGCATTTTGGGAGGCGCCCTGCACGGCGGTCGCTTTGTGGCCGCGAGGATTGGGAGGCGAAACCGAGGGCGCACGTGTTGTGGACACCGGCAACGCGATGAGCTATTTCAGCTACCCGGAGTCGGAACACGACGCCGGAATTTCCGTGGACAAGGCCGGGCCGGAATATGTGCGCGTGCCGCAACAGGAATTGACGGAGTTCGATTCGGGCGGCACAAGTTATCACTGCCTGAACCGCTGGGCCGCCGGAGAAATGGATTTGCGACTGGAATTTTAATTACGCCTGACATGAGCAAAGCCCGGAAGAAAATTAAAAAGGCTGCTGGCAAATCAGCCAGGCGACCGAAGCCGCGCAAGGCGCAGTTTATCACGCGCGCCGAGGCGCGGCGGCGGGCGGAGCGTCACGTTTTGAAACGGATGTTCAAAGGCGCGACGGTGCGGGACGGCGCGGCGGCGAAATTGTGCATCTACATCCGAGGCGATTGGTCGGTAAAGGATACCTGGGTGGTGTATAAAAACCCGAAGGAGATCGCGCTCAAGTCGGCGGACGTGATTCTGGTTTGCAAGCGCACGGGCCGGGTGCTTTACGAAGGTTCGGCGGGCGACGAGGGGTGAGCAACGCGCGCGGTTTTTCTTTGTTTCAAGCCGTTGCGGAAACTGCGCGCCGGAAAAAGTTTCAAATCAATTCAGTCAGGGCGCCTTCAAGATTTCACTCTGGCGACAGCGCGAGCAGGTCAGCAGCAAACGCTGTTCGCCGGTCGTTTCATCAAAGCCGCTGGTCAGGGCCAGACGATATGAGCCGCACTTGAGGCATTTCACGTCGAACCGCCGGAAGGGACTTTCGGGCGGAGTGCGGGGCGGTTCGTCGTCCTCGCGGCGGATAAAGTATCTGGCAGAGTTCACGCCGCCGACTTTATCCGAGCCGGTTGGACATCCGCCGTCCTACCGGACAGGCGCGAGTAACACCACTTAAAGATGGATGCCCGTTTCGGTAGCCATAGGAAAAAAGGAGCAGGCGGGGCAATTTGGCCCCCCATAAACAAGGCCGCGAATACCCGCACGAAAAGTAGCAGGGTATAAAATGAAGAACAGCCTGCCGGATGGGTTTGGTCGCGGAGAATGTTTTCCCAAAAGGGATGCGATTGTGACCTGCAACTGTGTGAAACACATTCAGGGAAAAGTAGCACCCCATAAACAAAGGCGACGACTACCCGCGCAAAAGTAGCCGGCTATAAAATGAAGACCAGCCCGCCGGATGGGTTAGAGCGCGGAGAAAGTTTTCCCAAAAGGGCGTCGGCCCGGCCTTGGGGATCGGGCAAAGTGCCGCCGGGGAAAACTGCGCCAGGTGGAAAAAGGGGCTGAATCTCGTGCTGGCGGGAAAGTTGGACGACCGAAAAGAAAGCCATTGACCCAGTAGAACCCATTCAGCGCCGGGAAGATTGGGGCAAAAAGGGTGGTTGCGGTTGTCACGGTCGTCACGATTGTCACAAGGAGAGAAGAAGAATTATGATTATTCTATCTCTCTCAAAAGTGAGTTTTCCAGAATCAGCCGGTGACAACCGTGACATTCGTGACAATCGAGGCGGGCGGTTGTCACGGTTGTCACCGATTGTCACGGGGTTGTCATGGTGGGCGACTGGCGTGGAAATCAGCGGCAGGACGCGGCAATCAGGCCGGTTGTCACGGTTGGCGCAATTGTCACGGGGGCGAGGGCCAAAGTCGCATTTTGGCGAGCGGTTCAGTTCCACGACTGCCGTATCCGCTGCTCCTGAATCATGCAGTTGCAAACGCCGCAGAAATACTTGAAAGCACTCTCGCCGCCGTCGGGAAGTTTTGCCTGGGCAATTTGCACGGCTTCCAACACCTGTTCGGGCGGCAGTTTGTGGGAAAACCGATAGACGGTCGCTTTGTAGGCGTATTCCGGCAGGCCGAGCCATGCGTCCATGATTTCGAGCGCAAGCTTGATGGGATGGGGCGTGGCGGCCATAGCTCAACCGGGAACTGGATTCTTAACGGCGCGGTAAATGCGCGTGGTCTTGCCGCCATGCGCCGGGGCGATGTCCTCGCCGACCAGCAGGCCGTCGGCTTCCATCCGCGCCAGCAGCGCCTTGGCAGCGTCCGCCGTGGCCGTGATACGAGCGCGGTGGACTTCGCGCGCCGTGGTGAAGTCCTGGGACTTGCGCTGGCGGTTAGATTCGAGCAGTTCAAGCACTTCATCCTGCACCTTGGTAGCGGCGGTGAGACGGCCTTTGGCAAGAATATCCAGTTGCGACGCGGCGAACCACTCGACGACACGCACGGCATTGGCGGCGGTTTCGGCTGTCAGTGATTCACTGCCGGCGTCGCCCGCCCATTGTGCCGCATGAAGCACGACCGCGAGCCGCCAGGCATTTTCCGCGTAGCGCGCGGCAAATGCGCCCACGTCGGCAAGATCAATGGCGCGGCGGTCAACAATGCTGTTGTGGAAATCGGTAAAAACCGCGACCGCTGCCGGCGTCGGCGTGATACCGTGCGGCTTGTCGGCGGCATGGAACGTGGCGAGCAGGTCGCCGACGAGTTGCGTCCACTGGTCGCGCACGGATTCAGAAAGGATTTGCGCCTCGCCTTCAATGCGGCGGGGCGCGGCGTTGGTGTGGCAGACCAGCAGGCGCGGCAGAAAGCCGCTGACGGACAGGCTTTGCTCGTCGAGCATGGTCCCCAGCAAATCAGGCTGGACGAACCAGCAGAGAGCGAGACACGGCTTGTTGAGCACAACGGCATCGCGGCCCTGGCGGTCAACACGCACAAAATCGCCGGAGTAGGCTTGGAGATAAAGCGATTCGTCGGTCGTTTTACCGGGGTTGTAGCGGCCCATCAAATTATCCACGAGCTTCCGGGCGTCTGGGCTGGAGGAAAAAACCACTTCGCGGTTGTCGCGCAACAAAACAGCAAGGCGCTCCGTCGTCACGTCTTGGGCGATGATGCAAGGCATCGCAGCGCGGGCGGTCATTTCATCTTTGCGGGCGAGTTTGTATTCCAATTCGCCGCGCAACCGCTCGCGCTCCATTGGGTCGCCAGACTTCGCGGCTTTGCGTTCGAGGGCGGCGATTTCCTTGTCGAGCACGCGGATTTCAGATTGAAGCTGCGGCGAGGTTTTCAGTTTCCAAGTTTCGAGCAGGCGTGTCTGGTGATCCACCAGCGGCGCGGCGATGAGGCGGAACGTCTCGGATTTGCCGCTGCCGGACTCCGCGCTGGCGAGCAAATAGAGATTGGCGCGCGTGACGCGGTTCGGGCCGCTGGTGGCTTCCAAGCCTGCACCAATGGCGGCGGACACCACCCCCAACGCGCACACGGCAGGCAACGCTGGCGGGACGCGCTCGGTTCGTGACACGGCGGCGATGATGGTTGCCATTGCCAACGGCAGGGCGTCCAAAGGAAACGGTGCGGCTTCCGGCTCGTCGGTTTCATCGGGCAAGGTGATGGCGGGATTTGAAACATTTTTCGGCGGCGCGGTGTGAAGGTCGGGCGCGGTTGAAACGGCGACAGGTTGCGCGGCGGCGATGGCAGCTTCAATCTCCGGGCGCGTTGCGCCTGCGCGTGTCCAATCGTTCGCATCCTTGTGCGGTGAAGGCGTGACGACCTGAACACATTTGCAACCGCAATACGCGGCGACGGCAGCCAGCCATTTTTCACCGGCGCGAATTCCAGTTTTAGGATTCGGCTCGTCGTTCTGTCCAAACGCATAGACTACGGCGTCCGGGGCGCACAGGCCCGCGAGCAATTTGCTGTTTTCAGCGCCGCGTGTGATGACGGAAGCCGCATCGCCGGGCATGATGACGTGCCAGCCAAGTTTGTCGGCCACGGCGCAAAAATCCCATTGAGACTCGAAAGCGAAAATGGTTTTGGCCGTCAGCATGTCGCCGATGATGAGCGGAGAGATTCTTGCGCCGATGTCTTCCAGCCTTGGGAAATAACGCCAGCTTCCATCTTCTTTGCGGCGGTAGTGACAAGCAATGACTTTGCCCTGGGCATCGTGAACGGGAAAAGCGATTCGTTCGCCGGAAAACAGGCCGATGAGATTTTGCGCGTGCAGCCATTCAACAAATTCGGGTGTGTAGCCGCGCCACTCGGCGAGTTTGGCGCGGTGTTCCGGCGTCAGCGCGGCAACGCACGATTGCCAGTCAAACGGCGGTTGCACGGATGGAGACGGATTGGAACTCGACGGCGGCACGGGTGGCGGCGGGACATCGGCGAGGCGGATGTATTCCCGGCAGGCGTCGGCATTGTTTAAGCCGCGATGCTTGGCGAGGAAATCAATGGCATCGCCCTGGCCGCAACCGGCGAAACATTTCCAGCGTTCCTCGCCATCGTCGCCGACGTAGAGACTGAAGCTGGCGGAAGAATCCTCGTGAAACGGACAGCGCGCGGATTTTTTGGCGCGGTCGCCAAAGCCGAGTTGCGCCATGAGCGCGGACAGCGGCAGACGTTGCTTGGCCTGCGCGATTAAATCAAATTCGTTCATAGCGTCGAATATCACATGAGAGGAAAAGGCGACTCCGAAATGTTAATTCAATTAGCGTTTGGTAAGGGAATGCGGCGTGTCTCGTCATCGTGATGCTTGGCGGTTTGAGCCTCCATGAACCGGACGAATTCCGATTCACGGCAGAAAATCTTCGCGCCGACTTGGAGCGTGGGCAGGCCCGCGCGACGCCATCGCCAAGCAGTCGTGCGTGAAATGCCGTAGCGCCGTAGGAAAAAATCCAGAGGCATCGGGCAGTCTTTGGGATCGTAAGCCTGGGTCATAATAATTCACCTCCCCGATGAAGTTTGCGCGTGAACGGTGAGGTTCTCGCGGATGTTTTGGAGGATTTCCCGACGGGGAAAACGCACCATTTTGGCGGTCAATTTGACAAATGAAATGCGCCGCTGGCGCATTAAATTGTCAATACTCCTTGGCGAGCAACCGAGCAATTGCGCGGCTTCGGCCTTGGTCAACAGTTCCGGCTCGATTTGCTGTGCCGCCGTGCCGGGTGCGGGTTTTTCGATGTTTGGCATATTTCCAACGCGCGTTTGCAACTGCGGGGCGTTGGATGCGTGTCAATCGCTTCACCAGTGCCAACTGGTTGTCCAACGCGCTCCGCGAGGTCGCATTTGCGCGCTGGTGCAGTGAAGCAAAAACGATGAGACGCACTCCGAAACGCTATTTGAAATAGCGTCAAGAATCGGAAACGGATGTAGTTGGCGACGGCGAGTTGGGTTTGCCGGGGAAAGCTTTCTGGATAAAACCCGTGCCGGCGAGAGGAGCATCCATCACGCGGAAGGTGTTCTGCCAATCTGCGCCGCGCTGTGCCCAGCCTTTTTTCTGGTTGGGAATAGGCTGGCCCTCATGCCAGTTGTCCGCCTTCAAATGGATTTTCTCAAAGCTCTCCTGCAACGCTTCATCGAATGGCGCACCTTCTCGCATGAGGTCTTCGACGGTCAACAAAATGTCCCATTGCAGCGCGCTGCCAAATATGTCCGGCTCACGAGCGGGAAGATTTGCCGCCAGTTGGCTGTATAGCCACTCTGCCAAGCGGCGCGCTTCCATGCGCGTGCGGATGGACTTGGGGACGGCAAAGACGCGGTAATCTTCCGCCAACTCGTCGAACATGAAAGCGCGTGCTGCATCCTCTTGACTCATGTTGTTCTTGGCGAGGGCGGGGAACAATCTCCAACCTTTGAAAAAATTGGTTTCATGCTCTTCCGGTGCGTCAGTTCGACAGTTGGTGAGCGGATTTTTCTCCCGGCTGTCTCGCTGCCGCCAGAGCCAGCAGAAAATTCGTCTGAATCCCAGCGGTGCATCGCGCCAAGAATCGTTGATCGTGAACGGGCCATGAGATGCGTGATAGTCCCGCCATTCTTGGATGCCATTTACCTTGCTACCACGCAGGCGAGAATCTTCGGGAATTGTGAACGTGATGATTGGCCCTCTTACCATTGGCACACACCCGGCGAGACTTTGACGACCATAAGCGTCAAATCTGTCATGTGCATCGAATGTTCGCCAGTGGGCCGTGTCGGTCGGGTCTGGTGTGCTGCCGCTTTCGAGTTTAACAAATTTGGTCGGCACCCACTGCTTTCCCGTCAGATCAACGCCATCCTCTATGGCTGTGTGGCAGATTTCAAACCAGGGTTCGGGGACAAGCCATTCAAGAGCATAACCAGCAAAATCGTGATGGCTCTTCAGCGCCTTAACCAAGCTGTCGGCAGCAAACCAAACCTGCCCGATTTTGCCTTGTTCCTTTGCGGCTCGGTCAAGTTGTTGGAGTTTGCGAACGGCCCGGCCAAATTTCTCATTGCGCCGCAGCAGTTCCCAAATCTTCGCCGGGATGCGTTCTGCATCCGGCAAAGACGCACGACATGGATTGTCCGGGTGTTGCGGCTCGTGTGCCATAAGTAACAATCAGATTTTACCCGTGTGCGCAGGTAACGCAATATGCGTGACGGTGCGAAACCATACACCGACATCCTAGCCTGATTCCTGGCCGTGAGCATTGATTCGGAAATGTTGGGCGAGGTAGGCGTCCACTTCGGCTTTTGGAAAACGGACAATCTTTGACGTGAGTTTGATAAACGGCAGGCGACGCTGCCGCATGAGATTGTCAATCGTCCGCCGGCTGACGTTCAAGCGCCGGGCGACTTGCGACTTGGTTTCGTAATCCGGTGTAGTGAAAAATCCTGATGGTTCGGCGTCCATGTTAGCACCTCATTTTTTTTGCCGGATTCTGTCACGGCGTCGCCGGGTGAAGGTGTGCGACGCGCACACGATGGATTGGTTCGGTGACGCCAAAGGTTCACGCGCCGGAAGCCTAGAGGCAAAATCCCGGCGGCGGCGGGCGGGTCAATTTGGAGCGCAGCAGGGTGAAGGGGCGAGCAAGAGATTGACGCGACCGCCGCCGCCACACAATCGAACCGGCTTCCGCGCGTCATTTCCCCGGACTGGTCGTGGACTGAACCCGGACGCCGAATGAGGCTCTTGCGCGGCGATTCCGCGTCTGAACCGCGATCACTTCGCGGACGAAAAAAATTAGCTTGGTAAGGGGTAACGCGTGCCTTGGATAAAACTTTGAGATTTGAGGTCGAGCCGGCTGGCGTCGAGATCAGAGATGGACTTGGGCAAAACCAGCGCGGCGGACACGGCTTGAATCATTTTAGCGCGGCTATTCACGAAATGGCTGGCTGGCCGTTCCGGTTTGAAATCGAACTGGTTTCCGCGCGTCATGTCCCCGGATTGGTCACGGACTGAATACGGACACGGACTGGTCGTGGACGCTGTGCGACTGTGGACTGATTGCCGGTGCGGACAATTCGCGGACATGGACAATTCGTGGCTGCGGCTGCGGTCGTGGACTGGACACAATCACGGACTGACTGCGGGCCGGACTCGGACGCGGACTGGTTGCGATCACGGACTCGACCAGGACAAGGACGCGGACTGAACGCGGCCACGGCCACGGCGCGGATGCGGACGGCTTTCGGACTGGACACGGTCGCGGACTGGACACGGACACGGTCGGCTGACCGGATTTTGGCGCGGACATTTTGAGACCAAACCGCGACCGTTGCGCGGACGCAAAAAACTCATTTTGATGAGGAGTAAGGCGTGTCCTGGGTAAAAATACCGAATGGAGGCGGCATTTCAGTTCCGCTGGATTGTCCATGCGTCGCCAGCTTCGCGACGGATGCCAGCGACTTTAGCATCGCTCAATGCTGTCACCGTGACAGTCGGCAAGGTCGCGGATGACTTGGGCGGCCGGATGGCAAACCATTCTTGCGCCTCGCTTTCGCGGACAAGCTGGCGGTAATGTTTGAACACCATTTGCGGCGAATTGCCCGCTTCAAGGCTGACCTGGCCCACGTCTTTCACCACGGCGAGCCGGTAGCTGATGAAGGAGTGGCGCAGGCCGTTGTGCTTCCATTTCACGCCGGATTTGCCCGCCAGATACAGGAATAGCTGTTTGTCGGCGCGGGACAGATTGATGACCGGGCCGGACGGTTTGGCGTAGCGTTCGAGCCAGGCGGCGCAGTTTTCAGAGATTGGGACGGTGCGGCGTGAGGCGGTCTTGGCGTTGCCCGCCTTGACCTCGACAAATTTCTCGGTGCCGGTCAGATGGACTTCCGACCAGTCGAGCCGCATGATTTCGGCGGCGCGCAGGCCACAGAACGCGGCGATGGCCAGATACGGAATCATTTCCTCGCGGGTGCGCCATTTGCCGCGCTCTTTCACCGGCGTCAGGCAGGCGGCGAACAGTTTTTGCAGTTCGGCGGGGCTGAACACTTCGATTTCACCGCTGTCCACCGTCGCTGTTTCGACACCGCTCATTTCATCGTGGTCTTTGGGCAGGTAGCCGCGCTTGATGGCGAACTTGAACAGGGTGTTGACCAAGCGGCGGATGTTGTTTTGTGTCCGCCCTGCAATGCTTCGAGACTTGTTTTCGTCACTGCCAATCGTTTTCAAGCCGCGAATGTATTCCTCAATCTGCTTGCCGGTGACGCTGGAAATGCGGAGTTGGAAGCTGTCGGCAAACGTGCCGAGGCGCGAGGTCAGGTCTTTGATATAAACGTCGCTCTTGCCGGAACTGGCCTTGGACGCAATCAATTCGTCCACAACTTCGCGGACGGTTTTCGCCGGCAAGCCGATTGGATGGCGCTTGAGATAAAATTCGACCGCTTCGCTCAAGCTGACGTGTTCCGGCAACCGGCGCATAACCGAAACGTAGTCGGTGACGGCCATGTTGAGGTCGGCATCTGGCTTCCAGGCGCGGAGCTTTTGCATGGCGCGAATGTAGTCGGCACGGTCGCCCCCGGTGAGTTTTAGGGCTTCGGTTTCGCCGTTGGCGAGTTTGACGGCGATCAACTCGGCTTCGCGCCGGGCCTTGGCCAGATCGGAAAACTTCCGCCGCACGCGCTTCGTGCCGGCGTAGTAGGCGACGGTGTAGATGTCGCTCTGGTATTTAACGCGCGCCTTGCGCTTCCCGTCCGGCAGGCTGTCGTAAAGAATTGCGCCCGTCTGTGAGTCGCGCTGGGGAATGATGTTGGTGTGGGCGTAAATCGGAATCGAAATACTACCCACCTTAACAACCTCGAAGGGTTGGCTGGTCTTGTGACTTTTGGCTTTGGACAGGTCATTTTTCATGCCCACACTGTCCCGTCTTTGTCCCGTCCTGTCAAGCACAATCACAAAACACCAATAAAATATGGTGGAGGCGGCGGGAGTTGAACCCGCGTCCCTGGCAGATAAACCAGCCGCGACTACATGCTTAGTCCGGAAAAAGTTTTCTGCTGTGCGATGGCGTCCGGACTCGAATCGCACTGCCTAGTCCGCAGGATAAGATCTCGGTTGCCGGCGCGCAGACTCCGCCTTCAACCCAACCTGCTGTGGCGTCCGTCCACCGTAGCAGGTGTCCAGTGGCGGACGTCGTGGCCTTAGGCCGCGAGAGCTAGTTCTTGATTAGCTGTTTGTTTTGGTTCGATTATTAACGAGGCCAACGAACCATCCTCGGCATGCCGCCTCTGGCGCATTTCCCAGGTCGAAACCAGTGCGCCCCCATTCGGCAGAAGTATCATCCGCCAACCTGATGCGCCGGTCAAGCCGGCATAATCAGTTTACATCTCCCTTTTTGACTGAGGCCGAAAAAAAGCGGTGACACGCAGAAAAAACAGGGGCACACACTGAAGCGTGAACTCCAGCCTCTGCGACTCTCCGCGGTCTTTGCGGCCTCTGCGTTAAACAGGAATTGTTGCGCTGCCAAGACTACGCGAATAATTCACCCGCTTCCCGCATCCATTGCGCGATGGGCAGGCCGTGCGGACACGCCCGTTCCGCCGCCGCGTAATCGAAGCTGGCCAGTCCCCGCCGGGCCGTTTCCGGCAGTTGGCGGAAAACCGTCCGCGCCAATTCCGGGTCGCCATAACTGCGGTGATACATGAGCGCGCGCATCACGTCGCCCACCGGCGCCTGATGGCCGGGCGCGGCTTCGCAAAATTGCGCGCAGCCAGCGCAATGCCGCGACCGCGTTGCCTCCGCATATTCGCGCAGCGCAGCATGGTCCGCCGCCGTGAGGCTGGTTTTGTCCAGAGCCGCCGCGATGTTCGACTGGATGACGGTCAGGCTGGGCATTTGCGAGCAAAGTGAGGCGATCTGAGGATTTTCCCAGACGGCCTTGATTTTGGCCTGCTGCTGGGTGAAGCCGCGCTGGATGAAATGGCCGCCCAGTTTCAAGTCCGCCTCGGTCTCGGTCGCGATCGGGCTTTTGTTCTGGGTCTTCATCGCGGTCAGGCCGATGCCGGCTTTGGTGGCGGCGTCCATTGCCGCCTTCATGGCATCGGTGTGCATGAGTGCGAAGTCGTATTTCAGCATGATGCCGTCAATCCAGCCCAGCTTCGCGGCTTCCTGCAGGCAGTTTTCCATGTTTTTATGCGTGCTGAAGCCGAAGAACCGGATTTTTTTGTCGGCCTTCGCCTTTTCCACCCATGCCTTCATCTCGTCGTTCAACTTGGTGGTGTTGTCGAGCCCATGCAAAAAATACATGTCAATGTAATCGGTCTTGAGCCGTTCGAGCGACTGGTTCAGCGCCGGGGTCAATCCGCCGCCGTCATCCTTGGTCACCAGGAAAATATCCCGGCGGGTTTGAGGATTTTTCTCCAGATACATTCCAATGCCGCCTTCGCTCTTGCCGCCATTGTACCCGGCAGCCGTGTCCCAGTAGGTCACCCCCCAGTCGAGCGCCTGTTTCAAAACGAACTGGTTGGACTCGATGTCAAAGATGCCACCGAGGGCGAGCATGGAAACCGGCACGCCCGTCCGGCCAAACGTCCGGGTCGGAATTTTCACCGGCTTGACGGACGCGGGCGCGGCGGTGGCGGCGGGAGCATTGGATTGGGCAAGCGTCTGGCTGGCGCCGACCATCGAGCCTACGCCCACAACGCCGAGTGTTTTGACAAAGTCCCGGCGGGAAACATTATTTTCTTTCATTGGATTTTTTGCGTTTGGTTCAGCCCTCGCCGTGAGCGAGCGCCGTTTGTTTCATTTTAACATGAGTTTAAAATTACGCGAACAATTCCCCGGCTTCCCGCATCAATTGCCCGATGGGCAGGCCATGCGGACACGCCCGTTCGGCCGCCGTGTAATCGAAGCCGGCCAGTCCCCGCCGGACGGTCTCCGGCAATTGGCGGAATACGGTCCGCGCCAGTTCCGGGTTGCCGTAACTGCGGTGATACATGAGCGCGCGCATCACATCGCCCACCGGCACCTGATGGCCGGGCGCGGTTTCGCAAAATTGCGTGCAGCCGGCGCAATGCCGCGATTGCGTTGCCTCCGCATATTCGCGCAGCGCCGCGTGGTCCGCCGCTGTCAGGCTGGTTTTGTCCAGGGCCGCCGCGATGTTTGCCGAGAGAATGGTCGTGTTCGGCATTTGCGAGCAGATGGTGGTGATTTGCGGATTTTCCCAGACGGCCTTGAGCTTGGCTTGTTGCTGGGTGAATCCGCGCTGGATGAAATGACCGCCCAGCTTCAAGTCCGCCTCGGTCTCCGTCCCAAGCTGGCCTTTGCCCTGGGTCTTCATCGCAATCAGGCCGATGCCGGCCTTGATGGCGGCGTCCACCGCCGACTTCATGGCGTCGGTGTGCATGAGGTGGAAATCGTATTTCAACATGATGCCGTCAATCCAGCCGAGCTTGGCGGATTCCTGCAGGCAGTTTTCCATGTTGGCATGCGTGGCGAAGCCGAAGAAACGGATTTTTTTGTCGGCCTTCGCCTTCTCCACCCAGGCCTTCAAGTCGTCGTTCAACATGCTGGTGTTGTTGATCCCATGCAGGAAATACAGGTCAACGTAATCGGTCTTGAGCCGCTCCAGCGATTGATTCAACCCCTGGGTCATTCCGCCGCCGTCATACTTGGTTGACAGGAAAACCTCCCGGCGGGTCTGCGGATTTTTCTCCAGAAACATTCCGATGCCCCGCTCGCTCCGGCCGGCATTGGAACCGCCGGATGTGTCCCAGTAGGTCACGCCCCAGTCCATCGCCTGTTTCAAGATGATCTGGTTGGCCTCGATGTCGAAGTCGCCGCCGGGGCCGAGAATGGCTACCGGCACTCCCATCCGGCCGAACGGACGGGTGGGAATTTTCACCGGCTTGGTCGGCGTGGGTGCGGTGGTGGCGGAGGGAGCATTGGATTGAGCAAGCGCCTGGCCAACACCGACCATCGAGCCTACGCCCACGACGCCGAGTGTTTTGACAAAGTCCCGGCGGGAAACATTGTTTTCTTTCATAGGATTTTTTCGTTTGGTTCAAACCCTCGCCGTGAGCGAGTGCCGTTTGTTCCTGGATTCATTTTCCGCGCTGACGCGGACGGCCCGCAGGCCGCTCACCGGGCACTCGTGTTCACAGACCCCGCAACCAATGCAGCGTGCGGGATCGATGTAGGGTTTTTGCAGGCGCACTTCAATAAAAATCCGGCTGCCGGCTGCCGGCACCGCCGTCCACGACCCGGCGAGCTTCACAACCTGGCCGGAATTGTCCGCAATCGCTCGGCGTTCATTGGCGGCGCCGTCCAGCCGGACAAAATAATCGCCCGTACCCAGCGTGCCAAGCCGCAGCGCCGCGCCATCGAGCGTCAGGCTGTCCGCGACAACGGCGGTGATCGTCCGCGCGCCGTCGCGAACCACTTGAAATTCTTCGCGGACGTAAATTGCCTTGGGACTGACCGGACAATTTTCCTGGCAGACGATGCACGGCACATCCATCGCCCACGGGAGGCAGCGGCCGCGGTCCACAAACGCCGTGCCCATTCGGACCGGCCCGCGCTCCGCGAATCCGCCGCGACCGAGCTTTTCATCCAGCGACAGCGGCCGGATGGCGGACGTCGGGCAAACGTTGCCGCACGCGATGCAGTTGAGCTGGCAGCCGCTGGTGCCCACGCGGAAATTCAGGATGGGCGTCCACAGACCTTCCAGACCGGCCTCCAGCGTGGCGGGTTGAATTATATTCGTCGGGCAGACCCGCATGCACTGGCCGCACTTGATGCAGCGCTCCAGGAAATCTTCCTCCGCCAATGCGCCGGGCGGGCGAACCACGCCGGGGTTCCAGTTTTGATTCACCAACCCGGCGAGCCGCACAACGGGCACGGCCGCCAGTCCGGAAACCGCCGCCGTGAGAAAACCGCGCCGCGTGAGTCCGGGTGACGGGACCTCGCCCGCCGCCGAACGGTTCGGGCCGTAGGTCATCTGCGCCTGGCGACAGGCGCGCAGGCAGTTCATGCACAGCAGACATTCGTGCGGATGGATTTTGCCGAATGGATCGCACGCGCCCTCGCAATTGTTCTCGCACAGCTCGCAGCCGCTGCATTCGCCCTGGCGCTTGCCGATGCGCCATGGAGTCCAGCGCACCAGCACGCCAAACAACGCGCCGAGCGGACAGATGAAGCGGCAGTAAAACCGCGGTATCCACAAATTCAAAAGCAGCGCGGCGAAAAAAACGGCGGCGATGGACCATGCGGCAAGGTAAAACCGGGACGCCGTCGCGACCCCGTCGAAAGCGGCCAGAATCACGAGATTCATCGAGCGATGAATGAGCGGAATCGGATCGAGCAAACCCGTCTGCAACGACGACGCGACCATGACTTCCGGCCGGACGAGAAATCCCAGCACCGTGCCGATGAACAGCAATCCCGCGAACCATTCGGTAGCTTGCTTCCAACCGCTCACCACTTTCCAGGTGGCAAACCACAGCGTCAAAATCAGACTCGCCGCCAGCACGACCAGTCCCACCGCCGGTTTTTCGCGCGGCCATCGCAAAACTTCCGCCAGCAGGCCGCCGCAGGCCGCCGCCAGCATGGCGATCAGGATGTAATATTTGATCACCTGGCCGTTGCGGTATTGGTTCATGGCCACGCGCTCGGCGTGTTTTTTGCGCCGGCGTCCCAGCCAGCCGATGAATTGATGCAAAGCGCCGAACGGGCATACCCAGCCGCAGAAAAAACGGCCCAGCAGAATCGTCAGCACCACGGTGGCCAGCGCCCAAAGTAGCCCGGCGTAAATCGTCTTGGTGGTGAGCAACGTACCGACCGCCACCAGCGGATCGAGTTGCAGCAGCCAGTTGACGGGCCAGCCGCGCAACTGCCACCAGCGGTCGCCGACGGTGGTCACCACGCAAAACCACGCGAACAGCGCGAAGAAAAAAATCTGCGCGATGCGCCGGATCGTGACGATTTTCATGGTGCGACCCTCCTGCTGTCGAACATAGCGGCGGTTGGCAAACCGCCGCCAATTATTGCGGCTTTCTGCCGAAAGCCGCTACGCCTGTTTGAATTGTTCCTAATCCACATGGTCCCTCACTGGGTTCAAGGATTCAAAATCGGCGGTGCCAAGACCCGCAGCGGCGGCTTTGCCGATGAACGGCAGGCTGGCGGCGGTTTTGCCGAGCAGCGTCGCGCCGAACGCGTCCGCCGCCACGGCGTCCGTGCTGGCAATCATCGTGTTCGTGGCCTTGAGATCGTCCAGCGAACCGCCGGTCGGCCCGTTGGTCATCATCGTTGTGGTGCCGTCGAGGATGACCAGCGTGGGATGGATCAGCCGCGCCAGCTCAAAAATGATGGTGTTGATGTCCTGATGAAAAATGTTCCGCCGGCCGCCCAGCAATCCATACCAGTTCTTCATCGTCATGGAAGCGCCGGCGCGATGGTGGTCCTTGACCGGCGCGAGCCCGATGAGTTTGGTCGCGCCCTGAAACGGTTCAAACAACAACGGCCAGTCCTTGATCAGCGTGGCGTCGGCCAGTGTCGTCGGCTTGAACGAAGATGGCGTCGGCAGGGCGATTTTTGCGCCCGCAGCTTCCGCCGCCCTGGCGATGCCGGTGAGCGAGAAGCAACTTGGCGGGTCGTTGATCGGGTTGTCCGTCACGATCACAGACGCAGCGCCGGCACGCAGGCAAAGCCGTGCCACTTCGCCGACCAGATCGGGATTCGACGTGGCCGACAGCGCGGCCGGCGAGGCAAAGGCGGCGTTGACTTTCAGAACCACGCGGTCGCCGGATTTGATGAACCGTTCGATGCCGCCCAGCGCCGCGAGCGCGCGGTTGACGGTCTTCACGCGGTCCGCGCCGGTGACGATGCTCATCTTCGGCCCGGCGGAAGCCGGCGAGAAATCCGGCAGGGACACGGTTTCACTAACGATGTTGGCCGATGGGCCTTTGCGGTCGTGCAGCCACAGGCCCGCGCCGCCCGCCGCCACGATGGCCGCGCCCGCCTTGGCCGCGCGCAGGAGAAAATCGCGCCGATCGAGTGGATTGGATTGGCTCACGGTTTTCCTTTTTGCAGGCTGTCGGCCAATTGCCGCGTGACCTTTGCCGCCGAAACGGCGTCCGGCGCGGCATGAACGCCCGCCATCGTATTACCGTCCACAAAGACGATTTCGATATTATCCATGAAATTGATAGGCTTGCCGATCGAAACGGCGTCTTGAGATTCGATTTCCTTGCCGCCGTTCGCCAGCAGGAAAGAACGATAAGCATCGCGCAATGCCGCGGCGGCGGCGGGAGTTTTTGTCAGTTCCAGAAAGGCGAGCACGGCGACGTTGGTTGCGCCGTTCGGCAGGCGATATTTCGCGGTGAAGACGTTGGTGAACTGGTCAAAGCCGAAGGCATCCACAATTTGCAAGCCCTGGCTGCCGGCCTCCAGATTTTCCGGCGGAAACAGTTTCAGTTCCGGGATCTCCGCCGCGCCGGGCGGATGTGCCGCGACGAACTGCCGCGCCATCGCCCGCATCGCCGCCATCATCGGTTCCGTCGGCATGGCCGTGATGGCCTCGACGTAGTAGCGGCCGCTGACGAAGTAGAGCGAGTTCTGGGTTTGGTAGGCGAACGGAGTCAGGTCCAGGGTCTGCGCCTCCGCGCGGCGCTGGAGGCTGAACACCGAGAACGCCTGTGGCAGCGTGCCCATGTCATAGACGAACCATTCCATCCACGTGTCGTTGGTCGCCTTGAGCGCCAGACGCTGGCATTGCAGCCCGACAAACCCGGCGGTGAGATAAAGGTCCGCCTTGCCGTCAACTTTGTCGTAGAGATTGTCCGCCGTGAATGTTTCCGGCGCGCTGAACGCGGAAAGTTCCGGCGGCAGGGTTGGTGGCGCTTCGCCTGGCGCCGGTGAAGAAATTGTCTTGGCCGCTTCGGGCGCGGCGGTGGTGGCGACGAGCACGGCGGGGTTGAAGGAAAATTGTTTGTGATAAACGCCCGCCGCGATGCCCGCGAGGCAAAGCAGAATGATGAAGCCCACCCAACGCTCCGTCCGGCCACGCTCATTGCTCGACTGGCTCATGATTGTACGTCCATTACTACAATAAACGGGAGCATAGTCAATTCTCACCGCATATTGGGAATTCCTTCGCGGAAATTGAGCCGGCAGCGCCAACCATCAATCTTTAACGCAGAGGCCGCAAAGAACGCGGAGACACGCGGAGAAAATCAAGACACAGGCTGAAGCGGCAAGTGTTCAATGGAATTTCAACGCAAAGATACGGCGCGGCTTGAGTCTGGCCGCACTCCGTGAAAAAACTCTGCGGTTCTCTGCGTTCTCAGCGTCTCTGCGTTGAAGGCGGTTCCGCCGCGATATGTCCTGGCGGTAATTTCATCTCCTCCTAATCCGCGGAGAAAATGTTTTCGCTGGGCAGTTTGAACAGGCGCGCCACCTTGAAGGCCAGCGGCAGGCTGGGATCATACTTCTCCGTTTCAATGGCGTTGATGGTCTGGCGCGAGACGCCGAGTTTGTCGGCCAGCTCGGCTTGCGACCATTCCTTGGCCGCGCGCAATTCGCGAAGCTTGTTTTTCACTTATACCTCCGCCATGAAAAGAACAACCCGATCCCGTAGTAGGCCCACATAATACAAAACGCCCATTGCGCACGAAATTCTGGTGCGCCCATATCACGCAGGAACATGTAACTAATGCAGGTGAACCCCGTGGCAATTGCTGAAAAAGCAAGGGCTTCACTAACAATCTTTCTCCACATCTCATCCATTTCGGAGACGCGCCGGATGATGGCGGTGGTCATATAGATCAGCGGCAGCACCAGCAGAAGAACCAACCAATATCTATACGGCAGATGCTCTCTATAAAAGCAGGTAAACGCCAGAAGCCCCAGCGCATATCCAATTAATGCGACAGCTATTCGTAATATGTATTTGGAATTGCTTTTCATAAATTTTTTTTGTAGCGGCGTCGGAAGATGGCGTAGCCGAGAAAGTAAAAGGCCCCCACCAGCGAGATCGGGAAACTGGCGGTGTGAAAATGTGAATCCAAGTGCAGTCTGGCCATGAGTGAATCGGCTTGAAAAACGCCCGCCTTGTCCAGGATATGCCAGGTCGTGACCACAAAGAGCGTCACGCCGGTCGCAAAGAGACACGCTTCCACCGACAGCCGGCGATGCATTTCGTCCATGCCGCGCACCCAGCGTGCAAAGCTTCGCACCCAAAGCAGGCCGATGAACAGGGGGACCAGCGCAATGATCGCCCGTTGGGCCACGTTCCAATCCCGGGACTGCGAGAGCAGCAGGTCGCCCGCCCAGGACAGGATCATGGCCACGAATGCCCAGGTGTTTGCTTTTAAATTCGCCCGCAACGAATAACTCGGGCCGAACATGATTTCTTCAGGAAGATTCGGTTTGTCATTCATGCAGCCAGTGTAAAGCATGCTTGTCATATATCAAGCCTTCTTTACATTAAAAATTGGGGTGAAAATGAGGCTGGAAAACGGGTCGTTTCTTCAAACTGCGCGTCAGCGTGTTGAAGGAGCCGGGAATTATAAGGTAGCACCCGCGTCTCGCGGGTTGTTTCAGGCGTCCCGCCTGAAACCGGAAGAACAAAAACCGAAGCGGCCAATTTTTCTTAATCCTGTGAAAGCTCTGACGACGGCAAACACCATGCGGCGGGACGCCGCATGGAACCCGCCAGAGGCGGGTGCTACCTCATCAGATCAACCCGCAAATTGAATTCGTCACCTTCAGTGTTTTCCTTGAATCCAAACAAAAAACGAGGCTGGAATTGCTTCCAGCCTCGCCTGATATTTTCATTTGGTAGGGACGCGCGGCCCGCGCGGCCGAGCGGACGGCCCAGCGGGCCATCCCTACCTTTTTAGTATCCGCCCATGCCGCCCATGTCCGGAGCGCCGCCGCCCATCGGGGCCGGCTTTTCCTTCTCCGGCGCGTCGGCAATGAGGCACTCGGTCGTGAGCAGCAAACCGGCAATCGAAGCCGCGTTTTGCAGCGCAGTGCGGGTGACCTTCTTCGGATCCACCACGCCGGCCTTCACGAGGTCTTCGTATTCGCCGGTGGTGACGTTGTAACCTTCGTTGCCCTTGCGCTTTTTGACTTCCTCGACGACCACCGAGCCTTCGACGCCCGCGTTGGTTGCGAGTGCTCGAGTCGGTGATTCAACTGCGCGTTTCACAATGTCCACGCCAATTTTTTCATCTTCGTTTGCGCCCTTGACCGCTTCAATGGCGGACAGGCAGCGGATCAGCGCCACACCACCGCCGGCCACAATGCCTTCCTCGACCGCCGCGCGGGTCGCGTGCAACGCATCCTCGACGCGCATTTTCTTTTCCTTCATTTCGCTCTCGGTCGCAGCGCCAACGTTGATGACGGCCACGCCGCCGGCGAGCTTCGCCAGGCGTTCCTGCAATTTCTCGCGGTCGTAATCGCTGGTGGTCTCCTCGATCTGGCGGCGGATCTGGTTCACGCGGCCCTGGATGTCGGATGATTTGCCGCCGCCTTCGACGATGGTGGTGTTTTCCTTGTCCACCACCACGCTCTTGGCGCGGCCGAGGTCGGCCAGTTCAATGCTCTCCAGCTTGATGCCGAGGTCTTCACTGATGAACTTGCCGCCGGTGAGGACGGCGAGGTCTTCGAGCATGGCCTTGCGGCGGTCGCCGAAGCCCGGGGCCTTCACGGCGCAGACGCTGAGCGTGCCGCGCAGCTTGTTCACCACGAGCGTGGCGAGCGCCTCGCCTTCGACTTCCTCGGCGATGATGAGCAGCGGTTTGCCCGCGCGCGCGGCCTTTTCGAGCAACGGCAACATGTCCTTCAGGTTGCTGATTTTCTTTTCGTAATTGAGGATGTAGGCGTCTTCGAACTTGACCTCCATCGTCTCGGCGTTGGTGACGAAGTAGGGCGAGAGATAGCCCTTGTCAAATTGCATGCCTTCGACCACTTCGAGCGTCGTCTCGATGGACTTCGCCTCTTCGACCGTGATCGTGCCGTCCTTGCCGACCTTGTCCATCGCTTCGGCGATTTTGTCGGCAATTTGGAAATCCCAGTTGGCCGACACCGCGGCGACCTGGCGGATTTCGTCCTTGTCCTTCACCTTCTTGGTGATTTTGTCGAGCTGGCCCACAGCGGCTTCGACGGCCTTGTTGATGCCGCGCTGAATGCCGATGGGGTTTGCGCCCGAAGTCACATATTTGAGGCCCTCGCGATAAATCGCCTCGGCGAGAACGGTCGCCGTGGTCGTGCCGTCCCCGGCGGTGTCGCTGGTTTTGCTGGCGACTTCGCGGACCATTTGCGCGCCCATGTTTTCATAGGCGTCTTCCAGTTCAATTTCCTTGGCGACGGTCACGCCGTCCTTGGTGACGGTGGGCGAGCCGTATTTTTTGTCAATGACCACGTTGCGGCCCTTGGGACCGAGCGTGGCGACGACTGCCCTGGAGAGCTTCTGGACGCCGCGCAAAATCGCCTGGCGTGCTTGCTCGTCGAATATCAATTGTTTTGCTGCCATAATATTTAATCTTTGTAGATGGTTATTTGTTGCCCCCCTTTTCTTCTCCGGCGCAGTCGCGCCGAAGTCCCGCAAAGCGGGACGAAGGCGGAAGGGTTAACTGAGCACGGCCAGGATGTCGTCCGAGGACAAAATCTTGTATTCCTTGCCGTCAATTTTGATTTCGGTGCCGCCGTATTTGCTCACGAGCACGCGGTCGCCTTTTTTGACTTCAAACGGGATTTTCTTCCCGTCGTCGTTGGTTTTGCCGGTGCCGAGGGCGATGATGATGCCTTCCTGCGGCTTTTCCTTGGCGGTATCGGGAATGATGATCCCGCCCTTCTTGACTTCTTTTTCTTCAACCGGCTCGACCAGGATGCGGTCGCCGATCGGCTTGACGTTTAGTGCCATAGTTTTGTTTTTCCTTGTTGTTGGTTTGTTAATCGTAATCCAATCCCGCCGCACCCGCGATGGGAAAATTCTTCGAATCCGCGCCCCCACAAATTCATGTGCGCTCACGAATGGCGCGAAGCGTCTGGACTGCGGTGATTCATCACCGCTTTTCGGGCGGCGTGACGCGAGCCTCCGGGACAAAGCGCCGCTAAAGACGCCGCAGTCCAAACGCTCCGCGACCTGCCCGCTCAAATTTGTCTGCGCCATGTTCATTATATTTTCAAATCCCAAAAACGCTTTTCTTCAAGGTTTCGCTCAACAAGTCGCTAATTACTGTCTTCATAACTTCAATCGAGCCGCTGCCCGCCTTCTTCATCAATTTCTTGAAGCGAAAGCCGGCAACCTCAGCTTTTGGTGAATCTTTGACTAATTCTTCCAATGATTTTTTAAGTTCATCTCGCTCGTTTAAATTTAGCATTTCAAATTCATCAGCCAATTCTATTGCAGCTTGCAGGCCGCGTTCAGTCCACGGATAAGGTTTGCCACATTCGTGGCAAAAACTATTCGGCCTTGTTGGTCCGGGAGCGATTACATTTTCAAATTCGTAGTCACCACGAATAGACGACTTGCAATCAGGACATTGCGTAATCGTTTGCGCTCCACATTTGGCACAAAACCTTTGATTGAATTCGGGCATACTTTGGTAACTGTGATTTACCATGTGCCCGTTCAAACAGACTTGCGCTACATCGTATCCCATTGGTTTTTAGATAATTTGATCTGCCTATTTCTTCTCGTCCACGACTTCGGCGTCAATGATCGGGCCTTCGTCCTTCTTTTTGTCGTCGGACTTGGCTTCGCCGCCTTCGGGCGGCGGCTGGCCACCGGCGGATTGCTGTTTCTCCGCCTGCGCCTTCGCGGCGGCGGCTTTGTAAAGCTCGGCGCTCACGGCCTGCCAGGCTTCGTTCAGCTTCTCGGCAGCGGATTTGATGGCCGCGCTGTCGGTGCCTTTCAACGCTTCCTTCACGTCCGCGGCGGCTTTCTCGATCTTGGCCTTGTCGTCGCCGGAAATCTTGTCGGCGTTGTCCTTGAGCATTTTCTCGGAACGATACACCGCGCCGTCCGCCTCGTTGCGGGTCTCGACTTCCTCGCGCTTGGCCTTGTCCTCATCGGCGTGCGCCTCGGCGTCGCGGCGCATCTTCTCGATTTCGTCCTTCGAAAGGCCGCTGCTGGCGGTGATGGTGATTTTCTGTTCCTTGCCCGTGCCGAGGTCCTTGGCGCCCACGTGCAAAATGCCGTTGGCGTCAATGTCGAACGTCACCTCGATCTGCGGCATGCCGCGCGGGGCGGGCGGAATGTCGTCCAGCTTGAAACGTCCGATGGTCTTGTTGTCCTTGGAGAACTGGCGTTCGCCCTGCAACACGTGGATTTCCACGCCGGGCTGGTTGTCCGCTGCAGTGGAGAAAATTTCCGATTTGCGGGTCGGAATCGTCGTGTTGCGCTCGATGAGCCGGGTGAACACGCCGCCCAGCGTCTCAATGCCGAGTGACAACGGGGTCACGTCGAGAAGCAGCACGTCCTTCACTTCGCCCTTGAGCACGCCGCCCTGGATGCCGGCGCCCACGGCGACGACTTCGTCCGGGTTCACGCCCTGGTGCGGTGGTTTGCTGACGAGCGAGTGCGCCACTTCGACGACTTTCGGCATGCGGGTCATGCCGCCGACGAGCACGAGTTCGTCAATCTTCGCCACGTCAATGCCGGCGTCCTTCAAGCAGGCTTTCACCGGCCCGATGGTGCGCTCGAAAAGTTTGTCGCAAAGCTGTTCCATCTTCGCGCGGGTCAGCTTCATCGAAATGTGTTTGGGTCCGCTGGCGTCCGCCGTGATGAACGGCAGGTTGATGTCGTACTGCTGCGCGGAGCTGAGGGCGATCTTGGCCTTTTCGGCCTCTTCCTTGATGCGTTGGAGCGCGTCGGGCTGCTTGCGCAAATCCATGCCGGATTCCTTTTTGAATTCGTCCAGAATCCAATCCATCAACTGGTTGTCCCAGTCGTCACCGCCGAGGTGCGTGTCGCCGTTGGTGGCCTTCACTTCGAACACGCCGTCGCCGATTTCCAAAACGGAAATGTCGAACGTGCCGCCGCCCAAATCATAGACGGCGATTTTTTCGTCCTTCTTTTTGTCGAGGCCGTAGGCGAGCGACGCGGCGGTCGGCTCGTTGATGATGCGGAGCACCTCAAGCCCGGCAATCTTGCCGGCGTCCTTCGTGGCCTGGCGTTGGGAATCATTGAAGTAGGCTGGAACGGTGATGACGGCCTGGGTGATTTTCTCGCTCAGACGCATTTCGGCGTCGGCCTTAAGCTTGCCCAGGATCATCGCGGAAATTTCCGGCGGTGTGAACGCCTTGGGCTTGCCGTCCACTTCCACTTCCACGGCGGCATCGCCATTGGCCGCCTTGACGACCTTGTAGGGGACGCGCTTCAGTTCTTCCTGAACCTCGTCAAATTTGCGGCCCATGAAGCGTTTGATGGAATAGACGGTGTTGCGCGAGTTGGTGACGGCCTGGCGCTTGGCCGCTTCGCCGACGAGCCGCTCGCCGGTCTTGGTAAACGCGACGACGGATGGCGTGGTGCGTTTGCCCTCGGAATTTTCCAGCACGAGCGGTTCGCCGCCTTCCATGACCGCCATGCAGGAGTTGGTTGTGCCTAAATCAATGCCTAATACTTTTGCCATAAAAAATTAAATTTTGGTTGTCTGCCCCTTATTCCAATGCAATAACGGTGCCGCAATTCCAAAAACGACAGGGAAGCTCTGCAAACAAAGGACAAGATTGATTTTTACCCCTTATTAAAGACGACGAAAACCTGCGCCAAAAGCGTCATCGTGGCACAGCAAGAGCGCCATTTGGCACAGTTCAGCGGAGCGCCGGCCTCCGGCACGGCAGGGTGGAAAACATTGAACGTCTAACATCGAACGCCGAACATCGAGATTTTCATTCGCACCATCCAATAATTCGATGTTCCAATCGAAAAACTCGCCGTGCCGGAGGCCGACGCTCCAATTTATTTGCTTCCCGGTTTGATCGCCGGGAGCGCCGCCAAATCCGGCGGCAATTTGTCCGGCTTGAATACTTCGACCTGGAGCGTAACAAGGCTGGCAAAGGGGACGCCGAAATTCACCGCGCCGTTGGAACGATCTACTATCGCGGCGACCCCGGTGACGTGGCCTCCGTGTGCATGGACAATATCAATCGTCTCCTGGACGCGACCGCCTTTGGTCACCACGTCCTCGACGATGAGGGTTTTTTCGCCGGGCGCAAACTTGAATCCGCGCCGCAACACGAGCTTGCCCTCCTCTTTTTCCGAAAAAATGAACCGCACGCCAAGCTGCCGCGCGACTTCCTGTCCGATGACCAATCCGCCGAGCGCCGGCGCAATGACGGTGCCGGCGCCGAGCGGGCGGGCCTTGTCGGCCAGCTCGTGCCCGATTTTTTCGACGGCGGCCATTTGCTGGAGCGCGAGGGCACATTGAAAGTACTGGCGGCTGTGCAGGCCGCTGCGGAGGATGAAATGGCCTTCGAGCAGCGCGCCGCTGTCGCGGAAAATCTGGAGAACTTCATCTTGGGTCATGGGGCGGAGTGTCGAGTTTCAGGTTCCAAGTTTCAAGCCCACATTCAAACGCAGAGACGCAGAGTGCGCGGAGAAACGCAGAGGAACAGATAATTTTCTCTGCGAAACTTTGCGATCTCTGCGTCTCTGCGTTTGCATTCATTTGGCTTTCTTCTGGCTTCTGAATCCTGAATTCTGGCCGCGTGCCGAAGTGGATTAAATTCATTATCGCCATCCTGCTGCTGCCGGTCTGCGCCGGCGCGGCGCGGGCGTTGTGGCGGGTGCTGTGCGCCAGCGGCAAGGCGGACGTGGTTTGGGTGCCGTTGCTGGCGGGCGCGGCATGCTGGGTGGTGATTTTTCTGCTGCTGCCCAAACCGATGTGGCTTTATGTGTTCGGTCACGAATTGACGCACGCGTTATGGACGTGGCTGTTCGGCGGACAGGTTAAAAAAATGAAGGTCTCTTCCGCCGGCGGACATGTCGTCGTGAGCAAAACCAATTTTTTCATCTCGCTGGCGCCGTATTTTTTCCCGTTTTACGCGGCCCTGGTCATTGCGGTGTTCGCCATCGGCCATCTCTTTTGGGACTGGTGGCGTTATCTGGTCTGGTTTCATCTGTTCGTCGGCGCGGCGTACGCGTTTCATGTCACCTTGACGTGGCACGTCTTGAAAACGCGGCAATCGGATGTTACGTCGCAGGGCTGGTTGTTTTCGGCGGTGATTATTTTCCTCGGCAACGTCAGCGGGTTGCTGTTTGGCTTGCCGTTTTTGACCGCAAAAGTCAGTTTGTTGAACGCGCTGGGCTGGTGGCTGGAGAGCTTGGGACAAATTTTGAACTGGCTGGCGCAGCGGTTTTAATAATTCGACCGGAAATTTTTCAACAATTCTGTCTTGAATTAAAACGCGGATGGGTTCAATCCTTAAAGGAGCAACGTATGGATTTGGGCGACATTTTAAGCAAAGCGCAGATTATTCCCGATTTGCGCGCGGCAAATCGCTGGGAAGCGATTGACGAGTTGATCGAGAATCTCGTGGCCACCGGCAAGCTTCAGCCCGGCGACCGTGACGCCGTCACGGCTGCCGTCAAGAAGCGCGAGACCTCGATGAGCACCGGCATCGGGTTCGGCATCGGCATTCCGCACGCCTCGACCGACCTGATTTACGAAGTGGTCGGCGCGCTGGGCCGCTCGAAGGCGGGCGTCAATTTCGACGCGCTCGACAACCAGCCGGTGAAGCTCGTCATGCTTTTTCTCGTGCCCCAAGGCCAGTTTCAGAAACATCTCCATACGCTGGCCAACATCGCCAAGTTCCTCCATAAACCCGATTTCCGCTCGGCGCTCGAAGAATCCCCCGACGCCGATGCGATGCTCAACATCATCAAGGAATACGGGAAAAAGTAGCTTCGTGTTCCCCGTTCACTTCGAATTCACGCTTCACGTCTCACGTTTCACGCCTTATTGTCTCCCCGTGTATGATCCGTAAAACGTGAACCGTGAACTTGGCCGTGCGCCATTGACTGTTCCATGTTACCGCACAAACAAATTGAACTGAAGCTCCAGGCCGCCGTCCGCGCTACCCTGCCGGACGCTGACACCTCCATTGTTCTTATCCGTCCGTGTCCTGATCCGAAATTCGGCGACTACCAAAGCAACGCGCTGATGTCGCTGGCGAAGTCGCGGAAAATGAATCCGCGCCAGCTTGCCACCAACGTGCTCGCCAAACTCGACGTCGCCGATTGGTGCGAAAAAGTCGAAATTGCCGGCGCCGGCTTTCTGAATTTCCGGCTGAAAAGCGCCGCGCTCACCGGCGCACTCCAAACCGCCGCCCGCGGCGAACATTTATTTTTCGACAAGACCACAAATCCGCGGACCGCCGTCATTGACTTCAGTTCACCGAACGTGGCCAAGCCGATGCACGTGGGCCACATTCGCTCCACGATCCTCGGCGACAGCCTGGCGCGCACGTTGCGCCGGCTCGGCCACCGGGTCATCACCGACAACCACATCGGCGACTGGGGCACACAATTCGGCAAATTGCTCATCGGCTGGAAAAAACATCTGGACCCCGCCGCGCTCAAGGCTGATCCGATTGCCGAAATGGAGCGGCTTTACAAGCTCGTGAATGCCGCGGGCGAAGCCGATGAAAAAGTTCTGGAGGAAGCACGGCAGGAACTGGTGAAGCTCCAGGCCGGCACCGCTGAGAATCTTCGCATCTGGCACGAGATGATTGCACTGTCGCAAAAGCAGTTTGACACGATTTATGCGCGGCTGGGCGTGGAATTCGACCACGCGCTCGGCGAAAGCTTTTACAACCCGCGCCTCAAACCGCTGGTGGACGAACTCGTCGCCAGGGGCATCGCGCGCGAAAGCGAGGGCGCGATTGCCATTTTCTTCGACGACCCGCCACAACTCAAGGAACAGCCCGCGCTCATCCGCAAAAGCGACGGCGGGTTCAATTACACGACCACGGACCTGGCCACGCTGGCGTACCGGCTGGAGACCTGGCAGCCGGATGAAATCATTTACGTCACCGACGGGCGCCAGCAATTGCATTTCCAGCAGGTTTTCACCGCGTTCCGCAAATGGCAGGAGCGCGGCTCTCCAGAACCGCCGCGGGTTGGAAACGCCGGAAGTGCTGCGGCTGGGGACAGCCGCGCTCCGATGAAGCTGGCGCACGTCTGGTTCGGCTCGATTCTCGGCGAGGACGGCAAGCCGTTCAAAACCCGCAGCGGCGAGACGGTAAAGCTGGCTGATTTGCTCGATGAAGCGGAAGCGCGGGCCTTCAAGATTGTTTCCGATAAGAATCCGGATTTGACGGCGGCGCAGCGCCGCGAAATTGCGCGGGTCGTCGGGCTGGGCGCGGTGAAATACGCCGACCTGCTGCCGAACCGCCAGAGCGATTATGTTTTCAGCTGGGACAAAATGCTGGCGCTGCAAGGCAACACGGCGCCGTATCTGCAATATGCCTATACGCGGATCAAAAGCATTTTCCGAAAATCAGATGTAGCGTCGGCTCTGCGAGCCGATGGTTCTGCGATCAGCGCCGTCTCTACAACGCTGGCGCTCTCGGCGCTGGAAGAAGTCGCGCTGGCCAAGCATCTGTTGAATTTCGGGCTGACGCTGGAGGCGGTGGCGGAGGAATATCGTCCGAACTTCCTGTGCAATTATCTTTACGAACTGGCCGGCAAATTCACGTCGTTCTACGAAAATTGTCCGGTGCTCAAGGCCGATCCCACAGTGCGGGACTCCCGCCTGGTGCTGTGCGATTTGACCGCGCGGGTTTTGAAACAGGGCTTGACCGTTCTTGGAATTGAAGTCGTGGAGCAAATGTAAGCTTTTTCGAACGATTTAGATCTGCGTCATTTTATCGTTCTGAAAAACCCTTGCTTAGCAACCCGGCGACCAGAGTGTTTACAACTTCGTCGCTGCTTAAATTTTCATTGTTGTCGGCTTTCGTCCGGCTTGCGGAAAAAGACATTGTTTCCCCCCACGTTTCCAACCATTGCTGGTCATTTTCATCGAGGCTTAAACTGCGGTTGTTGCTGCCGGTGAAGAGTCTTGGAAAAACAATCGTTGCGTTGGTCGCAATGGCCAACGTGTCATTCTGGCCGCGGATCATCCAATCGTCCAAATGATAAAAACCATTAGTGTCCGTTCCTGATGCGGATTCTGCCATGACCGTATAAGTTTTTGATTTTGGACCAGTCACCGTGGTAAAATGCAGGTTGGTGGATGTGTCGAAGTGATAAGTTTTATCTTTCCGCCAATCAACAAAAGTCACATTGGACGTCCCGGTATCGTAAATCATTTTTCCCGAAAAGGTGGAGGTTTCCTGGTTGCCGGCTCCTGTTTCTGTCGCTTTCCCCGTATAGGAATATTCAATCAGGGCCGCTTGTATTCCAAAAGTGAACAGCAAGGCTGCCCCAAAGATCAGTTTTTTCTTCATTTGAATTGTTCGCCTGGATTTAACTCAGCCGCATGGGCATGACGACGTAGAGGAAGGGGCCGTTGATCTTGAGAACGCCGGGGCTGAGTTCGTCAATCAACTCGAAGAACACCTCGTCCTCGCTCAACGCGTTGAGCGCGTCAATGAGGTAGCGCGGGTTGAAGGCGATGGCGATTTCCTTGCCTTTGTAGTTCACCGCCAGCGTTTCGCGCGCTTCGCCGACTTCCGGCGAATTGGCGGTGATGGCGAGGTTGTTTTTCCCGAACGTGAGCTTGACGGAATTGGCCTTTTCGCTGGTCATGATTTCGGCGCGGCGCAGGGCCTGTAGAAACTCCTCGCGATTGAGCGGCACGCGCTCCTTCACCTCGGCGGGTATGACCTGGCGGTAGTTCGGGTAATTGCCCTCGATCAATTTCGTGATGACGAGCACGGAAAACCCCTTGTCATCCTTGAGCGCGAACGCCGCCTGATTTTCGCCGAACTTGATTTCCACGTCGCCTTTTTCCTGGAGCAGGCGGTTCAATTCGTTCACCGCCTTGGCCGGCACGATGAATTCACCGCTGCTTTTCTCGGCGATGTCCACTTCCTCATCCACCAGCGCGAGCCGCCTGCCGTCCGTGGCGACCATGGTCATCTTGTGGTCTTTGAGGCTGATAAAAATCCCGTTGAGCACGTAGCGTGATTCATCGGTGGACACGGCAAATGAGGTTTTTCGCATCATCGCCTTCACGGTTTCCTGTGGCAGGGAAACCTTCTTGTCGTCCTTGAATTTGGGCAACGGCGGAAATTCTTCCGCGTTCAAGCCGTGAATTTTATAAAAGGAGGAATTACACCGGATGCTGGTGACGTTCTTGTCGTCGGTTTCGATGTCTATTTCGTTGCCACCCAATTCCCGGACGATGCCAAACAGCTTTTTCACCGGGACGGTCGTGCTGCCGCCTTTTTTCACCTTCGCCTCCACCTTGCAAGCGACCGTTACGTCCAGATCTGTCGCGGTGAATTCCACGCGATCGCCATCGGCGCGAATCAGCACATTGGAAAGAATAGGCAGTGTCGTGCGGGTACTGACAACATTTTGAACGGCTTGCAGGCCGACAAGAATTTGATCCTTGGCAATGGTAAGGTTCATGCGCGTTTAATAGTAATTCTTTCCAGATATTAAATTATCCGTATTAAGGGTTGTGAATAAAGCAAACAACTTTAAATGTCAAGGCAGCCATTGGGTTTTGTAAAGGAAAGAAAACGAGAAAGGGCGGATTTAAAAACTCCCAAGCTCTTCAAGTGGGTTTTTTTCACAAAGCTCTCATTCCATTAACAGGAAAAAGAAGGGTTATTTTCCGAGTTGTGCCCGCCGAACAATTTCAGGCAGCACCTGTCCAACCAGAACAACCTCTTCCGCTGTCGAATCACGTCCCAGAGAAAAACGCACGAGAGAATTTGACTGGGCACGCCAGCCCAAGGCGACCATCACATGCGAAGGCTCGAGCGAACCCGCCGAACAGGCAGAGCCGCTGGAAGCGCAAATTCCCTCCAAATCCAACCTGATGCACGGACGATGGATTGCCCCAAATCTCGCCGAGGAACGGCAGCATCGCCCCGCGCACCGCCGGGTCAAGTGGCGTCGTGGCGTTGTAATCGAAGAAAATCGTCCGGGGCATCAAATCCATTCTGCGGAAAATGGCGGCAATACGACGAGTTAAAAATGCGCGGGGTTGAAAGCCTCAGGTTGAAATATGCGATTTACGATTTACGATTGACGCAGTTACGGCGAAAATCGTGTCAATCGAATATCGAAAATCGTAAATCAAAGAATGAACACGCGGGTCAAAATTTGCGGCATCACGAATCTGGCCGACGCGCAGGCCGCCGTTGAGGCGGGCGCGGACGCGCTGGGCTTCATCTTTTACGAAAAAAGCCCGCGGCGCATGACCCTTCCCGCCGTTGCCAAAATTTCAAAACATTTGCCGCCGTTCGTCTTGCGCGTTGGTGTTTTTGTGAATGCGGCGGAGGAATTGATCACGCGCGCCATCGGGGAATGCGGCTTGGGCCTGCTTCAGTTTCATGGTGACGAACCGCCGGAATTTTGCATGCGGTTCGGTCTGATGAGCATGAAAGCCTTCCGCATCCGCAACGCCGAAACATTGAAGGAGCTGCCGAAATATTCCACCGACGCTTGGCTGCTCGACGCTTACTCAGCCGAAAACCCCGGCGGGACGGGAGAAAAATTCAATTGGGACCTGGCTGCCGAAGCGCAGAAATTCGGCAAACCTTTTTTTCTCGCCGGCGGATTGACGCCGGAAAATGTCGCTCGCGCCGTGCGCCAGGTGCAACCGTTCGGCGTGGATGTTTCCAGCGGGGTGGAAAGCGCGCCGGGAAAAAAGGACCCGCAGAAAGTCCTGGAATTCATCGCGAACGTTCGCCAAGAGGAGCAAAAATGAAACGAATTGCCGTTTTTTGTGGTTCGAACAAGGGCACCCGTGCCGCCTATGCCGCCGCGGCGGAAAACCTCGGGAGCCAGCTGGCCAAACGCGGAATCGAACTGGTTTATGGCGGCGGTTGTGTGGGATTGATGGGCATTCTTGCTGATGCGGCGCTCAAAAACGGCGGACACGTCATCGGCGTAATCCCGCAATCGCTCGTCATCAGGAAAGTGGTGCATAAAAAACTGCCCGACCTGCGCGTGGTGAAAAGCATGCACGAGCGCAAGGCGCTGATCGCCGAGTTATCCGACGGCTTCATCGCGCTGCCCGGGGGCTACGGCACCTGCGAGGAATTTTGCGAAGTGCTGGCGTGGAGCCAGCTCGGCTATCACCAGAAACCATTCGGGCTGCTGGACGTGGCGGGCTTTTACCGCCCCATGCTGCAATTTTTTGATCACGCCGTTGCCGAAGGCTTCATCCGGCCCGCCCACCGCGAACTGATACTGGTGGAGGAGGATGCGGAAAAACTCCTGCACCGGTTGGAAACCTTCCAGCCACCGGCGGAAGTGAAGTGGATCAAGAAGCCGTTGTAGCGCAGAGTGGTACTCTGCGGGTCGCCACATCGTACGGTCTGCGGATTGCCAATCCGCGACACAGCAGACAGGCGGTCTGCGCTACACCGTTGCGGCCATGACCGCGCGGCTCACGGTTGAAATAAATTCTTTGCGCCCGCCTTCGCATTGCGCGAGATTAACCGCCGTTTTATGAGCAAAAAATCCAGCGCCACAATGCCGGACGCCCGGGGCCACTTCGGTCCCTATGGCGGGCGGTTCGTGCCCGAGACGTTGATGCAACCGTTGTGTGAGTTGGAGACGGAATTCTATCGCGCGCAAAAGGACCCGGCGTTCAAGCGCGAGTTCGAGTATTATCTGAAAGAGTTTTGCGGACGGCCCACGCCACTATATTTCGCCGAACGCCTCACCAAGGAACTCGGCGGCGCGAAGATTTATCTCAAGCGCGAGGACCTGCTCCACACCGGCGCGCACAAGATCAACAACGCCATCGGCCAGATCCTCCTCGCCCGTCGCATGGGCAAGACCCGCATCATCGCCGAGACCGGCGCCGGCCAGCACGGCGTGGCCACCGCCACCGTCGCCGCGATGTTCGGGTTGAAATGCGTGGTCTATATGGGCGCGGTGGATTGTGAACGGCAGGCGCTCAACGTTTATCGCATGAAAATGCTCGGCGCGGAGGTCGTGTCCGTGAAAGCCGGCCAGCAAACGCTCAAGGAAGCCATCAACGAGGCCATGCGCGACTGGGTCACCAATATCCGCACCACGCATTACATCCTCGGCACGGTCTATGGCGCGCATCCGTATCCGGTGATGGTCCGGAATTTCCAGCGGGTCATCGGCGACGAAGCGCGCCGGCAGATTTTGAAACAGGAAAAACGCCTGCCCAACCTGCTCATTGCCTGCGTCGGCGGTGGCTCGAACGCGATGGGACTGTTTTATCCGTTTCTCAAGGACAAATCTGTGAGGATGGTCGGTGTGGAGGCGGGCGGGCGCGGCATCAAACCCAACCAGCACGCGGCGCGGTTCCATGGCGGCTCGCTCGGTGTTTTGCAGGGCACGCGCAGTTATATTTTGCAGGACAAAAACGGGCAGATTCAACTTACGCACAGCGTCAGCGCCGGACTGGATTACGCCGCCGTGGGCCCGGAACACGCGTGGTTGCACGACCGGAAACGGGTGGAATACACCTACATCAAGGACGACGCGGCGCTGGAAGCGTTCATGAAACTGGCGCGGCTGGAAGGCATCATTCCAGCGCTGGAAAGCGCCCACGCGATTGCCGAAGTCATGAAACGCGCGCCGAAAATGAGCCGGAACAAGCTCATCATCGTGAACCTGAGCGGCCGCGGTGACAAGGACGTGACTCAGGTGGCGGACAAGGTTGGTTTGCAAATGCCGAAGTGAACGCTATAGAAAATCAACAAACGAATACGCCGCCTACTTCGCCAAGGCATAAGAGGTGGGTGGCCATTGGGAGCGGAATAATAGTCTTGGCGATGTTTATTCTACTACTCTGCGACAATTCCCCAGAGTTTTGGATGATGAATGTGCCATTCACAGCTTTCACGACCGCAATTTCACTCATTTTTCTTTTGCCGGCCTATATGGTCTGTTTCGGCATTACCATTCTGATTTTTCGCCGTATGAAACTGTCCGTCGCCGCCAGACGGCGCTGGGTGCTCGGCCCGCCAGTTCTGTTCGCGGTTTGCATCGTTCTGGTTTTGATCAACAGCGCGAGATCAAGTGTTGCCATCCGCTGGATGACTCATGGGAAACCGGTCAAAAGCATTCATTCTGTGCATGTGGCGCATGTTTCAACCATGATGTCAGACAGGAGAATTGCATGGTTTCAAATAGGTTCAGAAGAACTTCACAGTTTAATTACCCAGCACCAGTTGGTTATCACTAATGGCGTGAATTTTCACGGAATTTTGAGAAGAGATTTCTTAATAGGAGGGACGAGCATCCCGGATCGCATTCCATCGTTTCGTGAATCAATTTGTTATGTGCGGTTGGGAAGTGACGATTTCCAACACCCTTTCAGTGTCTACGTTCTTACAAATCCAAGCCACAACGAGGCAGTTTGGTATACCACCTACGACCGGTAAATTTTCTCCGTTGTGAAAAGCACGATGCCTTTGAACGCGCCTTCGCTGAAGCTTCGGCACGGCAAGCAAGTATCGGCAAGTTGCGACGAAAGCTGTGGGTAGCACCCGCCTCCGGCGGGTTCAATTCGGCGTCCCACCGAATTGGGTCGGCGGACGTACGACCGGAGTTGATCGCACCAAGCAAAGACGGACCACATCCACCGACTGTTTCGGGCGCGACGCCCAAAACGACCCGCGGGACGCGGGTGCTACCACATTTTCTCCGCGCTTTCTTCCATCTGTCCAGCTTTCCAATACGAACGCCTGCGGTTATTGTTTGTCGGTTAATACTATATTGCATTCAATCTAATATTAACAATCCAATCAAAACCGGTGAGGGATTGGATTTGGGCGGGTGAGGATTCCAGTTGGCAGAGGCGTTGTTCCAAGGCGTTTTCGACCGCGTCCATCG